>Ga0075471_10003092_pt1 | contig 10832 bp, 15 predicted proteins | sample DEB19_08_DNA_2_FD_74787 | JGI IMG/M metagenome (GOLD analysis project Ga0075471, IMG submission 74787) | Aqueous microbial communities from the Delaware River and Bay under freshwater to marine salinity gradient to study organic matter... | ecosystem: Environmental > Aquatic > Marine > Coastal ... | reverse complement strand
CTTTGATGATATTGCCCAGGCTGACGCAATCATGAACGAGCAAGGCGTTCAGATGTTTGATCGCTACGCTGCTGTTTCTTCGCGCGATTACAACAACATGGCTAGCAACCTTCAGGGTGGTGGTGCTAACCGTTCGTTTAACAACGATAAGTCTAGCGTTGCTTACGAACGTGCTTACGTTGGTCAGGTTGCAGGCTTCTCGACCTACAAGCTTGATTATGCAAACCGCATCACTGCTGCTGCTGGCACTGGCGACACAATTGATACCCGCACTGCTGCTGGTAACTACTATGTCCCACGCGCTACATCAACAGCTGGTACGGGCGAAGTGCAGAACGTCGACAACCGCTTCCAGACTGTCACGGTTAGTGATACGACTGGCGTAGTTGCAGGCGATTGCTTCCAGATCACAGGTGTTGAAGCTGTACATCACATCACAAAGCAGGGCACTGGTGCGCTTAAGACCTTCCGTGTTATCTCGGTAACGAATAGCACGACGATGGTTATCAGCCCACCGATCATTTCTGCTCAGGGTGGTTCGGATGCAGAGCAGCAGTACAAGAACGTGATTGTTACGCCATCAGCAACGGCTCCCATCACGTACATCAACACTGCTGCCGCTGCGATCAACCCGTTCTGGCAGAAAGACGCGCTAGAGATCCTTCCTGGTCGCTTTGCAGTACCGACTGATGCTGGAACCGCAGTTATGCGCGGAACCACCGATCAGGGTATCGAGTTGGTGATGCAGAAGTGGTATGACATCAACACCATGAAGATCAAGTTCCGTCTTGATACTTTGTTCGGTGTGGTCAATAAGCAGCCTGAGATGTCAGGGATTATCCTGTTCAATCAGCCAGCACCATAAGTAGTGAGGAGGCCTGGGGAGACCCAGGTCTCTGTCCTTTAGGGGTTAGTAATGCCGCTGAAAAAAGGTTACTCGAAGGAAACCATCTCTAAGAATATCTCCAAAGAGATGAAAGCCGGTAAGCCACAAAAGCAAGCTGTAGCCATTGCGCTTTCCACTGCTCGCACAGCAGCGATGAAAGCAGGCAAACCAAGTAAAGCACCGAAAAAGAAATGAAAGGTCTTTACGCAAACATTGCCGCTAAGCGTGAGCGGATTAAGAAACAGAAGGCTTCGGGCGCAAAGGTTGAGCGTATGAGGTCTCCAGGTAGTCCTGGCGCACCTACTGCCAAGGCTTTCAAAGAATCAGCAAAGACAGCAAAGAAGAAATGAGAGAATATCCCGCATTCGTTTATAAGACTCCTGGTAGGTTTTCTCATGGAAAGCAGACATGGGATTACAAGGATGTGCATAACGATGCAGAGTGGAACGCTCATTTAGCTGCTGGTTGGTATGCAACCCGCGAGGAAGCGTTAAACCCTCGCACTATTCCTGTTGACACGGCTCCACCGACTCGAAAAGAACTTGAAGAGAAGGCTTTATCGCTTAAAATCAAGTTTGATGGCAGGACTTCAGACAAGAAGCTCTTGCAGATGATTACAGAGGGGTTGGAGCATGGGATGGACTAAACGCCAGTTTGTCAATCAAGCATTCGACGAGATTGGTCTGGCTAGTTATATCTTTGATCTAACGCCAGAACAGTTGCTCTCTGCACTGCGCCGCTTAGATGCGATGATGGCCACATGGAACGGATTGGGCCTTCGATTAAGCTATCCATTACCGAGCTCACCTCAAGACTCAGACCTTGACCAACAAACGGATGTGCCTGATTCAGCGATTGAGGCGATCTACACGAATCTTGGTTTAAGACTTGCTCCAGCGTTTGGTAAGACGGTTTCACCAGAAACACGAGCCGCTGCAAAGGCAGCGTATGACGTATTACTTCAGAGAGCTACGGCTCCGATTGACTTACAGCTTCCAGCGACGATGCCTGCTGGTGCTGGTAACAAACCTTGGCGAGTGGACAATCCTTTTGTTGCGCCACCTGTTGATCCTGTACAGACTGGGCCAGAGGGTCCGCTGAATCCGATCAACGTGAACGATTATTACTACTGAGGTCGCTATGCCTTATATCAATCAACTACCGCTGGTCTCTCAGGTTAATCCTGGAGATCAGTTCGTTGTCTGGACACCTAATAACGGCGACTCTAGGCGATTACCTGTATCTGAGCTGCTTGCTTACTTTCAAGAGCATATTAGTCCACCAGAGACAGGAACTACGCTCTTAGCACCGCTTACAGGCTTTACTCACGCTTTCCCGATTACTCTTAGTCAAAACCAGTGGCTTATTCTTGCTCCAGGCGTAACGCTGGCCACTGGTACGCTAGTGTTACCGCTGAATACGAATACGTCTAACGGCGTTGAGATCTTAGTAACGACGACTCAGCAAATTACCGCGCTGACGATTACGCTTAATGGTGCATCTGCGATTTACGGTAACGGGTTAACTTCGCTAGCTGCTGGAGACGCATTTAGGATTAAGTTCTATCAGCCGACGAATTCCTGGTATAGGATCGCGTGATGAGCAATAAGGTTCAGTTTCCGATCTCGATCTTTTATGACGTTGATGGGCTACCGCTTGACGGTGGCTTTATTTACATTGGAGTCATCAATCAGAACCCGATTACTAACCCGTTAACGGTTTACTGGGATGAGGCTGGAACGCAACCTGTAACGCAGCCAATCTCAACGGTTGCAGGCTACCCTGTTAATGCTGGCGTAAGGTCATCGTTTTATGTCACTGGGCCTTTTTCGATTCTCTGCAAGAACCGAAATGGCGGAGAGACGATACCAACTCAGAATGTACCGCTTGTTGTTAGCCCTGTTTCTGAGGGTGGCACAGGTAGAAATACGCTTACTCAGAATGCGTTACTTGCAGGCAATGGAACTTCGCCGGTTAATTTAATATCTCCTGGAACTTCTGGAGAGGTTCTTACGTCAACCGGAACCAGTTGGGTTTCGGCTGTATTGCCATCTACTGGTGATGTCTACGGTCCTGCTAGCGCAACTAATAACGCACTAGTTGCATTCAACGGTACAACCGGCAAGATAATCAAACAAGCGTCGACAGTTACCGTACCGCAAGGCGGAACTGGTTTAGCGACGATTCCTGCTAATGGCGTTGTCATTGGTAATGGAACTTCTGCTGTAACAACGGTTTCACCTGGAACTGCTGGCGATGTTCTAACGTCAACAGGCACATCTTGGATTTCAACATCGTTACCCGCATCTGGCGATGTCACTGGCGCAGGGTCATCCGTGGATGACACGATTGTGCTTTTCTCTGGTACATCAGGGAAGGCTATAAAGGCAGCGTCTACCACTGGGTTACTAAAAGCTTCATCAGGTGTTATTAGTGCAGGTACGGCTGGGACTGATTACGCTCCAGCTACTACTGGGACCAGCTCTCAGTTATTAGCCAATAGTGGAAGCGGTGGGTTCTCTAACGTAACGGTTGGGTCTGGATTATCACTTGCAGCTGGGACATTGAGTGCATCCGGCGGAGGAAGTACAAGCACAGTCACTGAATTTACAAGTTCTGGCACATGGACTAAACCATCTGGCATTTCGTTTGTGATGGTTGAATGTCTGGGTGCTGGCGGCGGTGGAGGAAGTGGCGGTAATAGCAGCTCTGCAAGTGGTTCAGGTGCTAGCGGTGGTGGTGCTGGCGCTGGTGGTGCGTATACATACCGATATTTTAAGGCGAGTGATTTACCTTCAACGGTATCCGTGACTATTGGTGCTGGTGGCGGCGGAGGTGCTGGAGTTCCATTCCCAGGTGGGTTTCCTCCAGGCCCAGATGGTAATGGTGGCGGTACAGGAGGAGATACTTCTTTTGGTTCTTACCTGATTGCTTATGGTGGAACAGGTGGGCAAGGTGGCTCTACATCATCTGGGATTCAAAGGTCAGGCGGTGTTGGCGGTGGCGTTTTAGCGGGGTCTAATATACCAACCGGAATGGCACAAAGTTTCAATGGCGGTGCTGGTGCTCAGACTGGCGATGCTGGTTCATGCTCCTATCAAGGAGGAGCTGGCGGCGGAGGTGGTGGGGGCGGCGGATATTCGGCTGGTGCTGGGGGGTCAATAACTGGCTCAACAGGTGGTGGTGGTGGTGGTGTATTTAGGTTTGGCGGTAATGGAGGTGCTGTATTTGTTGCTGGTGAAAATGGCGGCACAGCGGCAGGTGGTGGTGGCGGTGGTGGAGGGAATAATCCGAATACGTCAGGAGCTGGTGGAAGTGGCGGCAATGGATTAGTTAGAGTCTATGCGTGGTGACAATATGAAATACGCAGTCATTGAAAACGGCAAAGTTGTTAACCTAGTCATTTCAGACGCTGATTACGCTGCACATCAACAATGGGTTTTAGCCGATGAAAATGTGCAGATTGGATTCGATTATCTCAATGGTGAATTTGTAGATAACAGACCTGAGCCAGGGGTTGTTGGGATCGAGCCTCCAACGAAGGAAGAGTTGCTCGCTCAACTAGAAGCAATACAAAAGCAGATTCTTGCACTATGAAGGATTCAAGACTAGCCAAGGCTGGCGTTTCTGGGTATAACAAGCCAAAGAAAACGCCGAGTCATCCTACTAAAAGCCATGTGGTGGTAGCAAAGGTCGGCGATGAGGTTAAGACTATCCGTTTCGGTCAGCAAGGTGTAACGGGCAGTCCGAAGAAGGAAGGCGAGAGTAAAGCTGATGCGGCTAGGCGAAAGTCATTTCTGGCGAGACACGCAAAGAATATTGCAAAGGGTAAAATGAGTGCAGCTTACTGGGCTGCGAAAGAGAAATGGTGATCTATGCTTAAGGCAATTCAAACTGGTGGTGCTGGCGGAGGCGGAGACGTAGTAGGACCGTCATCGGCTGTAGATAGTCAGATTACTTTATTCGACGGAACGACTGGCAAGTTACTAAAGGCAGCTACAACTACAGGAATGCTTAAAGCATCGTCTGGCGTTATTGCTGCTGCCACTGCTGGAAGCGATTATGCTGCCGCACCGACAGGAACTAATACCCAGTTGCTTGCTAATAATGGAACTGGTGGTTTTGCTAATGTAACTGTTGGATCTGGCTTATCACTTGCTGCCGGTACATTGTCTGCTAGTGGAACTGGTGATGTCGTTGGGCCATCTTCGTCAGTAGACAGTCAGATTGCATTATTCAATAGCACGACCGGCAAGTTAATTAAGGCAGCTACAACCACCGGTCTTTTGAAAGCATCGTCCGGTGTTATTGCAGCTGCTTCAGCCGGTACTGATTACGCACCGGCAACATCTGGGACTTCAATTCTCAAAGGCAATGGCACAGGCGGGTTTAGCAACGCATCGGCTGGCACTGACTACGCACCTGCTACGTCTGGAACCTCGATTCTGTACGGCAACGGCTCTGGTGGATTCTCTAACGTAACGGTTGGCACAGGTCTGTCTTTTGCAGCGGGAACCTTATCAGCAACTGGTGGCGGCGGCGGGTTTAGTCCTGTGACAGCAGCAATGATTTTCGGATAGGAACAACTATGGCAGCTCCAAATCTACTCTCACCGACAACCATAAACGGCAAGACCGTAACGGTTGACTTATCTTCCACCTCGGCTACTTCAATCCTTAGTAACGCTGCGAGCTCTGGCAAGGTCTTGAAGATCAACTCGCTGTATGTTGCCAACGTAGACGGAACTAGCAACGCAGAGATCACGATCAACTACTACTCTGCTGCTTCGCTAGGTGGTACGGCTACACAGATAGCGTCTACGGTTGTTGTTCCTGCTGACTCTACTTTGGTGGTGATTGACAAAGACGCTTATATCTACCTAGAAGAAGATCGTTCGCTAGGTGCAACGGCTGGCACATCCTCAGACCTGAAAGTGGTTTGCTCCTACGAGGAGATTTCCTGATGCCATACGGTAACGGCGGGGTCATAGGCCCAGCAAACATACCGACCACAGCATCTGCTAAGGGTGTTTGGTCGCTTATGGAGCAGTTTCTTGCTCAGAAACAAGGCATCTGGCCTACCACAGGCTACACCATCATCCAAACCTTTACGGCTACCTCTACGTGGACTTGCCCTACTGGGGTGACAGAGGTTGAGTATTTGGTAGTGGCTGGTGGTGGTGGTGGTGGGGGTGGTGGTACCACAACCAGCAATGGCGGTGGCGGTGGCGCTGGTGGTTATAGAACAGGAACAGGTTTGTCTGTATCCACTACTGGTGGAGATGGTAACGGGAATTACACCATTACCGTTGGAAGCGGCGGTACTGGTCAAACAGGATTATTTGCTGGGTCAAGCGGCAACAACTCTGTATTTAGCACTATTACCTCAAACGGCGGCGGCGGTGGCGGCGTTCAAACAACGGTTGGCTCTAACGGCGGCTCCGGCGGTGGCGGTGGCGGTGGCGGCGCTGGAGCAAATTCAGCAGGTGGCACGGGAAATACGCCATCAACATCTCCATCTCAAGGTAATAATGGTGGCGCTGGCGCAAGCAGCACCACTTTTGCTGGCGGTGGTGGCGGTGGCGCCGGAGAAGCGGGAAATACTGACGGTGCGGGATTTGGTGGAGATGGAACCGCCTCAAGTATTTCTGGCTCGTCCGTAACTTATGGTGGCGGTGGTAGTGGCGCTATAAATTCTCCGGGAACAATTCCTGATGCTGGTCTTGGCGGCGGCGGAAGTGGAGGTCTAAATAGCCCATTAACTGCGGCAACATCTGGCTCTGCCAATACAGGTGGCGGTGGTGGTGGCGCCCCATACGTTTCTGGAACTTCTGGTTCTGGCGGCTCCGGTATTGTCATCCTAAAGTACACCGTACCTAGCCAAACCGTCTTTGTATTCAAAGGCACGACTACGTGGAAATGTCCTACGGGTGTGACCTCTGTTGACTACCTTGTGGTTGCAGGTGGTGGTGGAGGTGGTAGTTGGGTTGGTGGTGGTGGTGGGGCCGGTGGTTTTAGAACTGGAACTGGTATATCTGTCACCGCAGGTTCTGATTATACAGTCACTGTTGGAGGGTCTGGAGCTGGCGGCACTCCTGCCACAGGAACCCCGGGCGTTGGTAGCAGCGGCGGATCTTCTTCAATATCTGGCCCTTCTCCGTTTACCACCGTTACATCGGCTGGCGGCGGCGGTGGTGGAAGTTATGGTAATCCGAGCGGATCAAGTGCTGACGGAGTAGCGGGTGGTTCAGGAGGTGGAGGCGGTGGGAAAATATCAGGAACTTCGACAGGAGGCGCTGGAAACACACCATCAACATCTCCTAGTCAAGGGAATGGCGGTGGAAACGCATATTCTACAAATCAACAGTGGGCATCAGGGGGCGGTGGCGGCGCAAGCGCATCCGGCAGTGATGGTGGAAATGCTAAGAACGGCGGATCAGGTGGTAATGGAACCGCATCATCTATAACAGGATCATCTGTAACCTATGCCGGAGGAGGTGGAGGTAGCGGCGACACTTCAGGCGGAAGTGGTGGTTCTGGTGGCGGCGGAGGCGGTGGAACTTCAGCAGGAGGTTCCGCAGGAACTGCTAATACTGGCGGCGGTGGTGGTGGAATGAGAGATGCTGTTGGTAAAGCAGGCGGCTCCGGTATCGTAATCATCAAAATCAATCAATAACATGACTACAAAAGTTTACAAATTTCTAGGCATTGATACAGCCATGCACTTGCTTCGTCCTGGGGCGAAGTGGGAAATCTCTAACAACGTATTCACACGCTGGGATGATCCACGGCCTTGTCCGAGTATTGAAGAGGTTTACTGGGTGATCGACAAGATCAGAGAGTTTGAGGACTCCATCCCTACGATCTACACCGACGAGCAACTCAAAGAGATGGGCATAGCCAAAGAGGAGTTCGAGCGTGCAGTTGCATAATCTTTTCCCCATCCCTGTAGGCTTTGCTGAGCTAGGTCGTCCCTTGTCCGATGAGGAGTTGTTCTTCATCCGTGAGTTGCAGACAAGACCTAATCAAGGCAACACAACTAGCACTGATAACTTCGTACTTCGCAGCCCTGTGCTGACGAATTTAAGATCGTTCATTGAGGACGCTGTAGGCGAATACTTCAAGTTTACAGTCAACCCTAAGCACAACGTATCCTTAAGGGTCACGCAAAGCTGGTGCAACTACAGCGAGCAAGGCCAGTACCACCACAAACACGCTCATCCCAACAGTTACATCTCAGGTGTGTTCTATGTGCAGACCAACCCTGATGATCGGATTTATTTCTACAAGGATGGCTGGCAACAGATCAAGTTTCCTCCTGACCAGTGGAACCCGTATAACTCTGAGAGTTGGTGGTTTGAGGCTTATGCAGGCAGGCTGATTCTCTTTCCTTCTTCGCTTACACATATGGTTCCTGAAGTAAAGGGCGAGGACACAAGAATCTCACTTAGTTTTAATACCTTCCCTGTCGGAGTTGTCGGGGAAGAGATGGATTTAACCGGATTGAAATTGGAGGCATGATGGCGCACTTTGCCCGCATAGATGAAAACGGTGTCGTACAGCAGGTTGTCGTAGTAGACAACAAAGATACTTCAGACGCTAGCGGTGTTGAGAAGGAACACATCGGTGCTGCACACCTAGAGAAAATCCTCGGTGGAACGTGGAAGCAAACGAGTTACAACGGCAACATGCGTAAAAACTACGCAGGGATTGGCTACACCTACAGATCAGATATAGATGCCTTTGTGCCTCCACAGCCTTTTGCCAGTTGGATTTTGAACAACGACACGGCACAATGGGAGCCGCCCACACCTATGCCGACAGATGGAAAGATGTATAGCTGGGATGAAGCAGCAACCTCTTGGGTCGAGCAAAGCTAGATGCAAATACCGATCCTCTCAGGCATTTACACGGATTTGCTAGCGAATATTCGAACTGCATACCCTGTAAACCTTATCCCTACGCCAAAAGGCTCTGGAATAAGTAATGAATACTTGAGGCCTGCTGACGGTATTGTGCAGTACAGCACTGGGCCTGGTCCTGATCGAGGCGGGATACTTTGGAATGGCGTGTTATATCGGGTCATGGGGACAAAACTTGTTTCCATTGCTCAAGATGGCACAGTTGTAGAGCATGGCGTTGTTGGCGGTCCAACGGACGAATACGTGACAATGGATTACAGTTTTGATCGTTTAGCCATTGTCTCTGGGAAAAAGCTTTACTACTTTAGTCCTGGTTCTCTTGTGCAAGTAACCGACCCCGATCTTGGTCAGGTGCTCGATATGATTTGGATTGATGGGTACTTCATGACAACAGACGGTCAAAGTCTGATTGTTACTGAGCTCAACGATCCGTTATCGGTAAACCCACTGAAGTATGGAAGCTCTGAGGTAGACCCTGATCCTGTCATTGCGTTGTTAAAACTCAGAGATGAGGCTTACGCGCTGAACAGATACACCATTGAGGTATTCGATAATGTGGGCGGTCAGTTCTTCCCTTTTGCTCGCATTGATGGCGCACAGATTGAAAAAGGCTGTGTTGGGACGTTTGCTTGTTGCGTGTTTAATGCTCAGATTGCTTTTCTAGGTTCTGGGAGAAATGAAGCACCAGGGATTTACCTTGGTGCTAACGCGACAACTCAGAAGATAAGCTCTCAAGAGATAGACCTTTTGCTTTTGAACTACACAGAAGCAGAGTTAAGCAATGTCAAACTAGAGGCTCGAAATGATAAAGCGCATCAACACCTCTACGTACATCTTCCCGATAGAACCATTGTCTTCGACGGGCAGGCGACGACAGAACTTCAAACCCTCGTATGGTTTACCCTCACAAGCTCCGCGCAAGGATTTCAAAAGTATCTTGCGAGAAATTTCGTCTGGGCGTACAACAACTGGACGGTAGGTCATCCAGATAATGGCTCGCTTGGGTATTCAACACAGTTAGTCGGTTCTCACTGGGGGCAGAAAGTTCGTTGGGAGTTCTCAACGATCATCGTCTACAACGAATCTCGCGGTGCTGTCTTTCACCAAATGGAATTGGTATCTGTCACTGGAAGGGTTTCGGTTGGGACCAATCCTCAGATCTCTACGTCTTACTCGAAAGATGGACTGACCTGGAGCCAGCCTCGGTTTGTGAGTGTAGGATCTACAGGAGCAACTGAAAAGCGCATCGTCTGGTTCCAGATGGGCAACATGAGAAACTGGCGCATACAGCGGTTTGAAGGCGACTCAGACGCACACATATCTGTTGCGAGGCTAGAGGCTCAGATAGAGCCACTAGCGGCATAATGTCCACTTCTAAGCGTCTAGGGTTGACGCGAGATCAACTAAAGGCATTCCTTGGCGATCACGAGCAGATCAAACAGTTTGAGAAACTGTTTGCGACTGTAGACGCTATTGCGCCAGATGTTGTTGAGACGATCAATATAGCTGCTGGAGCTGCTGAAGCGAAAGCGGTTCAAGCGTTAGATTTGATTGCGTCTTTACAGTCTGAGATACAAGGCCTGCAATCAACACCACCGCCGAGAGAGTTAAAGCGTACTCGATACGGTCAGTTTCTTGATACGACAACGCAGGTTGCAGCTTTAGCTAATACCGCTCAGGCTATTACGTTTAACACCACAGACTTGAGCTATGGTGTCTATCTACAGTCAGGAAACACCAAAGTCACGGTTGATACTGAGGGTGTTTACAACTTTCAGTTCTCAGTTCAACTCGACAAGACATCTGGTGGAACAGCTAGCTTTTGGATATGGCCAAGGTTAAATGGAACTGATGTACCAAACTCGGCAAGTCAGATTAGGATTCAGGGAAACAACGCAGAGATTTTTAGCGCGGCTAACTTCTTCTTTGACTTGAAAGCTAACGATTATGTGGAGTTTATGTTTGCTGTGTCTGACGTTAGTGTGGAACTTGCATACTTTCCATCCACCGGATTCCACCCAGCAA
>Ga0075471_10003091_pt1 | contig 10833 bp, 11 predicted proteins | sample DEB19_08_DNA_2_FD_74787 | JGI IMG/M metagenome (GOLD analysis project Ga0075471, IMG submission 74787) | Aqueous microbial communities from the Delaware River and Bay under freshwater to marine salinity gradient to study organic matter... | ecosystem: Environmental > Aquatic > Marine > Coastal ... | reverse complement strand
CCCCCTGGCCCTGATCTGGTCGGCGGTCTGCTGCAGCTGGGACAGCGTACGAGAGGTGATGACGATCTTTGCACCAGGCTCGGCAAATGCCAGCGCGATGGCCCGGCCGATGCCGCGGCCGCCGCCGGTGACGACGACCGTCCTACTCATCGTCTTCGTCTCCGTCGTCTCCACTGCGACCGGTGTGATAACGCGAGTACTCCTCAAGGTAGGTCAGCGTCTCGAACGACTTCATGCGATCGAAGAACAACACCCCGTCGAGATGATCGGTCTCGTGCTGAACCACGCGGGCCGGAAAATCCTTTAGTTCGAGTTCGAAGCGCTTGGCGTTACGATCAAACGCCGACACCTTGATGTGCTGCGCCCGCGGCACACGGCCGCGAATCTCCGGGATGCTGAGGCAGCCTTCCCAGCCATCCACTTTCTGGTCACCGATGATCGTGATCTCCGGGTTGATGAACGCGATCGCATCGCCTTCACCACGGCCGTCGGCGTCAAGCATCGCCACGAAGACGCGCAGGCTTTCGTGCACCTGCGGCGCGGCCAGGCCGACGCCCGAATACTCGTACATCGTGTCGATCATGCTGTCGATGAACTGCTGAATGGTGGGGTTCTTGATCTCGCTCTTGTCCACGGTCCGCGCTTTGGCGCGAAGGACGGGGTGCCCCATGCGGGCAACTTTCAGGATCGACATGGTTGGATTTTATACTGAGGGCCAATGCCGTCACACGACGACACGCCGCCGTACAAGTTCTGCCCGGTCTGCGGCAGCCCGCTGGAACCCCGCGTCCTCAAGATCAGCGAGCCGGCGCGGCTCGTCTGCACGAACGCGGCGTGCGGATTCGTGTTCTACCTCGACCCAAAGGTGGCGGTCGGCACGATTATCAAGACAGCAAGCGAGAGGATCGTGCTGGTCAAGCGCGCCATTGAACCCGGCTACGGCAAGTGGGTGTTCCCGGGCGGCTACGTCGACCTGGGAGAGGAGGTCACCCTCGCGGCGATCCGCGAGGCGCGCGAAGAGGCCGGCCTCGAGGTGCGCATCGACCGCCTGATCAACGTCTACTCTTACGCCGGCCGGGCGCCAATCATCATCGTCTACGCTGCCACGGCAATCGCCGGCGAACTTGCCATGGACGACGAAGGGCTGGAGATCAGGGAGTTTGCCGTCGACGCCATTCCCTGGGACGAGCTTGCGTTTCGCAGCACCCAGGAGGCGCTGCGCGACTACTTGAACCTGGCGACCTGATCGCGGGGCAACCTGGCGATGGCCAGGGCTTCTGGCGCCGAGACTTCGAGCACGCGCGCCTGCGGCGTCTCGAGCAGCGGCGTCACCTTGACGCCGTCTTCTTCGATCGCCTTTGGCAACCACGATCGAGAGTTGCCGATCGGGTAGTCCTTGAACACGTCGACGACCACGATGCGATCGGGCAAGGTGCCGTCGGGGTTTGGCGCAAACAGGTCGGCCGGTCGAAACACAGCGGGCACGCCGGTATACACGCCGGTCACCGGGCCGTCGCCGCGCCTGACCAGGAACCGTTCGCGCACGTACTCGTCGAGCGCCAGCCAGCGATCGATACGTCCGACCAGCATCAGGCATCCGAGTTCGTCGGTGCACACCACGCGATCGTTCGGGCCGAGGCCGCTCTTGATCTCCTCGATGCCCTCGACCACGATCGTCGGCCGCGCCTCGGCCAGCGTGGTCGCCCGCCACTGTTCGACGCCGATCACCAGCGCAAGCGCGATCACCGCCGCGCGCGGCAGGATCGTCGCCGCGTCGATCGCGATTGCGATCAACACGAACGACAGCGGCAGCAGCATGTAGTTGGTGGTGATGCCGGACTCGATGACACCGAACCACAGCACCCACCCAATCCAGATGAGATGCGCCGCGCGTTGCTTCGCGGGCCACTCGCCGCGGGACCGGTAGACGAGAAACGCGATGCCGGTCAGCAGCGTGATGGGCGTCAACCGCATCAAGTGCCAGAACATGTCGAGCGGATAGCGCGAGCCCTCGACCAGCACGGACTGCACCAGCGGCCACGAGAGCGGCGCACTGTTCGACGCCTGCGCGATCGACATCGAGAGGATCAGTGTGAACACCGACAGCGCGACCACCGTCATTGGCCACACCCGCCGCGGTGCCAGGACCACGCCGACGGCCAGGACGACGAGAGGAATCATGAACTGGCGCTCGCCGGGAGCCTCGAACAGGTTCAACACCTGCCACAGGAAGAACCGCCGCACCATCGTCTCGCCGCTGCTTGGCGCGGCAAAGTGAAAGCCAAACAACACCAATTGGCCGAGCACGAGTCCCAAGCCGACCGACAGCATCATCAGGAACCAGAAGCGGCGATCACCCCTGGCCATCAGCCACGCGACGGCGGGAATGATCGCGAGCAGGAATGCGAGCTCGTGCGTCAGCCGCGCCAGCATCACCGCGGCGATCAAGCCGATCCACCAATGCCGGTGCGTCAGGAAGTAGAGCGACAGCACGAAGGCCGCCAGAAATGGCGCATAGAAACGTCCGCTGGTGGCCGTGGCCCAGAACGGCACCGACAAGGTGACGAAGATCGAGGCGCTCAGCGCCGCAGCCTCGGTGGCCAGGCGGCGCACCAGCAGATAGGTCAGCAACACGACGAGGGCCGCGCTGAGCAGACCGATCATCCGGAACGCCGGCAGCTCGGCGCCGGTGATCGCGCCGGCCAGCCAGCTTACGTAGGAGTAGGCGATGCCACGATCGTAGAGAAGATTCGAGGGGAGCAGCGGCACGCCGTGTTGGGCGATGCCGCGAACGGCGAAGACCGTGTACTCTTCGTCGACCGAATAGCCGGGCCGCGTGATCGACAGCGCTCCGGCGACGACGACCACCGCCGCCACCGCCAGCGCCGCCTTCGCAAACTTCACGCGATCGTGATCTTCGAGTCCGAGTAGACGTCCTGGATCGCGTTGAGGAGCGCGACGCCTTCCTTCATCGGACGCTGGAAGGCCTTGCGCCCCGAGATCAGGCCCATGCCGCCGGCGCGCTTGTTGATCACCGACGTCTTCACGGCTTCCTTGAGGTCGCTCTCACCTGCCGACGCGCCGCCCGAGTTGATCAGGCCGGAGCGTCCCATGTAGCAGTTGGCGAGCTGATAGCGCGTGAGGTCGATCGGGTGGTCGCTCGACAACTCCGAGTAGACCTTCTTGTGCGTCTTGCCGAAGTTGATCGCGTTGTAACCGCCGTTGGTCTCGGGCAGCTTCTGCTTGATGATGTCGGCCTCGATCGTGACGCCGAGATGATTCGCCTGGCCCGTCAGATCCGCCGCCAGGTGGTAATCCGCATCCTTGGTCTTGAATGCCGAGTTTCGCAGGTAGCACCACAGCACGGTGAACATGCCCAGTTCATGCGCCTGCTGGAACATCTCGCTGACTTCCACGATCTGCCGCTTGGATTCTTCGGAGCCGAAATATATCGTCGCGCCAACTCCGGCCGCGCCCATGTCGGCGGCCTGCTTGATGCCGGCGAACTTGATCTGGTCGTAGCTGTTTGGATACGAGATGAACTCGTTGTGGTTGAACTTCAGGATGAACGGAATGCGGTGCGCATACTTGCGCGCGCACATGCCGAGCACGCCGAGCGTCGATGCCACGGCGTTGCAACCGCCATCGATCGCCAGCTTGACGATGTTTTCCGGATCGAAATAGATCGGGTTGGGCGCAAATGACGCGCCGGCGGAGTGTTCGATACCCTGGTCAACCGGCAGGATCGACACGTAACCCGTGCCCGCCAACCGCCCGTGATCGAACAGTGACTGCAGGCGCCCAAGCACCGGGATCGGGCGATTCGACTGCAAATGGATCCGCTCGACGAAGTCGGGGCCGGGCAGGTGCAGCGATTCTTTCGAGATGGTCTTGCACTGGTGCTGGAGCAGGCCGGCGGCGTCGGATCCCAGGATCTCTTCAACGGTTGGCATAACGGCTTACTTTACCGGGTACGACAGCTCCTCGACAACCGCGCCGTTGACGGCCTCGACCACCATGGCATCGAGCGGCAAGGTCTTCTCCACCTCGTCGACCTCGAAGCGGTGGGCGTGGGTTTCCGGGTGGCGCGGGGTGAACAACGTGCAGGTGTCCTGGTCGGGAAAAATCGACACCTCGAAGGTGCCGAGCTTCTGCGCCGTGGCAATGATTTCCTCCTTGTCCATGCCCGCGAGCGGCCGGAGGATCGTCATGTGACTCGCCCGATCGATGGTCGTCATGTTGTCCAGGGTTTGTGAGGCGACCTGGCCGACCACGTCGCCCGTCACGATGGCCCTGGCGCGGACATCCCTCGCGATGCGTTGTGCAATGCGAAGCATCATGCGGCGATAGATCACGACGCGCAGCTCGCCTGGCACGCTGAGCGTGATCTGGCGCTGCAGCTCACCAAACGCCAGCATGTAGAGCTTCATCTTGAGCTGGTACTGCGTCAGCATCGCCGCCAGCTTGCGCACCTTGTCCTGCGACGCCGTAGAGGTGAACGGCGCGCTGTGGAAATGCACGGCGGTAAGGTGACAGCCACGGCGCATCATGCGCCACGCGGCGACGGGCGAATCAATGCCACCGGACAGCAGGGCGATCACTCGGCCGCCGGTACCCATCGGCAAGCCGCCGGGACCGGGCTGGCGGTCCATGAAGCAATAGGCGGTCCCAGGAATGATCTCGACGCTGATCAGAAGATCGGCGTGGTCGAGATCCACCTTCCAGCCACGCGCGGTCCAGACACGCGACCCCAGGTCGCGCGCCAGCTCCGGCGATGGCGTCGTGAACAGCTGGTCGGCGCGCCGCACGAAGACGCGAAACGACTGCGCCGATTCCTTCGCAGGCAGGCGCGACACGATGGCGTCGGCCATCCCCTCGAAGTCGCGAGGGATGTGCGTGGCCACGGCGTAGTTGGCAATGCCAAACACCCGCGACAGCCGTTCCAGCACCTCGGGCAACACCTCGTCGCGTCCGAGCACCACCTCGATGCGGCCGACCGGCGTGCGCACTTCCCTGATGTGCAAACCAGCAAGCGCCCCGTGGATATGGCGAACGAGCCGGCCGACAAACCACGTCCGGTTCCTGCCCTTCAGCGCGACTTCCGAGTAGTGCGCGAGGACCGAAATCACACGGCCTCCGCAGCGAGTCGACCGGACATGACCGCGGACTCGATCGTCGCCGGCAGGCCGGTCTGGATCCAATCGCCGGCAAGCAGGAAGCCGTTGATCGCCGTGCGCGTGCCTGGTCGCGGCGGGGCGCCAGCAGCCAGCGAAAACGTCGACCGCTTTTCGCGGACGGCAACCGACTTGCTGAGCACGGCCGTTCGCGCCGCGGGAATCGCCTCGCGGATCTCCGACATCGCCATCGCCGTCAGTTGGTCGTTACTGGCGTTGACGATCGTCTCCGCGCCGCTCGAGGTCAGCGACAGGTGCGACGCGCCACTACCGACCAGCGCGCGGCGATCGAAGACCCACTGGAAGTTCCGGCCGGGCAGGCCCACCAGCGCTTCGCTCATCACCGCACGGTCGAACCACAGGTTGACGGTGACGATCGGCAAGCTGCCGAGCGCGGCAGCGTTGGCCGCCGTGTCTCGAAGTGAGGGGGGCACGTCGTCAAACAGCGCCGCAAACGCATGCCACGGCACCGTCGAGATCACGACCGGCGCCTCGATGAGCTGATCGCGGACGCGAACCCCCGTCACCCGGTCGCCGTCGACCAACACCCTCGCGGGAGACCCAACACGCACCTCGCCTCGCCGCTCGGTGATCCACTCGCGCGCCGGCACCGCGTACATTTCGTCGAGCGGCACCGACGGCAACACCAGCGCCGCCGCATTCGGGTCTGGCCCCAGCATCAACTGCAGGACGGTGACAAAGTGCGCCGCCTCGGCCTGATCGATCGACTGGTTGAGGGCGGCAAGCGCGAGCGGTTCCCACAGCAGTTCGCACAGCCGTGGCGCCTGCCCATTTCGGATCAACCAGTCCCGAACGGTTCCTTCGGCAACAGCCCGGCTGTTCCCAATCGCGCTGCCAATCTTGAGCACCGACAGCTTCTCGCGCCACTTCAGCGCGTCCCACGCAAGCACACCGGCAAGAAAGTGCAGCGGCGACGGCAAGGACGGCAGCGCCAGCACGCTTTCGTGTCCCGCCCGGTCGATCGTCGGCACCTTGAGGCCGGCCTGCCAGCGGACTCGATCCGACGCGCCGATGCGCTCGAGAAACGACAACGTCTCGACGTAACACCCCATCAGGATGTGTTGACCGTTGTCGACACGCTCACCGGTTTCGGGATCGGTAAACGCCGTCGCACGACCGCCAAGTCCGGGACGCGCCTCAAGCACCAGCACGCGCGCGCCACGCTCCGCAAGCGCCGTGGCGGCGCTGAAACCGGCGCAGCCTCCTCCGATGACGATGGCGTCGAAATCGCTCATGCCTGGTCGAAGCGAACTCAGTTCGCTCGTGCCGAGCGCGTCAGGCCGAATGCCGACAATTGCGACATCGCCCAGATCTGCAGGGCGATCCTGGCCCTCGCAACCTTCGGGACACCCACCCGCTCGGTGAACACGTCGTAGCCGCGGCGCTCGATGCGCTGGAGGATCTCGAAGTAGATCCCGCTCATGACCTCGGCGGCAACCAGTCGTCGAGCGTCGGCGTGCGGCATGGCCTGTCGGGCGGCGGCAAAAAACTTCCGCGCCCGCTGGCACTCGTGCGCCAGCAGCGATCGCAGGCCGTCGGTCATGACGCCGGCGGAGAGGTCCCGTTCCTCGACGCCAAATCGCGCCATGTCCTCGCGCGGCAGATAGATACGCCCCTGCTTGAGATCCGAGGCAATGTCTCGGACGATGTTCGTGAGCTGCAGGGCGAGCCCGAGGTTGAAGGCGTACTCGCGCGAGCGCGTGTCGCGGCAGCCGAAGATCTCGATGCACATCACGCCCACGGCCGACGCCACACGGCGGCAGTAGCCGACTAGTTCTTCGAAGGTCTCGTAGCGAGAACGGTGCAGGTCCATCTCCACGCCGTCCACCAGGTCGTCGAACGGCTGACGCGTCAACGCGAACTGCTGAACGCACGGCTTCAGGCTGCGTGACTGGGGCGTCTGCGGCGCCTCGTTGCCAAACAGCCGGCCAACTTCAGCGCGCCACTGCTGAACGGCGGCGGCGGCCACCTCCGGACTCTCCGCCTCGTCCACCGCATCGTCCACCGCGCGACAGAAGTCCCAGACCACGCCAATGGCGTGCCGTTGTTCGGACGGCAGGACTAGGAACGAGTAGGAGAAGGACGTATCTCTCGCCACAGCAGCGTTTCACACGCTATCACTAATGCATCGACGGTTCCGAGTGACGGACGATTGCGGAACGCGTCGTAGCCCGACCGCTCGAGTCGATCGAGGATGCGGGTGCCACCCAGCCACGTGGCCCGCAGTTCGTAGCGCAACCGCCCGCGGACGCCGTCACAGACGGGCCGGCCCTCGGCAAATAACGCGCGGGTTCGCGCACCGCAATCGCGTAAGGCGGCCGCCCATGCTGGTGTCATGCGGGAGGCGGCGAGAGTATCCGGATCAGCGCCGTGGCCGCGCCAGATGTCTTCGGGCACATACAGTCGTCCGCGAGACCAATCAACGGCGAAGTCCTGCCAGAAGTTGGTCAACTGCAATGCGGTGCACACGGCATCTGACGCCGCATCGAGCCGATCGTCGCGATAGCCGCTCAAGCGCAACACCAAACGGCCGACCGGATTGGCCGAGCGGCGGCAGTAGTCCAGAACCGCCGCCCAGGTCTGATAGCGCTGCGTGGTCACATCCTGCCCGAAAGCATCGAGCAGGTCGTCGAACAGCGACACGGGCAACTCGAACCGGTCGATGGTGTCGTGCAGGGCCGCAAAGATGCTCTCGGCGCCAGGCTGGCGGCTCGTGGCCCCAGGTTCATGCAGCAGCGCTCGCCAATCAGCCAGCAGCCGAAACCGCTCGTCGTTCTCGCGGCCTGGCTCGTCGGCAAAGTCATCCGCCGTGCGCGCAAAGGCATAGATCGCCGCGACGTGTTTGCGCAGTTCGGCCGGCATCAATCGTGACGCGACCGGGAAGTTTTCGTAGTGGGATTGCGCGAGATCCTGACAGGCGCGATACGCCTCATCAAGCCGCGGTGTCACCACGGCGTCTCTGGCGAGCCCGCCCGGTGGTTCGCCGCCCGCGCCATGGTGAAGAGCAGATCCGACAGGCGGTTCAAGTAGACGACGACCACGGGTTCAACGGCGTCCTTGCCAAGCAGCAGCGTCGCGCGCTCGGCGCGGCGGCACACCGTCCTCGACAAGTGCAGTGCGGCACCTGCCGGACCGCCGTCCGACAAAATGAAGTGTCGCAGCGCCGGAATCTCGGTATCGAGCCGGTCGATCCAGCCTTCAAGCCGCGCGATGCTCTCGTCGTTGATGACGACCTTCTCGACCCGCTTGGCGATCTTGTGCGCGGGATCGGCCAGGCGCGCCCCAAGCGCAAACAGGTCGCGCTGCAGCTGCAGGCACATCTCGTCGAGATCGCTCGGCAGCCCGGCGGCCCGCGCCACGCCGATGCACGCCTGCAGTTCATCGACGTCGCCGTAGGCAACGACGCGTGGATCGGTCTTGCTGACGCGCGTGCCGTCGAACAGGCTCGTGTCGCCCGCGTCGCCGGTCTTCGTGTAGATCTTCACAAGGGAGCCTTGACGGCTGACAAATGTTCTCTATGTGGCACGCAAGCGCTCCGTCGAGGCGACCGCCCGGCCGGAGGCCGGGCCAACAAAGAATAATCCGAACGAGGCTCGCTGAGCCTCAGTAGGATTATAGGGGTTGTCCAAGCCAAGACTGACATTGCCGGCGCCCGTACTGCGTCAGCGCTTTCGCAAGCACCTCCTCGCCTGGTACCGAAAACACGGTCGTGACCTGCCGTGGCGGAATACGGATGACCCGTACCACATCCTGGTGTCGGAGATCATGCTGCAGCAGACGCAGGTCGATCGCGTGCTGCCGAAGTATCACGAGTGGCTGGGCAAGTATCCGTCGCTGGCCGTGCTGGCTGAAGCCCCGCCGGCCGACGTCAGCCAGACGTGGCGGCCGCTCGGCTACAACATTCGACCGCAGCGATTGCAGTCAATCGCGCAGCAGGCGGTCGAGAAGTACGGCGGCAAGCTGCCGAGCGACCGCGAAACGTTGCTGTCGTTCAAGGGGATTGGTGAATACACCGCCGGCGCCATCCAGAGTTTTGCCTTCAGGCAACGCGCCGCGATCCTCGATACCAACGTCGCTCGTGTGCTGTTCAGGATCTTTGTCGGCAAGGGCGACCCGAAAAGCCACGCGATGAAGAAGCACCTGTGGGCCGTGTCAGCCGCGGTACTGCCGCACAAGCACGTCTTCGACTTCAATCAGGCGCTGATGGATTTCGGCGCCACGCACTGCAGCGCGCGCAAGCCAAAGTGCCAGACGTGCACTATGAAGGGTTATTGCCGGTCGGCGCCATAAGCTGCACGATCAAGTCCCGGTCGGCTTCGGGAAACGGCAGCGACGCCAGTAATGCTCTCGGCACCCAGCGCATCTGCTGGCCGATCATCGGCTTGGCCTCGCCGATCAGCTCGCAGCGATAGAAGAACAACTGCACGGTCTTCTCGGGGTAGGCGTGCGTGACGGTGTGCACCAGTTCACCAACATTCACCACCGCGTCGAGTTCCTCGAAGATCTCGCGGCGCAGCGCCTCGGCGTGGGTTTCACTGTCGTGCACTTTGCCGCCAGGAAACTCCCAGTGTCCCGATAAATGAGTGCCGGCCGGCCGCAGGGTCAGCAGGAATGCGTCGCCGCGCTCGATGACCGCGGCCACCACGACGATCGGTGTCATCGCGGCGCCGACGGTCCGACCGGAACCGGCTGAACCCAGGCGTGCTTGCCGTTTGACTCAATCACCTTCGCGCGAACATAGGACTCGTCGCCCTTGAAGGTGTAGGTGGCTGGACTGGTGACCGACTCGCCAAGCAGTGCGCCTCGCCTGCCGATGAACTGAATCCGGTATTTGCTCGAAGGTTCGGTCTTGACCGTCACCGTCAGCGACGACGAGGTCGCCGCAACCGACGTCAATTCGACACCGGTCGACGAGTAGAAGTCGCCGCGCTCGAGCGCCTCCACCAGCGCGCGTGTCTCCAGGCGGGCGGCGTTCACATACACCCACCCCTGCCCTGGCCGCGGCGCCGTCTTGTCTTCAGGTCTCTTGAAGTAGTGCGCGTCATCGACCGCGATGCCGTAGATCATCTTGCCGCTCGACAGGATGCGGTCCCACACCTCTTCAAGTCCGGGCACGCCGCCGCCACCGAGATTGTTGACGGTCGGATGCCCGTTGTAGACCTCGAACAGGCGGGTGCGCTGCACCTGCATCAGTTCATCGGCCGATATCGCCCACCCGAAATTTGGATGGTTGATGCTGGGCACGGCGCCTGCGCCGCGAATGGCGTCCACCATGCGCTGCACCGTATCGATCACCGATGTCCCCGTGGGCGCGTTGATGAATCCGTTGGGCGCAAAGCCGTTGACGTGGATCGGCTTCTTTTCGAACGCGCCGGTGACCTCTTCCCCCTTCATCACCAGGAACTTGTCGTCGGCACCGTGCAGCGCGTTCAGGCCGTCGACGCTGGTAAGGTAGTTGTGATCGGTGAGCGTGACGAAGTGGTAGCCGTGTTCGCGATACCACCGCACCACATCGTCCGGCGTCGAATCACCGTCGCTGTTCAGCGTATGCGTGTGAAGGTTGCCCTTGAAATAGCGGGCGGACGGGGAGGGTTGAGCCGGCAAGGCAGGCAGCGACACCCCCGCGGCGCCGACCAGG
>Ga0075471_10003089_pt1 | contig 10836 bp, 28 predicted proteins | sample DEB19_08_DNA_2_FD_74787 | JGI IMG/M metagenome (GOLD analysis project Ga0075471, IMG submission 74787) | Aqueous microbial communities from the Delaware River and Bay under freshwater to marine salinity gradient to study organic matter... | ecosystem: Environmental > Aquatic > Marine > Coastal ... | reverse complement strand
TGCTCCCATGATTACTCCTCATCCTCATCATCGTCATGTTGCATATCAAAGTCAATAAAAATCTTTAGGATACGATTGCCGTCAAGTTCTCCATACACATGATAAATGCCGTCGCCATATCCTGTTGTAAATGCAACTGCATTAGCAAGTCCAAGGTTTCCAAAACCTTCAGTCAGGGTTGCATTGCATGAGCCAAGATATCCATACTCACCTTGATGTTGTGGGTGGTTATCAAATGGTTCTTTGTCGTCCCAGTTTTTCCACTCATCAAGGTAGCAAGGGTCTCCAATAATTGCTTGACCGCTGTCTACGGAGAAAGAGCCAAGGTATGTAAAGTCTTTAGTGTCTATTTTCATTGTGGGTCTCCATTTTCTTGTTGTTCTAATTTTAGCATTTCTTCCTCAGTAATGCAAATCGGACATCTTTCATACTCATAGTATCTTTCATTAATTAGTTGGCCATCATCTTCAATCTCTGCCCCGCAACCTTCGCAGTAGTACCAGTATGAAGATACCTTGATTTGAATAGTAGTATTATCAGGGAAAGGAACCTCTGTGATAAAGTATCCTATTCGATTAACGAATCCCCAGCCACTCCAGATATAGGAGCCACCATCATCGCCATCTCCATACATCCATATATTTTTTTCAGGGGATTGCTTGACAAACTCATACTCATCACCATAGGTTTCAAACATCAAACCATCGAATGAAGCATTAGTGTCTATATGATTAGTGATTGGCTTATATGTCTCAACAAACTCATCAAAGTCCATTTCGATAAATGTATCCATTGGGTCTCTTTCTTATTAGGGTCTTATATATAATTTTACAGGAACGATATTAATCTGTCAACTTCATACGGATAATATCATAGGCATCTATGGCTCCCGCTGTGTAGTCGTCCATCTCATAGTCACCCTCACCCTGGTATTCATCACGCAGTAGGGTTAGTTCTTTAATACGCCCCTCAACAAATGCTAATAGATCTGTTTTAGTCATTATAGGCTCTCCTCGTACTCGTATGGGTCAAAGTCAATCTCAGTTGTATAGTGCTCATCGTAAATTAACACATAAGCCGCTTCAAGACCTAGGGCATAGCCTTCAGCCTCTTTGCGTTCAAAGCCATCCATTGCATCATCGTAACCTGATTCAATCTCAGCCTTGTGGATATCTACATATTCTGCCCATGCCTTATCAATGGCGGTGCGTAGCATTTCTTTTGTTGTCATTGGGTCTCCTAGAAGTGAAAATCAACGGGTACTAGAAATTGTAGCATTTTCTTGGCAGGGTCGTCAAGTCGTTCCTTGATATATCCCATATGTGCAGTGTATTCAACCATGTCATAGAAGTAGGAGTCAGATGTATAAATATCTGATAACAAATCCCCTGCTTTTCTTACATAGTATGAATTCATATCAAAGCGTTGCTCATCATTAGGCAAACCACTGTTTGAGATGTAGTCAACCATATCACTAATAAACTTGTCTGTCTTGATTCGTTCTAGGAATGTATTCATCTCATCAATACGGAACTGCTGACAACGCCTAATAGTTTCTTCAAACTTCTCAGGTTCATCACGATAAGATATAATCATATTAGATGAATCTTCATACTGTGAATCAGACCAGCGACCACCACCTACTATATGCCAATCAGACCAATCAACAAAGTTTGCTCCGTCCTCGTTAATTAAGCGATTAGAAACAACACCCATTGCTTCTTCTTTATCTTCAGCCTCAACAGCCCACCAATGTAGTGTATGCATTACTCTGTCTCCTCATCTGATTCTTCATCTTCTTCAGGTTCAGGTTGCTCATCTACTTCAATTGAATAGACTTCACCTGAGTAGGCATAGTCCTCATAGTGCCAACCTAGTTCTTCTGCTTGTTCTTCATTTTCTGCTTCTACCTCGTAGAAATACTCTACGATTACCTTGATATCATATGTGGGCATTTGGGTCTCCTTCTTAATGTGTATATATTAATTATAGGGGTTGGTGTTAATTTTTACAACTTGTGGGAGTGTGAGGTTCGTCACATCGTCTTTAGTTACCGTGGCATCCTCCCACCCCAAAAGGATCAATTCTTCGGGGTATTCGCAGACACACTTTGGAGCCTTCTTAAAGTCTTTAGTAGTCACTTCAAAAAGGGTATCGCAATAAGTACATAGAAGATTATACTTAGTCCAAGTAGTCATTACTCTCCCCAATACTTTAAGATAGTAGCCATAGTAGTATGGATAGCACAATCACAGTCTCCACCGTTCATGTTTTCAATGAATTCAATATGAGAATAATTATCCTCATAGATTTCTGTGCATAGTTCGTCTATTGTGTATGGTTTATATTTTGTTTGGGTCATATATCAATTTTAGCAAAATTTGGGGAAAAAGCAAGTCTATCGTAATCGAAATGTCCGAAAAATGTTATTTGGGTATGTGAGTTTGGTCACACGGCTGGCCCGTTTATGCATCACTTCGCATATTTATTCATTGCGATCCGTACGGGACTTGAACCCGTGACCTCCACCGTGACAGGGTGGCGAACTAACCAACTATTCTAACGGACCTTGCGGAGCAGTTTTCAATCATGCTCAGGATTATCATTTGTTATGCGAGTTGCATTACATTTTGCACAATCTTTAGCAAACGATTTTTTTCTGCGTTAATTGCAGGGTCAAAACCACTTGCACTTGCGAGAATGCTTTCGTTGTTACCACCACGAGCAGAGCGGTACCAATCAAGGCGTTCAGTAAGAGCGTTAAACGCACCCCAAGCACTACCAGCAATCATACCATTAAATTCACCAGTGTAGATGTCGTTAATAGTATCAACTTTATTTTCCCACTTCTTCATTGCACCCTTAGCGTCCTTCTCAGGCTTTGGATATGCAGCGAGAATAATATCGTTGAATTGCTTAGCATTGACTTCCTTCTCGAACATAGCCTTAGCCATGATGTCGAATTCGTCCATGTACGCATTAGCAAGACCAAGAGTCTCACGAGCAATCTGCACTTTACCATTTGCAGTTTGAGTGTGGCGAATCTTGAATGACTGCTTGATACCCTTATTCTTCTTGCGACCTACGCCACCAAGAGCAAGATTAAGAGTGTTAGCGCATACAACACGAACTGGAGTAATTGAGGCTTGAATAGCAATAGAGCCGTCGTGTGATGTGTTGATGAGCAAATAAGTCTTTACCTTATCTGCAACACCATTTGGGTCAAGAACTGTTTCACGCTCTAGTGCAAGAGAGCCGAATACTACACGACCACCCTTGATAGAACCAGCGGTTTCCCAACGACCTCCGCCGTCAAGAATATTATCACCGAATGAAAATAAATCTTCATTTTGTAGTGGGACATAACGCTCACCAACAATTCCAAGAATGTCAGTCTGAGAGTTATCAGTAGGGTTAGTACGCAAAACATACTGATATGCTTTGTCGCTTGTTAGATGTGTAGGGGTTTCCAAATCTTCCAGACGAACATTCCAACCATTGAGGTTTGCAGCCTCTAGCATTTCAGCAGTTGTCTTTTCTTCTGTAAATACGGTACCCAATCCATGCCATGCAGGTTCACGGAAAGATGCAAAAGATGCAACGCCGTTTTGTGTTTCGAGGTCATGTGCCATGAGTTTTCTCCTTTTTGTTTGTTGATATATCTAAGCATACACCCATGCGCTGACAAATGCAAATCAGGATAGTTAAAAAGGGGTAATTCGGACATTTTTTTAATGTATCGTAAATCACACGGCGTGTCGCTTGACATCGATCAGATTTTCGGGCTGGCCGATTTTTTAAAATAAAAAGTGAGCAGTTTACATGGCCATGCTCAGGGCCCTCATCCAGTTTAAAGACATTTGACAGGTCTGTTTAGTAGCCCCCTACTAAAAATCAATTCCATTGATTGAGGATGAGACCCAAGTTATTTTGTCAACATCATATGTGATTGCGTCAAAATCAATATCGTTAATGATATCTTCTGCGTCCTCATCGTGGCCAACTTGTACGGTAAAGTTATAAGTTACACTAACTTCAACTTCAACTTCATTTGTTAATTCGAATCCGCAGATATCTGCAATCTCTTCTGCATTAGTTTCTGAGATTTCTCTTTCTTGTAGCGCTTCTAGGGTCCATTCACGCATTGCTTCACGCAATGAATTCAGTGTTGCGGATGTTGAATAGTCACGCTGCGTTACACGGTTAATGTGCTCTTCCAATTGCTGAATGCGGCTATCCTTTTGTGTAATCTGTGACTGAAGAAATTCCTGTGTTGCGTTTACAACTGATGATAGTGTTGAGATGTTTTGCTGGTCCATGGGGGCCTCTTTCTTTGTTGTTTGATTAATTCAATTGTACACGAGGGCACTGACAAATGCAAGGCCACGTGGTGAGCCTTTTTGGATCATGCTCAGGATGTCTGCTTCTTTGGGGCTGCAGTACCCCTGCTCTATAGTATTTCTATTATCGCCCTAATCAGCCTGGCGAATCTCCACTCTATTTATTTAGCCACGCATTTCTGTGGTCGTGGTTGAGCAGTTTATACACTTACTCAGGTGTTGTATCTAATTAGAGATACTGTGCGATTGACTTCATAGTTGAGGCATTTACATACTCCTCATCAGTCATACGCAAGATAGATAGTGCGTTTGTGATTTCTGTTTTGATGTTCTTGAACTCCCACTCTGCAAGACGCTCAAACTCACGCTGAGGTTCTTGTGGGAAATCTGCACCTGTTGTATCAACATCAAAGTCAATGTTGAGAGAGTTGTTCCAACTGCGGTAGTTAGTGCGAACATTTGTTGCCTTCTTGATGTTAGCAATAGCAAAATCAGCGAGAGCCTTGCGATACTTCTCAAACTCTTTCTGATACTTTGCTTCTGCCTTATCTTGATTAGCCATTTGTGTTTCAAGTGTAGCCAACTTAGTTTCAAGTGCCTTGATAACCTTTGGTGTTGCTACCTTAACTGTGATTGCTCTTGCCATTTGGGTCTTTTCCATTTCTGTTAGGGGGTTTGTTTGAGCAGTTTTAATTCATGCTCAGGAATAATCTAGTTAGACTTACTTAGCAGTCCATGTTGTGTAGCGGTGTGAGCCATTGACATCTAACTTCACACGGACATTACCATTTGCCTGTGGGTTAATCTCAACGATTGTGCCTGTTACCTTTGACTTCTGTGTTGTGTAGAGGTCGCCTACCTTGTATGTTGCTGTTGCTACTGACATTGTGTTTCTCCTTTTGTTGTTGTTGTATGTATTAAGTATAACATTTTCTACTGACATTTTCCAGTTATTTATGACATTTTTTAGATTTATTTTTGTGACCTTCCTCACATTTCTAGGGTACAAATCGGACATTTGGGACACCCCGCCTATAAAGGCGAGGAAAACAAGGTAAAGATGACTATCATTACCAATACTATTTTAAATAATTCCATTTCTCACTTCTTACTAGCAGAAAATACTATGTCTGCTTTAGAGTATACACACAATGAGCAAGAAACACAAGCCGAACCCTGTTGAGAGATAAGGGGAATAGACTTCTTATTCTCAGGGCACTTAGCACCAGGCTTTCCTGTTAGTGCCTTCATGTCTGCCTGTCCTATTTCAAAGTTTTTTGCAAGGTATGCAAGACGGACGCCATGATCTGTTTTCAATGCAATGCCCTCATCCTTATTCTCACTATCTGTGGAATAGTATAAAGAAAGATTAGGTTGGTCTTTAAGCATAAGCGCTGCTGACTTGACTCGTGTGTAAACCCAGAATTGAACAAACCGATAATCCATGATAACTTGCTTCCATGCGTATGCATAAGTATCGTTAAAGAAATCTCCGTCCCAGTGAATACGGAATAGCAATGGAGCGTCTTTCTTTGCACAATCTTTGATAAAGTCAACGATCATTTCCTTAAGCAGTGCAACCATAGTTTCATAGTCTGCGTCCTTAAGTAATTCCCAGTTATGTAGTAGATTAACCTTTACTGTTGGGAATACTTTTTCCAACTTACCAGCGTAGCAAACACTCTCGCAGACACTCGTTGCACCAGGACATGAGTAATTTTTTCCTGCGGGTAAGCCGAATGTGTTTGCAATACTTGCTTGTTTTCCATTAGGTGTGACGGCATTAGCAACTTTCCTATCTTTAGAGCGTAGTAGTTTAGTCATATTGAGGGCCTCTTTCTTTCTTTAATTCTAACATCAGGGACTGACATTTCTTGCGATTATATTTCTTTTTATTTGGGATAGCGGAAGCAGCGTTAGACCTGCGTAGTTCCATAAGAATACGCAATTCCTCTTGTGTCTTTTTTTGCTTCATGTAATAATCTTAGCAAAGTTCAGGGAAAATGTCAAATCCTACGTAAATAGGGGGTGTCGTGTCTGATATGTCCGATTTTGGGGCTGGCCCCGAAGGGTCAATGATTACTCTTCGTCTTCTTCAATAAAAACATAAAGAGGAATTAAATCATCAAAGTTATACTCTGCAATTTCTATTTCACCAAACTCATTCTGGTGTTCAACTGCATAGATACTTCCTGTTGCATCAGAATCAATATTGACAACTTCAACTATATCATCATTGATTTTAATTAGGTCGCCTTCCATTAATTGATCAGGCGTTAGGTTATCTGCGTGTACGAGTTCCATGTTGTTCATTGTAACACTCATTTTATTCTAACCCCAATCCCATTTCATACCCTGCATCTTCCTCAGTGTATTCGTCATCTTGTGGCAACCAAAAATCTAAGTGGTGCTGTTCTACAATAGCCCAAGCGGGTGCAGTAGTATTTCCTTTGTAGGTAATCTGAAAATCACCAACCTTTGGCATATCAATCTGACGCATAGGGTCAAACTCATAGTAAGCGTCAATAGCCTCTATGCATGGTGTGACCATTTCTGCGGGGACTGGAGGATAGTGATTACCCTTCAAGTGATAAAGAATCTGTGTTTCCAAATCCAAGACTGTATCCTGAATACCTAGTGCAGTTACTGAACCCATTATCGTGTTACTACCCTTCCATCTCGATAGAAAATCTTTGTGTAGCATTTACCTGTATGTGTATAAATATTTACAGTAGAGTATTCGTTAGCCATACCCCAATCAGTGAAAGAGAAAAAAGACTTCCAAGCGTCAAACTCACTCTCATAGCGTTCCTTCCAATGAGGGGACTCCTCATAGTCATATTGACAAGTAACTAGATATTCGTAGTCCATTATGCGTTCTCCTTTGTTGTCCATAGTAAATCAATCTCAGTATAGTCTGCTTCAGCGTTATTCGCAATATAGCAATTTAGGCAATAAAGTTCAGTAATAGATACTGCATTTTCATTGCAACGGATACAAGTGTCGGTCATTAGTTTTCCTTTCTTTATATGAATAATCTTATCCTATGCGGGTGACAAATACAATTCGACACGCTAATTTCTGGGAATTTCTGGATGTGTTTTTAATCACACGTAAAGTTGTGGATAACTTGGTCAGACCTGTGGACGACACGCTGGCCAAAATTTGAGCAGTTTTAAATCTTGCTCAGGATCACAATTTACTTTTGCAAATCGTTTTTGATTTCTTGCCAATCTTCTTTTAGCATTGGCCACATCATTTTAAATAAAACGAAAACTGTACCTGCTAAAAATAGTTGAACAATTGTTGTTAGTAGTCTATTCATTACACGCCTCCAAAAACTTTTCCATTTTGAAATTAGGATTATCCTCTGCGAACCAAAACGCAAAGTCATCAATTAAAACATCTAATCGGCAGTGCTCACCTTTCGAGTGCTTTGAAATAATTTTAGCAACCTCTACATAGTCTTTGCGTGTCATCATTATGCAACACCTACCAATTCTAGGAACATCTCTGTGCCCCCCTCGTTGATTACATAGACTTGCTTTTCAATTGAAGCCCAAGACATTTCCTCAATGTCAGGCATAAATTCATCAATTGCCTGTTTGTTCATTTCAATGAAGGCTTCACCCATCATCATGATTTGAGGAAGAAATCGAGACTCCTGAGAGATACGAGAAACGAAGTTGTAGCCTTTATGAGTAAAAGGGAAAAGTGAGAATTGAATTGTGTTAGTCATTAGAGTGTAGCCTTTCCACGAAGTATGCCTGAGATTGAAAGTGTATCGCATGAGATACGAACTGCAATTCCTACTGGAATCTGATTTGGGTAAGTGTTGATAAATTGAGCAACTGCACCCTTTGAAGGGAGAGCGATTGTGTGGGTTGAACCACCTGCTGTTTCTAGTTTTACTTTATACATAAGTTAGTTTCCTACTTTCTTTTTGTTTGTTTAGTTATTTAATTATAGCGGAAGGGTCTGACAAATTAGTCTGACACTTTTACCGCTAGGTAGCGATAGGTATCCTTGAAAGAGTGATAAGGGCGAACCTGCACACGATAGGTTTCGCAGTCTTGATACCATACATCATTATTTTTTTCTGCGTCAATGATTTCACCTTGCAGAGTGCGAGAATGGTAAGCCTTGCCAATTAAGAGGCTTTCGATTGAATAGACATTTGCTGACATAAGTTTGTCCTACTTTCTTTTTGTTGATAATTCAAGTATAGCATTTTGGTCTGACAATTTCACATTACTAACCAGTAAATCCAGATAGTGAGACGCTCAAGGCGTGTGATTTGCGTCACATCAATTTGCTACTTTATTTAATTTTACTCCTCTAGAGTACCATAAAAATCTTAAAAAGTCAAGGCGACACGCCGTAAATTGGAGAAATATTTTTGTGATCTTAAACACATTAGTTATCCACAATCACCCTGTGGATAAGTGGCTGGCCCAACTTCGCAGAGTTTTTATTTCTGCGAAATTAGTTTTTTATTTATCAAATATTTTTAGCAACTCATCAACTTGTTCATTTGTTAAGTGATCGACTTGAATTGCTTTCTCAAATCCGAATAAATCTTTTTCCATTTTAGTTTTCCTCAATTTCGTTTAGTGTTTCCCAAAGAATTGGCTCTAGTGCTAGAGCGGCTTCATCTAATTTTTCTTGAAGTGTTTTCAATTTGTAGCCACCTCTTCTATTTCGGATACATAAGTATCTAAACCTTCTGTTTTCCAATCAAACCAACGAACTGCTTCTTCTTCGTTTTCTGCTTCAATTCTAATTGAAGTTATGAAATCATAGTATGGCATTATTTGACCTCCTTGTATAGATAGTCCCACGCCTTACGGCACAACAGAATTGACTCACAGTTATCGCAACAGATAACGCCATGAGGGTTAAGGTCTAGGTCATAGACATCAACAGGGGCAGATGATTTCCCGCATACGGACGGGATGTTTAGATAGGTACTCATTAGTTATAGTCCTCACAATCGCATGGCTTAGAGTAATCGAATTCGCAATAGTAGCAACCCATTGCCTCACCATGTGCCTTGCACACATAGCGGAATTGACTTTCGTCACAGCAGAAACGCATTTCATCTTTAACGAAATAAAATTCGTTTTCGTCAATGTATTCTTTTATCATTTAGTTACACTCCAATTTGTAAAGTATGGTAAGCGGTCAAAATCATCATAGATGTATGCTCTATCTATGTTTTGCTCACACTCCTCGCAGAATGTGTATTGGACATCTACACCCATTCCGTAGGTTGTAGAGATAGCCTCCATGTGAGGCGTATGTGTATGAATTAGTGTAGTCATTTTAGACCACCTTTCTTTTGTTACTTTTTAACTTTCTTTATACTATTAAGTATAGCAGGGGGGTCTGACAAATTGGTGAGGACAAATGCTAACAATTCGGACATTGTGAGGTAGGTCACATTGTGATGTAGGTCACAAATCTAAAAATTTGGTAACTTTTTTATAACAATCTTAAGATCATCGGCGTGTCGATTTGACAAGAGTTATCCACAGGAGGGCCAGCCTCCGTGTGGTGTAAATCACATTAAATATACGGCGTGTCCTATTGACTTTTTGACATTTCTATGCTATACTTCCAGTATTAACAATTAAATAAGGATAAAAAATGTGGCAAAGGTCACAATCCCAAAAGTACCAAATGTCCGATTTGTACCCTCAAATTTGTCAGTGGTAGGTGCTAGAATACTATGTATAAAGATTAAAAAAGAAAGGGGTTCAAAATGAACTCACTATATGAATACAATGAAAGTATCCGCAAGGATATCGCTATCGAGTTTGGCTTAGAGGCTGGTGGATACGCTCCACGCCCTAAGTACGAGTTACCAATTCGTGTTGCTCAACGATTAAATGATAGATACCCTGCAACATGGGAAAAGGGTCAATACCGACCTACACCTCACCCAATGGCGGTGAGAATAGCAAAACGCTATGTCCGTCTAATGAAGGCGGGGGTAATTAAGTAATGCACCTCTATCTATGCGATAACTGCTCAACACTAGCAACAGTTACCATGCAAGGTAACACAATTACAATTTCACAATGTCAATGTCTATCAAAGGAAAACAAATAAATGATTAAAGTAACCCTCACTTCAGTATCAGGAACGACTAAAGGAATGTCGTTTGATACAAAAGAAAACCTTATGACATTCATTGACCAACTCAGTGACTCACTACCTCTTGGCACTGCGTTATGCGTTGATGCCCCACTAGTCGGAATTCACAACGGGTGGGTACAGGGTAAAGCAAAGTCTTCACTAGTCTAATAACTAACAAAGGTGGGCACTTAGAAATATGTGCTCACTATATTGTTTGGTTATTTTTTTATAGATCACGTATCGTACATCTGGTAAAAATATTCAGATTTTAGCCAAACCCAATTTTTAAAATTTTTCAGATTTGCAACGGTATCCAAATAAGGTATAATAAATCCTATGGGAATACTAGATAACC
>Ga0075471_10003088_pt1 | contig 10837 bp, 8 predicted proteins | sample DEB19_08_DNA_2_FD_74787 | JGI IMG/M metagenome (GOLD analysis project Ga0075471, IMG submission 74787) | Aqueous microbial communities from the Delaware River and Bay under freshwater to marine salinity gradient to study organic matter... | ecosystem: Environmental > Aquatic > Marine > Coastal ... | reverse complement strand
CGAAGCGCTTGTGGAATGGGCGCAGATCATTGCCGACGGGGGTGTGGAAGAAGCGCTTCGTCGCAAGGACGCTGGTGCTGCGGCCGAAGCAGAAGCCGATCGCATGGCGTTGCTCGACGACAAAGGTGAGGACGCCAATAACGCCGACGAGCGCATTCAAATCATTCGCAAACTGGACTGAAACCGCGCGCACACGAATCGTGGTCAGTCCTGAAGAGGGTGTCGCCTAGCATCGGCCCCCATGGCTAAGGCTCCTGTTCTCACCCCGCAGTCCGAAGATTTCCCGCGCTGGTATCAAGACATCGTTGCCAAGGCCGAACTGGCCGATAACGGTCCGGTGCGCGGAACGATGGTCATCCGCCCCTATGGCTATTCAATCTGGGAGCAAATGCAGGCGGAAGTTGATCGCCGCATCAAGCGCGCTGGTGCCAAGAACGCCTACTTCCCGTTGTTCATCCCCGAGAGTTATCTCAAGCGAGAAGCTGAGCACGTTGAAGGGTTCAGCCCCGAACTCGCTGTCGTCACCGTTGCCGGTGGCAAAGAACTCGAAGAACCAGTTGTTGTTCGACCCACTTCAGAAACCGTCATTGGCGAGTTCATGGCCAAGTGGGTGCAGAGTTACCGCGATCTTCCGCTCTTGCTCAATCAATGGGCCAACGTTGTCCGCTGGGAACTTCGTCCGCGCGTTTTTCTGCGCACTAGCGAATTTCTTTGGCAAGAAGGTCATACCGCGCACGTGAGCGAAGACGACGGACGTCAGTACGCCGAACGAATCCTGCACGATGTGTATGAGTCATTCATGCGCGACGTCCTTGCGATGCCCGTTGTTGTTGGTCGTAAGACTGCAAAGGAACGCTTTGCTGGCGCCACGAACACGATGACGTGTGAAGCAATGATGGGCGACGGAAAAGCGTTGCAAATGGGTACGAGTCACGAACTCGGTCAGAATTTCGCGAAGGCATTCGACATTCAGTACCTCGACAACGAAGGTACGCAACAACATGCGTGGACAACTTCTTGGGGCGTTTCCACGCGCATGGTTGGTGGTCTCATCATGTGTCACGGCGATGACAACGGATTGCGTATTCCGCCTGCGCTCGCTCCTGTGCAGGTTGTTGTGCTTGCCGTGCGTGATGACGATGCAGTGATCGAACGCTGTCGTGGGCTTGCTGAAGAACTCGCCGATGCTGGATTGCGGGTTGAACTCGACGTGCGGGTCGAAACCTCAATGGGCCGTCGTGCCACCGATTGGGAACTCAAAGGTGTTCCGGTTCGTCTCGAACTTGGTCCTCGAGATCTCACTGAAGGTGTGGTGACCCTCGCCAACCGGTTCACCGGTGCCAAGGATGCGGTTGCTCTCAATGGGATCGCTGCATCCGTTGCGGCAACTCTCGAAGCCGGCCAGGCACAGCTGCTCGCCGAAGCCACTGCGCGTCGCGACGCTCGCACCGTCGATGTCGCCACCATCGCTGAAGCCGCCGAAGCTGCTGCCACCGGATGGGCCCGAATCCCATGGGCCAGCCTCGGCACCGAGGGTGAGGCCGAACTGGCGAAATCCAGCGTCACGGTTCGCTGTTTAGTGATGCCGGACGGTTCGCTGCCGGCCTCCGATAACGCCGACGGCGCCATCGCCATCGTCGCTCGCTCCTATTGATTCCTCGCTGATTCACGCCAAAAACCGGCTCTGAACAGGGGTTTCGTGGCAGTCGCGGGCGGCCACGAGCGTTGCCCGGGTGGTCGTTTTGTGGCGGAGGGGTCTACACTGTCGGCATCGCAATCGTTCGGCAGTACTGACGAAGGCGTGGGCTTTTGCCCACGCCTTTTGTTTCGGCCGAATTCAGGTCGCGGTCACCCCGCAGTCTGTGATCTTTGAAACCCTTTGAAAGGAGGCCAGCAATGAGCGTGTCGCCACGTGTACGAGCACTTATCGAACCATTGGTGGCCGCCGAGGGTCTCGAACTGTTCGATCTCGAACAAGCTGGTCCAGTTCTGCGTGTCACTGTCGATCGTGAAGGTGGCGTCGGCATCGACGACATCACCAAAACAACCCGTGCAATCTCACGGGCGCTTGACGAACACGATCCGATCTCAAGCAGTTTCACTCTTGAGGTTTCAAGTCCTGGTCTTGAGCGTGTGTTGCGCACTCCAGCCCACTACGCGTGGGCGGTCGGTCGCACCGTTGCAGTCAAGACATTCCCGAATCACCCGGTTGGTCGTCGCTTTGCCGGCACCGTTACCGGTTCGACCGACACCACGGTCACCATTGCCCTCGACGAACCACTGGGGGAGAGCATCACGCTCAACCTCGGTGAAATCGAAAAGGCGCGCACCACATTCGTCTGGGGTCCCGCACCGAAGCCGGGCGGTCCCAAGAACGGCGCCAAAGCCGTGAAACCGACGAAGAAATCGCCGAAAACTACGAAGTCGAAGAAGGACGCGTCGAACGCGTCCCCCAAGGAAGAGAAGGTCCAGTCGTGATGAACTCCCCTGATCTCATCGAGGCACTCCAGGCACTTGCCGTCGACAAGGGAATCTCGATCGACACGCTGTTCGGCGCACTTGCCGACGCGTTCGAATCCGCTTACAAGCGGCTGCCGAATTCGCAGGAATATGCGTGGGTCATTATCGATCCCGATACCGGCGAAATTCGTGTGATGGCGCAAGCCCTCGACGACGACGGCATCCCCGAAGGTGAAGAGTTCGATGTCACCCCGCCGCCCGAGGTCTGGGGTCGTGTTGCTGCGCAAACGATGAAGCAGGTCATGAACCAGCGCATTCGTGAAGCAGAACGCGAAATGAAGTACGAGGAATACGCGGGTCGCGAAGGCGACATCGTTACCGGCATCATCCAACAGACCGATGCGCGTTACACGCTGCTCGATCTCGGACGCGTCGAAGCGCTGATGCCGCAGGCCGAACAGGTTCCGTATGAGCGTCCCGAACCCGGTGCTCGCGTGAAGGCCTACATCGTCGAAGTCCGCAAGACCGCAAAGGGTCCGCAGATCGTCACGAGCCGCACCCATCCCGGCCTCATCAAGCGACTGTTCGAACTCGAAGTTCCCGAAATCGCCGACGGCGTCGTCGAGATCAAGGCCTGTGCTCGTGAACCAGGAGCACGTACCAAGATCGCCGTTCTTTCGAACGACTCAAATGTCGATCCCGTCGGCGCATGCGTTGGCGCACGTGGCGCACGCGTCCGCATGGTCGTCAACGAACTCCGTGGGGAAAAGATCGACATCGTTCCGTTCTCCGATGAACCGGCCGACTTCGTGATGAAGGCACTGTCTCCGGCCAAGGTCAAGGAAGTTCGCATTCACGAAGACACCGGCACCGCCGAGGTCATCGTTCCCGATTACCAACTCTCGCTGGCGATCGGTAAGGAAGGGCAGAACGCTCGCCTCGCCGCTCGTCTCACCGGTTGGCGCGTCGACATCAAGTCCGAAACCCAGCTTGCTGAAGAAGAGGCCTACGCCAATCAGGATTGGGCCGAAGGCGAATGGATCGTTGACGCCGAAACTGGCGAACAGGTGTGGCAGCCCGCTGAAGGTGGCGAGGCAATGTCGGCCGAGGCCTACGCCCAGGCCGCCGAAGATATTGAAGAGACCGAAGCAGAAGCAGAAGCCGACGTTGTGGCCGAAGCCGAAGCAATTGTCGAGGCCGCCGAGGCCGAGGCTGCTGAAGAAACCGGATCGGAAGATCCGGCGTAGTCGCCACTATTCCTCGCCGGACGCTTGGTCGTGCGAGGATAGAGACCCGTTCCGTGGCGATGTCACGGCGGGTCGAGCCCATCTGACGCTTTGTTTGGTGGGTCCCGAACCACGATCACTGAGGTAGCAGTTGCCGTCCAACATCCGTGTGTACGAGCTGGCACGAGAACTAGGTCTCACAAATAAGGAGACCTTGGATCTGTGCGTCGCGCTCGGGATCGGCGTGAAGAGCCACTCTTCAAGCGTCGTCGAAGCACAAGCTGACCGCGTTCGCCGAAAGGCAGAGCGTGAAGGCCTTGTGCGCGATGTCCAGCCTGAAGAGCCAGAAGCTCCGGCCAAGAAAGCGGCGGCCAAAAAGACCGCAGCCAAGAAAGCTCCGGCCAAGAAGGCTGCTGCGAAGAAGACCGCCGATGAACCGGCCGAGGCTGAGACTCCGGTCGCGCCCGCCGAACCAGAACCGGCAGTGATCGAGACACCTGTCGCCGAGGTCGAGACGGCTGCTCCGGCACCTGAACCTGCGGCCGAACCAGAACCCGCACCTGCTCCCGCACCTGCTCCGAAACCGGCTGCGCCAAAGCGCGTCATTTCGTCATCGGGAAGTGCTGGCCCTCGTCGCGAAGCACCGGCTCCGGCCGCTGCTGCACCAGCCGCACCTGCACCGGCTCCGGCACCCGCTCCCGAAACAACGGAAGCACCGGTTGCACCTGCTGCCGCTGCTCCGGCCGAAGCGCCGCCAGCGCGTGCGCCGATGCCGCAACGTCCTCCGACCTCGCCAACGGGCAAGCCCATTCCGCCTCCGCCCGGCGCTCGTCCTCCGATCTCATCCACGGGTAAGCCCATCCCGCCGCCCCCCGGCATGCGTCGCGAAACGCCTGCTCCCGGAGCGCGTCCTGGTGGTCGTCCCGGTGGTCCTGGTGCTGGCGGTGGCGCAGGTCGTCCCGGTGGCGGCGGTGGCTTTAGTGGTCCGCGTCCCGGTGGCGGCGGTGGCTTCAATGGCCCACGTCCCGGCGGTGGCCCCGGCGGTGGCGGTCCCGGCGGTGGCTTTGGTGGTCCCGGCGGTGGCGGTCCTGGCGGCGGTCGTCCTGGTGGCGGCGGTCGTCCCGGTGGTGGTCCCGGTGGTCGTCCCGGTGGTCCGCGTCCGAAGCGTAAAGGTCGTCGTCGTCGCAACCGCGACGAACTTCAGCCGATCGATGCACCGAGCTACACGCCTCGCGAAGCACCGATCCCCACTGGTGAAGTTGTCGTAGAGCGCGCGTCAACCGCGCAGGATCTCGGCCCCAAGATGAACCGTACGGCGGCCGACGTCGTTCGCTTCCTCATGCAGCAGGGCGAAATGGTCACCGCAACGCAATCGCTCAGCGATGACATGATCGAATTGTTTGCTGCCGAAATTGGCGCATCGATTCGTCTTGTCAATCCTGGTGAAGAACAAGAAGTCGAGCTGCAGAAGCTGCTCATGCTTGAAGAGGACGTCGACGACGTCACCTATGAAGCATGGCCGCATCGTCCGCCGGTCATCACCGTTATGGGTCACGTCGATCACGGTAAGACCAAGCTTCTTGATCAAATCCGTAACGCAAACGTTGTTGCTGGTGAGGCCGGTGGCATCACTCAGCACATTGGCGCCTATCAGGTCACCCAAGACGGACGCGCCATTACGTTCCTCGATACTCCTGGCCACGAAGCGTTCACCGCGATGCGTGCTCGTGGTGCCGACGCGACCGATGTCGTCATCCTCGTTGTGGCTGCCGACGACGGCGTTATGCCGCAAACGATCGAAGCCATCAACCATGCGAAGGCTGCCGACGTTCCGATCATTGTTGCCATCAACAAGATCGATCGCGAAAACGCCGACCCAACTCGCGTCATGCAGCAGTTGTCGGAACACGAACTCGTCCCCGAAGCATGGGGCGGCGAAACCGTCATGGTTGAGGTTTCGGCACTTCAGAACCTCGGTATCGACGATCTTCTCGAGAACGTGCTCATCATGGCCGATCTTGAAGATCTTCGAGCCAACCCCGAAGGTCGTGCGCGCGGCGTCGTGCTCGAATCGAACCTCGACATCGGTCGTGGTCCGGTCGCCACGGTGCTCGTGCAACACGGAACATTGCGTGTTGGCGATCCCATGGTTGCTGGCGCAGCGTGGGGTCGTGTCCGAGCGATCATCGATGACAAGGGCAACCAGATCAAAGAAGCAGGCCCCTCGGCTCCGGTTCAGGTTCTTGGTCTCTCCGACGTCGCAATCGCAGGTGACCGATTCGTTGTTGCTCCCGACGAAAAGACCGCATCGAAGGTCGCGGCAACTCGCGAACATTGGCTGCGTGTTGCAACCATCGGTCGTGAAGCCCACGCAATGAGCGGTGGCGCAAAGCTTGAAGACATCTTCCAGCAGATTCAGGCCGGCGAAGCAGCAACGCTGAACCTCATCCTGAAGGCCGATGTCACCGGTTCGCTTGAAGCGCTTACCGAGAGCCTCAAGCGTCTTGAACGCGACGAGGTCAAGCTCGCATTCGTGCATCGCGCTGTCGGCGGTATTACCCAGAACGACGTCCAGTTGGCGGCTACATCAAACGCCACGATCATCGGCTTCAATGTCCGACCCGATCGTCAGGCTCGCGAACTTGCCGACACCGAGCACGTCGAAATTCGTGCCTACGAAATCATCTATCAGGTGCTTGAAGATATTGAGAAGGCCATGCTTGGTCTCCTCAAGCCTGAGTACGAAGAAATCGTTACAGGTGAAGCTGAGGTCCGCGAGATCTTCCGTGTGCCGAAGGTTGGCGCCATCGCCGGCTGCTACGTCACCAACGGTCAGATCACTCGTGGCACCAAGGTTCGCTTCCTTCGTGAGGGAACGATCATCTGGAAGGGTTCGGTCGCGTCGCTGCGTCGCTTCAAGGACGATGTCCGCGAAGTTGCATCCGGTTTCGAGTGCGGTATCGGCCTCACCGATTTCCAAGACCTCAAGCCTGGCGACATCATCGAAACCTACGAAGACCGCGAGATTCCGCGCACCTAAGTTCTGTCGAACGGTTCGCCGTTCGCAGTTCGGAGGGTCAATCAGGAGGCGTTTGCATGAGTCGACGAAGTAACCACGGCTCCGCCCGGCAATATCCGCGAACTGCTCGTCTCAACGAGTTGTTACGCGAGATCATCGCGGGCGAACTTGAGCGCATGGACGACGACCGACTTCATCTCGTCACTGTGACATCGGTTGACATCGAAGGCGATCTTCGTCACGCAAAGGTGTATTTCGACTCCATTCAGGACGAAGAAGGCGACCCCGAGGTTCTCGAAGCCTTCGGTGAAATTCGCTACAAGTTGCAATCGGCGATCGGTCGCGAGGCGCGTATGAAACGCACCCCAGAACTTTCCTTCGCACCCGATCCAGCGGTTCGTGCCGGAGCGCGAATTGAATCGCTACTGGCCGAAGGCCCCCGACCAGAACCCGACGCCACCGAATCGTGAGCGCGAAGAAGCGCGACAACGGGCCCGATGGACTCGTTGTCGTCGATAAGGACGCGGGCTGGACGTCGCACGATGTTGTTGCGAAGTCGCGAGGCCTGCTCGGAACTCGCAAAGTTGGACATTCAGGAACCCTTGATCCTGATGCGACCGGCGTTCTTTTGCTCGGAGTTGGCCGTGTCACGCGTTTGTTGAAATACCTCACAGCGCTTCCGAAGACCTACACCTGCGAAATCGTGTTTGGCACTGAAACATCCACACTCGATGCCGCTGGCGATGTCACCGCAATACACGAGATGTCGGCACTGACATTCGCGCAGGTTGAAGCAGTCGTGCCGCAACTCACGGGCGACATCATGCAGATTCCACCGATGGTGTCGGCTGTGAAGGTTGACGGAAAGCGTTTGCATCAGCTCGCCCGAGAAGGCATCGAGGTTGAACGCGCGCCGCGCCCAGTCACGATTCATCGTTTCGCTGTTGCGCCCACCAGAAATCCACTTGTTCTCACCGCTGAAGTCGAATGTTCCTCGGGCACCTATGTGCGCACCTTGGCGGCCGACCTCGGCCACTTGCTTGGCGGTGGAGCGCATCTGCGTGAACTCCGGCGGACAGCGATCGGTTCATTCACCTTGGCCGAGGCGAATTCGCTTGAAACGGTGTCACCCGATGCGCTCCTTACGCCTGCCGAAGCAATGCGTGACAACCCCGTCGTCGTGGTCACCGATGCCGAGCGCATCGATGTTGGTCACGGAAAAGTCCTGACAATCGATGAACGATTCGTCGGAGGCGGGCCTTGGGCGGTTGTCGACGACGAGGGCCGTTTATTGGCCATGTACATCGCCCATCGTGGCGGCACGGCAAAGCCCGATGTTGTCGTCGCCCCGGTTGACGGACGGTAGCGTTCGATCCGGCATGGACGTCATTTACGACAACGACGAGGTGAATCTCGCAGGGCAGGGCTCGGCCGTCACTATTGGCGCGTTCGATGGCGTTCACCGTGGGCATCGCCAGGTCATCTCAACGTTGCAAAAACTGGCGGCAGAACGTGGGCTTCGCACTGTGGTCGTTACCTTCGATCGCCATCCCGCATCGGTCGTGCGTCCCGACTCTGCGCCCTTGTTGCTCACTGACCTCGATCAGAAACTTGAACTCCTCGCCGAATGCGGTGTCGATGCGACCTTCGTCGTGCGATTCGACGAGAGCCGTTCGCAGGAATCAGCAGCCGATTTCATCACGTCAGATCTCGTCGGCACGCTCAATGCCAAGTTGGTCACCGTCGGAAGCGATTTCCATTTCGGCAATAAGCGCGCCGGCAACGTCGCGTTACTTTCTGAGATGGGGTCTGAGCTCGGATTCGAAACTCTTGCTCATGAACTCGTCGACCTGAACGGACAGCCGTCAACGGAGTCGGTGTCCTCAACGCGTATTCGTGCTGCGCTGCAAAGCGGCGATCTTGGCGCTGCCAACGCGATGTTGGGACGTCCACATGAGGTACGCGGCATTGTGGGTCATGGTGATGGTCGTGCCCGCGACCTTGGTTTCCGTACAGCCAACGTTGCAGTGCCTGAGGCCATTTGTCTTCCCGCCGACGGGATCTACGCCGGATGGTGTCGCACCCCGGATGGCGTGAATCGGGCCTGTGCAATCTCATTGGGTCGTCGCCCAACGTTTTATGAGTTCGCCGATACGTCCTTACTTGAGGCGCACCTCATCGACTTCGAGGCCGACCTCTATGGACAGGAACTTGCGGTCCAGTTCGTTGCTCATCTGCGCAACGAACTCAAATTCGATTCTGTCGACGCGTTGATTGCCCAAATGGGTAAAGACGTCGATCAGTGCCGAACGCTCTTGCTGGGTTAGTCACTACCAAGGTTCGTCGGGGATGGCGAAGTGCTCGCTATAGGCGCGCATCTGTTCGCGGCGAGCCGGCACATCGATGCCGATTTGATCAACGTCATAGATGACCTTGCCGAACCGGTCACGCTCATGCGTTGCGCCATATTCGGCCAACGCTGCTTCTGCACGAGCGTCCATCGGTTGGCCAGCAAGTTCATAAATGCGGCGGATGGTGCCCAAGTCGTCGGCCATGAACTGGTCGAAGCGGATATCCATCGATTGTTCCGGCCCGCCGAGAAGTGCACGGTCGCGCATCGCAGCATTGAGCATGTCGTCAAGGCGATCGGCCCAGTAGTTGGAAATGGCAACGGGGTCGACGGGTGAAAGTGACGTGCGTGCGGAATACGACACCATCGTCCCCATCGAAACCATTACTGAAATTGGGTCTCGATGTGTGACGAGGAACGTTGCATCAGGGAACGTAGTCGCGAGCGGTCCGAACTGTTCGAGATGCTGCGGAGATTTCAGAATCCAACGATCGCCACCACGCAGAAACTGGCACGCCTTCAACACGGTCTTCATGTAGTCGTAGTGCGGTGTTTGATCGTGAGACTTGTAATAGTCACGCCACGTCGGCATCGGTGCCATTGTCTCGAACATCATCGTCGAGAAGTCGATCGCAAGAATCTGAATCTCTTCGTGTACATGCCATGTCGTCATCTCGTGCATGCGATTGAAGTCGGGCATGAGCATGTTCATGATCTGTAATCCACCTTCGGTGCGCTCCAGGCGCGGGTCCTCGGGCGTATTTGCGAGTGCTGCCTCGTCAAGCGACGGAACAGGTTGATTGCTTTCCCAATAGGGAAGCGAACGAAGTGCGGGATCACATGCAATCAAGTTGTGAAGATGTGTTGTGCCGGTGCGGGGGAGACCAGCAATGACGATCGGCGCTTTGATCTCGATGTCATGAATTTCAGGATGACGCGCCAGTAACTCGGCGAGGAGCAAGCGGTTCTTCAGCAACGTCGTCATGAACGATGCGGCTGAGATTCGACCCATGGGCGAAAGCGGTGCTTCGGTGTCGAGGCAGTGCAGCAACAGTTCGAGTCGCTCGACGAAATCCATCGGACCGAAATCACTGAGCCCAGTTTCGGTTGCGGCTTGTGTCATTAGCGCGTCTGCGTTGAGTTCGATCATGTCGGCAAATGGGGCCGCACCTTCAAAAATCGCCTGGGCCTCGTGCGAGAACTGAGGGTCGGCAAGATCGTCAAGACGTTTCGGCGCCGGGCGTGATGCAGCAGACATGGTTCCCCTTTGAGCCCGTCCCCCGACGAGCGAAACCGCATCGTAGAGCCGAATTTCCCTAGGGGTGACAGGAATCTCTCGGAATCAGCGACTGGTCGCCGAAAGGTCGAATGTGGGCGAGAAGGCCCTCGCTGGTACCGTGAGCGGGTCGGTTCGCACCCTGCGAGCCGTGTAGCCCCTCCCGATTGCGCCAGAAACATCATTCATGTTTCAGCGGATCACGGAGCTGGGTCCAAAACCCACAAGAAAGAAATTGCATGTCTGCAGAACCCGCAAACCTTCCGCCGAAGGCTGACACGATCGCCGAACACCGGACGCACCCCACCGATACCGGGTCGCCTGAAGTTCAGATCGCACTACTGACCGACCGCATCAATCACCTGACTGAACATCTCAAGTCACATAAGAAGGACCACCACAGCCGTCGTGGACTTCTCATGCTCGTCGGTCGTCGTCGTCGCCTGCTCGATTACGTCAAGAAGAACGACGTCGAGCGTTACCGCTCGATCATCGCAAAACTCGGC
>Ga0075471_10003085_pt1 | contig 10840 bp, 6 predicted proteins | sample DEB19_08_DNA_2_FD_74787 | JGI IMG/M metagenome (GOLD analysis project Ga0075471, IMG submission 74787) | Aqueous microbial communities from the Delaware River and Bay under freshwater to marine salinity gradient to study organic matter... | ecosystem: Environmental > Aquatic > Marine > Coastal ... | reverse complement strand
GCTCCTACCTGCATGCCAACTGCGGCACCTGCCACCGGTTCAACGGCGGCGGTGCGGTGCCGGTCCACTTGAACATCGAGACGGCGCTGGACAAGGCCCGCCTCATCCACGCCCGCCCGGTGCAGGGGGATCTTGGTCTGCCTGACGGACGCGTCATCGCTCCCGGCGATCCCGGCCGCAGTGTGCTGCTGCATCGCATGGCCACGGGCGGGCGCGGCCACATGCCTTATCTCGGCAGCAAGCTGGTGGATGAACGCGGTCTGCTGCTTGTGCGGGACTGGATCGCCAGCATGACCGACAAGGGCAAGGACGTGGCCGCCACCGCCCGCAGCCAGCGGGAGGCGGAGCAGTCGGCACTGAAGAAACTCCTGGCCGGGGATGCGCAGCAAATTGAGCCGCTCCTTCGCACGGGCAGCGGCGCGCTGGAACTGGTCCTCGCCTTGGTGGATGGCTCGCTCAAGGGAGCGCTGCGGGATCAGGTCGTCGCGCGGGGAAGCGCGCTGGTGGATCCCATCCGCCGCGATTTGTTCGAGCGTTTCCTGCCCGAGTCACAGCGGCGCAAAGTGCTGGGGAACGATTTCAAGCCCGAGACGCTGCTCAAACTCACGGGCGATGCCACCCGCGGCAAGGCGTTGTTCGCCGCAGTCTGCGCCGCCTGCCATCGGGCGAAGGGCGAAGGCGTTGATTTCGGTCCGGACCTCAGCGCGGTCGCCAAGAAGTGGAACCGCGCCGGCCTGATCGAACAGCTCCTGTTTCCGTCGAAAGTCATCGAGCCCCAATGGATGCTGACCACGGTCGAGTTGACCAACGGCGAATCGAAGAGCGGCTTTGTGACCGCGCAACAAGCGGGTGAACTGACCCTGAAGATGGCGGGCGGCGAGACGGCCCGCATCCCGGCCAAGCAGGTGAAGCAGACTCGCAGCGAGCGGGTGTCCCTGATGCCGGAAGGCATGTTGCAAGCCCTGACCGCGGCCGAGGCAGCCGACCTGCTGGCGTTCATGGGCACCCTCCAGTGACCGCGCCAGAAGCTAGGCAAGCGAATAGTCCGGCAAGATGGTGTGTGGGCCTGGCTGCGTGGCCGTTCTCCTCACCCCGGCCCTCTCCCGCTGGGAGAGGGAGAAAGTTAGTCCGCCATCGTCCCGTCGCGGCACGACTGCCAACCGCGACGGCCTAGGTCGCTCCCTCTCCCAGCGGGAGAGGGTGGGGTGAGGGAGAGCGCAACCGAGCGTCCACCATCGCAATTCAACCAAGGTGTTCCCACAGTTGGTATGAGCCGGTGGCTGCCTGACTGGGGTGAAGCGCGTCAGGCTTGAATCCCGGCGATGACCACTTCGAGAAACTCCCGCGCCCGCCGGGCCAGCGCATCCACACCGGCCGGCTCTTTCGGACGCGGCAGGAGCGGGGCGAAAATGTTCTCACAGCACAGCGGCATCCTGAGTCCCGTGAAGGCCACCGGCGCGAGCAGCTTGTAGTGGTCAATCTCGCCGAAGCCCGGGCCGCAGTCCTCGTCCTTGGGGAAGTTCCGGTGGTCCTTGATGCAGAAGCTGCGCACCTCGCCTGCGGACAGCTTGATGTCGGGAATCGGATCGAGGTCGAGGTAATCCATCACGTTCCCCGCGTCGTAGTTCACCTTCACGCCGGCGTCGGCAACCTCGCGGGTGATGGCCGCGCACGCCGCGCCAGTGCCCGTCTCGCCGCCGTGCTGCTTCACGACGAGCAGCACGCCGAGGTCGCGCGCGATGGGGCCGAGCTGTTTCAGGCGCTTCACCCACAACTCGCGATTGCCGCCCTTCGTGTGGCCGAACGTGAGCACCTGCGGCACGCGCGCGGCACCGGCCTGCCGGAGCCGGTGCGTGAGGACTTCCAGCCCGTTCGCCGCCTCCGGGTAAATCGTCGAGAACATCATCAGCGGCTCCAGCCCGAGGTCGCGGCAGCGCGTTGCGAGTTCCTTCGCGCGCTCGGGCGGCGCGTCCGGCGCGAGGACGGGCACGGGCTTGCCGCCGTCCTCCTTGTGCGTCGTGCCCCAAGCGACGTGCCGGTAGCCGGCGGACTGGATGCCCGTGAGCGCGCGCTGCAAGGAGAACTGCGCATACGGCAGCGTCATGCAGGCGATTTGGAACTCCGTCTTGCGCTGCGGCTCGGCGGCGAAGGCGTAAGCGAGCTTGAGCGAAGGCAACGCGGCGGCGGTCAAGGCTAGGAAGCGACGACGTGGCATCATTGGCAGAGTGGTATTCATCTTCGGAATTGTGCAGTCGCTGGACAGCCTTTGCTCTGCTCGGAATTCAAGTGATGCGTGCAGCTTTGCGGCGAGAGGCACGCCAAGGTTTCAACGCACGTTCCCGGTCCTTCAAGTGAGTCAGCAGCACTTCTTTCCGATCACGGATTGGTAGGTAGCCCCGTCGTTTCTGCCAGAGCCAAATCTTCGCCTTGGTCTTCCAGTCTGCGTCCGGGGCAAGTTCATTGTCGGATTCAACGTCCGGGCCATACACCATGTCCTCGTCCCCGGCATAGAGGGCGATTTGCTCCAAGATGTCGAAGAGCTTCAAGCAGCGTCGCCCGTTGAAGCCCGCCGCAAGACACAAATCCAAACCGCACCGGTCCGCGTCGCACTCACGCTCCGGCCCATACACGCGCGCTTCCAGAACGTGAAAAGCGAGTGCGAAGAACCGTGCGCCCGGCAGCTTGATGAGCCTGTCACCCACGTCAGAGAACAAGTCAACATGGCCAAGGTCGTGATGAGCAATCTCATGGGAGATTACAAACGCTGCCTGCTCGTCAGTCGCACACCGTTCAAACAGCCGCCGACCGAAGTAAATGTGGCTTCCGGGCGCAGTAAACGCCGTTGGCTCGGAGAACCACGGGACCAACACGTCCAGTCGTTGATGCTCGGCACGCCCGGTTTGGAGCCGGTCTGAAATGCTGCGAACGCGGTCCAAGGCCCAGGACTCGGTCTCGATGTGAACCTCCTCGGTGACCTGGTCATGGAGCCACTTTCCGAACCGGACGCCTTTCTCTATGTCGAAGTCTCCTGCCATGCTTGGTCAGAGAAGTTGAGTCCCGTTGCTCTGCGGCGAAAGCGGTCGCTTACACCAACTTCGTCACGCCCGGCACGGCGATGGGGGAGGGCGGGGGCTGGGCATCCCAGGTGTAGCCGTCGGGGGAGAGGTTTTCCTTGGAGTTCAGGGCCTGCTCCCACGTGACCTGCTGGCCGGTATAAGTCGCCATGCGCCCCATGATGGCCATCAAGGTGCTGCGCGCCATGTAGTCGCCGTTGTTGATCGGCTTGCCGGCGCGGATGGCGCTGAACAGTTCGTCGTGCTCGGTCTGATAGTGGTTGTTCTGCTTTTCGCGGTAGGCCCAGGGCTCCGCGCCCTTGATGGCCAGCGTTCGCGAGGAGATTTCCGCCGTTCCTTTGGCCCCCACGACATGCGCGGAAACATCGCCGCGCAGCCCGCTTTGCTGCCGGCAGTAGGCATGGAGCTTCACGCCGCTGGCGTATTCGTAGATGACGGAGTGATGGTCGTAGATGTTGCCATATTCCGCCCCGGTGCGTTGCTGGCGTCCGCCCAGTCCGAAGGCGCTGACGGGATACTGTCCCTGCATGGCCCAGGCGCAGACATCCAGAAAGTGGACGTGCTGCTCGACGTTGAAGTCGCCGGAGAGCCAGGTGAAGTAATACCAGTTGCGCATCTGATATTCCATTTCGCTCTGGCCGGGTTGGCGGGGTTTGACCCAGATCGTGCCCCGGAAATCATTGGCCTGAAGACTGCGCACCTCGCCGATGGCCCCGGCGTGAACGCGCTTCATGAGTTCCTGGAAGCCGTAGTTATAGCGCAGGCAAAGTCCGGACACGACGGACAGCCCCTTGCGCTTGGCCTCTTCACAGGTCGCCAGCACCGACCGCACGCCCGGGGCATCCACGGCCACGGGCTTTTCCGCGAAGACGTGCTTGCCGGCGGCAATGGCGGCCTTGAGGTGCATCGGGCGGAAATGCGGCGGCGTGGCCAGCAAGACGATGTCGCTCTGAGCAATGACCTTCTGATAGGCATCGAAGCCGACGTAACGGTGCTCACGGGGCACCTCGACTTTCGCCGCCACGTCCGGCTGCTGCTTGAGCGTCTCCAGACAGCCATCCAGCCGGTCGGCAAACGCATCCCCCACGGCCACGAGACGCGCGTCGGAATCGGCCAGCAACGCCTGCTGCGCCGCCCCGGTGCCGCGCCCGCCGCATCCTATGAGGCCGACGCGCAGCACTCCGGTGCGGCCTGCTGTCTGTCCATGGACGGCGGGGGCAGCCAGGGAACCGGCCACGGCGGCGGCTGAGGTGGATTGGAGAAACGTCCGCCGGGACAAGGCGGAATCAAGAGGACTGGGCGCAGGGTGGGCCATGGAGAATGCGGGTGACGTTGGTTGGCTGAATCGGGCTGCCCCAGGAGTCTGCCAACTCAACCGTCCCACGCAACGGCGATTTGCCTGCCGCCGGGGCGGGGCAGGGGCGCAGGCAGATGGCGAATTTCCTTTCGTTGTCACAGTCCAAACGCTGTCATTCGCCGTCACTGCACGACATGAAGCCTTTCTACGCCCTCGGACTACTGGTGGCATCCATACTGCCGCTCCATTCGGCCGCCGTGGACTACGCCGTGGAGGTCCGGCCCATCCTTGCCCAGCATTGCTATCAGTGCCACGGAGCGACCCACCCCAAGCATGGCCTGCGCCTCGACACGGCAGCTTTTACTTTGAAGGGCGGGAAGAGCGGGCCGGCGATTCAACCCGGCAAGTCTTCCGACAGCCTCCTCGTGCAGGTCATCTCCGGCACGCACAAGGACATCACGCGGATGCCTTACAAGAAGCCGCCGCTCTCCGACGTGCAGATCGCACTGGTGCGCCGGTGGATTGACGAGGGCGCGAAGGCTCCGGCGAATGAAGTGCCGGGTAGCAAAGTGCATTGGTCGTTCGTCGCGCCGAAGCGGCCGGCGGTGCCCGCAATCGGCAATCGGCAATCGGCAGCAATCAGCAATCCCATTGACGCCTTCATCCTCGCCCGGCTCGCGCAGGAGAAGCTCACGCCTTCGCCCGAGGCCGACCGCGTCACGCTCATCCGTCGGCTCTCGCTGGACTTGCTTGGCCTGCCGCCGAAGCCCGCCGATGTGGACGCATTCGTGAACGATCAGTCGCCGGACGCTTACGAGAAGCTGGTGGAGCGGCTACTGGCGTCGCCCCACTACGGCGAGCGCTGGGGCCGCTGGTGGCTGGACGTGGCGCGTTACGCGGACTCGAACGGCTACAGCATTGATGCGCCGCGCAGCATCTGGCGTTACCGCGACTGGGTCATCGCCGCGTTGAATCGGGATTTACCGTTCGATCAGTTCACCATCGAGCAGCTCGCGGGGGACATGTTGCCCAACGCGACGATCGAGCAGAAGGTTGCCACCGGTTTTCACCGCAACACGCAGATCAACCAAGAGGGCGGCATCGACAAGGAGCAGTTCCGCATCGAGTCCGTCGTGGACCGCGTGGCGACGACGGGTTACGCGTGGCTGGGCCTGACCATCGCGTGCGCGAACTGCCACGACCACAAGTTCGACCCGTTCTCGCAGAAGGAATACTTCGGCCTCTTCGCCATGCTGAACAACCAGGACGAGCCGGACCTGCCGCTGACTTCGCCGGACGATTCCAAGCGCGTGGCCGACATCGAGGCGAAGGTGGCGGGCTACATCGCCGACCTGTTCAAGAAGGATGCGACCTTTGTCGAGCGCGAGTTGAAGTGGGAGGCCGGTATGACGCCCGAGCAACGTCAGGCGATGCCGCAACTCTGGAGGGAAATCTTCGACGTGCCGCCCGCACAGCGCACCGACGCGCAGAAGCTCGTGATGGTCACGTCGTTTGTGGAGAACGCGCCGGAGAACAAGACGCATCAGGCTGCCATCAAGAAGTTCCGCGCCGAGAAGCCGAAGGTGGACACGACCATGGTCATGCGCGAGGCCGCGAAAGCCCGCCGCACCTACCTGCACATCAAGGGCGACTTCACGCGCGACGGCGGCGATGTGAAGCCGCATTTCCCGAGTGCGCTGCATCCGTTCAAGGGCAGCGCCGATCGCGATCCAAACCGCTTCGACTTCGCGCAATGGCTGGTGGACGAGGCGAATCCACTGACCACGCGCGTGCTCGTGAACCGCGTCTGGCAGCAGTATTTCGGCAAGGGCCTCGTGGACACGGAGAACGACTTCGGCACGCAAGGCTCGCTGCCGAGCCACCCGGAGTTGCTCGACTGGCTCGCAGTCGAGTTCCGGCAACCGACCGCCACTCCGCATTCCCCATCACCCATTCCCTATTCCCTAAAGGGCTTGCACCGCCTCATCGTCACCAGCGCCACTTACCGCCAGTCCTCCGCCGTGCGCTCCGACCTCCAGCGCGTGGATGCGAACAACAAGCTGCTCGCCCGCCAGAACCGCTTGCGTCTCGACGCCGAAATCGTCCGCGACGTGGGCCTTACTGCGAGCGGCTTGCTCACACCGGTTATCGGCGGGCCGAGTGTGTATCCGCCGATTCCTGAGAACGCGATGGCCCTCGGCCAGCGCAAGCAACCCTGGCCTACGAGCACCGGTCCCGACCGCTACCGTCGCGGGCTCTACACCTTCTACTATCGCGCCACGCCGCCGCCTTCGATGAGCGTCGTCGACGCACCCGATGGCTACAGCACCTGCACGCGCCGCATCCGCAGCAACACGCCATTGCAAGCGCTGGCGCTCTTGAACGACACGGCTTATGTGGAGTTCGCCGAAGGCTTGGCCACGCGAGCGCTGAAGGAAGTGCCGACGGGCGACTCCGCCCGACTCGAACACCTCTTCCGCCTCTGCCTCGCGCGCAAGCCTAGCGCGACCGAAGCCAGCCGGCTCAGTGATTTGTTGAAAACCGAGACCGCCAGCGTGACCGAGGCCGAAGCCAAGGCTGTGAAAGCACCGGCGGGAGTGGAACCGAAGCAGTTCGCCGCGTGGATGACGGTGGCGCGGGTGCTCTTGAATCTGGATGAGACGATTACGAGGGAATGACATGAACCAGTTGCCTGTGAACGACCCATTACTCACCACCACTCGCCGCCAGTTCTTCAGCCACTGCGGCATGGGCCTCGGCTCCGTTGCGCTCGCTTCTCTCATGGCGGACAAGGCGAATGCCGTGGTGCCGAAGCTGGTGAATCCCTTCGCGCCGAAGGGCGGGCACGGCGAGCCGAAGGCCAAGCGCGTCATCTACCTGTTCATGGCGGGCGGGCCGAGCCAGTTGGAGCTGTTTGACTACAAGCCCAAGCTCGTCGCCCTGAACGGCCAGCCGATTCCGCAGAGCTACATCGAGGGCAAGCGCTTCGCCTTCATGGGCAGCAGTCACGGCGTGAAGTGTCTGGGCACGCGCAAGCACTTCGAGCGGCGCGGACAGGCGGGCACGTGGATAAGTGACATGTTGCCCTACACCAGTGGCGTAGCGGACGACATCGCAGTGGTCACGACGTGCGCGACGAATCTCTTCAACCACGCACCGGCCAAGCTCTTCATGAACACGGGCTCGGGGCAGTTCGGGCGGCCTAGTCTCGGGGCGTGGGCGACCTACGGTATCGGCAGCGAGGCGAATGACTTGCCGGGCTTCGTGGTGTTGCAGAGCGGTCCGCGCGGTCCGCGCGGCGGTGCGGTGAACTGGGGCAGCGGCTTTTTGCCAACAACCTTTCAAGGTGTTCCGTTACGCGGGCAGGGCGAACCGATTCTCAACCTCACCAGTCCCGCCGGCATCTCAGCCGAGCGGCAGCGTCGCACGCTCGACGCGGTGCGCGACCTGAACCTTCAGCGCCTCGTCGCGACTGGCGACGACGAAATCAACACGCGCATTTCCGCCTACGAGATGGCGTATCGGATGCAGTCCAGCGCGCCGGAGCTGATTGATATTTCGGGTGAGGGCAAGGCCACGCTCGACCTCTACGGCGTGGACCCGGCGAAGCCGTCCTTCGCGCGGAACTGCCTGCTGGCGCGGCGGCTCATTGAGCGCGGCACGCGCTTCGTGCAGCTCTACCACACGAACTGGGATAGCCACGGCGGCCCGGGCGAGACGCTGGAGGATGATTTCCCGAAGGTCGTGAAGGACGTGGACCAAGCCTGCGCCGCGTTGGTGAAGGACTTGAAAGCACGTGGCCTGCTCGAAGACACTCTCGTCATCTGGGGCGGCGAGTTTGGCCGCACGCCGATGGGCGAGAACCGCGACAAGACCGGGCGCAACCATCACATCGACGCCTTCTCGATGTGGTTCGCCGGCGGCTGCATCAAGGGCGGCCAAACCATCGGCGAGACGGATGAACTCGGCTTCGGCCCCGCGCACGACCGCTGCCACGTCCACGACCTGCACGCGACGATTCTGCATCTGTTGGGCCTTAATCATCTCAAGCTCACCTTCCGCTTCCAAGGCCGTGACTACCGGCTCACAGACGTGCATGGAGAGCTGATCCACAAGCTGCTGGCGTAGTGGAGTGCGGGGGCAACCCGCGCTTTTTGGGGGACTGATGACTGGCTCACGCAGGTTGGAAACTTGTGCTCCGGTGAATTCCCTTGAGCCACCGCCTCGCTCAGGCTTGCATCGCAGTGAATGGAACCGGACAAGTCGCGGAATTTTCTTTGGCTGGCCTTGAAAGTGGGCGGCGGCGTGCTGCTTTTGTTACTGCTGCTGTTCGGCGGGCTCATCACCTACGTCACGATGGAGAAGCGGAGATATGACCGGCTTACGGATACCCACGACCTCAAGCAGCGCGCGGTGAGCATGGGGGAGGGCTACGTGGCGGAGCGCAGAAGCGCCGCGCTGGTCATCGGCATCACACAACGGGGGAAGCGTGCGGTGCTCGGCTTCGGCCGGGTCAGTTCGACAAACGCGGTGCCACCGGATGCGCAAACGTTGTTCGAAATCGGGTCGATCACGAAGGTCTTTACCGCCATCACGCTGGCGCGGCTGGACCTCGACGCCAAAGTGAAGCTGACCGACACGTTGCGAGCATCGCTGCCGGAAAAGGTAGTGCTGCCTCCTGCGCTTGAATCAGTGAGCTTGCTGCAATTGGCCACCCACGCCGCCGGCCTGCCGCGACTGCCTGGCAATCTGGATTTATCTCCCGGCAACCTCCCCAATCCCTACGCGCAATATCGGGCGGAGGATCTCCATCAGTATCTGGCCACCGCCAAACCAAACAACCCACCCGGAAAACTGAGGGACTATTCAAATGTCGGTTTTGCCCTCTTGGGGCATGTGCTGTCACTGAAGACTGGTCAACCCTACGAGGAGTTGGTGAGAGAAGCGGTCCTGCTGCCTTGGGGAATGACCAACACCACGATGCGGCCAGACGAGGCGCAGCGCAGCCGATTGACGCCCGGTCATTCTCCCAAGGGGGATGAGGTGCCTTCATGGGACTTTAAGGCCTTTGCCCCGGCGGGCGGCTTCCGCTCCTGCGCTGGCGATTTGCTTCAGTTCATCGAGGCCAACCTGCGTGATGCTGAAGGCTTGCCAGGCCGCGCTCTGGTGGAGTCGCGCCGGGCGCGGCGGGTTGGTGAAGCGGGAGAATTCCCGTTAGGGTGGCAAAGCGAAGTGCTTCTGCATGGCGGCATGACCATCTACTGGCACAACGGCGGCACCGGTGGCTATGCGAGCTTCATCGGATTGAATCGCGAGCAGCAGATCGGGGTGATCGTGCTGGCCAATTACGGAGACGCGATGGCGGGGCGTTTCGACGTGGACAAAGTGGGCATGGACCTCCTCAAGCTCGGCAGCCGGATAGCTTTGGAATAGCTTCCAGTCGCGTTTTGACCTCAGGGAATTCGTGTAGGTCGCTTTTCTCCAAATCGCCGTGAAAGCTTGACGCAAGCCCCGGTTTTCTGTGGAGTTTTCGGCGTGCTCGGTCTCTTCAGTATCCAATGTCCGGTCCGCTACAAAATCGTCAACAAGATCTTTGAAGGCGGGATGGGTGTGGTTTATGAGGCCGAGCAGCATGGTGCGAGCGGTTTCATCAAGCGGGTGGCCATCAAAGTGATTCGCCAGAGCTACGCGAATCAGAAGCTCTTCATCGAAAACTTCATCGGCGAGGCCAAGCTTGTCGCCGACCTCATCCACACCAACATCGTCCAGACCTACCATCTGGGGGAAACGGATGGGATGTTCTTCATCTCGATGGAGCTGATCCGGGGCGCCAACGTCGAGCAGTTCATCCAGCGCTGCACGGATCAGAACCGGCAGTTGCCCAAGGAGCTCGCGGTGTTCATCGCCAGCCGCATTGCGCGCGGCCTCGCCTACGCCCATGCGAAGACCGACAAGGACGGCCGGCCCCTGGGCATCGTGCATCGCGACGTGAACCTAAAGAACGTGATGATCGCGTTCGAGGGAGACGTGAAGATCACCGACTTCGGCATCGCGAAGGCGCGCGGGCTGTTGCAGGATCAGGAGGGCGAGGTGGTCGCCGGCAAGGTGGACTACATGAGTCCCGAGCAGTCAAATTTCCAGATCACCGACAAGCGCTCGGACATTTTCTCCGTCGGCATCGTGCTCGCGCAGTTGCTGCTCGGACACAACATCTTCAAGGGCCCGAGCATGACTGAATCCCGCGACCGCGTGCAGGGCATGCCCATCCCGGACTTCCGCACCTTGGATCCGCGCATCGACGAGCCGCTGAACAAGGTGCTGCACAAGTGCCTCGAACGCGATCTCAGCCGACGGTATCCGAATGCCGACGAGCTGCTGCACGACTTGGAGCACTACATCTATCATGCCGGTTACGGCCCCACCAACGAGACCATGGGGCGTTTCATCCGGCAGCTCTTCGGGCAGGTGG
>Ga0075471_10003084_pt1 | contig 10841 bp, 10 predicted proteins | sample DEB19_08_DNA_2_FD_74787 | JGI IMG/M metagenome (GOLD analysis project Ga0075471, IMG submission 74787) | Aqueous microbial communities from the Delaware River and Bay under freshwater to marine salinity gradient to study organic matter... | ecosystem: Environmental > Aquatic > Marine > Coastal ... | reverse complement strand
CACCACCGCCTCCTGCTGCTTCGCAGACCATTGCTGCTGCCGCGTCGTCGTCACCGTTGGCCAAAATGATAGAGGATGCCGATAAGGACTTGGCTCGCTTGGATATGAGGCGCCCGCTCTCGGAGTCGCGAAAGCCCGAGCCTCAGATGAAGGAGCCTGATTCGCCGCCGCCGACCCCGCAGCAGCCGAAGATGCGTGAGGTGGCAGAGTCGCCGCCGGTGCCAAAGGCGATTCCGGTAAGCGATGATGAACTCAAGACGACTTCCAAGCCTCAAGACAAAGCCTTCATGCCCTTCACACGAACCAGCGAAAACAAAGGCACCATTTCCAACCGCGGTGCGGAGGATGCCGTGGATGCGGAAGGCTCACCCAAGGGCAAATACATTCGGGCAGTTACCAGCCAGGTGGAAAAAAAATGGCATCTTTATCGGGCGCTTCGTCGAGATATGGTCAGCCCTGGCAGCCTCCAAGTGGAATTCTTTGTCAATGCGAAGGGTCAGATTGAAAACCTACGCATCGTAAACGATCGCGAATCGACCACCCTGCTCTCCGAGTTCACCTTGCGTGCCATTCGCGACGCAGAAATCCCGCCCATGCCCCGCGAGGTGATGGACATGCTTCCCATCATGGACAAGCAACGCCTCAAGATCGAATACAACGTCCTTATTTATTAGCTCATGCCCTCCGCTTTCTTCCTCGCTGCCGCTGAAAAGGCCTCCGGCCTGCAACTTGTCTGGGAATTCCTTGCCACAGGTGGCTTTGTCATGGGGTTGCTCGTGCTGTGCTCCATGGCGGCCATCACGGCGATGATCCTCGCTTGGCTGCATCTTCGTGAAAAAATCATCTTGCCGCCCGACGTCGTGAGCCAACTCCGTTCGGTGCCCAGCTACGCCTCAAACGGCGATATTCGCCCCTTGCAGGATTTTTTGCAGCGTGACGGCTCCATGATGGCACGTCTCGGCAGCATGGCGGTCAGCGGCAGCTACACGAGCAAGCAGGAATGCATCGATGCATGCACTTCCAAAGCGCGAGAGGAAATCCATCATCTCGAACGTGGTATCCCGCTCTTGGAGGTGATGGTTTCTGTGGCTCCGTTGCTTGGACTGCTGGGCACCACTGCGGCGTTGGTGGGTATGTTCACGGCCTTCGGTGCCGGTGGTGAGGGCGGGCCTGACACGGCTGCGGTAGCTGCCGAGATTGGTGTGGCGCTTCGCTGCACGATTGCCGGTTTGTTTGTGGCTGTTCCCTCCGTTTTGGCGCACACCTACTTCACCCGCCGCATTGATGCCATTGCTGTGAAGGTCGAAGGCATCTTGCAGGAGACGATCCACCAGTTCTTCGCCCACTTTGAGGTGAAGCATATCGGCGAAAAGGCCAATCTATAAACTTTGCGCTCGCCGATGAATCTGCGTCCCCGCCGCCGCCCCGTACCCACTATTCCCATCGTGTCGTTGATCGACATCATGGTGATTCTTCTCATCTTCTTCATTGCCACCACGACCTTTAAAAAGCAGAAGGTGGAAGTCAAAATCACCCTTCCCGAGTCCAAGGCCCTCGGTGGTGCCACAAGTAATCCAGAGGCACGGACGACCATCACACTCACCAAGGATCAAAAGCTCTTCCTGGACGCGAAGCCTGTGGAAATAGACAAACTCGTCATCGCCCTGACCTCTCTCAAAGAGGCCAAACCTGATGCCAAACTCGAGCTCGAGGCCGACACCGATGCCAACCTCGGCATGCTCGTCAAAATCTGGGACGCCCTCCGTGAGGCCGGTTACTCCGTCAACGATGTGCCAGCACGTATTCAGCGGGCGGTGGGGCAATGACGCGGAGTCTTTAACGCGAGTTTTGCATCCCGAAAAAGATTGTGAGCAGGATCAGTCCGATGAGGATGGCGATGGCGATCTTCACCCAACTGAGCGGATACTCGCCGGTGATTTTGCCAGTGCTGCCGTTCACGGTGACCTGGTAGGTCTTCGTGCCATAGGTATAGGTCAGCAGCCAGACGGGCAGGAGGATATGCTTGAAGGTCTGAGCGCTGTATTGCGGGGCGATGTGAAGGTTGCGATGGCGATCGCCGGGCACTTCCCGAGCACAGGCACTCTCTAGGTCGCGATGCATGTGGCTGCGGGAATCCTCCGCGGCCTGCACAAGGTCGATTTGGTACTGCTCCACCACCCAGCCAGAAACATAGCCCGGATCATAAGGCACCAGGTCTGTTGTAGTGGGGAAAGGCTGCAAGTCATCGAGCAGCTTCGTGTGCACTCCTTTGGAGGCAGCTACGAGCAGATCATCAAAGTCTTTAGAGATGTGGCCACTGGCATATTCCCAGCGTGTCACAGTTCGCGTGTTGCCCTTGCTGTCACGTGTCGTGTAATCGTAGCCTGCTTCGGCCTCCCAAGGGCACTCGACGTGGGCATCGAAGGTCCAGTAAGGCAGATAAAGACCGTGCAGTGTATCCGTCAGCGCTTTCTCGCCGAGGGCGTTGGGAGCCCAGAAGTGGCTGCCATACCAGCGGCGAATGTCCTCACGCACCTGACTCTCTGCGATTTTGAAGGGCAGTAGGCTGCAAGGGCGAATGGGGGTCGACACATCATCCATCGCAAGGATCGAGGGCGAACCGCAAAAATCGCAACGCTGTGCAACACGTTTTTCATCAAAGACCGAGATGGCATGGCAGCTCTGGCACTTCACCGTCTTGCGCATGGCCGCCCAGCCGCGTTGATCCTCCGGAATCGATCGCAGCGCCGATACGAGGTCATTTTCTTCAATGAGAGAGCCATCCGCTTTTAGCTCAGCGGGAGAAACCGTGCTGCAGTAAGGACAGACGAGCGCCTTTTTGGATGGCGTCCAAACCGCCTCAGCTCCACAAGCAGGACAAGCAAACTTCTTGATTGCAGTGACCTCAGACATGGGCGGAAGAAGTTCTTGGTTCGTTGTTATCGATGCTTAGCTGGCCGTCGTGGGCGGTTGCATCACGATTTTCACCTTGCCCGCGCTCTTGCCAGCGGCACTGAGCGCATCAGCGAGTGTTCCTGCCTGGCTGGGAGCTTCGAGAGGCTTGGTGCTTTTTTCGGTGGCTTCGGCTTCGAGAGCCGCTTTGAGGGCTCCTTCCACCATCTGGCCGCAGTGGATCTTCATCGGTGGCAGAGCACCGAGCGGGCGGCTAAGGTCATCCGCCTTCATTGCCAGTGCCTCTTCCTTCGTTTTGCCGCGGATCAATTCGGTGGCGATGCTGGCCACAGCAATTGCCGTCTGACAGCCAAAACTCTGGAAACTGGCCTTGTCGATGACCTTCTGGCCGTCCTTATCGCGGTATTTGATCCACATGCGCACCATGTCGCCGCAGTCGGGACTACCGACGGTGCCAACGGCATCCGCGTCAGGCATCTCGCCAAGGTTTTGGGTTTCGCTCAGGGCTTTTTGGAGGGCGACTTCATTCATCTGGTGTCAGTTTGAGCTTTTCACGTTCGTTTGCAAAGGATCGCTGCGTTTACGTGCTGATAGATCGCATCACCTCATTGAGAAGCTGCGCGTCCATCTCCGTCAGGTGACTTGGCTCTGGGAAGCGGCCTTCCTTCACATCTGCCACATACTCGCTGAACGCAGCGATGCGTTCGTTTTGCAGCCGGCGGTGTTCTTCGGCAAAGTTACGGTAGGATTTCGCATGGCGTGGAATGCGTTCATCGTAGTCACCGAGGATGTCGCAGGAGAAAAGAAACTGCGTGTCGCAGCCTGTGCCAGAGCCGAGGGACATGAGGATCATTTGGGTCTGCTTCGAGAGCCAACTGGCGAGGTTGTGCGGCACGATCTCGATCTCTGCGGCATACGCGCCAGCGTTTTCAAGATCCTTCATCTTTTGGTGAAGCATCTTCGCTTCGTCCACGGTCTTGCCAATGCTGCGGTAATTCGTCCAAGTCACATGACGCGGCACCATGCCGATGTGACCCACCACCGGAATACCTTCGCGCGCCATGGCCTCAATGAGAAATGGGCTGCCGGAGCAGTAAACCGAGCTCGCACCCATTTCGAGTGCCCGAAAGCCGGTGCGGATGGCTTCTTCCTGCGTAGCCATGCCGTGTGGCGTCGAGCCGGAGAGGAAGCTGTTCGGCGCGGCTTCCACGAGCTGAGGCAACCGCGCCTGTGCCTCTGGAGAGTCAAAGCTGCAGCTCATCAGGTCCACTCCTGCCGCTTCTGCCGCCGCGGCCTCCTGCGGTGATTTGACATGGATGTGCGTGAGGACTCGTTTGCCTTTGAGTAGTTGCAGATCGCGGACAGTGTATTTTTTTCGGGGGCGGACCATGACGCGGTTGTTACCGGAAACTCGATGGCTGCGCAATGCTCAAGACAGGTCCTCAAGGGACGGATGGTGCATATGGCTTGTAGTATTTCTTCAAGCCAAACTCCACATAGCGTCCGTCAGCCGCTTTGAGATAGACCGGAGGTTCTGCATCGCGATCTCCTGTAACAGGCTTGTAAACGAAAAGCCTTCCCATTTTCTCTTTCGCGATCTTGAACATCACGGCATCATCCATCTCCACGATGCCTTCTGTGCGGCGAAAAAGTCCTTTCTCCTGCCCGGCGAATTTCAAATTGGGCTCGTAGCGATCATCGTTTGGGCCGAGTTGCGTGTATAGTGCCATGTCTCCAAGCGCCGTGGGATACTCCGTCCACTCATAGTCTGCCGGATGCAGGTGGATGCGCCATGCCAGCACAACCAGCGCGGAAAACAACACTGCCCAGCCCAGCAGCAAGCGGCCCGGTGTGTCACGCAATTGATTAGCACTCATGCCCGGCTTCTAGCTCTTCATGGGCTGCGTTGGCAAGAACGCACTTCCTCCTGTTCAAAATGCCTTCGCCGGTTATCTTCTACACTCCCTTCTTTATGGATCCACTCATTGAACTCCTCCACAACAACTCTAGGCGCTCGCCTGCGGAGCTGGCTCGTCTTCTCGGCATCACAGAATCCGAAGTCGCCGCCCGCATCGCCGCCGCCGAGGCGGATGGGACCATTTTGGGCTACTCGGCGGTCGTGGACCGCTTGAAAGCAGGGCATCGCGGCGTCACCGCGCTCATCGAAGTGCGCATCACGCCGGAGCGCGATGGCGGCTTTGATCGGTTGGCGAAACGCATCGCGAAGTTTGACCAAGTACGTGAGTGCTTTCTGATGAGCGGTGGTTACGATCTTGCGGTTATCGTTGAGGGCAAGGATTTGCTCGATGTGGCGAATTTTGTGGCAGAGAAGCTCTCGACGCTCGGCGGAGTGCTTAGCACAGCCACCCGTTTCCAGCTCAAGGCCTACAAAGAAGGCGGTTTCCTCGTGAATCCGGGTGATGACGAAGAGCGGCTCCCTGTGACCGCCTAATTTTATCTCGAGGACCAACCACCCCATGGATTACGATAGCAAACTCTGTACGCAGATTCGCGATCTGCCACGCTCTGGTATTCGCGATTTTTTTGAGCTCGTCATCGGCCGCAGCGATGTCATCTCTCTCGGGGTCGGAGAGCCCGACAAGCCGACACCTTGGCCCATTCGTGAAGCGGTGATCCGCTCGCTCGAAAAAGGCCAGACGACTTACACCTCAAATCTCGGACTGGAATCGCTTCGCGTCGCCATCAGCGATTATGTTACAAAGCAATTTCGCGTCACCTATGATCCGAAGACAGAGATCCTTGTCACCGTCGGTGTGTCTGAGGCACTCGACCTTGCCTTCCGCGCTGTGTTGAACCCCGGTGACGAGGTTATCTATCACGAGCCTTGCTACGTCAGCTATTCGCCGAGCATTAAAATGGCTTATGGTGTGCCGGTGGTCGTGCAGACGCGAGAAGAGAACGAATTCGCGCTCATGGCCGCAGATGTCGAAAAAGCTATCACGCCAAAGACAAAGGTCATCGCGATGAATTTCCCTACGAATCCCACCGGTGGTATCATGCCGCACGAAGAGCTGGAAAAGATCGCCGCTCTCGCCGTAAAGCACGACCTGCTCGTCTTCACCGATGAGATCTACAGCGAGCTGCTTTACGACGGGCGACAACACAAGAGCATCGTCGAGTTTCCCGGCATGCGCGAGCGCACCGTGCTGCTGCATGGCTTCAGCAAAGCCTTCGCCATGACTGGTTGGCGTCTCGGCTATGCCTGCGCTCCGGCACCGCTGCGCGAGGCGATGATGAAGATCCACCAATACTGCATGCTCTGTGCTCCGATCATGAGCCAGATGGCCGGCATCGAGGCACTCAAAATGGGCTCGTCAGCGTATGAGGACATGCGTCAAAGCTACGAGCAGCGCCGCAATCTCATCGTCAGCCGCCTCAATGGCATGGGCCTGCACTGCTTCAATCCCGGCGGAGCCTTCTACGTCTTCCCCGACATTCGTAGCACTGGCCTCACGAGCAAAGAATTCGCCATCCAGCTCCTGCAAAAGAAGAGCGTCGCCGTCGTCCCTGGCAGCGCCTTCAGCAGCGCCGGCGAAGGCTTTGTCCGCTGCTGCTATGCCACGGCTCCCGAGCTTATCGCGAAGGCGATGGATCTCATGGAAGAGTTTGTAAACGAGGTGCGGAAGTAGCTGATGGATGTTTTTTCATCTTAGGAAAGAGCTCTCGAGGGCCATTCAGACATCAAACACCTTGCTATATCCCCCATCGGTGGGACTATGCTAACCCTCAAACCCCCGGGGGAACGCAGATTATGAGTCAACACACCTTCCCCGAGTTGGGAATCGCTCCCGAGCTTCTCGGAGCAGTCAAGGAACTGGGCTTCGAACAGCCCTCTCCCATTCAAGCCCAAGCTATTCCCGTAGCGTTGGAAGGCCGCGATGTCGTAGGCCAGAGCCACACTGGTAGCGGTAAAACAATGGCTTTTGGCATTCCCGTGGTGCAGCGCGTCGATGCCTCCCTTCGCCGCGTGCAGGCGCTCATCCTTTGTCCCACTCGTGAGCTGGCCATGCAGGTCTGCGCGGAGATTCACAAGCTGGCCGTTCACAAAGAAGGTGTTCGCGCCACACCGGTATACGGCGGTTCGTCCTACGATCGGCAGATTCGCGCCCTCCAGGCCGGAGCTCAAATCGTCGTGGGCACTCCAGGGCGCATCCTCGATTTCATCGAGCGCGGCACCTTGAACGTGAAAGAGCTCAAGATGCTCGTCTTCGATGAGGCGGATGAGATGCTCGATATGGGCTTCGCCGAGGACATTGAACGCCTCATGGAGGCTGTTCCCGAGGATCGCCAGACGATTTTTTTCTCCGCCACCTTCGAGCCGCGCATCCGCCGCCTCGTGGAGAACTACACCCGCAACGCCGCCACGATCACTATCGAGCAGAAGGCGATGACCGTGCCCACCATCGAGCAGCGCTATTACGAAGTGCACGGTCGCTCGAAGGCCGAGGTGCTTTGCCGCGTTCTCGACATTGATTCCCCCCGCCTTACCATCGTCTTCGCCAACACGAAGAAGGCCGTCGATGATGTCACCGATGCTCTCGTGGGTCGTGGCTATGCCGCCGATCGCCTACATGGCGATTTGAACCAAATCATGCGTGAACGTGTGATGAGGAACTTCCGCAATGGCACCATTGAAGTTCTTGTGGCGACGGATGTGGCAGCCCGCGGGCTCGACGTGAACGATGTGGATCTCATCGTCAATTTTGAGCTACCCTACGACTGCGAGGACTATGTGCATCGCATCGGTCGCACCGGTCGTGCTGGAAAGAGCGGCAAGGCGGTCAGTCTCGTCGCTGGGCGTGAAATTTACCTCATCCAACGTATTCAGCGCTTCATCAACACGCGCATCAACCGCGCCAAGGTGCCCTCACAGGAGGAACTGGAGGCTACACGTGTGGATCAGCGCTACGAAATGCTCAAGTCAGCCCTCGAAAATGGTTCTTACATCTCTCACGAGCACAGCATCCAGAGACTGCTCGATGCGGGTTTCGAGCCCACTCAGATCTCCAGTGCTCTGATGGATCTGTGGATCAAGGAAAGCGCCCGCGAAGGTGAGCAGATCGTTGAAGATCGCGCCGTGAGGCGCAAGGAAGCACCGCAGCAGGAGTTCCGTGCTCGCCCCATCGCCGTCGAAGGAGCCACTGCGGATTCTGGCAGCGCCCCGGCGCCTTCACAGATGCCTGTGGAGACTTCCACGGATGTGAGTGCTGCTCCTAAATCTGCTCCTGCAGCTGTTTTCCAAGACGATTTGCACGACGATGAACCTTCTCTACCAAAGCGCCAGACCAGCTTCGCTCAAAAAGGCCCGCGCTCAGGTATGGTGCGTCTGTTCATCAACATTGGTGGCATGGACATGGTCCGCCCGGCTGACATTGCTGGGATGCTTTACAACACGGTCCAAGACCTAGCACCGGGTAGTATCGGCACTATCGATGTATTGGAGAAATGCAGCTTTGTTGAAGTTCCGGATTCTGCGGTGGAGTCAGTGCTTGAAACGATTCGTCAGCAGGCCCCTGTCGTGCGCAATCGCGAGGTCCGCATGGATTACGCCGATCGTCCAGATGACACATCGAGCTTCCGTCCGAAGCGATTCGGTGGCGGTGGCTTTGGTGGTGGTTTCAAAAAAGGTGGCTTCGGCGGCGGATTCAAAAAAAGCGGCTTCGGTGGGGGCGGCGGCTTTGGCGGTGGTGGGTTTAAAAAACCCGGCTTCGCTCCCAAGCCAAAGCCTTGGATGAACCGCGAAGGTGAAGGTCCCAGCTCAGGCTTCGGAGGCAGTGGCGGGGACTTCCAAGGCGAAAGCTTCGGTGGCGGAGGCTTCAAAAAAGGTGGCTTCAGTGGCGGTCCGAAACGTTTTGGTGGTGGTGGTGGCTTCAAAAAAAAATGGTGAGCCTTCTTACTCATTCACCAAAGGCTTCTCAGGAAATCTCTGTGAAGTATGCCGAATGAAGTGTTGCCTGATTCATCTTCTGACAACAGTCTGATCTGTTGCAGTTAGATCAGTTGCCTCGCGTCGCCCTATTTCTTCATCGGCCTAGGGCTTGGCTTTTCTCAGTCGCCGCGCGTACGGCTTGGATCAGCGCGTTGCGCAGGCCGTGTTTTTCGAGTTGTGCCAGCGCCGCAATGGTTGTGCCACCAGGACTGGTGACCTCATCGCGCAAGGCCGCTGGATGCTTGCCCGTTTTCAGCACCATCTCGGCTGCGCCGGCCACGGTCTGCGCCGCGAGACGGAGAGCAGCGGTGCGCGCCAAGCCCATGAGTACCCCGCCGTCCGCCAATGCTTCGATCACCGTGTAGATGTAGGCCGGGCCGCTGCCGCTGAGGCCAGTGACCGCATCGAGCAACTTTTCAGCGACCTCATCGGCCGTGCCAACGGAACCCAGAAGCTTGGCGGCCAATTCGGCATCTGCTGCGGTAGCATGAGTGCCACGTGCAAAGGCAGCTGCTCCGGTGCCAACAAGCGCGGGCGTGTTTGGCATCGTGCGGATGACGCGCTGCCCTTCGCCGAGCCAAGTTTCCAGCTTTGCGATGGCGATTCCGGCCGCGATGCTGAGGTAAAGGGGGCGGTTTTTCGCTTTCCCGAGGTTCGTGCAGAGCTTTTCCATGTCAGCGGGCTTCACAGCTAAAAGAACCACATCAGAGTTTTCGGCTACCTTGAGGGCGTTATCGGCCTTGGAGCGACATTTGAGGCCTTCCTGCAAAGTTTTAACGGCTGCCGGCACTGCATCGCAAAGATTCACGCTCACCTGTTTACTCCCGAGGGCCGATTCAATGCCGCGCAGGAGCGCGCCACCCATTTTTCCGCATCCGATGAGTCCGATTTTTAGCATAAGTCCTCGAATGTGTGGGTTACATGGCCTCAAAGCAAGTGTTCGATCACCTGCCCAGATCATCACCTCAGTGGAGGATGCCTGTTCCAAGTCGTCGTGAAACACATGCTTGACGCATCCGAGGGCACTCTGAGCTCAAACGAATTTTCGCCCCGCATTTGACGCCCCTGCCAGTCCATGCAAGATGCCGCGCTTTCCGGCACCGCGTTCGAGTGATCCACACCGAAACAGTTCCGAAAGCGCCCCAATTTAGACGCTTTTCCTCTACGCCCTCAGACCTTCGCTCCCTGCGCCCCCCATGCCCAAAGACACCTCCATCAAACGCATTCTCGTCATCGGTTCCGGCCCCATCGTCATCGGCCAGGGCTGTGAGTTCGACTACTCCGGCGTCCAGGCCTGCAAGGCCCTGCGCGAGGAAGGCTACGAGGTGGTGCTCATCAATTCGAACCCCGCCACGATCATGACCGATCCGGAGTTCGCCTTCCGCACTTACATCGAGCCGATCACGCCGGAGATGGTGGAGAAGATCATCATCAAGGAAAAGCCGGATGTGCTGCTGCCGACGCTCGGCGGGCAGACGGCGTTGAACACCGCCATGTCACTGCATCGGGCGGGCACGCTGGAAAAACACGGCGTGCGCATGATCGGTGCGAAACCGGAGGCGATCGAGAAGGGCGAGGATCGCCTGCTTTTCAAAAACGCGATGCTCAAGATCGGTCTCGACCTGCCGCAGTCCGGTGTGGCGCACACGATGGAGGAGGCGCGCAAGATCGCCGATGAGATCGGCACGCTGCCGCTCATCATCCGCCCGGCCTACACGCTTGGCGGCACGGGCGGTGGCATCGCTTACAACCGCGAGGAGTTTGAATCGATCACGGCACGCGGTCTGGATCTCTCGCCGGTGAGCGAGGTGCTCATCGAGGAGTCGTTGCTCGGGTGGAAGGAGTTCGAGATGGAGGTCATCCGCGACAAGGCGGACAACTGCGTCATCATCTGCTCCATCGAGAACCTCGACCCCATGGGCGTGCACACGGGCGACTCGATCACCGTGGCGCCGATCCAGACGCTGACGGATCGCGA
>Ga0075471_10003081_pt1 | contig 10852 bp, 8 predicted proteins | sample DEB19_08_DNA_2_FD_74787 | JGI IMG/M metagenome (GOLD analysis project Ga0075471, IMG submission 74787) | Aqueous microbial communities from the Delaware River and Bay under freshwater to marine salinity gradient to study organic matter... | ecosystem: Environmental > Aquatic > Marine > Coastal ... | reverse complement strand
CTTGCGCTGACTCGAGACCTTCCGCTCGTGATCCACACACGCGATGCATGGAGCGACACGTTCGCCATCCTCGATGACGTAGGGACGCCGTCGAACACGATCTTTCACTGCTTCACGGGAGGCCCGGACGAAGTAGACGAGTGTCTGAAACGCGGTGCATTCGTGAGCTTCAGCGGAATCATCTCGTTCCGCACCGCAGAGGACCTGCGCGCGGCTGCGCGCCGGTGCCCGCTCGATCGCATGTTGATCGAGACCGACGCACCGTACCTCGCCCCGATTCCGCATCGCGGTCGCCCCAACCAGCCCGCGTACGTGACCCACGTCGCCGAGGCACTCGCCGCTGCGATCGATGTGCCGATCGAGGTGGTTGCCGATGCAACCGACGCGAACGCTGTCATTGCGTTCCGTCTGCCTGCTCCGTAGCCTTTTCGCCATGCGGTGGTTGCCATGAGCTGGCTCTCCAACGCGACCGTCTATGACCGTCGTCGGCTCGGTGTCGCGCTCATCGTGACACTGGTGATCATCCCCATCCTGTGGTGGACCCGCTCGAGCTCATCGAGCCAACCGCCCGAGTCGCCCGTGGAGGTCGGTCCGGTGAGCGAGTCGCTCACACCCGGGTTCCTCAGCGGTTCGCGCGAGACCGTGCCCCGATCCACCTTTGCGCCCAACGAGCCGGCACCCGAAGATGCGCTCCTGCGCAGCGGCCTCGCCACCTACAAGAACTTCGGTGCGCGCCAGTACCGCCCCAAGAGCAGTGAGACCACGCTCGTACCCACCACGGTGCTCCCCCGCGACGTGTGCATCATCAACTTCCTCCCCGAGGGCACCAAGGTGACCGTGGAGAACACCGACAACGGGCGTTCGATCAGTTGTCGGGTGCGATGGCAAACGATTCCGCCGGGAATCATCGTGGTACTCAACGCTCCGCTGTTCCAGAAGATCTCCGAACTCGCACAGGCACCGATTCCCGTCCGGCTCAGTTGGTGACACGATGACGATCGGCCGCACCCAGGCCGCAGCGCAGCTCGATGCCCGCGGCCTCGCCCCGCGTCGATCGCTGGGACAGAACTTCGTGGTGGACGCCAACACCGTTCGTCGCATCGCACGACTCGCCGACATCGGGCCGGGTCACCACGTGGTGGAGGTGGGCGCGGGACTCGGCTCGCTCACCCGAGCGCTTGCGGAAACCGGTGCCACGGTGATTGCCGTAGAGATCGACGACCACCTGATCCCGATACTGCGCGAGAACACCGAGGGCCTCGACAACGTGCGCGTGATCCACGCCGATGCGATGTCGCTCGACTGGGGTGCGCTCCTCGACGGCGCTGCGTCATGGACGCTGGTGGCGAACCTCCCGTACAACGTGGCCACACCGCTGATCGCGGATCTGCTCGACGGAGTACCGCGCATCACCTCGATGCTCGTCATGGTCCAAAAAGAGGTGGGCGAGCGACTCGTCGCATCGCCGCGCTCTGCCGCGTACGGCGCAGTGAGCGTGAAGGTGGCCTACTGGGCCACAGGATCCATCGTGGGCCTGGTGCCGCCCAGCGTGTTCCTCCCCCGACCCAATGTGGACTCTGCACTCGTTCGCATCGTGCGGCGCGCCAGCCCGGCGGTGGACAACGACGTGGACCGCGATCACCTCTTCGCGCTCGTGCGCGCCGGTTTCGGCCAGCGCCGCAAGATGCTGCGCCGATCGCTCGCCGCAGTAGTGACCGACCCAGCAGCGTTCGAGCGTGCGGGAATCGACCCCACGATGCGCGCCGAAGAACTCGACGTCGAGGCGTGGGGACGTCTCGCACGGGCGACCGGGAACAACTGATGGCCGCGGTGCTCGAGGCTCACGCGAAGCTCACGCTGTCGCTGCGCGTGACCGGCGTACGCGATGACGGCTACCACCTCATCGATGCCGAGATGGTCACGCTCGCGCTGCACGACCGTGTGCGCATCGACGCCGGCGCAAGCGGACTCTCGATCACCGGCCCGTACGCGCACGGCGTACCCACCGACTCGTCGAACCTGGTGAATCGGGCACTGTTGCTCTGCGGCGCCGAGGCTTCGGTCCATGTGGAGAAGAACATCCCCAACGGCGGGGGCCTCGGCGGAGGATCTGCCGACGCCGCAGCCGTGCTCCGTTGGGCGGGTTGGACGGACCCGGTGCGCGCCGTGGTCATCGGCGCCGACGTTGCGTTCTGTCTCGTGGGTGGCCGCGCACGTGTCACCGGCATCGGCGAACTGATCGCCCCATTGCCCCCCATCGAGCGCGCTTTCACCCTCGTGGTGCCACCGCTGCACTGCTCCACCCCGGCGATCTACCGACGGTGGGACCTGCTGGGCGGGCCACTCGGCGACCACGGCAACGATCTGGAGCCCGCGGCAATCGCTGAGGTGCCCGAACTCGCGTCGTGGCGGGATCGCATCGTGCAGTACTCGGGGCAGCGGCCTCGGCTCGCCGGCAGCGGTTCGACGTGGTTCTTGGACGGCGAACACCCGGATCTGCAGGCAAAAATGCCAGAGGCCACGGTGGTGGTCACCCACACCGTGGCCTGAAGCGAACCTCGATACTGCGAACCTCGTTGCTGCGAACCTTGTTGCTGGGCAGCGCGGCGCAGACCGGTTCAGGAACTACTTGCGACGCTGGTGGCGCGTGCGGCGAAGCATCTTCTTGTGCTTCTTCTTGCGCATGCGCTTGCGACGCTTCTTGATCAGCGAACCCATAAGGCTGGCAAGGCTACAGGCCGGAACCAGAACGACGAACATCCGGTCCGACGAACATCCAGTCCGACGAACCATCCGGCACGTGGCACTTGTTCGGGAAACCGCCGGGGAACCCGGCGGGGCCGTAGTTCGGGGGAGAGGGCTCGAACCCCTATTCACGGAACCAAAATCCGTTGTCCTGCCGGTTGGACGACCCCCGAGGGCGACCCGCAGGGTATCCGTGGGAGCCCACGTCCCCTATCCGCGCCACGTTGCCAGCGTCGGTGTCCGTGTCGTCGGTGTCCGTGTCTCGGTGGGCGCTGCGCTAGAAACAGTCCATGTCCGTCTCTGCCATCGTGCTCGCCGCGGGCGAGGACTCACGGATGCACTCGGACCGCCCGAAGCCCCTGCACCTCATCTGCGGCCGAGCCATCGTGATGCACGTGCTGCACGCCCTCGATGGACTCGATCTCGAGCGCACGGTGGTGGTCGTGGGCGCCGACGCCGAACGGGTCACCAAGAAGGTCCACGAACAGGCGCCGGTGTGGGCCAACGTCACCTTCGTCGAACAGGCTGCGCGGCACGGTTCGGGCGACGCAACGCTCGTGGGTCTGTCTGCGTTCGACTCCGACGACCTCGACGACACCTCCACAGTGATCGTGCTGCCGGGCGATCGGCCCCTGCTGCGTCCCGACACGGTCGCCCGCCTCGTGGAGCGCCACGAGTCCGAGGGCAATGCGGCCACCGTGCTCACGGTGCTGCGCAGCGACGTCGACGGCCAACGGCGCATCGTTCGGGTGGACCAGCGCAAGAACGACCACCACATCCTGCGCATCGCCGAGGCCAACGAACCCGTGACCCAAACGGGTCACACCGGCCCGTACGAATGCAGCACATCGATCTTCGCGTTCCGCAGGGACCTGCTCGGCCCGGCGTTGCGTCGACTGCGACCCCTGGGTGGACCCGGCATCTACGCACTCGCCGATGTCATCGAGACACTGTCCACGATGGGGTATCGGATCGGTTCGGTGGAGGTCAACGACGAATCCGAGGTGGCCGCGGTGGACGACCGCTGGCAGTTGGCGATGGCCGAACGCGAACTGCGTGCCCGCACGAACCGGGACTGGCTCCTGCGCGGCGTCACCATGCTGGACCCGCGCCAGACCTTCATCGATGTCACCGTGGAGCTCGGTCGGGACATCACCCTGTTCCCGGGCACCATGCTGCAGGGACGCACCATCGTGGGCGACGGCTGCGAGATCGGTCCCAACACCCGTCTCGTCGACTGCGTCGTGGGATCGGGCGCCGTGGTGCAGAACACCGTGGGCAGCGAGGCCGAGATCGGTGCGGGCGCCCAGGTGGGTCCGTTCGCGTTCTTGGAGCAGGGCTCGAGCGTCGGTGAGAACGCCCGGACCGGCCCCTTCTACACTGCCTCGGCGGAGTGAGAGGGGCTGCCACGGTCATGAAGGAACAGTCGATGCAGAAGGTCACCACCAAGCGGCTGGCCCTCTATTCCGGGCGCACCCACCGGGCGCTCGCCGAAGAAGTAGCCCAGTGTCTGGGCATCGATCTCGGTGATGCACAGATCGTCGACTTCGCCAACACCGAGATCCGCCCGCGCTTTGCCGAGAGCATCCGCGGCTGCGATGTGTTCGTGATGCAGAGCCACTACGGATGGAACGGCTACTCCGTGAATGACTCGATCATGGAGCAGTTGATCATGATCGATGCGGCGCAGCGTGCGTCGGCCAAGCGCATCACTGCGGTGTGTCCCTTCTACGGCTACGCACGCCAGGACCGCAAGGCCGAGGGTCGCGAGCCCATCACTGCCCGACTCGTGGCCGACTTGTTCAAGACCGCAGGCGCCAAGCGCATGGTTTCGATCGACCTGCACTCCGGACAGATCCAGGGCTTCTTCGACGGTCCCGTCGATCACCTCACCGCGATGCCCGTGATCGAGGGGTACATCCGCACCCATGCGCACCAGCCCGTCATCGTGTCGCCCGATGCCGGTCGCATCAAGGTGGCCGAGCGCATGGCCCAGCACCTCAACGACAAGGGTGCCGACCTCGCATTCATCTACAAGCGTCGCCCGAAGGGCAAGACCAACGTGGCTGAGGCCAAGGAGATCATCGGCGAGGTCGAGGGGCGCCTGTGCATCCTCACCGACGACATGATCGACACCGGCGGCACCATCGTCTCGGCCGCCGAGCTGCTGATGGCCCGCGGCGCTACCGAGGTCTGGGCCATGGCCACCCACGGTGTGCTGTCCGGCCCGGCGGTGGAACGCCTGAAGAACGCCCCGATCAGCCGGGTGGTCATCACCAACACCCTCCCCCTGCCGCCCGAGAAGCGGATCGACAAGATCGAGGTGCTCTCGGTGGCCCCGATCATCGCCGATGCCCTCTCGGCGGTGTTCGACGACACCAGCGTGAGCGAGATCTTCGGCGGCGAGAACCAGGCCTGAGCGGCGGTTTCCATCCCCGCCCACCAGCCGGTAGCGTTGTCGGCTGCTTCGTAGATGCCCCATCGGGGGCTCGCCCGGGAGATTCCGCCATGTCGAACAACGTGCTCGTCGCCACACCCCGCTCGCAGACGGGGTCGCCCGCCGCTCGGCGCCTGCGCGCGCAGGACCACATCCCGGCCATCGTCTACGGACACGGTTCGCAGCCGGTGTCGGTCACTGTCGAGCGCCGTGATCTCCGCCTCGCCGTGTCGGGCCCGAACGGCTTCAACACCGTGCTGAGCCTCAAGGTCGGCAACGACACCCATGTGGCGGTCATCAAAGAGGTGCAGCGTCACCCGGTGCGCCGCAACGTGAGCCACATCGACTTCCTGCTCGTGAACGCCGACGAAAAGATCCACGTGCGCGTGCCGCTCCATGTGTACGGCGAGGCAAAGGCCGTTGCCCAGGCCGGTGGCCTGGTGGACCCTGCAGTGGACACCATCGAAGTGGTCACCACGCCGAACCAGATGCCGTCCGAAGTGCGTGTCGACGTCACGTCGATGCAGCCCGGTCAGGTCATCCACCTGCACGAGCTCAGCCTCCCGGCCGGCTGCACCGCCGTCGGCGACCCCGACATGCCGGTCGTGATCGCCATGGCAGCCCAGGGCGCGAAGAGCGCTCCGGCTGCTGAGGCTGCACCCACGGCGTGAGCCTGTTCGGCCGAGATCGGGCGCCACGACGTGGCACCCCGTTCGGCTGGCTCATCGTCGGGCTCGGCAATCCGGGCAAGGAGTACCACCACTCCCGACACAACGTCGGTGCCGACTGCATCGAGCTGATTGCACGACGTGTAGGCGCGCAATTGCGTGCGGGGCGGGACAAAGCACTCGTGGCCGAAACCACGCTGGCCGGCCAGCGCTGCGTGTTGGCCTTCCCCACCACCTACATGAACCTCTCGGGCGAAGCCGTTGGCGCCCTCGTGAGGCGGTACGGCATCGACGAACCCACCAAGATCGTGGTGGTGCACGACGAACTGGACCTCGCGCCCGGCACGATGCGCGTGAAGGTGGGCGGCGGGCTCGCCGGGCACAACGGCCTGCGTTCCATCACCCAACACCTCAAGACCCAGGACTACGTGCGCGTTCGCATCGGCGTCGGTAAACCCAATTCGAAAGAACAGGGCGCCAACCACGTGCTCTCACGCATTCCCGCAGCCGAGCGTGAAGTGCTCGACGTGATGATCGAACGCGCGGCTGATGCCGTGGAGGCCGTGGTGGAACTCGGGCCCGACGCCGCCATGGCCCGGTTCAACGGCGCATGAGCCTCGCCTCGCTCCCGCTGCTGCTGCGCGACGAACCGGCACTCACCGCCGTCGCCGGACGCACCAACGCCGTGCTCGCCGTACCCGAATCGGCGCGAGCGCTCACCGTCGCTGCACTCGCCCGCCGCTCCACACGTCGCCCGCTCGTCGTGGCCATGCCCACGGGCTCGGCCGCCGGACAGCTGTACGACGATCTCTGCCAGTTCCTCGATCCCTCCGAGGTTGCATTGTTCCCCGCATGGGAGACACTGCCGTTCGAACGTGTCTCTCCTGCCGTGGAGACCATGGGGCGGCGACTCGAGGTGCTCTGGCGTCTTGCGTCGCCCGATCGCTGTCCGCTCGTGGTGATCGGCGGGGTGCGCGCACTGCTGCAGCGCCTCGGACCCGGTGACGACAACATCGAACCCATCCGTGTGCACCCCGGTGCCGTCTTGGACCCCGAGCAACTGATGGCCCGACTCATTCACATGGGCTACCGACGTGAGGACCTCGTGGAGCACCGAGGCGAGGTGGCGCGACGGGGTGCCATCATCGACGTCTTCCCCTCCACCGCTGATGAACCGATCCGTATCGACCTCTGGGGCGACGAGGTAGACCGTCTCACCACGTTCGGGGTCAACGATCAGCGTTCGACACGAGACCTCGAGTCCGCACTCGTGTTCCCCGCGCGCGAGCTCCTCGTCGACGACGACGTTCGCACGCGCGCGAGTGCACTGGTGGGCCTCGAACCCTGGGGACGCGAGCACTGGGAACGACTCGCCGAGGGCGCTGTCTTCGAAGGCATGGAGAGTTGGCTGCCCTGGCTCGCGGCCGACGAACGGATCCTCACCGATGTGCTCCCCGACGGGGCCCGCATCGTGCTGGTGGAACCCCGACGCATGCGCGACCGCGCAGCCGATCTGCTCGCCGAGGAAGACGACCTCGCTCGCGCACTGGCCACCACCTGGGCGAGGAACGCCGAACAGAACTTCCCGCGTCTGCACGTCGACATGGATCGCCTGCTCTCCGGCGCCGCTGGGGCGTCGGCGCTGTCACTCGTACCGACGCCCGATGCACCCGACGCGCCGGCGATCGCAGCATCGTCGTGGGGCCCGGTCAGCGGTGACGGTGCCGGATTCGCCGATCGCTTGAGGTCGCTGCTCGCCGACCGATTCCGCGTGGTGGTCGCAGCCGAGAGCGAGTCGTCTGCGCAGCGACTGCACAGCATGCTGCTCGATCACGAACTGGACTTCCGGATCGTCGGCATCGACGGCGCCGAACCCGATCTGTCGGCACCGGGTGGCTACATCACCGTGGCGCCACTGCACACCGGCGCATCGATCCCGGGCTCCAAGGTGGCCGTTGTCGCCGAGGGTGATCTCACCGGACGCCGACGCTCCCGCCGCCAGTCGCGGCCACGTCGACGTCAGGGCGCAAGCATCTTCGAGGACCTCAAGCCCGGCGATTACGTGGTGCACTATCAGCACGGCGTCGGGCGATATGCCGGCATGGTCAAGCGCGCCATCGGCGGCGTCGAGCGTGACTATCTGCTGCTCGAGTACAAGGGCAACGACCGCTTGTACGTGCCGTCGGATCAGATCGACACCATTCGCCAATACGTCGGCGGGGAAGCACCCACGCTGCACCGCATGGGCGGATCCGATTTCGCCAAGGCCAAGGCGCGGGTCCGATCTGCGGTACGCGAGGTGGCCCAGGAACTCGTAGTGCTCTACCAACGTCGTGTGCATGCCACTGGTCATCAGTTCCCCCAGGACACACCGTGGCAGCGCGAGATGGAGGAGTCGTTCCCCTTCGTCGAGACACCCGACCAGATGCGAGCCGTCGACGAGGTGAAGTCCGACATGGAGCGGGCGTACCCGATGGACCGACTCCTCTGCGGCGACGTGGGATTCGGCAAGACCGAAGTGGCGATCCGCGCTGCGTTCAAGGCGATCCAGGACGGCAAGCAGGTCGCAGTGCTGGTACCAACCACCTTGCTCGCCCAACAGCACGGAAACACCTTCGCCGACCGATTCACCGGTTACCCGATTCGCGTCGAGGTGCTCTCTCGCTTTCTCACCGCCGCACAGGCGCGCAAGGTGCTCGAGGGCCTTGCGTCCGGCGAGGTCGACTGCGTGATCGGCACCCACCGGCTGCTCACCGACAAGGTGCGCTTCAAGGATCTGGGTCTGCTCGTCGTCGACGAGGAACAACGCTTCGGCGTGAACCACAAAGAGCTCATCAAGAAGCTCAAGGTGAACGTCGACGTGCTCACCATGTCGGCCACGCCCATCCCCCGCACGCTCGAACTGTCGCTGGTGGGAATCCGGGACCTCTCGCTGCTTCAGACCCCACCCGCCGAGCGCCAGCCGATCCTCACCTACGTCGGTGAGTACGACGAGCGTGTGGCGGTGGAAGCGATCCGACGCGAACTGCTGCGCGAGGGCCAGGTCTTCTGGGTGCACAACCGCGTGCAGTCGATCGACGAGAGCGCGGCGCGCCTGCGCGAACTCGTCCCCGAGGCCCGCATCGCCGTGGCTCACGGCCAGATGGACGAGGTCGGGCTCGAGCAGGTGGTGCTCGACTTCTGGGAAGGTCGTTACGACGTGTTGGTGTGCACCACCATCATCGAGAGCGGTATCGACATGCCAACGGTGAACACGCTCGTGGTCGAACGCGCCGATCTGCTCGGACTCGGACAGATGCACCAGTTGCGCGGACGGGTCGGCCGCAGTGGACAGCGGGCGTACGCGTACTTGTTCCACCCGAGGGATCGAGTGCTCAGCGAGGACGCCTACGAGCGGCTGAAGACCATCGGCGAGACGACCGACCTCGGTAGCGGATTCAAGATCGCCATGCGCGACCTCGAGATCCGTGGAGCGGGCAACATCTTGGGTGAAGCACAGTCCGGTCACATTGCTGCCGTGGGGTACGACCTCTATTGCCAGATGGTCACCGAAGCCGTCGCCGAACTCAAGGGTGAGGAGGTACGCGAACCCGCAGAGGTCAAGCTCGATGTGCCCACCGACGCCTTCCTCCCGGTCGACTACGTACCCAAAGAAGAGTTGCGCCTCGAGGCATACCGACGGCTGGCGAACGTCACCACCGATGCCGAGGTGGACGACATCCGCACCGAGTGGGAGGACCGGTACGGCCCGCTCCCCGAACCTGCCGACGCATTGCTCACCGTCGGGCGCCTGCGCGCCGAGTGCCACCGCCTCGGCCTGCGCGAGATCACTCTGGTGGGGCGCCAGGCGCGCCTTGCACCGCTCGCCCTGCGCACGAGCGAGACCATGCGCCTTCGCCGTCTGGCCAAGGACGCGATCTACAAAGAGGATCTCCAGCAGGTGAATGTGCCGCTGCGACCCGGCGTCGACCCGGCTGCACAGTTGGTTGCACTCCTGCGCGAACTCGTGCCCCCTGCGGACACCACCGCTCAGAGCGGAGCGGCTCCGGGCGCGCCGGTCTCGGGCGGGAACGGACCGGGCCGATAGGGTCACGAGCCGTGACTCGTCGCATTCCCCTCCTCCTGTGCGCCCTCGGCGTGACCGCCGCACTCAGCGCCTGCTCCACGTTCGACTCCGGCGCTGCGGCACGCGTGAACGGCCAGCGCATCGACGACCGCCTCATCCGAGTGCTGCTCGCCTCACCCGAGGAGGCAGGCGCCGCCGGCGAGTCGGCTGGATCCGCACTCAACGGCGACGACGCACGCGCCGCGCTCGGCAATCTCATCGAGGCAGTGGTGGCCCGTGACGTGGCCGAACGCTACGACATCGACCTCGCTGCACTGCGGGCTGCGAGCCTCGCGCAGATCGAGTCCTCGCTCACCGGGCAGCGTCTGGCTGCGTGGAAGGCACTGAACGACGACGACCGCGCGCTGATCGCTGATTACTCGGCTGCCCTCGAGGCACTGAGCAAGTTGCCGCTCCCGACGCCCGACGATCTCGAAGTGCGTTACGCCAACCCCGAATCCACGGGCTACTTCTGCCTGCGCTACATCGCGTTCACCGATGAGACAGCCGCTAACGCTGCGGCGGAGCGGCTCGAGGCGGGCGAGGAATTCGCCGCTGTGGCGACCTCGGTGGACCCCGAGTCCAATGGTGGAGAGGTCACCGATCAGGCGGGCTCACCGTGCGTGCGCCTGGACCAGTTCCGGGCGCCCGGCATCCCCACCGAACTCGTGCGGGCCCTGTACGACGCAACTCCCGGCGCATTCGTCGGCCCGGTGCGCGCCGCCTACGACATGGGCGACCAGTGGTTCTTGTTGTTGCACCGCCCGTACAGCGAGATCGCCGAGGGCCTCGCTGCCGCAGTGGCATCGGCACCTGCGCTCGCCGATTTCTACGCAACGCTCGCCACCACCTCGGCATCGGTTGCCTCGCGCTACGGCACCTGGGACTCACAGAACG
>Ga0075471_10003078_pt1 | contig 10853 bp, 10 predicted proteins | sample DEB19_08_DNA_2_FD_74787 | JGI IMG/M metagenome (GOLD analysis project Ga0075471, IMG submission 74787) | Aqueous microbial communities from the Delaware River and Bay under freshwater to marine salinity gradient to study organic matter... | ecosystem: Environmental > Aquatic > Marine > Coastal ... | reverse complement strand
GCGATCGCGGAGGCCGGCCTGGATGCCGTGGGGTATTTCGCCCAGGTCCCGCACTACGTCTCCGGCCCCTATCCCGCGGCCTCGCTCGCCCTCCTCGATGCGGTCGCACGTCACCTGGGGGAGCCGGTCCCCCGCGGAGACCTCGCGGAGCAGGCCGAGGAGCTGCGGCGCAGGCTCGATGCCGCCACGACCGTGGACGAGACCACGCGGACCTACGTGGACCGGCTGGAGGCGACCTCGGACGAGGAGCGGCTCGCGTCCGGTGGCGATCTCATCGCGGAGATCGAGCGCTTCCTGCGCGAGCAGGGTGGCCCCGGGGGGTCCGAGACGGACTGACGGGGCGAGGGCTCAGCCGCGACCGCGCGCTGCCCGGCCACGCTCGTCGCGCGACCCACGCTCGCCGGCGTCCTCGCGCACGCCATCCGAGCGCCGCTCGGCCGCAGCCCGGCGCGCGCCGATCGTGAGCGTCCGGAGCGCCGGTCCGCTGTAGAGGTTGCGATCCACGGGACCGGAGATCCCGGGGACCTGGCCGCGATCGGTCCACTGCCAGAAGCTCCAGCCGCGGCCGGCCCATGCGTCCCCCGGAAGGTCGGGGCGGCGGGTCCCCCAGTGGGCGACCCAGAGAGCCGGCGCGTGGTCGCGGGCGAGGGAGCGGACCCCCGCGAGCTCCGCGCTCGCGAAGCCGGGGGAGGTGTAGAGGACGGGTCGGACGCCGAGGCGGGTCTCCACCCGTGCGAGGAAGGCGACCGTCCAGCGGCGGAGAGCCCCGCGGGAAAGCCCGCCGTCGACCTCGAGGTCGAGCGCGGGGACGAGGTCGCCGGGGCGTGCCTGCGCGGTCCGGACCAGGTGGTCCGCCTGGCGCCGCGCATCGCGGACGCCGGCCTCGGGGACCGCGAAGTGGTAGGCGCCGACCCGGATCCCCGCCGCGCGCGCCCGGGTCACGTTCCGGCGATAGCGGCGGTCCACGAGACCGGTCCCCTCGCTCGCCTTCACCCATGCGAAGTCGACGCCGCTCCGTGCGACGCGTCCCCAGTCGATCCGGTCCTGCCAGTGCGAGACGTCGATCCCCTCGCGCAGGACGGTCCGTTCGCGGACGGTGGCCTGGCGCCCGCCCGCGCTGCGGACCATCCGGAGCGTCGTGAGCGGCGGCGCGGCGGCGGCGCGGGCGCCGGGGGCATCCGCGCGGGCCGGAAGGCGGTCCCCGAGGACCGCGACGGAGCCGAGGACGAAGCCGAGGACGAGGATCGCGCTCACGCCGCGCGCGGCCCGTCCGCCGTCGATCCGCATCGTCGCACCCTCCGCGCTCCCCGGCCCGGGCCGGTCCCGGCCGCCGGTGGCGACCACGGAAGGGATCGTCGCAGGGGGTGCAGCGCCGACGGTACCGTTCGGGGGGACCACCCCCCTGGCCCGAAGGTCCCATCCCGGGGCCGTCCCGGGATGCGGGCTCTATGCTCCGCGGATGCGCCCCCGAACCCCCGCCTCCGCCATCCGTGCCCTCCTCACCGGCGTGGCGCTCGTGGCGATCGCCTCCGGCACGAGCACGGGGCAGGAGGTCGCGCCGCCATCCGGGCGGATCGCGTGGGTCGAGCGCCACGAGCGGCTCCACATCACCCGGGCGGACGGGGCGGACGACCGGGTGATCCTCGAGACCGGGCTCCCCGGCTCGCTCGGCCAGGTGGCATGGTCACCGGACGGGACCACGCTCGCCTTCGCGGGTGCGCAGGAAGCGGACTGCTCGATCTGGCAGGGCGACATCTACACGATCGGCGCGGACGGGCGCGGGCTGCGGCGGGTGACGAACGGACCGGCCTGCCGCGAGCTCGCGGGCCTCGCCACCGGGACGATCGTGGTCACGATCCAGAACCGGCTCGAGAGCCCGCTCGACCTCGCCCTGCACGCCCACGGGCTGGAGATCCCCCTCGGGGTCCGCGTCGATGCCGGCTGGCAGATCACCGTGGAGCTGCCGGCGGTCCACGACCTCGGCGCGGAGACCCCCCAGTTCGTGGTCGCCACGGACGGCACGAGCACCTGGTTCGACCCGGAGGTCTACGCGGACGTGGTGCCCGGAGGGTCCGCCGACGCCGGGACGCTCATCGTGGAGGGCGATGGGCTCCCCGCCTGGGGTGCCTACGGGGCTGCGTGGAGCCCGGACGGCGGCCGGATCGCCTACCAGCAGGGTCTGGATGCGATCTGGGCGGTCGATGCCGATGCGCCCCCGCTCGCGATCGGCGCTCCCCTCCTCGCGCTCGGGAGCGAGGGCTTCCTTGCCACGAGCCCCGCCTGGTCGCCGACGGACGACCGGATCCTCTACCAGCGCTACGACGGGCCGGAGAGCGTCATCGGGATCGGCACCGCGGACGGCGACCCCGGCGGGACCGTCCTCCCCGTCACGCTGGCGTGGGGGCTCGACTGGCTCGCCGACGGGAGCGGCTTCCTCGTCGCGGAGACGGAACCCACCCTCGACGCCGCGAACATCGTGCGCGTGGACCTGGAGACCGGCGCGGTCGAGAAGCTGACCGGCTATACGGACGCCTGGGCGACCCAGCCCGCAGCCTCGCCGGACGGTCGCTGGATCGCCTACACGTGGAGCGAGGTCGCCCCGGACCTGGCGGAGCGGACGGAGCTCCGCCTCCGCCACGTGGCGACCGGGGTGGAACGCGTCCTCGCCGTGGACGGCGGCAGCCCCGACTGGGCCCCCTGAGGCCACCCGGTGCTCATCGAGCCGGACGGTTCGGTCCGCATCGCCTGGGAGGCGGATGGCTGCGAGGCGATCCACGTCCTGGCGCGCTTCCGCGAGCCCGAGGAGCTGGAGGCGTGGGCGCGCGGCGTGGCGGACCTCGCCCTCTTCGAGCGCACCACGACCGGTCTCCGGCGCGCGCTCGTGGTGGCCTGGCCGGGCGCGTTCAGCTTCTCCGTCCGGCGCGCGGCGCAGGGACCGGGCCGGGTCGTGGTCTCCTTCCACCCGCCCCAGCGCGCGGGGCGCCCGGACCTCGTCTGAGCGGCAGCCATCCGGCCCGGTGGCAGCCGCGAAAGGCGAGCGACCGATCCAGCCACACACGGGAGCCACGATGACCGCCGACCTCCGGCGCCAGGTCCTGACCGTCCTCATCTTCATCGTCACGATCGCCGTGAACGGGGCGGCCGTCGGGATCCCGCTCGGGGGGAAGACGACCGGCGAGCTCTCCGACCTCTACCCCGTCCCGATCGTCCCGGCGAACTTCGTCTTCGCGATCTGGAGCGTCATCTACACGCTCCTCCTCGTCTACACGATCTACCAGGCGCTCCCCGGACGGCGCGAGGATCCGGTCCTCCGCCGGCTCGGCTGGCTGCCGGCGCTCAGCGGCATCCTGAACGCGGTCTGGGTCGTCCTGTGGCAGCTCCAGGAGACCGCGCCGACCGTCCTCCTCACCGTCCCGGTGATGGTCGCCCTCCTCCTCACCCTCATCGCCTGCTGGGCGCGGATGCGCGAGCCGCAGCCCGGGCCCGCGCCGCGCGGCCAGGGCTGGATGGTCGCCCTCCCCTTCTCCGTCTACCTCGGCTGGATCACCGTGGCCACGATCGCGAACGTGACGCAGATGCTCTGGACCGTCCTCGGCAAGCCCGAGTCGATCGTGCTCGGCGGTCCGCTCTGGGGGGCGCTGATCCTCATCGTCGGGCTCGCGATCGCGACCCCGATCGTCCTGCGCGGACGCGATGTCGCCTACGGCGTCGTGATCGTCTGGGCCTATGCAGGGATCGTCGCGAAGCAGACCGCCGCGGCCAGCCCGCCGGAGGCCACGATCGTCGTGGCGGCGGCGGGCGCGGCCTGGATCGCGGTCTGCTGTCTCGTCGTCGTCGTCCGCTCGCTTCCGGGGGCCCGGAGCGCGGCCGCCACCGCGTGAGCTAGCGGCGCGCCTCGGGGACGAGCGTGCCCAGCTGGTAAGCGCGGAGCGTCTCGGGGGAGACGACATCCGCCATCGAGGGCTCATCCGGGATGAGCGCCTCCCACCCGTCCGGGCGGATATCGAGCCGCCGGCCGAGGATCCCGATGATCGAGCGCGCCTTGAAGGGGGAGATCCCGGGCAGCGCGCAGAGCCGCCGCTCGCAGTCCAGGGCGTTCGCGGCCTCCGTCCAGATCCGTCGCACATCGCCGCCGTGGTCCCGGACCACGATCGCGCACATCCCCTGGACGCGCTTCGCCATCACGCGCGGGAAGCGGTGGAGGGCAGGCTTCGCCTGGAAGACCGCCTCGAGGTCGGGGAGCGGGGTGGCGGCGATGAGCGCGGCATCGAGCCGGCCCATCCGGAGGACGAGCGCCCGCCCGGCCGAGAAGGCCTTGGGGACGGTGATCCGCTGGTCGAGGATGAAGCCGATGACGAGCGCGAGCGGGTCCTGCGCGAGGAGGGCGTCCGCGTCGGGGTCACCGGTGAAGGGAAGCGTATCGACGGCCATCCGCGGATGGTAGGGGTCCCGCGGCGGACCGTGCAGGAACGGCGGCCCGGCCGGACGCGCGGCGCGCTACCCTCCGGAGCGGGAGGGGTCGCACCGGGGACCGGAGGCAAGAACGAGGATGCAGGATCTGGACGACGCGCTCCGAGCGCGGGTGACCGCGGCGGTCGACGCGCGGCGCGACGAGATCCTCGGCTTCTTCCGTGACCTCGTGCGCATCCCGTCCGAGACCCACCCGCCCGGCGGGGACGAGGGCCCCTGCCAGCGCTTCGTCGCCGAGCGGCTGCGCACGATCGGGCTCGAGCCGGACCTCTTCGAGCCGTGGTCGGTCCCCGGCATCGAAACCCACCCCGGCTGGTGGCCGGGCTACGACTACACGGACCGTCCGAACGTGGTCGCCCGCTGGGCGGGGACGGGGGGTGGGCGCTCGCTCATCCTGAACGGCCATATCGATGTCGTCCCGGCGGGTGACCGGTCGCTCTGGACCCACGATCCGTATGGGGCGGAGGAGGTCGGCGGCCGGATCTACGGGCGCGGCACGGCCGACCAGAAGATCGGCATCGCGGCGATGATCATGGCCGTCGCGATCCTCCGCGAGGCCGGGATCCGGGCCGCCGGCGACGTCATCCTCGAGAGCGTCGTGAACGAGGAGCTCGGCGGCTACAACGGGACGCTCGCCTGCTGCGTCCGGGGCTATGCCGCGGATGCCGCGGTCGTCACCGAGGCGAGCGACCTGAACGTGGCCGCGGCCGCCAAGGGCGGCCAGGTCTACACCCTGACCGTGCCCGGGCTCGCCTTCCACCACGCGATGTGGGAGCGCGGCGTGAGCGCCCTGGACAACGCGATCCGGCTCAAGGAGGCGCTCGTCTCGTGGGAGCGGCTCCGGGCGGAGGAGACACGCGCCGACCACTACTTCGGCGACCGTGCCCGCGCCCTCCATCCGCGGGCGGTCCACGCGGATACCGTCTGGCACCTGGAGGCGGGCGACCGGGAGATCATGGCCAACCCGACCTCCGCCCGGATGAGCTTCTGGGTGGACCACCTGCCGGGGGAGGACCGCGAGGCGATGCTCGCGCGCTTCGAGGCGCACGTCCTCGCCGTGGCCGCCGAGGATCCCTGGATGCGCGATCACCCGCCGGTCCTGGAGCGCGCGATCATGCGCCCCTTCAGCGGGGTCTCCGTCCCGCCGGACGCACCGATCGTCCGCTCGCTCCGGGCGGCCGCAGCCGCCACGCTCGGCCGGGAGGTCGAGGTCGTGGGCCTGGAAGGGGCGACGGACGCGATGATCTTCAACCTCTACACGGAGGTCCCCGCGGTCGTCTTCTGCGGCGGCTCGTTCGCGACGGCGCACGCGCCGGATGAATGGGTCGAGGCGGAGGACGTGGTCCGCAGCACGCGCGCGCTCGCGCTCGCGATCCTCGAGTTCTGCGGCGTCGGCTGAGCGCCACCGCCACCGGAGGGACCGATGTTCATCGACCGCCTCGTCCAGCTCGACCCGGAGCTCCCCCGCGCCGCCGTCCGCCTCCACCAGGGGGGCGCGCTCACCGCGAACACCTATCTCATCGATACCGACGCGGTGGCCCGGAACGTGGCGGCGATCCGGGCGGCGGCGGACGCGTGCGGCCTCCGGCTCTATGCCATGACGAAGCAGTTCGGGCGGAACCCGGACGTCTGCGATGCGATCGTGGATGCCGGGATCGCCGCGACCGTGGCGGTGGATATCCAGTGCATGGAGGCGGTCGCACGGAGCCGGATGCGGATCGGCCACGCGGGACACCTCGTGGCACCGCACCGCGGGACGGAGGACGCGGTGATCGCGACCGAGCCGGAGGTCGTCACCCTCTTCGACGCGACGGTGGCCGAGCGTGTCGGTGCGGCCGCCGTGCGCGCGGGACGGGAGCAGGCGGTCCTCCTCCGCGTGACCGCCCCCGGGGACCGCTTCTACTTCGGCCACGGAGGCGGCTTCGCGCTCGACACGATCGAGGATGCCGCGCGGCGGATCGACGCGATCCGCGGGCTGCGGGTCGCGGGCGTGACGACCTTCCCCGCGATCCTCGCGAACGCGGAGGCTCGCCGCCTGGAGCCGACCCCGAACTTCACGACCCTCCGGCGCGCCGCGGACCGGCTCCGCGCCGCGGGCTTCGCGATCGAGCAGGTGAACGCGCCGGGGACGACCTCCGCGGGCGCGATGCGCATCCTCGCGGACGGGGGCGCGACCCACGCCGAGCCGGGGAACGGGCTCCACGGGACGACGCCGCTCATGGTCTTCGAGCCCGGATCGCCGGAGGTCCCCGCGATCGTCTACGTCACGGAGGTCTCCCACATCGAAGGGGCGGACGCCTACGTCTTCGCGGCGGGGATCTATATCGACCGGGTCCTCGGCGCCTACCCGCTCCGGGCGCTCGTGGGACGGGACGAGACGATCGTGGAGCGCGCGGTGCCCGCGGAGATCGCCCCGGACGGCGCGATCCACTACTACGCCAAGCTCCACCTGCCCCCCGCTCATGATGTCCGGGTCGGGGATACCGTGATCTTCTGCTTCCGGCCCCAGGTCTTCGTGACGCGGGCGCGGACGCGGGCGATCGCGGGCCTTGCGACGGGCGCCGGGCGGCTCGGGGCGGTCTACGACGCGGAGGCACGGCCGCCGGCCGGGGTCTCCTGATAGCAAGAGCCAGGCAGCAAGGAAGGGAGTAAGGATGAACCGGTTGCAGGGAACAGCACGGGTGGGCCTTGGGGCCCTGCTGGCGCTCACCGTGGCGGTACCCACCGTGGCACAGGAGAGGATCGATCTGGATGCTGCCACCGTGGGGCCGAGCGGGGAGGCATCCACGCCCGTGGACGCCATCCCCGCGCTCACCGAGGAGGAGCTCGCGGAGATCTCCGGCGGAGGCCACACTGCGGCCCTCCTCTGGGCCGGGGCCGGCACCTGGTACAACGCGCTGAGCGCAGGGGCGCGTGACGCGTTCACCGAGATGGGGATCGAGGTCGTGACAGAGGCGGAGGCGAACTTCGACCCTGCGCGCCAGGCGACCGACATCGAGACCGCTCTCGCGCTCAAGCCGGACATCATCCTCTCCCTCCCGGTCGATCCGGTCGCCGGAGCCCAGGCCTTCCGCCCGGCCATCGACGCGGGCGTGAAGCTCGTCTTCGTCGATAACGGAGTGGACGGATACGTGCCCGGGACGGACTATGTCGCGATCGTCACGGGGGACCACTTCGGCATGGGCAAGGCGGCCGCAGACCTGATGGCGGACGCGATCGGAGGGAGCGGGAAGATCGGCGTGATCTACCACGACGCGGTCTTCTACGTGACGAACAACCGCGACCGCTACTTCCAGGCCGCGATCGAACAGCGTTATCCCGAGATCGAGATTGCTGCGGCACAGGGATTTGCGGAGGAGAGCCGGACGCAGGAGATCGCCGCAGCGATGCTCGCCCAGAACCCGGACCTCGCTGGCATCTACGTGGCGTGGAGCTCTGCCGCCCAGGGAGTGATCGCCGCCCTGCGCGAGGCGGGGAAGCCCGATGTGCGCGTCGTCGCGTACGACCTTGATGCCACCAACGACCTCGATATGGCCTCGTGCGGGAACATGGCTGGGGTGGCGCTCGACCGGCCCTATCAGGAAGGCCGGACGATGGCCCTCCTGGCGGCGCACGCCCTCCTCGGGAACGAGACGCCCACCTTCGTGACCGTGCCGGTGCAGACCGAGACGCGCGAGAACATCGAGCAGGTCTGGACCGAGAATGTGAATGCCGCGCCGCCGCAGGAGATCCTCGAAGCGCTCGCGGCAGGGTGCGCCTGAGCGATGCCGACCGGTGACGGGGCCGCCACGCCGGTGGCCCCCGTCCGTCCGGGCGCACGGTGGCGCTTTGCCTCCGTGCGCCCGGACAACCTCATCGTCTACATAGGGTTCCTGGCGATCCTTGCCTTCTTCGCGATCACCCTCGGAGACCGGGGCTTCCTCACCCCGGAGAACTTCGCGAACATCGCGCGCCAGACCGCGATGGTCTCCATCATGGCCTTCGGGATGACCTTCGTCCTCTCGTCGGGGGAGATCGACCTGTCGATCGGGTCGGTTGTCGCGTTGAGCGCACTCGTCGTCGCTGTCCTGCTGCGGGCGGACCTCCCGATCGTGGTCGCCGTCGCCGGCTCGCTGGCCGCGGGACTCCTGGTCGGACTTGCGAACGGACTGCTCACAACGCGCCTGCGGATCCCGTCCTTCCTCGTCACCCTGGGCACGATGACGATCGTCGTCGGAGCCGCGCGCGTGCTGACGGACCTGGAGCCCGTCCCGGTGACCGATCGGACATTCGCGTTCCTCTTCGGATCGGGGACGATCGGCCCGGTCCCGGTGCTCCTCATCTGGACGGCGGCCGCACTGGTCATCTTCCACGTCCTCCTGAGACGGACTCCGTTCGGCCGCCAGGTCCTCGCAACGGGCGGGAACCGGGCGGCCGCACGCTACTCGGGGATCCGTACCGACCGGATCAAGATCGCGGCGCTCATGCTTGGCGCCGCCACCGCAGCGCTCGCGGGGATGCTGTATGCGGGTCGCCTTCAGGGGGCTCGCTACACCCTTGGGGAAGATGACCTGATGACCGTCATCGCCGCGACGGTGATCGGCGGAACGAGCCTATTCGGGGGGCGCGGATCGATCGTCGGTGCTCTCGTCGGGTCACTCCTGGTCGGGATGCTGAATAACGGCCTGCTCCTCATGGGCCTCTCCGTTTCGGAGCAGCTCATCGCTCGGGGGGCGATCATCATCGCGGCCGTAGCGCTCAGCCTCCGCGAGGGTGCACCCTGACCGGCGAAGGAGCGCCGGTGCCCTCCGGCGAGGCCAGGGTGATCCTGCGTGTCGCGGGCATCCGCAAGCGTTTCGGTGGTGTCACCGCGCTCGACGGGGTCGACCTCGTCGCCCGGGCCGGTGAGGTCCATGGTTTGGTCGGCGCCAACGGGGCGGGCAAGTCGACGCTCGTGAAGATCGTCAACGGCGTCTACCGGCCGGACGAAGGGGAGCTGGAGGTCGACGGTCGACCCGCGTCCTTCGCGTCGCCCCGAGAGGCACGTGAGGCCGGGATCGCGATGGTCTACCAGGAGTTCAGCCTGATCCCGACCCTCTCGGTCGCCCAGAACATCCAGCTTGGACGTGAGCCTCGGAACCGCATCGGACTGACCGACGAAACCGAGCTCCGGCGTTCGGCGGCGCGGATCCTGGGCGATCTGGGTGTCGCGGTCGACCCGGATGCGCCCGTCGGGCGCCTGCCGGTCGGCGTCCAGCAGCTGGTGGAGATCGCCAAGGCGACCTCGGTTGGCCCGTCCCTGCTCGTTCTGGACGAGCCGACGGCATCGCTCAGTCAGTCGGAGGTCGAGGCCCTCTTCGCGACCATCCGACGACTCTGCGAGCGCGGCGTGGCGATCATCTACATCTCCCACCATCTCGCGGAAGTGCGCAAGATCTGCCGGCGGATCACCGTACTGCGGGACGGACGAACGACGCTCTCCGGCGAGACGGCGGGCTTCTCTCTCGACGCGATCATCGAGGCGATGACGGGTCGTGTGGTCGCCGAGGTCGCTGCTCGCGCGGCGCCGCCGGATGCCTCGGATCGCCCGCCGGTCGTCGAGCTCAGAGGATGGAGTCTCCTGAACCGGCTTCACGGGATCGACCTCTCGATCCGGCCCGGTGAGATCGTGGGTGTCGCCGGCCTCCTCGGCAGTGGCCGCACGTCACTCCTGCGTTCGATCGCAGGGCTTGAGCCGGCGGTTCGCGGCGAGATGCGGGTCGCCGGGCGGCCGGTCCGGATCACGTCGCCGGCTGCTGCAGCGTCGCACGGTATCGCCTTCGTCCCCGAGGACCGGCGCCGGGAAGGCATCATCACGGGACAGTCGGTACAGGCGAACCACCTGCTCTCAACGTGGGGCACGCTGACACGGCGCTTCCTCGTCGATGAACGCGCGGCCCTCCTGGCGACCCGGTCGGCGGTCGACCGCTTCGGGATCCGAACGTCCGGCCCGGCGCAGGCGATGGAACAGCTCTCCGGCGGGAACCAGCAGAAGGTCGTGGTCGCTCGGGCGCTCGCCCGCTCTCCATCGCTTCTCCTGCTGGATGACCCGACAACCGGTATCGACATCGCATCGCGGCGAGAGCTCCTTGGCCACCTCCGTGACTACGCGGACGCGGGTGGGGCGGCTCTGATCGTCTCCTCCGAGCTCGATGAGCTCGGAGGGATCGCCGGACGCGTCCTCATCCTCTCGCGCGGGCGGGTGGTCCGGCAGCTGGACCGCGCCGCCGGAGAGGTGCTCTCCGAGTCGCTCCTCCACGCAGCCCTCCACGCCCCGGATGCGCATCCCGGGCATACCGGGTAGACTCTCGCAAGACGGATGTCCCGCGCAGGTCAGAGCATCAGAACCTCCGCTCCCGCCGGAC
>Ga0075471_10003075_pt1 | contig 10862 bp, 11 predicted proteins | sample DEB19_08_DNA_2_FD_74787 | JGI IMG/M metagenome (GOLD analysis project Ga0075471, IMG submission 74787) | Aqueous microbial communities from the Delaware River and Bay under freshwater to marine salinity gradient to study organic matter... | ecosystem: Environmental > Aquatic > Marine > Coastal ... | reverse complement strand
AGAAGTCGAAGCAACTCGAGACCGAAATCGCGGAGTTGCGCAAGGCACCGCCCCGACCGGCACAGTACGAGCAAGAATTGCTTCAGACCGTCCAGGCTCGCCAGAACTTGTTGACGGTGTTGCAGGAGCTTGAGGCCACGGCGCTGCCGCCGCAACCGTCATTCGATATGACTGACCCGAATTCACCGAACTTCGACCCGGCCGCGTTCCACGCAATGGCCCGGCAATATCAGTCCGCACTTCAGCAGCGCCAGCAGGTCAAGGCGGCGCGCGAGTATGCGGCAAAAGAACAGGAAGAGCAGTCTCGAATCTTGGCGGAAGCGCAGATGCAGCGCGAGATGGCCAAGGTCGAGAAGATCTGGCCTGAGTGGACGAAAGCGGACCAGCGCGAGCAGATCGCAAAGGAAGTGGAGCGCGTGTTCGGCGTTCCAGCTTCGGACGTTGCTGCCGTGTTCAACGCTGGAGCCGTGCAAATCATCAAGGATGCGTTGGAGTTCCGAAAAGGACGAGCCGCCCAGGAGACTGCCGTTCGGGCAGTGAAGGCGAAGCCAAAACTTGTTCGGGCGACAGCGCGCGAAACCCAGACCAGCAATCAGGCGCGTTATGCGGCAGCCGCCGAGCGGTTGTCTCAATCGCATTCCCTCGATGATGCAGCGGAAGCGATCGGCGCCCTCCTCAGATAAGGACGCAGCATTATGACTCTCCCTACAGGTGCAGTTCAGACGTTTGCCATGGTCGGCATTCGCGAAGAACTTTCCGACACGATTACCAATATCAGCCCAATGGATGTGCCGTTCTACTCGATGGCACGCAAGGGCAAGACCAAGAGCCGTTCCCCTGAATGGCTCAAGGACACGCTGGCCGCCGCCGACGGCACTAACGCCCAGGTCGAAGGCTATGACGTGACCGGCGACACGATGGTTCAGCCGACCCGGTTGAAAAACTATGTGCAGTTGATGGAAAAGATCGTCATCGTTTCCACGACTGCCCAGGCCGTCGAGTCGGCTGGCCGTGAATCGGAACTGAAGTACCAGGTCGCCAAGAGCGGCAAGGAACTGAAGCGCGACATGGAGGCCAGACTGACGGGCAACTATGCGTCGGTGGTCGGTAACGCCTCAACCGCTGGCAAATGCGCCGGGATCGAGGCTTGGATCGAAACCAACGTCTCGACGGTTGGCGCGGTTGGCGGCTTCGACACCGGCACGGGCCTCGTTGATGCGGCCACCGACAGCACGCAGCGGGCGTTTACCGAGGCGATGCTTAAGGAAGTGGTGCGCGAGGCTTGGTCTGCCGGCGGCGATCCCGACATCATCATGGTCGGGCCGTTCAACAAGCAGGTCGCTTCTGGCTTCGCGGGCATTGCGACGCAGTACAAGGACAACGGCCCCGGCTCGCGCCGTGCCACGATCCTCGGCGCTGCGGATGTGTACGTGTCAGACTTCGGCGAGCATCGCATCGTGCCGAACCGCTTCTCGCGGGATCGCACGGCGCTGGTGCTTGATGCCGACGCGCTCGAGGTCAAGTTCCTGCAGCCGATGAGCACCACGCCGCTGGCCAAAACCGGCCACAGCGACAAGCGCCTTCTGTCCTGCGAGTTCACGCTTTGCGTGAAGGACGAGGCGATGCTTGGCAAGATCGCCGATCTGACCACGAGCTAATCCCATGAGAGCGCACCTCCATCTGTTTGACTCCTCGACCGGGCAATGGACGCCCGCGTTGGGGAGCGCTGTAGGTGGGATCGGTGGGGGCTCGACGGGGGCGGGAAGCGCCGCAGCAAGCGCCGTTGATGGGTGGTCCTACGTTGCCGCATCGGGCGGCATCACGGACACCAGCGACGTGACGCTTGCGGCGGCGCCGGGGGCGGGTCTGGCGAACTATCTGACAGACCTGCAACTGCATAATTCGGACGCGACGGTTGCGACAGAGGTTGTCGTCAAGAGTGGGTCAACCATTCTCTGGCGCATCTTCCTTCCAGCCGGCCGTCCGGCCTCGCTTACCCCGACGATGCCAACGTCGTTCCACTTCTCACGCCCGCTTGTGGCGGACAACAACACGGCTCTGACGGCGGCAGCTATCACCAACTCCGCAGAGCTTTACATCAACGCACAAGGCTTCATCGCTCAATCGCCGCAGGCCCTAGCCGCCGCGGCATCGAGCAACGTGGTCGAGATCTTCGACGCGCTCGGCAACGCGCTGACTGACTCGGCCGGAAATCGAATCGTGCAGGGGGGCTAATGACAGACACTTCAATCCGGGCCGTCACGGATACGTGGACCGACGGCGGCACGACTTACAACGCGATCAAGATGGATGTGACGGACACATCGTCTGCCGCCGGGTCCAACCTGATCAACTTGCAAGTCGCGTCCGACCCTAAGTTCGTAGTCGGTAAAGACGGTGCGGTGACCGTCAAGAGTGCGGCAGCGGATGCCCTGGCCGTTGGTCTGGCCGGCGCTACCAATCCCGCATTCCTGGTAGACGCCTCGACTGGATCGAGCGCAACGGGTGTCAGTGTCAAGTCGGCCGCTGCTGCGGGTGGCGTTGCGATTGCAGCGCTCTCGAGCGGCACCAACGAAAACTTGACGATTGACGCGAAAGGGTCGGGCACGATCTCGCTCAACGCCACGGGCACGGGCAACATCACGCTTGCTCGCGCCACGGGTGTTACGGGAGCGCTGACCGGCACGTCAACCAGTGCCTCGGCGCTGGCCGTGGGTGCCAACGGTGCCACGAATCCGGTGGTGCAGGTTGACGCCAATACCGCTTCGGTGGCCACAGGCATCAAGATAACGGGCGCGGCTGCAGCGGCGGGCGTGGCTGTGGCGGCTATTTCGTCTGGAACCAACGAAAACCTGACGATTGACGCCAAGGGCTCCGGCACTGTCACCATCAACGGCACGGCAACGGGCGGCATCACGCTCTCGCGCGCTGTGACGGCGGCAAGCTCGGTGCTCTCGACTTCGGCAACCGCTGGCGTTGGTTATGCCACGGGCGCAGGCGGCGCAGTCACCCAGGCGTCCAGTCGCACAACTGGCGTTACGCTCAATACGATCACGGGCGCCATCACGCTCGTATCGGCGGCGGGCTCAACCACGCCGGCCTCGTTCACCGTCACAAATTCGGCGGTGGCGGCAACGGACGTGATTGTGGTCAACCAGAAATCCGGCACCGACAAGTACGATCTGTCGGTAACGGCGGTTGGCGCGGGCTCGTTCGAAATCACGTTTAATACCAAGTCGGGCACCACGACTGAACAGCCGGTGATCAATTTCGCCGTGATCAAGGGTGTCGCCGCTTGATGATCGACAGGCCACGGCCTCGCGGCCGTCCACGCAAGGAACCCGAGGCGCCAGTCGCCTCGGGCGTTTCACGTGAAGCGATCAAGGTGTTGGGTAAGCGGCTCTTCGGGCGCAAGGATCTGATGCCGGGCGTGATCGTGCGATTGGGTGGCGAGATCACGCAGGAGCGCGCCGAGTGGGCCATTGGCATGGGGCTGGCTGTGTGGGTCGGCGATGCCAAGGCCGAGCTCGAGGCCGGAGATCGGCGCCGTCTGGCGGCGAACAAGGCTGCAGCCGAAAGCACCATGCGCCGCTTCGACATGATGTCTGCCCGCGAACGGGCCGAGGCTCGCGATGAGCCGGAAGAGGGTCAAGACGTATGAGCAAGCGCCTTTTCGACTACGACGCGGAAACCGGCATCACGGAATGGTATCACGACACGCCAGACGGGTTCGCCATCAGCTACGAGCAGGACGCCGAGCCGATTGTCGAGCTGAACAAGGCGAAGCAAAGCGCCGGCCGGTCCTACTACGCCAAAGACAACGATATGTGGCGGGTCGCGTCGATCCCGATCGTCATTCAATACAAGTGGCTGCACGAGCATGGCGTGGACCTGATGAACCGGGATCACTGGCCAGCCGTGCGGCGACTGCTCAACAGCAATGAATATCGCTACCTGAAAACCGCCGAGATCATCATCTGATGGCCATCACCGATTACACGACGTTGCGGGCGTCCATCCAGTCATGGACGGCGCGCAGCAATGATACGACGTTCAACGCGCAGATCCCCAATTTCGTGAGCCTCGCGGAGGATCGGATGTATAACGGCGCGGGTGACAGGGGCGATCCGATCTACTCGGCGCCGCTGCGGTCGAAGTATATGGAAGTCGAGGGCACGGTGACGGTTACGTCAGGAGTCGGCACGCTGCCCGATTCCGCGCTCGAGATCCGGGAAATATCCGTCACGGACCAGTTGACCGGCCTCGAATACCTCACGCCTGAGCGATTCCGGTTGTTCGCGGCGAATAACACGTCAGGAACGCCGGCCTATTTCACGACGCGCGGCAGTACGATCGAAGTGGCGCCGGCATCGTCCGTTACGCTCGACCTGACTTACTATCGCAGTTATGACCCGATCACCGCGTCGAACACGACCGGGCCTCTGCTGACGGCGCACGGCTTTATCTATCTCGAGTGCTGTCTTTATGAGGCGTTCGCGTTCATGCAGGCCGACGACTTGGCACTGGCCCATCTCGCGCGAGCACGCGGCATGATCGACGGTGCCAATCGCACGGCTTCGAACATCCGCACGGCTGGCCCGCTTCGCATCCGCCAGAGGAATCCGATACCTTGATCCCGTTTGGACCGTGGCGGCCGGATGCTGCCTCAATCAATACCCCGGTTGTGCGGCTCGCGCTCAACGTGCTGCCGGCCGTTGCTGGCTTCAAGCCGTTCCCGTCGATCGGCGCCGTTTCCGAGGCCATCGGGAACGTGGAAATCAGGGATTCGGCCGACAATAACCTCGTGGACTCCGCGGGAAATCAGATCATTCAGGGCTATCCCACCGGCACGGAGGAGGCGCTTGGCGCCGCTGTCGTTTATGAGAGTGACGGCACGGTTCATAGTTTCGTCGGGACAGACGTGGCGCTGCGGAAGATTACGACTGAGCGCACATGGGATGACGTGTCACGGCCAACCCCGGATTATACGGTCGGCGCGGGCGAGCGCTGGAATTTCGAGATATTCGGCGATCTGGTGCTTGCAACGACCATCTCGGAGCCCGTGCAGGCGTATGACCTGGCGGCGGGCGGCGCGTTCGATGATTTGGCCGGCTCGCCCCCACAAGCGCGGTATATCGCGATTGTTCGTGACTTCGTGCTGCTCGGCAACCTCGAGGACCACGCCAACCGCGTACACTGGTCCGGCATTAATAATGCGGAGTCGTGGACGCCGGGCACGGCCTCGAGCGATTACCAAGACTTCCCGTCAGGCGGTCCGGTTCGTGGCCTGATCGGCGGCGAGGTCGGCTACGTGTTCCAGGCGCAGAAAGTCTGGCGCATGACATTCCAGCCGGGCTCGGCCGCGATCTTCAGTTTTGACGAGTTGGAAGGTGGGCGCGGTCTGGCCGCCCCGTCGAGCCTCGTGCGCATCGGCCGGACTGCCTACTATATGGCTTATGACGGGTTCTATAAGTTCGACATCGCGTCGGGCACGTCCACGCCGCTCGGTGAAGGCAAATGGCAGAATTGGGTGTCGGCCGACATTAGATCCGGCACAGAACAGCTTGTTTTAGGCGGCGTTGATCCGTCTCGAAAGTTGATACTGTGGGCCTATATCCCGTCGTCAAGCGGAAACCAAACGCCATCGCGCGTGCTCGTGTATAATTGGGTTTTGGACGAGGCGTCCATCGCCGACATTACCGTCAACGCCATGGGGCAATGGCTTTCACAAGGCTATTCGCTCGACGAATTGGGCGTGTTCGGCACGCTGGACGAATTGCCGTTCTCGCTCGACTCGCCCGTGTGGAAGGGCGGTGTCGGCCTGTTGGCGGTGTTCTCGGATGATAACAAGCTGAGTTACCTCGTGGGCTCGCCGATGGCGGCGACGGTCGAGACATCGGACGGCCAAGCCGAGACGCGCACGATGATCAATGCCACACGGCCGCACGTTGACAGCGATCAAGCGACGGTCGCTATCGCGGCGCGCGAGCGGGATGCCAACACGATCACATATAACTCAGCACAGCCGATGGAGGATACGGGCGTTTGCCCGGCCTATGCGTCGGGCAACCTCATTCGAGCCAAGATCGAAATTCCCGAGGGCGCAACCTGGACGCTTATAAAGGGCATTCAGGCGCAGACTAGACCGATGGGGCGCCGATGAGGGTATTGCCACCTATCGGCTCGACGCTGCGCGACACAATCGACGCGATAAATCAGTTGATCGTCGGGCGCTCGAATGCGGTGTTCTCCGTCACTGCCACACTGAGCGCGGCCACGACGTTGATCGAAAGCGACATCATCAACGCCAATTCCGTGCCGCTGCTGTTCCCGGCGACGGCGGCGGCAGCGGCCGAGGTCGCCACGACTTACGCCGTCACCACATCGGCGGGCGTCGTGACGGTCCACCACGCCAACAACGCCACGGCAGGGCGCACGTGGCATGTGCTCATTATCGGAGGTTGAATGCAGACCGAGGCTGCTGTGATGGATGAAGCGCCGCGGAAGATCCCGCTAAGCCTTCAGCAGGTGCCCGTTCAGCATCTCAACGCGGTGTTTCCGCATGTGGCGCACTGGCTGGCGTCCGTTGTCGAGCGATCCGGGCGCCGGTACACGCTGCCCGTGCTTGTCGAGATGATCGCCCGTGGCGAAATCCAGATGTGGCTCATTGGCGATGAGAAGGCGCGCGGCATCGTTCTTACCGAGCTTTACTACGCGCCAAGCGGTCTCAAGTTCGCGGCCATTCGGGGCGCGGTGGGTGAGGGCGCCGAGGGCTGGATGCACTTGATCGATGTGCTCGAGGATTGGGCCGCCCGCGAGGGCTGTGTGGCGATCGACGCGCTGGCCCGTAAGGGTTGGGCGAGGCGCCTGCCTGACTACAAACTTTCGCACGTGTTTCTTGAGAAGGAACTTCGCTGATGGGCGGTTCAAAGCAGACGACGACATCGCAAAGCACGTCAAGCCCGTGGGCGCCGGCTCAACCTGCGTTGCAGAACATCATTTCACAGGCGCAGAACCTTGGGGCGCAGACGAACTTATTCTCACCGAGCTATTCGAACACGACCAATCAGGCGATCGCGGGGCTCGAGGCAGCCGGTCAGCAGCCAGGCGCTGCGGCTCAATACCTGCCGGGCATCGTCCAGGGCGCAGGGCAAGGGTTTAATCAAGGTATGGCCCACCTTGCCAGTACCGCGGCGGGCAATTGGCTCAACGGCAGCAACCCGTATCTGATGCAGATGCTTGATCGGGCGGGCGCGGATACGGCGAACCTCGTCAACCAGCAATTTTCATCGGCGGGCCGGTACGGGTCAGGCGCTCACAGCGGCACGCTGGCCAAAGAGATCGGCAACGCGCGCACGGCGGCGCTCATGCAGAATTATAACCAAGAGCGGGCGAACCAGCTCAACGCGGCGAACACGCTTTACGGCGGCGGCTTCCAGGGCGCGGGGCTGGCCGGGCAACTCGATCAAGCCAACCTCTACGACGAAAACCTGCTAATGCAGGCCGGCCAGATGCGCGACCAAATGGCGATGGCGCAGAAGCAAGCGCCGCTCGCTGCGTTGGAATGGCAGCGCAACCAGATTGCGCCGGTTGGCGCCATGGGCGGTGAGCAGAGTGGCACGAGCGTGACGCGCACGCCGGCCAACGTGCCGGGTATGATCTTGGGCGGCCTGACGGCGGGGCTCGGGCTGTTCAGCGGGAACCCCACGATGGCGCTTAGTGGCGCACGTGGTGCGATGGCCGGGACGGGGATGTTCTGACATGAGCGGACCTTACTCATTCGGCAGTAACGGCGCTTACGACCCGGTGACGTTCGCCCAACGTCTGCGGGACAAGATCGCCGGATCTCCGATTGCAGGGCAGGCCCCAGCATGGGGAGCTCAATTCGGCATCAAAACCGGGTCGCCGGATGAGTGGACACGGTTTTTCACCATGGTTGGCCAGCGGGAAAGCGGCCATAGGATCGCGCCGACAAACCCAGACGGTTCGCTGCGGCGGTTTTCGACCACGATCCCAACGGAGCGATCATTCGGCCCTTTTCAGTTCAACAGGGGTGAGTACGGACTTAACACGTGGCAGGATGTCAACGACCCGGACAAAGTCGCGGATGCGCTCATCCGTGTGGCGCATCAGGGCAAGGTGCCGGCCTACTTTGGCAGCGTCCAGCGCCCGCGCGAAACGCTGCAACATGCGTCATGGTATGACAAGAACATCGCGCCGCGGTTAAACAGTCAATTCGATCTTGAGGGCGCCGCGTTCAATGGCGCGCCGCAGCCTTTGGCCGCATACAGCCCAACCGTTCCAGGTGGAACACAGCCACCAGTCGCCGCCCCATCTCAACCCGCAGGACCGATGCCAATGGCAGACCCGCAGGACGACAATCCGCTGAATTCGTTTATCGCCAGATTTCAGTCGCCGCTTACGCAGCAAGGTCTCGGCATTCTCATGTCGGCGATGCAGGGCGGGGATCTCAACGCGGGCGCCACGGCCGGCGCACAACGCGGGAACATGGCGCTGCAACAGCTCTTGCAGCAGCGCAAGATGCAGCAGGAAGAAATGCGGCGCCGTGCCTTGCAGCAGGCCGTCTCCGGGTCGGATATTTTCAAGGGTATGAGCCCTGGAGAGCGGGCGTACCTAGCGGCCGACCCGGAGGCAGCCCAGCACTTGATGCTTGCGCAGTACAAGCGCCGCATGGACCCGACAGCAGATCTACAGGCCGAGCGTTTGCGGATGGAAATCGATGAAGCCCGCCAGATGAACCCATTAAAGCGCGAGAAATTGGCGACTGACATCGAACTAGCTCGGACGAAAGGTCAAGAAGATCAGAAGCGCATCGACGCTCTCAAGCGTATCGGCATTGAGCCCGACAGCGCCGAGGGTATCGCGTTCAGGGCCAACGGCAAATTGCCTGCTGCGGCTTATGAAAAGCTCGAGCAGGATCAACGCAAATTGCGCAGCGCTCCGAAGATCACCGAGGGCCTGAATAATCTCCTCAAGATGACCGATAAATATGACGACCCGTCATTCGTTAATGCGGTCGGGCCGCTGCAAGGCGCGACACCGGATCAAACCGGGCTATTGACTGCGCCCTTTGCTAACATCGCGCGCCTCTATGGCGAGATTGCGAACAAGTTTGAGGGCGGCAAGAGTACGCCAAACGAGGTTCGCAACGACATCATGGGATCGACAGAAGCGCTCGCGGCGGCCATTAAGCCGCTCATTCGGGGACCGGGCGAGGGCGTTTGGACGGACGCCGATCAGGCCCGATTGGTGGCGATTGTCGGCGATCTTGCGCAGGCCAGCAGCAAGGAAGAATTTAAGCGCCGGCTCAACGCGGTGAGCGGTCGTATCGAATCCAATTTCGGGTTGGGCATCAAGTTCGATGCGTTCGGCAATCGCGATCCGGCTCAATCTCCGGCATCAGCGGCACGACCGTCCGGGCCTGTAAGGGTAAAGTCTCCCGACGAGGCACGAAAACTGCCAAGCGGAACGCGCATTTTGCTGCCTGATGGATCTGAAGGAGTTGTGCCATAATGGCTGACGAATGGGCTGATTTCCGCATCAAGCCGCAGATTGAGACGGCAGACCCGTGGGCCGAGTTTCGGATCGTCCAGGCGCCCCGCGTGCGCCCCGACCCGATCGAGCGGCCGGGCGCTATCGAACGCCCAGGCTCGGCGCCACAGCGCTCGGCCCCAAGGGCAGCGCCCGGTGGGCAGCAGGTGCCAAGCGCCGGCCCAGCTATGCAGACGCCAACCATCCCACAACCCGAGTTGCAATCGGCCGAAATTGGCCCGGAAGGGCTCGAGGGGCGCGTCGGCGTTGGCCGGTTTGGGCTCGTGCCTCCTGGTGTCAGCATGGCGGGGGCAACACCATCAGTGCGCGACCGCATGGACGCTCGCGTTGCCCAGGAGCGGGAGCAGGGCGGCGTTGGCCAATGGATAGATGATCGGATTCGCACCACCGCGCGGGGCACTCCTGTCGGCTCCTGGCTGGATGAGGCAAACGCCGGCATTGACGCCGCGCTGAATAAGGTGACGGGCGGCAAGGTCGGGATGCCCTACGGCGAGCGCGTCGAATACGAGCGCGCGAAAGATCGGGCGATTGACAAGGAAGCAACGCCGCTATTCAGCGCGGGCCTCGGCACCGTGGACACGGCCGACATGCAGAAGCTGCTTGGCGGTTTGCTGTCGCTGCGGGCGGCTCCGGGCGTGTCCCTCATGCAAGGCCAGACATTGTTGCCGCGCGTGGTCAACGCCACGGCCACGGGCGCAACCTATGGCGGGCTCTATGGGGCCGGCGAGGGCGAGGGCACCGAGCGCATCGGCAACGCGGCATTGGGCACGGGGATCGGTGCCGCGATGGGGCCGGTTGTGCCGCTTGTCGGCAAGGCTGCGGGCGGGATCTATAGCAGCGCGTCCAGGGCGATGAACCGGCCGCAGGGCGCGATTGCAGGCGCTGAGAAAAGCGCCGTCAAGAGCGTCAGCAAGTCTATGGGTGACGACAATCTGCCGGCGAGGTATCAGCAGAGGGTCGCGGAGCTCGGGCCGGAAGGCATGTTAGCCGATATGGGCGACAATCTGCGCATGAGTGCGGGTCGAATTGCGCGCAACCCAGGTGAAGGGCGATCGATAGTTTTGAACGCGCTCAACGCTCGCAAGGAAACGGCGGCGGGCCGCTTGCGTGCCGACACGGATTTTGCGCTTGGTCGTACCGTCAACGTGCCGGAAGTCGCCGAGCAGATCAGGCGCAGCGCCAATGCAAAGGCGCGTCCGTACTACGAGGCATTTGAGCAAACGCCATTGAGGCGCACTGCCGCGATTGACAATCTGATCCAACGCGCGGAGGCGGGCGGCCTGATGCCA
>Ga0075471_10003073_pt1 | contig 10866 bp, 11 predicted proteins | sample DEB19_08_DNA_2_FD_74787 | JGI IMG/M metagenome (GOLD analysis project Ga0075471, IMG submission 74787) | Aqueous microbial communities from the Delaware River and Bay under freshwater to marine salinity gradient to study organic matter... | ecosystem: Environmental > Aquatic > Marine > Coastal ... | reverse complement strand
TCCGACCAGCTCGCGTCGGCCGTCACCGTCGATCAGCTTCATGAGCTTGGAGATGCAGAGGGTGTTGATGCTGACGCGGAGTTCGTCCGCCTCCGCCTTGAGGGTTTCGTGCAGCGAGCTCGGCATCCGTACCGTGATCACGCGCTGGGCCTCGCGTTCCATCGGTCGCTCCCGCTGCCTCTCCCGGAGATCGTCGAGCATCTCGCGGATTCTCGCGTAGTGGGGGGTGCATTCGAACCGGACCAGCGCGTCGGGAGTGTTGAACGTGCGGCGGACGATCCCATCGACGCCGAGCACCTCCCGAAAGAACACGACCCATTCCGGGGCCATGGAGTGCAGCCTTTCAGCCACTTCCAGTACTGCGTGGGCGGCGTGGTCGGTCAGGGGTTCGCTGGTCGCTTGTGCCATGGTCGCTCTGCATCCTCGAAGGACTGGGCTGGTGTGGGGGCTGGTCCGAACGTCTGCCGATCCCACCATGCCACGAGTCGGCGGCGGCAGGCATGTCCCCGTCGGTCATGCGGAAAACTGTTGCAGGTCGGTCAAGCGATAGCACGAAGTGCATGCACTGCAACGACTTGCGGCCGGCGGCGCGGCCTCGACTTATTTTCGGGCAGGACTGCCTGTTTCGTCGGCAGGGGCCTGGCTGCGCAGAAAGGAGGCAGCCGGCCTGTTTCGCATTTGCCAAGTGTCCGGGTTGTGCCGGCCCGCGAATTACCGGTCGTCCCGCCCACTCTGACGGCTCACGGTCCGGCTCTCGAGATGGCAAATCACCGCATCGGCGATGTTTCGCCCGGTGGCGGACTCCAGCCCGCGCCATCCGGGCACGGCGTTCACTTCGAGGACGAGAAGCCGGCCATCGCTGGCTGGCAACAGATCGACGCCGGCGATCTCCGCCCCGACGACCCGAGCGGCCTCGACTGCCAGGGCTACCCAGGCTGCCGGGGGCTCGAAGGCCTCGCCGCGGCCGCCGAGGGAGATGTTCGTCCGCCATTCGCCCGCGGGAGCGTGACGCCGGATCGAAAACGTCCTCTCACCGACGACCAGTACGCGGACGTCCCAGCCGTCGTGCGGCACGAACTCCTGTAGGTAGGTCACCGTCGCCTCCGCACCACGGTCCTGCGCGGTCGCGACCAGCCGGTCGACTGCCTGCCGGTCCATGACGCGGATGAGCCCTCGGCCCTGGGAGCCGAACAGCGGCTTGGCGACGCAGTTGCCGGACAACGACCCCCATGCCGCGAGGATCGCTGCTGGATTCTGCGCGACCGCGGTGCGGGGCACCGGCAGCCCGGCGGCCGCGAGCCGGGACAGCGATAGGTATTTGTCGATCGCGACTTCGAGCGCACGCGGGCCGTTGAGCACGGGAGTGCCCCGTGCCGCCAGCCGTCCGAGGAGGTCCATGCGGAAGATCACCTCCTCGAGGCCGCCTCCGGGCATCGACCGCACGATCACGGCATCGGCCTCGTCGATCGCGGCCGGAAAGAAGCGTTCGGCCGCCGAGGGGGCGGACCCGACGGCAGGTCCACCGCCGCCGTCCGCGCGGATCTCCGCCGCGAGTTCAGGCCACCGGACGACAGCACCGCGGTGACCTCGGGACGCGATCGAGGCGAGAAGGCGGCCGGCGTGCCAGCTGGACGGGTCTCCCAGCACGACGATCGACAGGCCGGCCCGACCGCTCCCGGCGATGGCATCGCCATCCATCGGCGTCAGGCTCCCGATCGTGCGGCCGCGTCGGTGGCCGCCGTGAACGATGTGTGCACGATCTGCGGCGCGATGCCGCCGAAGCGGTGTCGGCGGCCGGTGTCGACGTTGACCAGCTCGACGAGCGCGGGAGCGAACAGCGCCGGATCGAGCGCGTAGAAGTCGCGGCCGGCCCGCTCGAAGAGCGCGCGGAAGGACGCGCCGTAGTCCGCCGAGGCGCGGCTCACCATTCGCGGACCGACCTGCAGCAGGCTCGCGTCGTCGCCCGACACTTCGAGCACGACGTGGCCGCCATACAAGATGGCGTCGTTGGTGCGGCCGATGGCGGCGAGATCATCGCGGTCCGGCACCGGAGCCAGCGGTGCCCTGCCGGTGCCGCGCCGGATGCGGCCGAGGTCGAAGTGCAGGTCGTGCAGCTTGTGGAGCGCGGTCTCCAGCGAGCGGGCGATGACCTGCAGCGTGCCGGCGATGCTGGCCGTTCTCGCCACCAGCAACGCGAGTCCGGCGGGCTTCACGCCGGCCGCAGCGGCCAGCGAGAGGCAGACGTCGTCGGGCGGCAGCTGCGGCGTTTCGAGAAGCCCCACCGCCACGTCGGTCCGTTCCCGCATGCCGATCACGTCGTACAGATCTTCGCGGCCGATCGCGGCACGAATGGGCCCGCTCGCCATGGCGAAATAGCCCTTCCCGGAAACCTTCCAGCCCGCATATTGCGAGGCGAGGCAGGCGGCGAGCGGTGCGTCACTGGCGACGTGGACGATCGGCCACGGGCAATTCGGCCAGCCGTCGAGGCCGGACGTGTCGAGCTCCACCGAGCCGAGCCCGGCCAGTGCCGCCCGCGCCATCGCCACGCCCGCGTCGACGCCGCCAGCCGCCTTCACGCCGCAGTCGACTATCCGCGCACCGCAGGCGGTCGTGTGCGACGCGACGTGCAGCGTCCGTTCGCGGTCGAGAACGTCCGTGACGATCCGCCAGGCTGCCGCATTGAGTTGCATGCCGGATCCCCGGGGACGCGGGCCAGATCCCGCGCGTCGGCCCATCATGCTGTCGCGGCTCTTCCCGGGCAATCCGTCGGCCGAACCGCCGGCATTCCCCGGCGGTAGGCGGCGGCGGCGTCCTTTCACGGCCCGCCCTGGCGTGGCACACTGGAACGGGAAGCGGCGCCGGAAGCTTCCCGTCCTGCGAAAAGCCACGTCGATGCCGAGCCTGACCGTCGAAAACTACGTCAAGACGATCTACCAGCTGACGGCTGCCCAGGGAGGTCGTCCGGCCAGCACCGGGCAGATCGCGGCGGCGCTCGACGTGTCCCCCGGCACCGTCACCGGCATGCTCAAGACGTTGGACGCGGCGCGGCTGGCGACCCATCGTCCCTACGAGGGGGTGTCGCTCTCCCGTGCCGGCCGGGTGCTCGCGCTGCGGATGATCCGCCGGCATCGGCTCATCGAACTTTTCCTGCTCAAGACACTCGACATGAGCTGGGACGAGGTCCACGACGAAGCCGAGCACATGGAGCATGCCGTCAGCGACCTGCTCGTCGACAGGATCGACACCTTCCTCGGCCATCCCGACGTGGATCCGCATGGGGATCCGATTCCGCGATTCGAGGGGCTCTCGCTGGAGCCGCCGACGGAGCCGCCGGCCCGTTCTCTGTCGGAGTGCGAGGCGGGCACGAGTTTTCGCCTGAGCCGCGTGCTCGATCAGTCGTCCGACTTCCTGCGCTATCTCACCGAGTCGGGGCTGGCGCTTGGTGCCGAGGGGAGCGTGGAAAGAAACCCCGACGGCGCCGGCCTCATGCGGATCCGGCTCGCGGGCCGCGAGTTGTCGCTGTCGATCGAAGCGGCCGGCAAGCTGCTCGTGGTCGAGTCGTGACCCACTGCCGGAAGCCGCGGCGGGTCAGTCACGTTCCCAGACGGCCGACTGGCCCAGGCACTCGTCCACTTCGATCCGTAGCCTGCCGGCGATCGGCGTGCCGGCGGCCGCCATGGCCGCGACGAGCTCGCCGCCGATCCAGTGGGCCAGCCATTCCGCGGTCGTGTTCTCCACCGGGAGCAGCACGCACTCGTCGGCCGGGAACACCCAGCGACGGCCCTTGAATCGCACCGTCACCTCTGCGTTGCCCGTGCCCCCCGCGGCAGGGGCCGCCGTGGCGGTCGACACGTCGAGCAGGTTGTTGTGCAGGGGGAGCAGCATGCGGTGGTCGAGCCGTGCCACGATGGCCGAGAGCTGGTCGCGCAGGACGATGAAATCCACCACCATGCCGTGGCCGTCGGGCTGCCCCTCGACGTCGACGCCGACCATCCAGTTGTGGCCGTGCACCGGTTCACACAGCTCGTCCGAGAGGGTGATGAAGTGGCCGGCGCAGAAGACGTGGACGGCCTTGCGGAGCCGCACGGAGAAACGCTGGGTCATCGGAGATGCTCTCGACGGCTGGAGGCGTCCCGGGAGGCGGTACGCCGCGGCGGTGCGGGCCGCAGCCGCCCGTCCGCCAGGAGAATATAAAGCGCGGCGGCCGTCAGGTCGGCGGTTGTTCCCGGATTGATCCCGGCGGCACGGAGCTGGTGGTCAAATGCGGGAATCCGCGCCGGATCGGCGGCCGCGGCGGCGGCCCGACGGGACACGTCGATCGCCACGGCGTGGCCATGCTTGCGGGCGACGAGCGAATCGGGCTCACGGGCCAACTGCTTTAGAAAGCCGGCCACGATCGCGTCGTCGAGCCGGCGTCCGGTCGCGATCTCCGCGTCGAGATCGGCAACCAGCCCCGCATGGAGCGATGCGTAGCCTTCGGACCACAGCCGTGCGATCGCATCGTGCGGGGCTGCGACCCTCATCGCCTCGAGGAGATCGTCGGGAGGCGGGCCGGCCAGATCGTGTCGATCGCTGCGCCCCATGCCGCCCGGGTTCGCGATCCGGATCGCCTGCCAGACGTCGGAGGCGTCCGCGGCGCCGAGGCCAGCCAGCACCGTGGCCACGTCGGCCGGTCGGGGGCTCATGCCCTGGACGGTCGTGCACCGCGCGTCCGGCACGGCTGCCAGCGGTGCGATCGCCAGCACGATGCCGAGATTGGCGTTCGACCGGGTGACACCGCGGGACGCCGTGACCGCGGCGAGGATCGTGCGGCCGAGCGGCGCTTCCGCGGCGCGTTCCAGGGCCGGGGCAATCGCCAAGGCGGCGGCCACCAGCTCCCCGTGCGTGAGATCGGCAAACGCAGCCGTCGGGTGAACGTTGCCCGGCTTCGGCGCCGAGGCCTCCAGGATGCCAGCCGCGGCCGCGCACCAGCCGCGGCCCCACGGCCGACATGACGACGGCAGCAGCGGCACGATCGTGTCGAATGGATCTGCGGGCATCGCCCGTGTGGAATGCATGTGCGGTTTCGTGCGTGCAGGCCCGGCGCACTGCCCGCTGCGGCCCGTCAAGGTACACTGTGGGCGGTGGCCGCCGCCGCCGTCAACCGTGGCGGACCCGGCGACCGGAGGCGAGAGGGCATGCGTGAGGAGACCGTGACGCGGGAACATGCTGCGGAGACCAGGATCGGCCCGGAGTGCTTCATCAACCGGGAATTGAGCTGGCTCGAGTTCAACCTCCGCGTGCTCGAGGAGGCGGAAAATCCCGAGAATCCGCTCATGGAGCGGCTGAAGTTCCTGGCGATCTTCAGCTCGAATCTCGACGAATTCTTCATGGTCCGCGTGGCCGGGCTGCGCGAGCAAGCGTTCGGCGAAAGCGCGCCGCAGGACTATTCGGCCGACGGCATGAGCGCCATCGAGCAGCTCAAGGCGGTGGCCAAACGCACGCAGGACCTCGTGGCGCGGCAGTATCGCTGCCTGCGCGACAGCATCGGGCCGGCGCTGGTCGCCGAGGGGTTCCTCCCGCTGCGGCACGACGTGCTCGACGCCCCGCAGCGCGAACATGTCGATCATTTCTTCCGCGACCGCGTCCTGCCGATCCTCACGCCGCTGGCGGTCGACCCCGCGCATCCCTCGCCGCGCTATCACAACCGCGGCCTGTATCTCGGGGTGATGCTGGAGCACAGCGAGGGGCTGGGGCCGAAGCGGCTCTTCGCCGTCGTTCAGGTGCCGCAGGTGCTGCCGCGAATCATCGCGGTGCCGTCCGCGACCCCCGGTCCGCTGGCGTTCGTGCTTCTGGAAGACGTAGTGGCCGCCCGCTTGCCGGAGCTCTTCGGCGGATTTCGCGTTCAGTCATGGACCAGCTTCCGGATCACCCGCGACAGCGACCTCGAACTGCTGGAGCAGGAATCGGACGACATGCTGCGGCTGATCGAGGATCGTCTCAAGGCCCGGCAGCGCGGTCAGGCCGTGCGGATCGAGATCGCCTCGAAGGCCGACGAGGCCTTGGCCCATGCGATCATCGTGGCCGAGGATCTGCACGACGGCGCCGACGACGGCTACAGCGAGGTCTATCGCATCGACGGTCCGCTCGACCTGACGGCGCTGTGGGAGCTCTACAAGCTGCCAGGCTACGACAAGCTGCACGACAAGCCCTTCACGCCGCGGGTGCCCCGCGGACTCGAGCGGCGCGGCGGTGACATCTTTGCGGCGATCGCCGCGCACGACATCCTGCTGCACCATCCCTACGATTCGTTCGATCCCGTGGTCGACTTCGTCACCAGCGCTGCCAGCGATCCCCGGGTGCTCGCCATCAAGCAGACGCTCTACCGCACCAGCGGCGATTCCCCCATCTCGCGGGCTTTGATCGCCGCCGCCGAGTCGGGCAAGCAGGTGACGGCCCTCGTCGAGCTCAAGGCACGGTTCGACGAGGCCAACAACGTCAGCTGGGCGCGGCAGATGGAACGCGCCGGCGTGCACGTGGTGTTCGGTTTCCTCGACCTGAAGACGCACTGCAAGGTGTCGATGGTCGTGCGCAACGAGGGGCAGCGATTGCGGCGGTACGTGCACCTCGGCACCGGCAACTACAATCCGACCACGGCGACGATCTACACCGATCTCGGGCTGTTCACCGCCGATGAGGCGATCGCCGAGGATGCCTCGGCGCTCTTCAACCTGCTGACGGGCTACGCGCAGGGACACACCTGGCGAAAGCTCGTCGTCGCCCCCAACGACCTCCAGCGACGAACGCTGGAGCTCATCGAGGAGCAGACGCAGCGGGCCCGCGAGGGGAGGCCTTCGCGGATCTTCGCCAAGCTCAACGCGCTCGTCGATCACACCGTGATCGAGGCGCTCTACCGTGCCAGCCAGGCCGGGGTACCGGTCGACATCGTCGCCCGCGGCATCTGTTCGCTGCGGCCGGGCGTTTCGGGCTTGAGCGAGTCGATCCGGGTGCGGAGCATCGTCGACCGTTTTCTCGAGCACAGCCGGATCTACGTGTTCGGCCCCGACGACGATGCCCGCGTGTTCCTGGCCAGCGCCGACTGGATGCCGCGAAACTTCTTCCGCCGGGTGGAGCTGATGTTTCCCGTGCTGGCGCCCGATCTGGCCGGACGCATTCTCAAGGAGATCGTGCCGCTCTACCTCGCCGACAATACCCGGGCCCGGCAGCTCGACGCCGAGGGGGCGTTCCACCTGCTCGCGCCCGCTCCCGGCGAGGTGCCGGTGCGGTGCCAGATCCAGATGCTCGACCAAGCGGCGCGCGAGGCGGAGGCCTTTGGCGTCGTGCCGTCCGGCGCGGCCGGTGGAGACGGTCAGGCCGACGGGGCCGGCGGCCGGCCCGCGAGCATCGTCGCGGCCGGACGACGGGGCCGCGGATCGCCGACGAGGCCGCGAAAGTCGCGGGGCTAGCAGGTGGTGGATAGGCTGAGGATAAAGGCACGTCGGAGCCGTTGATCCGCGGACGGGAACGTTCCCGTGACCGCCGGTATTCGGCGGACAGCCCGGGTTTTCACGCAGAGTGACATCGATGGCGGAAGACCACTATCAGACGCTCGGCGTGCCGAGAACGGCCTCGGCCGAGGACATTCGCAAGGCCTACCGGGAACTCGCCCGCAAGTACCACCCCGACCTGCATCCGGACGACGCCGCCGCGAAGGAGAAGTTCAAGAAGGTGCAGACTGCATTCGACGTGCTCAACGACGCCAGCAAGCGGGAGATGTACGACCGCTACGGAAGTTCGTTCGAGGGCGTCGGAGCCGGCGGCCCGGGCGGCGGTGGCAGCCCCTTTGGCGGTGGCGGATTCGGCGGCGGCGAGATCGATCTCGAGAGCCTCTTCGGCGGCGGCGGTTTCGCCGACATGTTCCGCGGCCAGGTCGGCGGTGGGGCCCGGGCTGGACGGGGCCGCAAGCGGCCCGCCCAAACGGCGGGCGCCGACGTGACCGCTCGGATCGAGATTCCATTCACTCTGGCGATCGCGGGGGGGAAGACCGACGTGCGGGTGGACCGCGACGGAAAAACGGAGACGATCAGCGTGACCATTCCGCAGGGGCTGCCCGACGGTGCGCGGATGCGGCTTCGTGGCCAGGGCATGCCTGGCACGGGAGGCGGCCCCGCGGGAGACCTGCTGCTGGAGGTCGGCGTGACGCCGCACGCCGTCTTTCGTCGCGACGGCGACACCCTGGAGGTGACGCTTCCCGTGACCCTCACCGAGGCGATCGAGGGTGCCAAGGTCGACGTGCCCACGCCATGGGGCACGATCGCCCTGCGCATTCCGCCGTGCACGTCGGGCGGCCGCAAGCTCCGCGCGGCCGGCATGGGCGTGCGGCACGCCAACGGAGCCAAGGGCGACCTCATCGCCGAAGTGCAGATCATGCTGCCGGAGGCGGCGGCTGCCGCCGCGATGGAGCGGCTGCTCGAGGCTGCGAGGGCGGCCGACGCGTCGGCCGCCGCTTCCGTCAGGGCCCAGCTGCGCTGGTGATCGCCGTGGACGCCTCGTTCCCTCGTGGCGTGCGGGTGCTGGCGGCGGGCGACTTCGCCCGCGTGTTCGCCGCGCGGCGCAGCGCTGCCGCCGGCGCCCTGGTGCTCTACGGCTGCCCGGCTGCCGCCGGATCGACGACCACGAGGATCGGCCTGTCGGTCTCGCGGCGCGTCGGCAACGCGGTCATCCGCAATCGCTGGAAGCGGCGACTGCGCGAGGCGTTTCGCGCGGTCAGGCCGCGGCTGCCCGCCGGCAACGACTTCGTGATCGTGGTGCGGCCGGGGCCGGTTCCCGGCGGAGCGGCGGGGGCCCGCGCCGTCGAAGATGCGATCGTGGAACTCGCAGGCAGGATCGTGCACAGGCCGGGCTACGGCGCCGCGGCCGCACGGCCCGCCGCCGCGCATCAAGGGCGACGGAGGGGGTCGTGAGGAGGATGACGGCTGCATGGCGGACCTTGTGCTCGGGGGGCGATCGCGCCGCATCGGCGGTGCTCGTCGGCCTGGTGATCGGATACAAGCAGTTCGTCAGCCCGTGGCTGGGAAGGCACTGCCGATTCGAGCCGACGTGCAGCTGCTACTTCCGCGAAGCGGTCGGGAAGTACGGCGCCGTCCGCGGCGGCCTGCGCGGACTGGCCCGCATCTGCCGCTGCCATCCCTGGCATCCGGGGGGCTACGACCCGCCGTGAGCGGCTCGCCAGCGAAGCCCGCCGCGGAGGCGTTCGAGCACGCGTCGGTTGGCGGCGGGGAAGGGGAGGTGGACGAGCCGCTCGATCGGCACCCAGGCGAAGGGCGGCCGGGGTGGCATGGCGGCATCGATCGGCTCGGCCGCCAGGAACGCGATCTCGATCGGGCCGGCGTGCGACGGGGCCGTGGCGGTATCGAGCACGGCGCCGATCCGCACGTCGAGGCCGGTCTCCTCCCGGACCTCCCGCAGGGCGGCGGCCGTAACTGTTTCGCCGTTCTCCACCTTCCCGCCGGGAAACTCGTACAGATCCGCTGCTTCGGCGGCGGCCGCATTCCGGCGGCCGACGAGCACGCTGTCGTCGTGCATCACCACCGCCACCGCGATGCCGGCGTCGTGCATGGCCCGCGCTCCGTCGCCGACCCTTCAGGAAGGCTTCTGCACCAGTTCCAGGAGCCGTCCCGGGGAGCCCATGATGTTGTAGCCCGCGTCGACGTGCAGGATCTCACCGGTGATGCCGAACGAGTCGCGGGAGAGCAGCCAGGCGCCGGCCTTGCCGACCTCTTCCTGGGAAATGTTGCGGCCCATGGGAGCCATCCGTTCGTAGAGGCCGAGCATCTCGTCGACGCCCGCGCCACGGCCGGCCAGCGTGCGCACCGGCCCGGCGCTCACCGCGTTCACGCGGACGCCCGCCGGGCCTAGGTCGTATGCCATGTACTTCACGCAGGCGTCGAGCGTGGCCTTGCACACGCCCATGATGTTGTAGCCGGGCACGACCTTCTCGCCGCCGAAATACGTGAGCGTGAGGATCGACGAATCCTTGGAGAGCATCTTGCGGCAGAGGCGGCCGACGGCCAGGAGGCTGTAGGCGCTGGTCTCCATCGCGATGCGGAAACCCTCGCGGCTGCAGTCGGTCGTCTCTCCTTTCAGGTCGTCGAGCGGCGCGTAGGCGATCGAGTGAACCACGAAATCGAGCGTGCCGAATTCCTGCCTGCCGCGGTCCATAACGGCCGCGATCTGCTCGTCGCTGGAGACGTCCATCGGGACGAGAAACTTCGCGTTTGGCTCGGGATCGGTGAGCTGGGCCACACGCCGACGGTTGCGCTGCCGCTCGTCGTCCGGGCGGTCGGGGAGGTGGGAAAAGCCGACCTGGCCGCCACCGGCGAGAATCTCCTTGGCGATCGCCCAGGCCAGCGAGTGGTCGTTCGCGACGCCCAGCACGAGCCCCTTCATGCCGTCGAATCTGCCCATGTGCCGCGTCTCCTCCGCCGTGGTTCGAAAGTCGTGGAGGCGGAAATGTATCCGTTCCGAGGGAAACGCTCAACGCGGCTCGGGCGCGGACCCTTGTCGGCGACGGTTCCCACGGGTAAAAAACGGATGTTGCCTCGTTAGCTCAATTGGTCAGAGCATCTGACTCTTAATCAGAGGGTTCTAGGTTCGAGTCCTAGACGAGGCACTCGACGAATCCGGCCTCTGACCGGCATGGCCGGCCGGGCCCGCCAGCCGTCCGGCGCGGGCCGACGCACCGCAGGGTACGGGCTGCCGCGGCGATCAATCCCAGTCCGCCCGCGGTCGGCGTCCGGTGCACAGTCCCTGGCACCGATCGTGGAGGCTGCGGCTGCGGGACGAGGCTCGCACGATGGCTTCCGGCGAGTTGCATCTTGTGGTGAC
>Ga0075471_10003072_pt1 | contig 10870 bp, 8 predicted proteins | sample DEB19_08_DNA_2_FD_74787 | JGI IMG/M metagenome (GOLD analysis project Ga0075471, IMG submission 74787) | Aqueous microbial communities from the Delaware River and Bay under freshwater to marine salinity gradient to study organic matter... | ecosystem: Environmental > Aquatic > Marine > Coastal ... | reverse complement strand
GTGTGCAGCGGCTCGGGCTTGCCGGTGTCGGGATTGCGCCAACGCGCCTGCATGCGGCGCGCTTGGAACGCTTCGCAGTTGCTGCACGAGGAGATCTCGCGGTATTTACCCTGCCCCGGCAACCACACTTCGATGTCGTAGGTTTTTGCGCTGCCGAAACCGATGTCGCCCGAACACAGCGCAACGGTGCGATACGGCAATTCGAGTCGTTTCAAAACTTCCTCGGCGTGCGAGGTGAGCGCCTCGAGTGCCGCGTACGAGTCGGCCGGCTTGACGATTTGCACGAGCTCGACTTTTTCGAATTGGTGCTGGCGAATGAGGCCGCGCGTATCTTTTCCCGCCGCACCCGCTTCCGAGCGAAAGCACGGCGTGTGCGCGACGTAGCGCATGGGCAAATGTTCTGCCGCAACGATCTGTTCGCGCACGAGGTTCGTGACCGGCACTTCGGCGGTCGGAATCAAATACATCGTTCGTTCGCCGCGTACGGCGAACAAGTCCTGCTCGAACTTCGGCAACTGACCGGTGCCGGTCAGCGCCGCCGCAGAAACGAGATACGGCGCGTAGATTTCCTGGTAACCATGCTCGGTGGTGTGCAGGTCGAGCATGAATTGCGCGAGCGCCCGATGCAGGCGGGCGAGCGGCCCGCGCAACACGGCGAACCGAGCACCGGAGATGCGCGCGGCGGCATCGAAGTCGAGCCCGCCGAGTCGCGTGCCGAGATCGACGTGATCGAGCGGCGTGAAATCGAACGTACGCGGCGTACCGTGCTTGCGCACTTCGACGTTCGCGGTTTCGTCACGGCCATCGGGCACCGAATCGTGCAGCAAGTTGGGCAGACCCATCAGCCATTCGTCGGACTCGGTTTGCACAGTGGCGAGCGCGGCCTCGCTGCGCTCAAGTTCCGCGGTGAGCTGCTCACCACGCTGCAAAAGTGCACTTGCGTCCTCGCCCTTACCCTTCGCCATGCCGACCGCCTTGGCGTTCGCATTGCGTTCGGCGCGCACCCGATCGGCTTCGACCTGCGCTTGTTTGCGTCGCTCTTCGAGCGCGCGAAACCCGTCGAGATCGAGGGTGTAGCCACGCCGCGCGAGATTGCGCGCAACGGCTTCGGTTTCGGTGCGTAGTTGTTTCGAATCGAGCACTTCAAATCTCCGTCAAAAACGAGCCGACGATACGCCCAGCTTGCGCAAGTAGCGCACACCCGACCACCGTCGCGAGCAAATAGGCGAGCGCACGCAGTGCGGAGCCGCCTTCGGCGAGCGTCACGGTTTCGAGCGCGAACGCCGAATAAGTGGTGAATCCGCCGAGCACGCCGGTCATGAAAAAGAGCCGCAACGCCTCTTCGTGCCCGGCGCCGCGCGCGGCGACGAGCACCGCCACGACACCGATCACGAAACTGCCCAGCAAGTTCGCCACCATTGTAGCGAGTGGCCATTCGCCCGGCACCGTGGGCAGGCCGCGGGCGAGCGCATAACGCGCCACACTGCCGACTGCGCCACCTGCCGCTACGAGCATCCAGTTCATGTTTTCCACTCCTTGCCGCGCAAGCGCTGCAACGCCTCGGCGATGCGAATCTCTAGCCCGCGCGCGACCGGACGATAGTAGTTCCGATCGGGCATGTCGTCGGGCAAATATCGTTCGCCACGCACGTAGGCATCGGGCTCGTCGTGTGCGTAGCGATAGCCTTTGCCGTAGTCGAGTTGTTTCATGAGCCTGGTCGGCGCATTGCGCAAGCGCAGCGGCACTTCGAGCGAACCGAACTGCTCGACGTCGGCTTGCGCCGCGCCGAAGCCCGCGTACACCGCATTGCTCTTCGGCGCGCACGCGAGATAGACGACCACGTTCGCGAGCGCAAGATCGCCCTCGGGGCTGCCCATACGCTCGTAGGCCTGCCAGGCATCGACCGCCAGTTGCAGCGCACGCGGATCGGCGAGTCCGATGTCTTCGATCGCCATGCGCGTGATGCGCCGCGCGCAGCAGGCAGTCACAAAAAAAAGCCGCCGCACCGACCCCTCGCATGCGGCCGTGGATCATTTAGCGCAGGCGCTCTTCCGCTGGTACACGGATCCCGATTTTGTCGACCAACGCGGACAACCGAAGCCGCTCACGCTCAAAGGCAAAAACAATTCTCTCGAAGCCCTGATCCGCGCCAGCCGCGGCGGAACTTGTACCCAGCAGGACCTAACACTTCTGAGCCAGAACGCCTCGGTCCGTCATCAGGATCGCACGCACTTTGCCCCAATCGCGCAGTTTGTCGATCTCAATGGCTACCGCGCGTTCCTGTTGCAGTACGCCTGCCTGTCGGCTGCACGATTGCTGCGCACGGCCTTGAAGAATTCAACACGCAAGCCGACCGAACCCACGCTGATCGAGCGTCTGGCCTACGTCCCGAATCTGCCCGCCGATGAGGTCAAGAAGTTCCAGCAGTTCGCCAATGCCCAGGGCGCAGAACTCCTCAAGGCTGTGAACCGCTGGCTGGAAGCCCGCCAAGGCAAACCACCTCGCGGGAAGCGGGCCAAAGGCACGGTCATGGCCGGGGTGCATGTGTTCGGGTTCACAGAGCGATGAGCGCATGCCCGCTCTCGCTGAAATCTCACACGCAGTCGATTGAACACCCACGCCCAGCGGGAACGTACATTCTAAGTTCAGTGTCGGGAATATCGGGGCAAGCCCAATCCGGTCAGCCCGAGGCTGAGGGCTCCCATTGCCTCATAGCGGCACGGTCGCCGCGCCATATCAACCGCGCCATATCAACAATGTGTCGTAATCGCACGGAAGCTCTGGCATGAATTCGATTCTGCACAAGATCGCGTTCGGCACCGGGCGGAAATCGACACCATACTTTTCCGGTAGCGCGACGAACGCTCTGCATATTCGCCCAGGACCTGCCCGCACGGGTCGATGGCAATTGATCCTCGACACGCTCCGCGTCAGTCGTTGCGCAAAAGCTCGTTGCGATGTTCGCGTTCCGTCGCGCTATGCCCACTTCCAACGCGAGCGAGTCGCCATGTATTCGTCCAGCCCCGACGCCTTGAGCACATCCCCGAGAGCGCGGCGGCCCTGCTCGAGGACATCCTCAATCATCAGCGTGCGGTGCTTGCCGCCAGAGACGAGGAGCTCGCCGTCCACGTAAACCTCTTGAACAGCGGTCGGGTCGTATGAGTACACGAGGTTCGAGATCAGCGTCTGGCTCGGAGCCAATGCCAGTCGGCGGGTATCGATCGCGATCACGTCGGCGCGTTTGCCGATTTCAAGCGAGCCGATCTCCCGCTCCTTGTGAACGGCGGCGGCACCGCCGCGCGTCATCAACTCGAGTGCGATCTCGGCGCCACCGAAACTCGCACGCTCCAGCTTCTGTTTCTGGAACAGCATTGCCATCTTCATGGTCTCCCAGACGTTCTGGCTGTTGTTGGTCGACGCGCCGTCGACGCCCAGACCGACCCGCACGCCTCGCTCGATGAGCTCTGCGAGTCGCGCCGTGCCCGCGCCGTAGTAGGCGTTAGCGACCGGGTTGTGCGAGATTCCCGTACCGCGATGAGCGAGGCTTTCGATCTCGCCGTCGTCGAGCCAGATCGTGTGCGCGAGCAACGTGCGCGGACCCAGCACCCCGAGACGCTCTAGCTCGGCGACGCTACCGTGGCCGAACCGACGCCGACTCTCGTCGCGCTCGTCCTGAGAACTCGCCACGTGCATCGTGAACAGGCTGTCCGTGTCTCGTGCCAGCGCATGCATCGCCTGCACCGTTTCGGCCGTGCAGCGAAGCACGCCCAGGGCTTCGGGCCCGATCGACAGTCGGTCGGACGCATAGGCGCGCTGCAAACGGCGCAGTTCGTCTGAGGCCTGCGCGGGCGTTTCGCGGTACTCGGGCGGGATGTACTGGGCGCCGCTGCTTTCGTCCGCGCTGTCCATCACGATTCGCGACACCAGTGCACGAATTCCGACGCGCTGCACGCCGGTGGCGACTCCATCGAGCGTTTCTCGGTTCGGCGTGCAGATCTCACCGCTCGCCGTCGTCGTGACGCCCATGAGCAGGAGTTCGAGCCCGGACAGGAGTGCGCCGGCTTCGCCCGCCGCGCCGCTCATCGCGCCGAGCACCGGCCACATGCCCTTCGCGAACCAGACCTCGAGCGGCATCTCATCATAGATGCCGCGCAGGAAGCCGTTGCCGAGGTGCGTGTGGCAGTTCACAAGGCCCGGCATCACGAGGTGCCCGGGGAGCGACCTCCGCCGCACACTCGCCGGGACGGTGTGCAACTGATTCGCCGGACCGACGCCGCGAATGCAGCCACCCTCGAGCCAGACGAAGCCATTCGTGTACGCGCGGCGCTCGTCGTCCATCGTGAGCACGACCGCGTCGACCAGCACGACCGGCGCGCCCTTTGGCGTGGTCCGCTCGCGCGAATCATTCGATGGGGATAGCGATTCCTGCACCATGACGTCCTCTGCTGTTGTCTCGGTCTTGTCGCCTGAATGCCGACAGAAATACCTGCATGCAGTATCCCTAGGCAGCTCTCCGGCGACCATCAACTTGCCGTCTATATCGTCAACCGGGTGGATTGACGCCCGGGGCCGAGCCAACCACGCCCAACTTCAGGCGGCGAAATTCCGACTGCCCTGCGAGCAGCAGCGCCACCGAGCCAATGGCGCAGGCCGCAAACGTCACGGACAGCGAGCCAGCGATCGCCGGGCCGCTGCCGGGCCAGTGGTCATTTAGCGCTCCGACAACCAGCGGTCCGAGCGCGGCCGCCAGTAGGCCGACGAGTCCTGTGTAGAGCGCGGTCACCTGACCGCGGAACTCGTTCGGCGTGATCTCGGCGATCGCAGCCAGCACCGCGACCGCAGCAAAGTTCGCGAACGCGCCCGACACAGTGAACATCGCGAGGCAGAGGACGCCGGTGGGCATCAGCGGCGCAAGTGCACCGGGCACCAGACTCGCCACGGCGCCGATCAGGCAGACGGTCCAGGAAGCCGTTGCGCTGCCGCGGCGCGTGAGCCACGCGGACAGCGCACCCGCCGCCACCGAACCGATTGCGCCGACCACGACGGCGATCGCCCCGAACCGAAGCGCGACGTCTTCCGCCGTCCAGCCGTACTTGCGTATGAAGAGCGACGGCATGAAGGCGAGCTGGCCATACGGCGCGAGGAAGGTCAGCGCTACGCCCGCGAACAACGCGAACAGCACCCAGGCGCGGCCGCGCACGAAGTGAAAGACCGCCCGTGTGGGCAGTTTTTCGGTAGACCGCTCACGACGAATCGGCTCGCGAATCGTGAGCATCGCGATCGGCACCAGCAGACCGAGGACTCCGACCAGCATGAGCGCGGCCTGCCAATCCGCGACCCCCAGCGTTGACGCCCACCGCACACCTAGGGCCAGTGCGAGCGCGCCGGCCAGGTACGCAGCCGCCGTACCGAACGCCGTGCCCGCCACGAACACGCCGAATCCCGTGGCGCGCTGTGCCGGCGGAAACACGTCGGCGATCAGCGAGGCGGACGCCGGCTGCACGACGGCCTGGCCGGCACCGGCAATCACGCGGCCGACGATCAGGCTCGCGTACGAGAAGACGCCGCCGCCCGATGCAATGCTCCAGATCACCGCGGCGATGGCGAGCACCCGAACCCGGCGAAGGTGGTCGACCATCCAACCGGCCAGCGGCGCGGACAATGTGTATGGCACTGCGAAGAACGCGCCGGTCAGCAGTCCGATCTGGGTATCGGTCAGCCCCAGGTCACGGCGTATCGGTTCTACGAACAGACTGAGGCCGATGCGATGCAGAAAAGCGACCGTATACGCGAAAGTCAGGACGCCCGTGACGACCCACGCCCGCCGTGTCGACGGCCAGTGCGGTTCACCCATGTGCATGCCGCGCATACGCGGGTACAGGAACGCGAAGGAGCAATGCCAGTCCGATGATCAGAAGCAGTCCCGCGACGCCGAACACGCCGGCGCGCTGATCGCCCGTCGCGGTCGTTGCGATCGCGACGAGCAGCGGCGCCAAAAAGCTCGACGCGCGCCCCACCATCACGTACAGACCGAACGCCTCGCCGAGCCGCGCGGGCTCGGCCAGTCGCACCAGCAGCGAGCGGCTGCTCGCCATCACGACGCTCAGCGCCGCACACGCCATTACGGCCACGGCCAGGAACAGCCGATCGACCGGGCGCGTAAGGCCGCCCGACCACGGCGCGGGTTCGTGCCACAGTGCTGCCGCAAGGACAACCGTCACCGCAAGCAGCGCCAGCAGTGCCGTCGCGAGCGACCGTCGCACGCCGATCCGCGCCTCCACCGCGCCCGCCACCGCGCCGGCCAGCGAACCGGAGATCAACCCGGCGATCCCAAACGTAGTCATCGCGCGCGTGTCCCAGTGCAATCGGGTCGCGGCGAGAATCGCGATGAACGAGAACAGGCTCATCGTGCCGTCCCAATAGACCATCCGTGCGAGCAGAAACCGCCCGAGCGCCGGCTGCGAGCGGAGTCGCGACCACGTCGTACTCAGTTCCGTACGCGCGCTGTGGGCGGCGGCGCCGAGCGTCGCGAACCGAGCGGCGGGCTGCGGACACGCAACCAGGCACGGCATCATGAACACCACCAACCAGACGCCACTGCCCACCGACAGCAGCCGCGCCATTTCGGGGCGCTCCGACGAGCCCGCGAGGTACGCGATCGCCATGTACACGAGACTCGCGAGAAAGCCGAGCCCGACCGCGAGTCCGCTCAATGCCGCCGTGTCGTCCGGCCCGGCAACCCCCGGCAGCAGGCTGTCCGTCAACACCCGCGACCATTCGATCGCGAGCTGCGCGGCACCGACCGACGCAACAACCCACAGCAGTCCGACCGGCGTCGCTGTTGCCCACCAGAGACTCACCAATCCGGCGCTCGCCATCACGAGCGTTGCTACGAGCCAAGGGCGTCGCGTACCGGTGGCGTCGGCGAGCGCCCCGACCAGCGGCGCGGTGACCACAAGCAGGATGCTCGTGACCGACAGGCTGTATCCCCAGAACGCCGTGCCGCTCGCTGGGTCGGATGCGAGTACGTTGACGAAGAACGGCGGAAAGATCAGCGACAGCACGAACGAGAAAAACGGTTCGCGCGCGAAGTCCGCGAGCGCCCACGAGATGCGCCCTCGCGGCGAGTACGTCGACTCAGACAAGTCGGCTCACACCGAGCACGGCCATCGTGCCCGACAGTCCCCACATGCCGTATGCGATCCATCGCGCTTGGCCGAAAGTGCGGAGAAACATGGCATCGACCTCAGGGCTGCGGCCTTCCGTCGCCAGTTTGCGAAACCCCATGCCCCAGTGACGCATGATGCCGCGCAACACCAGGCCGACGACGATCATCAACCCGAACACGACCAGTTTCAACGCGACGAACAGTGGCAACGTCGGGGTGCCGACGACGACCGACGCAGTGCCGGTCGCGATCAGCGTCGGAGAGAGCACGATTCGCACGCGCTGATCGATGCCGCCCAGACGCTCGCCCAGCTGCGTCCCGATCCGCCGATAGGCGACGACGTTAATACCCAGCCACGCGAGTGCGGCCAGCCAGACCGCTGTCATCAGCGGCCCGACGATCGGCCACGCACCGTAGAACGCCGCGATCTGCAGGCCGACGGGGAGCAGCAACGTGAAGGCGATCCTCGGCAGGAGATCGATGCGCAATGCGGCCTGCAGGAAGCGTCGGCGCTCCTCCGTCGCGAGCGCCGGATCGGCGACGTAGCGCGCAGTGACGTAGACGCCCCAGTCCGCACCCAGCCAGTAGGCGAACAGTAGGACGTGCGTGATCACCAGAATCGTGTACGTAGCCACCGTTCACTCAGCGCATTAACGACGTCAGCTCGTAGGTCGTCGCGAGATACCCGCCGACCCGGATCTTCACGATGATGTAGTCATCGGGGAGGCACCAGAGCTCCTCGAGGGGATGCTCGACCGGCAGGGAGCCGCCGAGATGGAACTGGTAGCGGTCCACGTCGAACGTGCCGGCACGCACGGTGATGCGCTCGAGTCCGCAATACTCGATGCCGAAATTGATCGGATGCAGCATCGGCCCCGAGCAGCCGTCATGCTCGACCGAACTCATCATCGTGCCCTCGAGGCGCTGCACCCCGGCTCCCCGCGCCTTGTCGAATGCCGCCAGATGCCAAACGTCGCACGACAGCGGATGCGGCCCGAACGTCGGCACCGGGCGTTCAAGACGAATGCGCTGATCCACGCGACCGAGGCTCCGGTTCCAACTCTGCACCTCCGCTTCGCGGTCATCGAATCGGTACCACCCGGTGCCGAGCAGCGTTCCGTCTTTGAGCAGCCGCACGAAGGCGTCCATCGGCCGCCAGTGACGATCGACGGAATAGACCACGTCCTTCGAAACGCCACGATCGAAAATCTCGCACGTGGCGTGCAGCGTCCGAGCCCCGTCCGGCGCCACGCTGACCGAGAAGCGCTCGATCCCGCGCAGGCCCGTGGCGTCACCGATCGACTCGACGACGCCGCCGTACCAGCGCCGCGGCCCGGGCATCGTCGCCGTCTCAACGGAACGCATAGCGGGCCGTCAGGGTCCAAGTGCGCGGCGGATTGAAATAGATCGCATCGAAGCCGAGCCCGGGGATGAAGAACTGGCCGATCGCGTAATCCTCGTTCGTCACGTTCTTCATCGCGAGCGCGAGTCGCCATGTTTCGTCCGCGCTCTCCCACGCCACCTGTGCGTCGACCAGGTTGTAGCCGTCTTCCTGCGACGGCACCGGGTTGCACGAGCTGTGATAGAAGCTGCTCTTGTGCGTCCAATTGCCCCCGGCCGTGATCTGGCCGCCGAGGATCGCCGGGAAGGAATAGTTCAGGCCGACGTTCGACGAGAAGTGCGGCGAGAACTTCATTTCCAGCTGCTTCGTGCCGGTACCGACGGGGCCGCAATCGGTCACTTGGTCGAAGTTGACCTTCGTGTACTTCGTGTCGAGCAGACCGACCGACGCGGTGATCTCGAGGCCCTTCGCGGGTGCCGCCGTCAGCTCGAGCTCAGCGCCTTCCGTCCGTACGTCACCGACCGAGAAGCGCGTGAACGTCCCCGTCGCCTGGTTCGTCCCCGTGCCCTGCAGGTCGGTGATGTTGTTCCGGAACAGCGCCACGTTCGTGCGCAGGCGGCGATCCAGCCACTCCGCCTTGGTGCCGAGTTCGTACGCGAGCACCTTCTCTGGTGCGATCGGCTGCAGGGAGTATAGAAGCGAGCTGGACTCGCGGCCGTCGAACGCACCGGACTTGAAGCCCTTCGACGCCGAGGCGTAGAGCATCAGTCCCTCGCGAGGTGCGTAGTCGATCGCGAGGCGCGGCGTGACATCGGACCACGTCTGGTCAATTGCCCGCGCGAGCGGCGCGGTGCGCGAGCCGGTCGGGCTCGCCGGCGTGCACGCGCCGCTCGAGATCACCGTGAGTCCGCTGGCCCCGGCGCAGACGAGTTGTGCGGACCCGTTGGCATTGAACACCGCAGAGTCGAATTCCTTCTTGTCCCGGGTCCAGCGCACGCCAATCGTGGTCGACCACTGCGGGTTGACGTGCCACGTACCGGATGCGAATGCCGCGATGCTGCGCGTGTCGAGGCCGGTATCGCTGTAGGGGTTCGTACCGAACGGTGCCAGTATGATGTTTTCGGTGCGCTGCTGGTTCGATTCCTTGAACCAATAGACGCCGAAGACATAGTCGAGTGCCTTCGATGCCGTTTGTCCGCCGAACTGGACCTCCTGGCTCACCTGGTCCTGAGTCTGATCCTGGAAGAGGTGCAGGCACGGCAGCGCGAGACCGAAGCAGGTGTCCTGTCCGTCGGCGTCGAGCAGCAGCAGGTTCTTCATGTCGCGCCACGCGGTGATCGACTTCAAGGTCCCGCCGCCGAGCTGGAAGGACGCGGTCAGCGACACGCCGTGCATGTCGAGATCGTTGATCGGGGCCGTGAGGTCCGATTTCAGCGTGTGCACGTTGGTGTCGCCGTCGTACTGCAGGTTGGGATCCCACCTGCCGAGGCTGTTCGGCGGCTGCAGCCGCACGCCCACCCCGAATCCGGGTGTCGAGCGGTCACGCAGCTGGTCGTAGGTGAGTACGAAGTCCGCCGCCTCGGAGGGCTGCCAGCGGAGCGAAGCACGTCCCGCGAGCAAATCCTGGTCGTTGACGTCGGCGCCATTGACGAGGTTGCGGTCGTAGCCATCGTGCTTGCGCGCAAGGAACGCGATCTGCCCGGAGACTTGCTCGGACAGCCCGCCGCCCAGCGAGGCTTTGAGGTCGCGCCGCGAATAGTCGCCCAGCGTGACTTCGACGTTCGCGCGTCGAGTTGATTCGGGCTTCCGGCTGATCAGCTTGATCGCGCCCGCCGACGTGTTTCGGCCGTACAGCGTGCCCTGCGGCCCGCGCAGTACTTCGATGCGCTCGACGTCGTAGAGATCGAACATCGCGCCGGTCTGCCGCGGGATGTAGATATCGTCGACGTACATACCGACGGGCGGATCCGACGTGAAGAAACTCTCGTCCTCGCCGATGCCCCGCAGAGCGGCTCGGGAGCCGCTGTTCAGGCCGGTGTTCGTCTCCATCCACAAGTTCGGGACGAAACTCGCGACGCTCTGCACCGTGACGATCTGATTCCGGTCGATCGACGCCGAATCGAACGCCGTCACCGCGATCGGAACGTCCTGCAACCGCTCCTCTCGCCGTTGCGCCGTCACGACGATTTCTTCAAGCGCGACGCCGGCTTCAGGCGACTGCGCGCTGCCGAGGGCCGACGCGATCGCCAGTGATAGGATCGATGAACTGCGAACGAGTGGACGCATGCTGAAACCCTCCCAGTAGTAGGCACAGACACCCGGCCGCATGTGCGGACCCACCTCGGGTGTGGACCTGAGCA
>Ga0075471_10003071_pt1 | contig 10878 bp, 7 predicted proteins | sample DEB19_08_DNA_2_FD_74787 | JGI IMG/M metagenome (GOLD analysis project Ga0075471, IMG submission 74787) | Aqueous microbial communities from the Delaware River and Bay under freshwater to marine salinity gradient to study organic matter... | ecosystem: Environmental > Aquatic > Marine > Coastal ... | reverse complement strand
TCCGGCCGCGTCTGCTCCTGCGCCGCATGAAATTCTCCCTGCTCCTGCTCCTGGCCAGCTTCACCGTCGCCGTGGCCGCGCCGCGCCCGCCCAACATCATCTTCATCATGGCCGACGACCTCGGCTACACGGACGTCGCGTGCTTCGGCAGCAAATACTACGAGACGCCCAACCTGGACCGGCTCGCGGCGCAGGGCATGAAGCTCAACAGCCATCACCATTGCCAGAACTGCACGCCCACGCGCGCGGCGCTGATGAGCGGCCAGTATGGCGCGCGCACCGGGGTTTACACCGTCGGCGGCATCGACCGCTTCGACTGGAGCAAGCGCCCGCTGCGCCCGGTGGACAACGTCACCGACCTGCCGCTGGACCGCGACATCATAGCGAAGCAGCTCAAGGCCGCCGGCTACGCGACGGGGATGTTCGGCAAGTGGCACATTGGCGAGCGCGGGGACTTTCATCCCGGCAAGCGCGGCTTCGACGAGGCCATCGTCAGCGCCGGCGTGCATTTCAACTTCAACACCAGTCCGAAGGTGGATTATCCGAAGGGCCAATACCTTGCGGACTTCCTCACGGACAAGGCGGTGGACTTCATCACGCGGCACAAGGAAAAGCCGTTCTTCCTCTACCTCCCGCACTTTGGCGTCCACTCGCCGCATCAGGCGAAGGCCGAACTGATCGAGAAGTTCAAGCCCAAGCCCGGCGTCGGCGGGCACAACAACCCCACCTACGCCGCGATGATTGCCAGCGTGGACGAGAGCGTGGGCCGCGTGATGAAGACCTTGGACGACCTCAAGCTCGCGGACAACACGGTGCTTATCTTCACCAGCGACAACGGCGGCGTGGGCGGCTACAGCGGCCCCAACGGCCTCCTCCGCGAGCCGGGCATGGAGGGCAAGGGCAAGAAGGCGAAAGGCGCTGACGCGGACGGCGGCGGCATCACGGACAACGCCCCGCTGCGCAGCGGCAAGGGCAGCCTTTACGAGGGTGGCACGCGCGAGCCATTCATCGTGCGCTGGCCGGGCGTGGTGAAACCCGGCTCGAAATGCGAGGTGCCGACCATCCATGTGGACATTTTCCCAACCTTCCTCGAACTCACCGGCGCGCCCAAGCCGCGTCAGGTGCTGGACGGCGAGAGCCTAGTGAAGCTGTTCCGCGACCCCGCCGCGAAGCTCCAGCGCGACGCCATCTACCAGCACTTCCCCGGCTACCTCGGCTCCGGCCCGGGCCTCTGGCGCACCACGCCGGTGAGCCTGATTCAAGTCGGCGACTGGAAGCTGATGGAATATCTCGAAGACGGAAAAATCGAACTCTACAACCTCCGCGAAGACATCGGTGAAGCGAAGAACTTGGCGCAGGCGATGCCGGACAAGGTGAAGGAGCTCCACGCGCGTCTCACAGCTTGGCGGAAGGAAGTAAACGCTCCGATGCCCAAGCCCAACAAACCCAGCGAAGCCGCACCCGCCGCACCCAAAGGCAAGAAGGGCAAGAAGAAGGAGTAGGCGGAAATCCTAGTCGGAATCACGTCAGGCTGCCGATGCGGCGCAGCTTCAGCACCGGTTCGCCGCAGGTCCGCGACGCGGTCAGCTCCACCTCGAACTCAGCGACCCAGTCATTGTGCCCTTCCGGGTCCACGAGCATCTGCTGCACGCGCCATGAGCGCTGATCGGCGGCGGGCACCACGTAGGTGTGCCGTGCGTTGCGCGCCTCGGGGTCTAACCGCAACGTGCGGTGGGCCGCCACGTAGCCGTCGATTGCAGCCCGCAGGCGGACCCCCGTCCAAGCCGCACCATCAGCGTCTTCCAAGGTGCCCAATTGCTCCAGCGCCTGCTCGTGATCCCCAATCCACCAAGCGCGTAGGAAGCCGAAGACCCGCGTGCGGATGGCCATGGTGAAGGCCTTGGTGTCGCGTGTGATGTCCCGCGCCGCTTCCTCGGCTCCGGGCGGGCGCACCTCGGGCATCTCGGCCCGCTGGTAATCCGGGTTGCGGAGCTTCTCCCACTCGTCAAGCAGGCTGGAGTCCACCTGGCGGATCATCGTGCCGAGATAGAGTTCCATGTCGCGCACGGTGTCGTTCTTCGCAGCGTCAGGCACGGTTTGCGAGAGCACCTTGAAGACGCTGTTCAGGTGCCGCAGTAGCACGCCCTCGGCGCGTTGCAACTCGTAGTCGCGGATGTAATCGGAGAACGAACGGAAGCCCTCGAACATCTCGCGCGCGATGGATTTGGGCCGGATGTTCTCCTGCCCCACCCACGGGTGCCGCGCCGCGAAGGCGTTGAAGGTCGAGTAGATGAACTCACGGTTCGGCTTGGGATACTCCAGCTTTTCCAGCTCCTCCATCCGCTGCTCGTATTGCACGCCTTCCATCTTCATCTCGGCCATCTTCTGGTCCTTCACGCGGTCGAGTTGCTTCCGCAGGATGATGTCGGGGTCTTCGAGGATGGACTCGACCACCGTGAGCAGCACCAGCGCGTAATCCTCGGCCTGCGGGTCCATGAGCGGCAGGGTCTCCAGCACGTAAAGCGAGAGCACCTGGTTCATGGAGAAATCCTCCGGCAGCTCGACATTCACGCGAAGCTTCGCCCCCGCCGGCGTGGGCGGGATGAACTCGACAATCTTCTGCGCGACCAGCGAACGGAACAACTGCCAGGCGCGGCGACGATGGGTCTGCCTGGCCTTGGGCGTTTCGTGGCAGTCGCGGATCAATCGCTGCATCGCCGCACAGCCATCTTCCGGCCGGCTGAGCACGTTGAGCAGCATGCCGTGCGTGACCTGGAAGCGGGAGGTAAGCCGCTCCGGCGGTGCAGCCATGAGACGGGCGAAGGTCTGCTTGTCCCAGTTGACGAAGTTTCTTTCGGGCGGCTGGCGCTTCACAACCTTCTTGCCGTCGCGCGCGGACTTCTCCGCCAGCTTGAGGTTTTCGATGACGTGCTCAGGGGCCTGCGCGACCACCCAGCCGAGATGGTCGAAGCCCTTGCGCCCCGCACGTCCGCCGATCTGGTGGAAATCCCGCGCGCTGAGAATGCCGGTCTTCTGCCCGTCGAACTTGCACAGCTTGGTGAACAGCACCGTGCGGATGGGGACGTTGATGCCCACGCCCAGCGTGTCCGTGCCGCAGATGACCTTGAGCAGGCCGCGCTGGGCGAGTTGCTCGATGAGCACGCGATACTTCGGCAGCAGGCCCGCGTGATGCAGACCGATGCCGTGCCGCAGCCACTTCTTGATGTCGGGACCGTAGGGACTGCTGAACTTGAAGCCCTCCACCGCGCTGCCCAGCGCCGCCTTTTCCTCGCGGGTGCAAACGTTGAGGCTGGTGAAATCTTGCGCGCTCTGGGCCGCTTCGAGCTGCGTGAAGTGGACGACATAGACCGGGGCCTTGCCATCGGCCAGCAGCGTTTCAAGCGTCTTGGCCAGCGGCAGTTCGGAATAGGCGTGCTCCAGCGGCACGGGCCGGTGCGTGGAGACGACGGTGGCCGCCGGCCGGCCCGTGAGCCGCGTGAGCTCCTGGGCGAAGAACGCCGTGTCCCCCAGCGTGGCGGACATCAGGAGGAAGCGCGTCTGCGGCAGCGTGAGCAACGGCACCTGCCACGCCACGCCGCGCTCGCGGTCCGCGTAGTAGTGGAACTCGTCCATCACGATGTCCCGGACACTGGCGCGCGCGCCCTCGCGCAGGGCGATGTTCGCGAGGATTTCCGCGGTGCAGCATAGGATGGGCGCGTCGTGGTTCACCGTCGCATCGCCGGTGCTCAGGCCGACGTTGTCGGGGCCGAACTCGCGGCAGAGCGCCATGAACTTCTCGTTCACCAACGCCTTGATCGGACAGGTGTAAACCGAGCGGCGACCTCGGGCCAAAGCTTGGAAATGCAAGGCCGAGGCCACGAGCGATTTCCCGGAACCGGTCGGCGTGTTCAGGATGACATTCTTGTCCTCGAACAATTCCAGGATGGCCTCCTCCTGCGCGGGGTAAAGCTCAAGCCCCCGGCCCGTGACATAATCCAGAAACCGTCCCAGCAGCACATCGCTGCTGAAGTCGTCTCCTCGCGGGAGCTGGTCGTAAAGGGTCACGGGCACAGGCAGGGAAAATCAGGCCAACAGCCGGACCCAGTCGGGTCCAAGGCCACGAGCGGTTGAACGACCTTTCACAACCGCAGGAAGGCCCGGCTCGCCTCAGGTGCCTCGGCCACCGCCACCGTGGTGGTCGAGGGGGACTGCGCGACGGCCTCGGCCAGCGAATCCAGCCGGTGGGCCGTGATCAGCTCGCCCGCCGCGAGGTGGTTGTGACCGGCCTCGCCCGGCATGTTGGCGGCCTCCAGCACCAAATCGCCGGCGTGCAAATGGGCCAAGGATTTGTTTTTCACCACCACGGGACGACTGAACAGCGCCGCCTGAATCACCAAGTCCGGGAGCCGCAACTCCCAGCGCGCCGCTGGATTCCCCGCGGCTGGCGGCAGCGCATCGCTGCGGGCTGCGAGCGCCGGAAACACCGGCACCAGCCCCAGCACCTGCTTGACCCGCGCCATCGTGCGCGTGCCCAGCAGCAACTGCACGGACTCGGCGAGCACGCCGAGCAATTCGTGCTCGGAGTGTGCGGGCCGCTTCAGCACTGCCCGGCAGAGCACATGGGCTCCGGCCCGTTGAATGCCCAACCGCAGATCAATCCACACCCCATCGCGCTTGAGGTAGAGCGGCAGCACCACTGAGAAATCCGTGTGCCCGCCTGCGCCGCTGGTCGGCAGCAACTGCCCCTGCCCCAGACCGGCCTCCCGCAACGCCTCCGCCAGCGCCGCCGCCACATCAACGGTGGCCGGGACCGCCGGGGCGTTCACCACGACAGCAGGTGCCGCCACCGGGGCCGGGGCAGCCGACTGCTGGCTGGCGATCTCGCTCAGCATGTTGTGCCGCCGGATGAGCTGGTCATAATCCGCAATCGTCTTGCGCAACTGGGCCTCGTGGTTCAACGCCCGCTGCGCGACCCGCAGCCGGGCTTGCAACTCGATGAGGTCGCAGGGTTTGACTAGATAGTCGTCCGCGCCTGCATCGAGGCCCTTGACGATGTCCAGCTTGCTGTTTCGTGAGCTGAGCAGGATGACGTAGGTGCGGACCGGCTGCTTGATGGCGCGCAGCCTGCTGCACACCTCCGGACCGGTCATCCGCGGCATCATCCAGTCGCAGATGGCCAGTGCCGGCGCATGTGGTCCACGCAAAATATCCCAAGCCTCCAGCCCGTTCTGCACCAGGAGCGACTCATAGCCGAACCGCGAGAGGAACGCTGAGATGATCTTGCGGCTGATTTCGTCGTCGTCGGCGAGGAGGATTTTCATTGAGTTACTGCCACAGCTTACGCCGAAACCAGCGGGGAGTTCAAAGCTCAAAGAAATCGGGCGCAAGCCTTCCGTTGCCAAGTCTCCCGCGCCCGCGCTAGCCTCGACGCATGATCACCACGCGAGCCTTTATCGAACGCCTCACGCTCTCCCTTGCCCTGCCCGCGCTCGGCACCACGGCCGGCTGCCAGACCCCGGCCAGCAGCGAACCGCTCTGGACACCCCGCGCGCTGACCAAGCCGGGCGAGTTCACCCCGGGCATCGAAGGCCCGGCGTGCGACCGCGACGGCAACATCTACGCCGTCAATTTCGGCAAGCAGCAGACCATCGGCAAAACCACGCCGGACGGCCGCTCCGAGGTCTTCGTCACGCTGCCCGGCAAGAGCACCGGCAACGGCATCGTCTTCGACCGCGCGGGGGCCATGTATGTGGCGGATTACGTCGGGCACAACGTCCTGCGCGTGGACATGAAGACGAAGGAGATTTCCCTCTTCGCGCACAACCCACAGATGAACCAGCCCAACGATCTGGCCATCGGACCCGAGGGAACCATCTACGCCAGTGACCCCAACTGGTCCAATGGCACCGGCCAGCTCTGGCGGGTTGACCGCGACGGGAAGACGACGCGGCTCGCGACCGGCATGGGGACGACCAACGGAATCGAGGTCAGTCCCGACGGCAAGCAGCTCTACGTGAACGAGAGCGTGCAGCGGGATCTGTGGGCCTTCGACATCGCGCCAGACAAGTCGCTGACAAACAAGCGGCTGCTGCGCAAGTTTCCCGATCACGGCTTCGACGGTCATCGCTGCGACGCGGACGGAAACCTCTACATCGCGCGCTACGGGGAAGGCGTCGTGGCCGTCGTGTCACCTAAGGGTGAAATCCTGCGCACAGTCCCGGTGCTGGGCTCGCGCCCGAGCAACCTCTGCTTCGGCGGTCCCGATGGCCGGACGGTTTACGTCACGGAAGTCGAGCACACCCGGCTGGTGGCCTTCCGCACGGATCGTCCGGGTCTGGCGTGGAAGCGGTGGCAGGAAAAGCGCTGAAGCTTGCTCTCCATTCCAAACTCCAAACCAGGCAGCCGCACCCGCCCCTCGGAGCTGACCGGCTATTTTCCCACCTTCACCGGCTGCGGAGCGCGCTTCTTGTGATACGGCGAGGAGAGGTTGAAGTAGATGCCGCACAGCGGCTTCTCCAACACCGAGTCCTCCGGCGGCTGGCTGAGAATGATGGTGACCTGGTTGTCCAGCGCGATGCCGTGACGCAGGCCGGGGGCTCTTTGCTGGTAAGCCTTGATGGCCTTTTCCATCAGGCGTTGCAGCGCGCCTTCGCACTCGTCGGGCGTCTTGGCGAGGCACAAAATGTATTTGTCGAACGCGCGCAACGCGTCGGCAAGTTCGGCCTTGAACATGTCCACAGTCAGGTCCATGGCCGAAGCCTAACATATCGCCCGGCGCGGTGGGAAGGCGGAGATTGCGGGCAGAATGTCCGGCGGCATCTGGGCCTCAACCGGTCACACGCCGCAAAACTGGCTCAAGCTTTGTCCGATCCAAAGCACTTGTTCACGCGTTGCACCACTTGAACGACCTGCAAATTGTGCCAGTCGAACTGACCAAATCCGTGCCGCACTTGCGCCCCACCCCAGCCCGCCCCTGCCCCGCCGGGATGACCGCGCCGCCGCCGTTCCGCAATCTGCCATGACCGATGAACAAGCCATGTGGCGGGTGCAGTCGCACGACGACCCGGAGGCGTTCGCCGAGATCGTCCGCCGCTGGGAGGGCCCCATCCGCAATCTTTGCCAGCGGATGACCGCCGACCTGCACCGCGCCGAGGACATCGCGCAGGAAACCTTTGCCCGGCTCTTTGCCCGGCGTCGCGAATGGCAGCCGACGGCCAAGCTCTCCACTTACCTCTGGCGCATCGCCATCAATCTTTGCCATGACGAGAACCGCCGCCGGACGCGCCATGGCGAGGTGCCGCTCGAAACCGGGGAGGACGGCGAATCCGCCGCGCTCATCACCGTCTTCCACCCCACGCCGCATGACGAACTCGAAACCGAGGAGCGCGCCGAGCAGGTGCGCGCCGCCCTGCTGCGGGTGAGCGAACCCTTCCGCACCGTGCTCGTGCTGCGCCATTACGAGGGGCTCAAGTTCCGCGAGATCGCCGAGGTCCTCCACATCCCGGAAGGCACCGTGAAGTCCCGCATGGTCGAAGGGCTCACCCAGTTGACCCGCCTGCTGCAACCGGCCCTGAGCGATTCTCCCGCCTCCGTCCCGTCGTCCGAACCCGCCGCCTGGCAAAACCATTCCCAACCCAAAGCCCGACCATGAACCACCCCACCCGCGAAGACCTCGTTGCTCACCTTTACGACGAACTGCCTCCCGAGCAGCAGACCGAACTCGCCGCCCACCTCCGCGAATGTGCCGACTGCCAGAAAGTCGCCACCGCCTGGCGCGGGTCGATGGCCGAGCTGGACACCTGGCAGCTCCCGGTGTTGCCAGCACGACCGAAAAGCACGCCGGTCTTGTTCGCCCCGTTCGTTCGTTGGGCTGCCGCCGCGTGTCTGGCCGCCGGCCTCGGTTTCCTTGGCGGGCGCTTTTCAGCACCCGCACCCGATGCCGCCGCGCTCCGAACCGCGCTCGCCCCCGAGCTGATCAAAATCTCCGCTGCCATGGATGCCAAGCTGGCCGAGGATCGGCGGGCCGTGACGGAAATCCTGCAAACCATGCAGACCCAGCACACCGAGGACTACGCCTCGCTCCGCCGCGCTCTCGAAACCCTCGCGCTCAACACCGAGGACAGCCTAGAAACGGCCCAGCAACAAATCGTGCAGCTCGCCAGCTTCACCGAACCAGGGCAGCGCTGATCCCTTGCCTCCCATGAAAACCACCGCCCTGCTTCTCACATTGTGCGCCGCCTCCTTGTCCGCCGGCGCGGACGAAGTTCGCCCGTCAGCGCCGCCGCCTCAAGCCGCCAGCACCGTCCGTCGCAATACGGCAGACAGCTACATCGTCGCGCAAAATCGGCCCGCCGAGGCGGAGCGTCCCCCCGCGCGCGGAAATCCTGAACCACGCCCACCCGGCGGACCGCCCCCGCCCCCGCCCCCGCCATCCGGACGGGGTGACGCCTTCGGCAATGACCGGGGTGGCGACCGGGGCGGCAATGCGCGACCCAGCAGCCAAGGCACCGCGAGCATGTTCCGAATGGAACCGCGCAGTCGCGTTGCCCGCCCGGTGATCGTGACCGGCAAGCCGCTGGAAGCGAAGGAACTCGCCGGCGTGGAGGAAGATCTCGGCATCATGGCCCGGCTGCTGGAGAAGGAGATCGAACGTGAGACGGGTTCCGCCGGCACCCCCAACGCCTTGGGCATTCCCCTCATCACCCGCATCGACAGCCGGAGTCCGGCCGTGCTGCTGTTGGAAGGTTACGGGGCTGTCTTCACCTTCCAAGTGCGCCTGCCCCTGCTACCTCCGCCGGTCCGCAAGGTAGAGAAGCAGCCGGACCGCCCGGTGGATTCGCCTTGGGAGCGCACGCGGCGGGAGCTGTTCGGGCCACCGGGTGGCGGCGGGCGTGAAGGCGACCTTGGCCGTCGCGGCGGAGAAGGCTGGCCCGACCGTCCCGAGGTGGCCTACGACGCAAAGAAGGTGGAAGGGCTCAAGAAGGCACTGCTGGAGTCGCTCAAGCATGCGGCCAACATCCGGCAACTCAAACCCGACGATTACGTGACCATCGTCGTGCAAGGCAGCGGCGGGAGCGACTCGGCGGAGTTCATCATGGAAAGCCGCACGATGACCAGCACCAGCGTCAACGGCGAACGGCCACGCGTGGAAACCTCCTTCCGGCGTGAAGGCGGCGACATCGCCCGCGCCGGGCTCCTCACCCTCCGCGCTAAAAAGTCAGACGCCGCCGACTTCGCTGCGGGCAAGGTCTCCGTGGAGGAGTTCGCCCGGCGGACGGTGGTGAACCTAAACTAGCCGCCGAGCCGGTGGGGACGCCACGTAGCGCCGGCCTCCGGCCGGCCGTGCCGCAAGCGTCCCCGCGTGACGACGCGCTGCGGGCTTGGTTTTGATTTGCAGGCGCGCGGTTTTCCTGCACCCTCCGCCCATGCACGTCCTGCCGATCTTCCCCGGCGTGTTCTACGTTTCCGTCGGTTCTAATTCGCTGCTGGCGGGCTGCCCGCCAGAGATAGTGAAGGTGCTGATGCAACGTGGACTGCGCTCGCCAAACTGGATTCTTCTGCCCGACCAGCCGGTGAGCCACGGCGAGTCACAGGTGTCCGTGGAATTTCCGCTGTATCACCATTTGTTTGTGGGCGGCAAACTGGCTTCCGGCGAGCCCTTGGGGCTGCTGGGCAGCCGACGGCGGGTGACGGCCGCGCGCGATCTGCTGCAGCTCACCTTGTTCGGCCCTGAGCCACAGCAACTCGCGGAATGGGGCATGCCGACCGCACAGGCAGAGGCCCTGGCCCGGGAAACCCGCTCGTTCCAGCTCAAGGACAAGCAGGGCAAAGTTATACCGCTGGACGTGATGGTGACGACGAAGGTGCTGGAGGAAACGCCAGTCGATCTGGGCTGGTGCATCATCCGGCGGGTGGATCCCAACCGCTTCGAAATCGCCGCGAGCGGGCACACCAAGCTGATCGACCTCACCCCCGACCAGGAGCAGGCCCCGCCGTATCCGGTGAACACGGACCTGACCGCCACCACGCTCGTGCAGTTCGGCGTCGAGGTGCTGGGGGGCTCGACGGGGTTTAGCGCGACGCAGGCCTCCTCGGGCTTTGCCCTGTGTCACAACGGCAATTACCTGCTCGTGGACGCCATCCCGTATCTCAACGCCCACCTGCGGGCGCGGGGGATTGCGCGGAATCAGGTGCATGGGATTTTCCTAAGCCACATCCACGACGACCACTGCAACTTCATCTCGCTGCTCCAATACAACCGGCGGATCAGCGTGCTCACCACCCCGGTGATCTACCGGATGATGCTGCGCAAACTCAGCCTGCTGCTGGACCATCCGGAATCGAGCCTGGAGGGCTACTTCACCTTCGTGCCGCTGGCGACCGCGGTGGAGACCAATTTTTACGGCCTGCGCATCACGCCGTTTTATTCCAGTCACAGCATCCCGACCATCGGGGCGCTGTTCGCCACGCAGCACGGTGGCGTGGACTGCCGGATCATCTTCACCAGCGACACCCAGGCGCTGGCGGACTTGAAGCGGCTCCAGCGCACCGGGGTCATCACGCAAGAGCGCTACCTGGAAATCGCCGACCTCTACCGCCAGCCGACGCAACTGCTGCTGGCGGATGGCGGCGAGGGCCAGATCCACGGGGACCCGAATGACGCCGTGGGATCGCCGGCGGAACGCATCGTCTTCCTGCACCTGGACAACCTGCCCGAGAAGTTTCAGTCGCATTTCTGCACCGCCACCAGCGGCAAGCGCTTCAGCCTCATGCGCGGCAGCACCGACTACAACCTGACCCGCACCATTGAGTTTCTGCTGGAATACTTCCCCAGCATGCCGCCGGTCTGGATCTCCCACCTGCTCTCCAACCAGCAGG
>Ga0075471_10003070_pt1 | contig 10883 bp, 7 predicted proteins | sample DEB19_08_DNA_2_FD_74787 | JGI IMG/M metagenome (GOLD analysis project Ga0075471, IMG submission 74787) | Aqueous microbial communities from the Delaware River and Bay under freshwater to marine salinity gradient to study organic matter... | ecosystem: Environmental > Aquatic > Marine > Coastal ... | reverse complement strand
GAGTTCGGCACGGTGTACCGCTGGGAGCAGTCGGGCGAGCTCAACGGCATGACGCGCGTGCGCGGCTTCACCCAGGACGACGCCCACCTCTTCGTGCGCGAGGACCAGGTCGCCGAGGAAGTCCTCGGCTGCCTGTCGCTCGTCAAGATCATCTTCCGCACGCTCGGGATGAACGACTACCGCGTGCGCGTCGGCCTGCGCGACCCCGACAGCTCGAAGTACGTCGGCGATCCCGCCAACTGGGACAAGGCCGAGCAGGCCTGCCGCGACGCAGCAAAGACGCTCGGCGTCCCCTTCAGCGAGGAGCCCGGCGAGGCCGCGTTCTACGGCCCGAAGATCGACTTTGTCGTCAAGGATGTCATCGGCCGCTCGTGGCAGCTCGGCACGGTCCAGGTCGACTACAACTTGCCCGTCCGCTTCGACCTGACCTATGTGGGCCAGGACAACCGCCAGCACCGCCCCGTCATGATCCACCGCGCCCCGTTCGGCTCGATGGAGCGCTTCTGCGGGGTGCTCATCGAGCATTTCGCGGGGGCGTTTCCCTGCTGGCTGAATCCCGAGCAGGTGCGCGTGCTCCCGATCAGCGAGAAGAGCTCGGGCTACGCCGACGAGCTCCTCGCCGCCCTCAAGGCGCGCGGCGTGCGCGCGACGGTCGATCACTCGAACGACCGCGTGCAGGCCAAGATCAAGGTCGCCGCCGAGGAGAAGATCCCCTATATGGCGGTCGTGGGCCCGCGCGATGCGGAGAATCGGGTGGTCAGCGTTCGCGCCCGCGGCGTCGAGGCCAACTTGGGCGAGATGCCGTTCGACGCATTCGTGGACGGGATTGCTTCAGAGATTGAGCAGCGCCTTCTCTCGGGAGCTGCCGGGACCGTGCAGGCGACGCTGGCGAAGTAGCCGCAGCCTCGCTCATGCGCCAAACCCATGGAGCGCAGGCGCTTGCGTGCGCCCGCGTGCTCGTACAACGCGTGTCGCTCGCGTAGCGCGTCGTCGATCTCGCGCGCATCATCGCGCAATTCTCGCGCGGTCCGACGCTTGCGTCGCGACCGACGCGCGGTTGCAGTGCATGTTCAGGTTTCGTTCGAAATCCCGCTTGTATCGGTGAAATCACGGATTAGATTCGAAAGCGCTGCGCGGGACGTTTGCGCACCGTTGTTCCATGTTGGCTCATTTGTGCAGGCGCTGTCGCGTCTGCCGTCCACCTATCCAGAAGGAGAGTTAGTGATGGCTTTGTACACCTCTTTGACGAGCGTGTCGCTCGGCACGGCCGTGATCGGCGCGCTGTTCAGTAGCGCCGCTGCGTTCGCTCAGTGCGATACGAGCGCGACGCCGAACTTCACCCAGAACGATGGCGGCTGCCCGGTCTCCGGCGTCACCGACACCAACGGTGGCTGCAATGTGAGCCCCGTTGCCTTCCAGGCCACCGGCAACCTCTCGGTGGCGAACCCCTCGTTCGTCATCGGCGGTACCTGCGGCCAGGACCCTGTCGCGAACAGCCGCGACATCGACTGGTACTCGTTCACCGTCACCGACGCGTGCTTCGTCACGCTCTCGGCCACGATGACCGACCCGACCGGCGCCGCCGCCCCGGCGAACACGATCCTGATGTTCTCGGGTCGCTTCAACACCGACGGCACGCCTGACTGCACCAGCACCTACGGCTACTCCTTCGCCGCGTGCCCCGCCGCGTTCCCTGAGTTCTACGCGGAGCCGGGCACCTACATGGCGATCGTGACCACCCAGTTCGCCGCGAGCGGCGGTCTGGTCTGCAACTCGCCCTACCGCATGACCGTCAGCGCCCGCTTCACGCAGTTCGCCTCGTGCGGCAGCCCGTCGTCGGGCAACTGCGGCGTCGCGACGCCCGCGGTCGGTGGCTGCCAGGATGTCGCCTGCTGCGACAAGATCTGCACCGCCAATCCGCTCTGCTGCGACATCGAGTGGGACGCCTCGTGCGCCACGCTCGCCCAGGCGACTCCGTCTGCGGGTGGCTGCGGCGTGTTCGTGTACAGCTGCACCCCGAGCGGACCCGCCAACAACTGCGCGACGGCCTCGCAGGTGGTCGCGCTGAACGAGGTCACTCCGTTCGATAACACCCTTGCAACCACCGACGGTCCGAACAACGGCCAGTGCGGAGCTGAGACGCTGAAGGATGTCTGGTTTGCCGTGCTGGCCACCGCCGACGGCAACATGACGCTCAACTGCAACTCGCCGACGCAGGATGTCGTCCTGTCGGCTTATGACTACGGCACGACTGGAGCTCCGTTCGACGGCACCCAGCTCGCCAACAACTTCATCGGCTGCCTCGACAACGCCGGCGTCGGTGGCGAGATCGCGACCATCAACGGCGCGATTGCCGGCCACTGGTACCTCTGGCGTGTCGGCCAGTGGGGCGCGGATACCACCGGCACCGCCGGTGCAGGCACCGTCGAGATCACCCTCGAGCAGGTCGTCTTCGACAGCGGCATCCACGCCGCAGTCTGCACCCCCGCCGGCGCGGCCACCAACCTCGGTCTCTCGAGCGGCCCGATCTCGGCGACCAACCCACAGCGCTGGCTCGCGGCGCCGATCACCGTCGCCGACCCCGCAGGCAACCCGGACTCGTGGAGCGTCACGAACTTCATTCCCGAGGGCTTTATCCCCGCGGGCAATGTGAACACCAACCTCAACTGGATCCTGCTCCGCCGCACGGGCTCGACCGCGCCGAACTACGCGACCGATCAGATCGCCAGCGGCCAGATTGCCTTCCCCGCAACCCTGGGTGGCAACGGCGAGGCGTACATCCCGGTCGATCTGGTGATGGAGCCGGGTGACTACTACTTCACCATGTTCGCCTCGGCGCCAGGCAACCCCTGCCGCGCGAGCGACGGCCAGACCGTCTTCTCGAACTTCGCGTGGTTCATCGGCGCGCCGAATGGCATCGCGTTCGCCGACCCCGCGAATCCGGGCGGCTACTTCCAGTACCGCTCTGTCGTTCAGCCGGGCTCTGGCCCCGCGAACGAGGTCGTGATTGCCGGCACCACCAGCGAGTGCGAAGGTGGCACGGCGGCGGGCTGGGTGAAGTACACCGGCCTCAACGGCGCGTACCAGAACTGCACTGCGGGCGGCAGCATGCTGCCCGTGTACAGCCCTGCACTGCACATCCTCGGCACCCCGAACCTTGCCAACAACTGCCCCGCTGACCTCAACGGCGACGGCTCGGTTGGCTCGGCGGATCTCTCGATCCTCCTCGGCGGCTGGGGCACCGCGAGCCCGGACCTGAACGGCGACGGCACCGTCGGTTCGGCCGACCTCTCGGTCCTCCTCGGCGCCTGGGGCGCCTGCCCGTAATCCTTCCCAGGATCACGGGTACTTCCCGTCACGGTGCGGTTGCGTGACGCGAAGAACAGTGTGACTCATCGACGCCCCCTCGGTTTCGGCCGAGGGGGCGTTCTTTTTGACTCGCCCAGTCACTACGATCGTCGGACCATGCGCTTTGCCTCGCTTCTCTCCCCCTTCGCGCTCGCGACTTCCGCACTTGCACTGCCGCAGGATGGCACGCCGACCGTCACGGTCGACCAGGACAATGTGCTCGTGTCGAGGTCGTGCAGGCTCGAGCCCGGTCTCAAGGCGATCATCGACGCCGAGGGGAACGGCGTGGTGCAGGTCTCGGGCCGACCCGACGGCGAGCGGGTCGTCGTCGACCTCGGCGGAGCGATGCTCTTCGGAGCCGCCGGCGCGCCCGACTCCTTCGCGGGCGTCGGCATCACCGTCCGCGGCAAGAACGTGACGATCCGCAACGGACGCATCTCGGGCTACAAGGTCGCCATCCAGGCCGTCGACTGCGACGGTCTCGTGATCGAGGACATCGACGCCAGCGACAACTACGCCGCGCGGCTCAAGTCGACCGCGTGGGCGGAGGATGCCTCGGACTGGCTCTACCCCCACCGCAACGACCAGGACGAGTGGATCTGGCAGCACGGCGCGGGCATCGCCGTGAAGGGCTCCGAGCGCGCCGTGATCCGCCGCGTGAAATGCCAGCGCTCCCAGAACGGCATCGTGCTCGACCGCGTGAACAAGTCGGAGATCTACGACAACGACTGCTCGTTTCTCTCGGGCTGGGGCATCGCGCTGTGGCGCTCCTCGGGCAACACCATCTGCCGCAACAGCCTCGACTTCTGCGTGCGCGGCTACTCGCACGGCGTCTACAACCGCGGACAGGACTCCGCCGGGCTGCTCATGTTCGAGCAGTGCTCCGACAACATCGTCGCGCTCAATAGCGCCACGCACTGCGGCGACGGCGTGTTCGGATTCGCGGGGCGCGAAGCGCTCGGCGAGGGCGGCGAGGGCGAGTCGCACCCCGCAGCGTGGCACAAGGGGCGCGGATCGAACCGGAACATCTTCCTTGGCAACGACCTGTCGCAGTCGGCCGCGCACGGACTCGAGATGACCTTCGGGTTCGGCAATGTGATCGCCCGCAACACCTTCGAGTCGAACGCCATCTGCGGCGTGTGGGGCGGGTATTCGCGCGACACGGTGATCGTCGGCAACGCGTTCAGCAAGAACGGCCTCGCGGGCTACGGCTCCGAGCGCGGTGGCGTGAACATGGAGCACGCCCAGCGCACCCTCGTCGAGGGGAACGGCTTCACGAACGAACCCGTCGGAGTGCGCTTCTGGACCGACGAGGATGCGGGGCTCGCAAAGCTCCCCTGGGCGGCGGCGAACGGCACCGGTGCGCGCGACAACCGGATCATCGGAAACCGCTTCAGCGATTGCGAGAAGGCGGGCGAGCTGATCGGCGCCGACGGCACGGTCATCGCAGGCAACACCCTCGAGAAGACGCCCGTCGCCTTCGCGCAGTCAGGCTGCAAGGGAACGGTCGAGGGCGAAGAGGCGCCGGGCGAGAAGGCACAGCGAGGCGGACCGAGCGACGCAGAGCTCGACGCGATCGTCGCGAAGCTCCCGGGCGAGCGGAAGGCCGTCGGCCTGCGAAACGCGTTGCGCGGCCGCGCCTCGATCATCATGCTCGAGAGCGGACCCTACGCGTGGGACCGCCCCGTGGTCGTGCAGCGCACGAACGGGCAGCAGATCCAGCAGTTCCGCGCCTACGGCGTCGGGCAGATCGTCTCGACCAGCGTCTTCAGTCCCGCCCCGCTCTTCGCGGGCGTCGAGAGCGACGGTCAGACGATCGACATCCGCTCGAACCAGCACGGGTTCGTCGCCCCGTTCGTCCTGCAGGTGATCGGTCCGAAGAAGCTCAAGCTGCTTGTCCCCGGCCTGCTCGCCCCTGGCGACTGGAACACCAGGTTCTTCGCGCTCGATGGGACCGGCGGCAATGACGGCGCGCGGCTCGCCGAGGTGCCCCCCCGCGAGGCGCTGCAGGCGCTCGCAGCCGAGGAGAAGCGCGAGATCAACCTCCGCGAGATCGACTTCGACTTCCAGGGACGCGCGCCGCAAGATGCGGTGAACTCACCGGATGCCAAGCTGCTGCAACTCGATGCGAGCCGCTTCGGCATCGTCTCGAAGAGCACCCTGCGCTTCCCGCCGGGCAAGTTCAAGGTCCATGTGCTCAGCGACGACGGCGTGCGGCTCTCGATCGACGGCAAGCCGGTCATCGAGCGCTGGACGATCCACGGCGCAGAGCAGGACACCCACGCCTTCGAGATCGACGCGATGAAGGACCTCCTGTTCGAGCTCGAGTACTTCCAGAACACGGGTGCCGCGCGCCTGAAGGTCTGGTTCGAGGCCGTCGACCCCGAGATCCGGGGCGTCCGCAAGTAGCGGGAGGCCGCGTGAAGCCCCCGGAATCCGTGCATCCCGCGCCCCTCCCCGCCCGGAGGACGCCCGGGACACGGGCATTTTCCTTCCGCAGCCCGCAGGAAGGTGCTATCTTTCACCCCATGGTGACCATCCGATTCCGATCCGCATGACAACCGCCTCGACCAGAGGTCCGTTGCACGCCGTCGGTCTGGAAGTCGGATCAGGACTCACCGCCTCGCCAGTCGTGCACTGGGAACGCCTCCGCGCTGGTGACGCGCGGGATGCGCTGCTTCGATCGAACGAGCCCGTCACCGGCCAGCCCTAGCAGAAGGAACCTACTTATCTATCCGCCGCGCCGCCCCTTTGGAGGCCCCTCACGCGACCAACGCGACTTTGGTCCGCGCATCAACGACCGTATCCGCATCACGCCCGTGCGCCTGCTCGATCCTGAAGGCGAGATGCTGGGCGTCGTCGAGCTCGACGAGGCCAAGCGCCGTGCATACGAGCTCAATCTCGACCTCGTCGAGATCTCGCCGGACAGCCGTCCGCCCGTGTGCAAGATCATGGACTTCGGCAAGTTCAAGTACGAGCAGTCGAAGAAGGAGAAGGCCAACAAGGCAAAGAGCAAGGCCTCGGAGATGAAGGAAGTCCGCCTCGGGCGATCGATGAAGATCGATCCGCACGATGTCGACATCCGCGTCGCGCAGGCGCGCCGCTTCCTCATCGAAGGGCACCGCGTGCAGATCATCCAGAACTTCCGCGGACGCGAGATGGCCTTCAAGGAGAAGGGCGACATCCGCATGGAGGACATCATCCACCGCCTGGCAGACCTCGCGAAGGTCGAGGTTCCGCCGCGCCTGAACGGGCGCCGCATGGGCATGATCCTCGTCCCCGAGAAGCAGAAGGTCGAGGCGTACAAGAAGCGCATGACCGCCGAGGGCAAGCCGATCCTGCCGTCGATCCCCGAGCAACTCGAGCACATGCACGACGACGAGGACGACGACGGCGAGGAATGATCCCCGCCTTGGAGCACGCCGAATGCGCGCGGGCGCGGCTGAATGCCGCGCCCGCCGTCTTTTTCAGCTGCTCAGGCGGGGCGTCGGGAGAGCATGAAAACTTATCCACAGTGGTTGCTTTTTATGCACTGGATCGTATATTGATCCTTCGGAGTGCATTTCCATGCATCACGGGCCGGCAGGCCCGCGAGCCGCCCCGAGTGGAGAAACCGTGAAGACCGCCAGCCCCCGCACCTCGAATCCCGCCATGAAGTCGCGCCGTCATGCAGCCATCCGCAGCCTGATCGCCGCCAATGAGATCTATAGCCAGCACGAGCTCGCCCAACTGCTGTCCCGCGAGGGCATCGAGGCGACGCAGGCGACGCTGTCGCGCGACCTCTCCGAGCTCGGCGTGCTGAAGGGCCCCGATGGCTACCAGCTCCCAGGCGCCGCTGCCGCCGCCCCCGCCCCTGATGCGGCGCTTGCGCGCGCGCTGCGCCGCGAGCTCATCTCCATCGCCGTCGGTGGCACGATGGTCGTGCTCAAGACCCCGACCGGTCACGGCAACGCCCTCGCGATCGAGCTCGACCGCATGCGCATGCAGGGCCTGCTCGGCACCATCGCCGGCGACGACACCGTCTTCCTGGCGGCCAGCACCCCGCTTGCCGCCCGCCGCATCGCCAAGGAACTGCGCGCCCTCGCGCAGATGGCCTGACTTTCCGCGGAGCACCCTTCGGTGAACACCAACGATTCCACCATGACCAGCATCCGCGTCGCCATCGTCGGCGCCAGCGGATACGCAGGCGCGGAGCTCCTCGCGATCCTGTCGAACCATCCGGCCGCCCAGGTGATCGGCCTCTTCGGTTCGTCGAAGAAGGCCGAGGAAGGCGCTCCCACCGCGGCCGATCTCTTCCCCCGCTTCGAGGGCACCGTGCTCGGCGCGCGAAAGGTCGAGCCGTTCACGCTCGACGCGGCACGCGCGCTGAAGGTCGAACACGACCTCGACGCGATCTTCCTCGCCACGCCGCATGAACTCTCGCACGAGGTCGCCCAGGCGCTCGTCGACGCCGGCATCGTCGTGCTCGACCTGTCGGCGGCGTTCCGCCTGTCGGACCGAGCGGTCTTCGAGAAGAACTACGGCTTTGCGCACCAGCACCCCGCCCTGCTCGCGGAGGCTGCGTATGGCCTGGCCGAGTTCAACGACGCCGCCATCGCGAATGCCCGCGTCGTGGCCGTGCCCGGCTGCTATCCCACGGCATCGATCCTCGCCATCCGACCGCTCGTCGAGGCCGGGCTCGTCGACACCACGCGCCCAGCGATCGTCGACGCAGTCAGCGGCGTCTCCGGCGCGGGACGCAAGGCGGAGGTCAAGAGCCTGTTCTGCGAGGTCTCGATGCAGGCGTACGGCGTGTTCAAGCACCGCCACCGCCCTGAGATCACCGAGCACGCGGGCATCTCCACCATCTTCACTCCGCACCTCGGCTGCTACGACCGCGGGATCCTCGCGACCGTGCATCTCGAGCTCAGGCCAGGCATCACCGAGCATCAGGTGCGCGCGGCGTTCGACGCCGCGTACGCCGGCCGCCCATTCGTGCGCATCCTGAAGGCCGGCCGCTGGCCGAGCGTGGCGGCCGTCGAGCGCACCAACTTCTGCGACATCGGCTTTGCCCTCGAGGGCAGCCATCTCATCGTCGAAAGCGCGATCGACAACCTCGTCAAGGGCGCGGCGGGCCAGGCCGTGCAGTGCATGAATCTTCGGTTCGGGCTTGACGAGGCCGCAGGCTTTATCAAGCCCGGCTCCGCCATCTCCTCGCTCGTTTCCGCCGAGGCCGCGCGATGACCGGCCGCCACGAGACGAAGCCGCTCGTCGTCAAGATCGGCGGAGCGCTGCTCGAGCAGGCAGATCAGCACATGGACGCCTTCACGGGCCTCGTCGCGCTGCACCGCGCGCATCCCGGTGGAGTCGTGCTCGTCCATGGCGGCGGCGCGCAGGTCGACAGGCAGCTCAAGCTCGTCGGCATCGAGACGCCGCGCATCGAGGGCATCCGCGTCACCACGCGCGCGGCGATCGACCAGGTCGTCGGGGTGCTGGCAGGAAGCGCGCATGTGCGCCTGCTGGGCATCCTCCAGTCTCAGGGCGCCAAGGTCGTCGGACTCACGCTGTCCGACGGCGGCCTGTGCACATGCCGGCACACGACGAAGTTCGCGTTCGACGCGGGCGAGGTCGGCGAGATCACGGGCGGTGACGGCGCGGTCGCGCACACGCTGCTCTCGGCGGGGTTCATGCCCGTCGTCAACTCCATCGGGCTTTCGGCCAAGGGCGAGCCGCTCAATGTGAACGCCGACGAGGCCGCCTGCGCCGTCGCGCGCATCGTGGGGGCCGCGGGCATCGTGCTCCTGACCGATGTGCCTGGCGTGCTCGACCAGGCGAAGGCGCTCATCGCCGAACTCGACGCCGCGCGCATCGACGAGCTCATCGCCAACGGCACGATCACGGGCGGCATGATCCCCAAGGTCCGCAACGCGCTCGACGCCGCCCACCAGGCGGGCTGCCCAGCGACCATCGCCTCGTGGCGCGACCCGGCCGCGATCGCCACCGGCTCGACCGGCACACGCGTACTCGCACGCACCACCCAACCCGCGCTTGCCTGAAGGGCGCCGCAGCACTCCGAACCAACGATGGCACGCAACATCGACTTTTCCATGCTCCACTCGCTGAAGGGTCGCTCGATCCTGCGGCTGACCGACCTCACGGCCGCGGAGATCACAGCCCTGCTGTCGCTCGCGCGCGCGCTGAAGGCGGACTACTCGGCCTTCCGCGGCGTCCTTGCGCAGCGCGCCCTCGTCATGCTCTTCGAGAAGCCCTCGCTGCGCACCCGCGTGTCGTTCGAGATCGGCTTCCAGAAGCTCGGCGGCTGCGTCACCTTTCTCGACCACCTCAACGAGCCGATCGGTGCGCGCGAACCCATCGGCGACTACGGCCGAAACCTCGAGCGCTGGTGCGATGTGATCGTCGCGCGCGTGTTCAGGCACGAGACGCTCACAGGACTGCGCGACAACTGCCGCGTGCCGATCGTGAACGCGCTCAGCGACATTGCGCATCCCTGCCAGGCGCTCGCCGACGCGCAGGCCCTGCTCGAGCACGGGGTGAAGCTCGAGACCATGCACCTCGCATGGCTCGGCGACGGCAACAATGTCTGCCTCTCGCTCATGGAGCTCACCGCGATCATGGGCGGCCGCATGACCGTCGTCACGCCCGCCTCGCACCGGCCGTGCGCAAGGCTCACCGCCGAGATCAACGCCATCGCCGCCCGCACGGGCGCCACCATCACGCTGACCGACGACCCTGCCGCCATCAAGGGCGCGCACGCGGTGTACACCGACGCGTGGATCTCCATGGGCCAGAAGGACTGCCCCGGGAAGATCGCGGCGCTCCGCAAGCTCACCGTCACCCCCGAGATCATGAAGATCGCGGGTCCGCACGCGAAGTTCATGCACTGCCTTCCCGCCCACCGCGGCGAGGAGGTCGTCGACGCCGTCATCGACGGCCCGCAGTCGATCGTCTACGACGAAGCCGAGAATCGCATCCACGCGCAGAACGCGCTCCTGCTTGCGCTGCTCGGCGCCATCCCGCCCTCCAGAAGCGTTCCTGCGAGCGCCTTCGAGATCCTCACGCACAATCGCTGACATCTGCCAGCAACTCAGAGAAGGAAAGCACCGAGCCATGTCCACCATCAAGAAGCCAACCCGCGTCTGCGTCGCCTACTCCGGCGGCCTCGATACCTCCTGCATCATCCCGTGGCTCGTCGAGACCTACGGCTGCGAAGTCGTCGCCTGCGTGGCCGATGTCGGCCAGGGCGCGCGCGAGCTCGAGGGCATCGAGGAGAAGGCCATCCGCACCGGCGCCGTGAAGTGCGTCGTCGTCGACCTCAAGAAGCAGTTCATGGAGGAGTTCGTGTTCCCCATGTGCATCTCGGGCTCGGTCTACGAGGGCCGCTACCTGATGGGCACCTCGATCGCGCGGCCGATCATCGCGCGCGCGCAGGTCGAGGTCGCGCTCGCGACCGGCTGCGACGCGCTCTGCCACGGCTGCACCGGCAAGGGCAACGACCAGGTGCGCTTCGAGTCGACCTACGCGTCGCTCGCGCCGCA
>Ga0075471_10003069_pt1 | contig 10884 bp, 8 predicted proteins | sample DEB19_08_DNA_2_FD_74787 | JGI IMG/M metagenome (GOLD analysis project Ga0075471, IMG submission 74787) | Aqueous microbial communities from the Delaware River and Bay under freshwater to marine salinity gradient to study organic matter... | ecosystem: Environmental > Aquatic > Marine > Coastal ... | reverse complement strand
CTTCCTCGCGGCAGTCTCCTTCGGGGCCGCCGCCTTCTTCGCCGCAGCGGCCTTCTTCGCGGGTGCCTTCTTCGCGGTCTCGGGCTTCTTCACGTCGACCACACCCGGCACGGCAAGGTCGACACTCCGCCTGGCCGGCGTGTAGGAGACGATGACGAGGTCCATCTCGTCGCCGATCTTGAACTTCTCGCGCGCGCTGCGTGGCGGCGGGGCCGACATGTTGCGGATGGGCACGTACCCGCTGATGTCCCCGATCTTCACCGTCATCCCGTTGGCGGCGTAGCCGTCGACGACGGCATGCACCGTGGAGCCCACCGGGTTCTTCTCGACGAACCCGAGGTACGGGAGGACGGCGTTTATCATCTTCTCGCGCGCACCCGGCGGCGGGGCCTTCGGCACCGGCATCGGCTTGCGGGCTTCAGGGCTGGGCGTGTGCTCCTTGGCCACAACCTTCCCGGTGCGCACCGCCTTGCGGCTGGTCTCACCGCGTGCGGGCACCCGCTCCACGAAGACCCATCCGACGTGGGGCACCGGCTTGCCGCCGATGAGACGGCCCGCGTCGAACAGCCACTTGTACTTGCCGTGGAACTCCTGGAAGCTGTCGTTGGACAGGATCGTTGCCTTGGCCTTCTCGGCGATGGCGAGGATGAACGCGTCACCCCGGCCGATGGCCCCGGCGGGGGGTGCAACCAGCTCGTTGTGCTCGATCGCCTTGTTGAACTCGGCGACCTCCTTCTTCGCGATGCGGTGCCCGAATGTGGCGTCGACCACGACCGTGACCTTGGCGGTCGGGTACTCCTTCATGAACGCCGTCACTGCCTCGTGCAACTGGGCGAGGCTGGGGACCGAGCGCCCTTCGGTGGCGATGTTCGATCCGTCGACGATGATGTGCTTGGTCACCCCGACAGTCAACCACCCGACCGCCTGTTCGGGCGGGAACCGCAGCGTCTAGCCTCGGACCCGTGCCGAACCGCCCCATCCGTGCCGTCCTGTGGGACTTCGGGGGCGTCATCCTGTCCAGCCCGTTCGAGGCCTTCAACCGCTACGAGGACTCGCGGGGGCTCCCCCGGGACATCATCCGCCGGGTGAACGCCACCAACCCGCACTCGAACGCGTGGGCCCTGCTGGAGCGCAGCGAGATCTCCCCCGCACGCTTCGATTCCCTCTTTGCGGAGGAGTCAGCGGCACTCGGGCACAGCATCCCCGGTGCCGACGTGCTGGGTCTCCTGTCGGGCGAGGTGCGGCCCGAGATGGTCGCCGCGCTCGACTCCGTGATCGACGCGGGGTACCTCACGGCATGCCTCACCAACAATGTGGTGTCCACTTCGGAGCCGGCGAACGAGAGGCAGCAGGAGGTGCGGGCCGTCATGGCACGGTTCCACCACGTCGTGGAGAGCAGCAAGGTCGGTTGCCGCAAGCCCGAGCCCCGCTTCTACGAGATCGCCTGCGGGTTGCTGGGGGTGACCCCGGACGAGTGCGTGTTCCTCGACGACCTCGGCATCAACCTGAAGCCCGCGGCGGCGATGGGCATGCGCACGATCAAGGTCGGTGACCCGGCGGCCGCCCTGGCCGAGCTGGCCGGGCATCTCGACATGACGCTCGGCTGATCAAACCGGCACCCGGACGACACGCAAGCCCGACGCGACGGCCGGATCCGTCAGAAGCCCTCGAACGTCTCGTCCATGAGGTCGGCGAGCTCCTGGTCGGAGATCGTCTTCGACCCGGTGGCGGGACTGCCCGACTCCACTCGCGCGACGTGGCGCAGGTCGTAGCCACGCTCCTTCACGCGCCAGATGCGGTGCTCGACGAAGTGCCACGGGCCCATGTTCTCGGGCTCCTCCTGCAACCAGACGATCTCCTTCGCGTTCGGGTAGCGGGTGAGCATCTCGTTGATCTGGGCGAGGGGGAACGGGTAGAGCTGTTCCACCCGGATGACGGCGACAGGGGCGTTGCGCTTGGTGCGCTCGGCCATGGCGTCCCACACCACCTTGCCGCTGCACAGCACGATGCGCCGCACCGCGGACCTGTCGGCGACGGTGTGGTCGTCGAGGACCTCCTGGAATGACCCGTCAGTGAACTCCTCGATGCGCGAGCGGCTCTCCTTCATGCGCAGCGGCGCTTTCGGGGTGAAGATCACGAGCGGCTTGCGGATGTCGCGGTGCAACTGGCGACGCAGCACGTGGAAGTACTGGGCCGCGGTGGTGGCGTTGACCACCTGGATGTTGTCCTCGGCGCAGAGCTGGAGGAACCGCTCGATGCGTGCGCTCGAGTGCTCGGGGCCCTGGCCCTCGTAACCGTGCGGGAGCAGCATCACGAGACCGTTCTGCTGCTTCCACTTGTCCTCCGCGGCCACGATGTACTGGTCGATCACGATCTGGGCCCCGTTGACGAAGTCGCCGAACTGGCCCTCCCACATGACGAGGGCGTTGCGGTTGGCGTGCGAGTACCCGTACTCGAACGCGAGCGTGGCGTACTCGGACAGCAGCGAGTCGTAGACCCAGAAGTACCCGGAGGCGCCGGGGAGGTCACGGAGGGGCAGCCAGGGCTTGCCGGTCTCGTAGTCGACGAGCGAGGCGTGCCTCTGGCTGAACGTGCCGCGCCGGGAGTCCTCGCCGGCGAGCCGCACGTCGAAGCCCTCGAGCAGCAGCGAACCGAACGCGAGTGCCTCACCGACGGCCCATTCCACGTCACCGTCCGACTCGTACTGCTTGACGCGCTGCTCGAACTGGCGGACGAGCTTCGGGTGGGGGTCGAAACCCTCGGGGTAGTTGGTCAACTGGCGGAAGATCCGGTCGATGTCCGCCCGGTTCACGCCCGTGTTCACGTGCGGGAGAACACCCACGGGTGCCGGCGGGCGCGCCACCTTCACTTTCTCGGGTGCGCTCGCACGGGCCTCGTCGAGCGCCGTCTGCAGCTTCTGCTGGTAGTCGACGAGGGCCTGCTCGGCGGTCTCCATGGAGATGTCGCCGCGCTTCACGAGGCTCTCCACGTACATCTTGCGGACGGGGCGCTTCTCCGCGATGGCCTTGTACATGAGCGGCTGTGTGTAGCTGGGGTCGTCGCCCTCGTTGTGGCCGTGCAGGCGGTAGCAGACCAGGTCGATGACGACGTCCTTGTGGAACCGCTGGCGGTACTCGTACGCCAGGCGGGCGACGCGCACGCACGCCTCGGGGTCGTCGCCGTTCACGTGGAAGATCGGCGCCTGCACCATCTTCGCGACGTCGGTGGCGTACTGCGAGGAGCGCGACTGCTCGGGCGCGGTGGTGAAGCCGATCTGGTTGTTCACGACGAGATGGATGGTGCCGCCGACCCGGTAGCCGGTGAGGTCGCTCATTGCGAGACCCTCGGCCACGATTCCCTGGCCCGCGAACGCGGCGTCACCATGCATGAGCACGGGCAGCACGCTGAACACGCCCGGGGGCTGGATCTTGTCCTGCTTGGCGCGGACCATGCCGAGCACCACGCCGTTCACCGTCTCGAGGTGGCTGGGGTTGGCGGCCAGTTCGACGTCGATGCTGGCGCCGGTTGCGGACACGTACGAGCCGTGGGCGCCGAGGTGGTACTTCACGTCGCCGCTGCCCTGCACCGAGTCGACGCTGACGTGGCCCTCGAACTCCTTGAAGATCTGGTTGTAGTCCTTGCCCATGATGTTGGCGAGGACGTTCAGGCGTCCGCGGTGGGGCATGCCGAAGACGACCTCGTGGAGACCGTCGTCGGCGGCCGAGGAGACGATCTCGTCGATGACGGGGATCATGGATTCCGCGCCCTCGAGGCCGAAACGCTTGGTTCCCACGTACTTCGTGGCGAGGAACTTCTCGAACGCCTCCGCGGCGTTCAGACGCTCGAGGATGCGCAGTTTCTTGTCGAGCGTGGGCGTCCAGGTGACGCCCTCCACCTTCGACTGGATCCAGCGCTGCTCGTCCATGTCCTGGATGTGCATGTACTCGATGCCGATCGTGCGGCAGTACGCGTCACGCAGGACGCCGAGCAGTTCGTCGAGCTTCATCTTGCTGCTGCCCGCGACGCCGCCCGTGAGGAACTCGCGCTCGAGGTCCCAGATGGTGATTCCGTACGTGGACGGGTCCAGTTCCTTCGGCAGCTCCGGCTTCTTCCACCGCAATGGGTCGATGTCCGCGATGAGGTGACCCCGCACGCGGTGGACCCGCACGAGCATGCTGATCTGCATCTGCTTGTGCATCAGCATCTCTTCGCGGTTCATCGGGCTGGTGTCCGTGGACCACTGGACCGCCTGGTACGGGATCTCGAGGGCGGTGAACACGTCGTCGTAGAAACCGTGGCTGCCGAGGAGGAGCTCGTGGACGCGCTTCAGGAAGAGGCCGCTCTCGGCACCCTGGATGATGCGGTGGTCGTAGGTGCTCGTGATGGTGATGACCTTGGACACGCCCAGGACGTTCAGGTTGGCCTCGTCGGCACCCTGGAACTCGGCCGGGTAGTCGATGCTGCCGACACCGACGATGACGCCCTGGCCGGGCATCAGTCGGGGCACGGACTGGACGGTGCCGATGGTGCCCGGGTTCGTGATGCTCACGTTTGCGCCCTGGAAGTCGGCCACGGTGAGCTTGTTGTTCTTCACCTTGCGGATGAGGTCGTCGTAGGCCACCAGGAACTGGCCGAAAGTCATGGTGTCGGCGGCGCGCAGCACCGGAACCACGAGGTTCCTGGTTCCGTCCCCCTTGTCGACGTCGACCGCGAGCCCGACGTTCACGTGCGGATGGCGCACGATCTGCGGCTTGCCGTCGGCATCTGCCGCGTACGAGTTCTTCATGGCGGGCACGGACTCGCTGACTGCCTTCACGATGGCGTACGCGATGATGTGCGTGAACGACACCTTCGACAGGCCGTGGCGGCTGCGGTAGTCGTTGATGACCTTGCGGTTGACCTCGAGCAGGCGGGCCGGGACGTTTCGGAAGCTGGTGGCCGTGGGAACGGTGAGGCTGCGCTCCATGTTGGTGACGATCGCGGCACCCACGCCGCGGATCGGCTCGGGGACAGCGTCGGCAGCGACGGGTGCGGGCGCAGGTGCGGGGGCTGCAGGTGCAGGAGCAGATCCGTTGGACTCTGCCTTCGGGGCCGCCGGGGCGGGGGCAGGTGCGGGTGCGGCAGATGCAGATGCGCCGTTGCCGAGGAGGCTCTTGTAGTCGCTGAAAAACTCGCGCCAGGCCTCGCTGACCGACGAGGGGTCGGTGCGGAACTGCTCGTACATCTCCTCGACGAGCCACGAGTTCGCCCCGAAGTCCTGCGTGCGTTCAGCGATGTCAGCCATGGGTGCCGCCTTGTCTGTGCCCTGCGGGCGTGTGGCGCCCCGGACGTGACGCCCGCGCCGCCGCGGACGCCGTTGTCCGCGTGACAAATGGTACTTGTCCGCACGGCACCGACGGGTGCCTCCCGGGCGCTGCGGGAGTAAATTTCGTCCCATGGTCCGCCGCTTCACCCCCCTCCTCGTCGTCGCCCCCGCCCTCCTGCTCGCATCGTGCGGCGGAGGCACCTCTGCCCCGGCCGAGACCCTGCCCGCCGATGTCGACGTTCTCGTGAAGGCCGTGCCGTCGCTGAAGTTCGACAAGGGTGACTACGGCACCGTCAAGGCCGGCGAGGTCCTCTTCGGATACGCGAACGAGGATTCCGTGCGCCACACCCTGATCATCGCCCGCGACGACCAGAAGGTGCCCAACTTCAAGTTGGTCATCGAGAAGAAGGGCGACAACGACTCCGGCCCCGTCACCCTCGAGCCGGGCAAGTACGTGCTGATCTGTGACGTGCCGGGCCACTCCAACATGAAGGCCACCCTCACCGTCGAGCAGTGACACGCCCGGTCGCGTGATGCGGCCGGGAGAACGCAGAAGGGCCGCCCCGCGGGGCGGCCCTTCGCTCGTTCCTGGCGGGAGTCCGTGGACCCCCTCGGACCGGTCAGCCCATGAAGATGATGGAGACCACGAACAGCACCAGCCACAGCACCACGCCGGAGATGATGGCGTTCTTGTGGGACTCGTAGGGCTTCAGCATCTTGTTGCCCGCGGCGGTGCCGCCGAACTTGCCGAGCGCGTTCAGCTGCAGAAGGGCCCCCAGCACCACAGCGATGATGATGAAGGTGTAGCCGTCACTGCTGGTGGCGCTCCACCCGAACCCGTCGTAGTAGTGCGCCGAGCCGATCATGTAGAACAGCATCGAGACCGAGAAGATCATGTTCTGGCGCGAGACCAGCATGGCCCGACGGCCCGCACCGGCGGCGTTCGGGTCGGCCTCGCCGCCGTTCAGCACGTTCGCAGCGTTCGCGATGACGACCTTCTGGTTCTTCCAGATGACCATCCAGACGTTCGCCGCCATGGTGATGCCGAGCAGCATGCCGACGGTGATCGCCGCGTTCTTCGCGTTCGCCGACGTGCTGCCGGCATGGTTCATGAAGTCCTGCATGTAGTTCGGGGCGACGCCCACGATGAGGAGCCCGGTGCCGAGAGTGGCGATGGCCGCCCAGCGGAACCACCACAGTGCGCGCGTGGCGATCTGGGTGACGGTGATGTTGCGGGCCTTGCCCTCGTCGCCGTACGCGGCGAGACCGGGGACCTGCACGAAGTTGAAGTAGTAGAGCAGGCCGATCCAGGTGATGCCCGCGAGAACGTGCAGGTACCTGAACCAGAAATTGCCCAGGAGGTCTTGGGTGATGATGTCTGCCGCGTACATGGTGTGTGTATCCCCTTGTCTGTCGCGTCCGGGGGACGCAGGGGTCAAGGTACCAGCCGCCACCGTGGGCAAGGCGGAATTGGCACTGCCGAACTAGCCTCGGGTCCGCCATGGCCCACGAGTTCATCTACACCTGTTACAAGCTCGCCCGCTTCTATCCGCCGGACCGCACGATCCTCGAGAACATCTCGCTCTCCTTCTACCCGGGGGCCAAGATTGGGGTCCTCGGCTCGAACGGCAGCGGCAAGTCCAGCCTCTTGCGGATCATGGCGGGCCTGGACGACGGCTACACCGGCGAGGCGCGTCTCACCCCCGGGTTCACCGTGGGTCTGCTGGAGCAGGAGCCCCAGCTCGACCCTGCGAAGGACGTCCTCGGCAACGTGATGGACGGCGTTGCCCCCGTCCAGGCACTGATTGACCGCTACAACGAGGTCATGGCCATGTGGGGCGACCCCGACGCCGACTACGACAAGGTCGGGGCCCTGCAGGCCGAGCTCGAGGACAAGATCGCCGCCGCCGACGCGTGGAGCCTGGAGCGCAACGTGGAGATCGCGATGGACGCACTGAGGTGCCCGCCGAACGACTCCGACGTCACGAAACTGTCCGGCGGCGAGCGCCGCAGGGTGGCCCTGTGCCGCCTGTTGCTCTCGCGCCCCGACCTGCTGCTGCTCGACGAGCCCACCAACCACCTCGACGCCGAGAGCGTCGACTGGCTCGAGCGGTTCCTCCAGGAATACCCGGGCACCGTCGTCGCCATCACGCACGACCGCTACTTCCTCGACAACGTCGCCAAGTGGATCCTCGAGCTCGACCGCGGCCGCGGCTTCCCATTCGAGGGCAACTACTCGAGCTGGCTGGAGCAGAAGCGACAGCGCCTGGAGGCCGAGGAGAAGGCCAGCGAGACCCGCGCCCGGACCCTGGCCCGCGAGCTGGAGTGGGTGAAGATGTCGCCGAAGGCGCGCCAGGCGAAGGGCAAGGCCCGCCTCGCCGCGTACGACAAGCTGCACGCCGAGGCCATGGCGGCGGAGCGCGGCCCGGACCGCCTCGAGATCGCCATCCCCGCGGGGCCGCGTCTCGGCGACACCGTGATCGAGGTCGAGGGACTGTCGAAGGGCTTCGGGGACCGTCTGCTCATCGACAACCTCTCCTTCAAGCTTCCGCCCGCCGGCATCGTCGGGATCATCGGGGCGAACGGGGCGGGCAAGACCACGCTGTTCCGCATGCTCGCGGGACAGGAAGCCCCTGACTCCGGCACCATCACCGTGGGCGACACCGTGCAGATGAGCTACGTCGACCAGAACCGCGACGACCTGGACGCGAAGAAGACCGTCTACGAGGAGATCACGGACGGCGTGGAGCACATGAAGGTGGGCGGCCGCGAGATCCACGGCCGTGCGTACGTTGCCTCGTTCAACTTCAAGGGAAGCGACCAGCAGAAGCTGGTGGGCGACCTCTCGGGCGGCGAGCGCAACCGCGTTCACCTCGCGAAGCTGCTGAAGCGCGGCGGCAACCTGCTGCTCCTTGACGAGCCCACCAACGACCTCGACGTCGACACCCTGCGCGCTCTCGAGGACGCACTCGAGCAGTTCCCCGGCTGCGCCGTGGTCATCAGCCACGACCGCTGGTTCCTCGACCGCATCGCCACGCACGTGCTCGCGTTCGAGGGGGACAGCCAGGTTCGCTGGTTCGAGGGCAACTTCAGCGAGTACGAGGCCTGGCGCCGCAAGGAGCTGGGTGCCGCCGCCGAGCAGCCCCACCGCATCAAGTACAAGCCCCTCGCGAGGTGACACCGGTGTTCGTGCGCGTCCTCAGGCCGGTGTGCGGCGTGATCTTCGTGGCCGGGATCGCCGGCATCATCGTGACCTCGATCAACGGGAACAACGCCGGGTGGGTGCTGACCATCGGCATGGTCACTGCGGTCGCTGCAGTGGTCCTCATCGCCGTCACCGCTGCATTACCCAGGCCGCGCATCGACGTGTTCGACGACGTCGTGGCCGAGCGGGTCGAGCAACGCATCGCGGCTCTCGTCGCCGCAGGCGCGGACGAGGCGGAGACACGGGCACTGGTGCGCGACGCACTCGAGATGGTGCGCGGTCAGAAGTGACGTTCGCCGTCCCCGCCGGGTGGTCGTCCCTCGACGACCATGCTCTCGCGGGGGAACTCGCCGCCGAGGCGGGCAGGTTGCTCGTCGCCCACCGCGACGACCTGGTCAGCCGCGGCACGACGCACTGGATGCTGTGCGACTCGGGTGACGCTCTCGGTCATTCCTTCCTGATGGACGCGCTGGGTGCGACGCGACCCGGCGACTCAGTCCTGTCCGAGGAGGGTGCAGACGACAGGTCCCGCCTTGAGAACGACCGCGTATGGATCGTCGACCCGCTCGACGGCACGAACGAGTACGGGGAGAACCGCGGCGACTGGGCCGTGCACGTCGCCCTCTGGGAGAAGGGCAGGCTCACCGCCGGGGCCGTGGCGCTGCCCGCGATCGAGCGGGTCTTCTGCACCGACCCCGCACCCGTCATCCCGGCGAGACCTGAGGGCAACCCTCGCCTCGTGACGTCGCGCAACCGCGCACCGTACGCCGCGGTGATCGTGGCGAACGCGCTCGGCTGCGACGCGTTCCGTCTCGGCAGTGCGGGGGCGAAGGCGATGTCGATCGTGATGAACGAGGCCGACATCTACATCCACGACGGAGGGATGTACCAGTGGGACTCGGCCGCGCCCGCTGTTGTCGCCGAGGCCGCGGGTCTGCACACGAGCCGCATCGACGGCTCTCCCCTCGTCTACAACGGGCGCGACGCCTGGCTCCCCGACTTCATCGTGTGCCGCAAGGAACTCGCCGACGACGTCCTGCATGCCCTGTGGGGCGACAAGGACTCCTGACCCCGGCGCGCAGGGTCACCACTCGGGCTGGTGCTCGCCGAGCCTGGGGACCGGGCCGTAACGGGGTTCGTACCCGCTGAAGTCGACCGGGGAGTTCACCGCCCTGTACGGCGCCTCCCCCGGTTGGGGGGTCATCTCCACGAACGACCCGGCGGCGATGACCTGCGGGTCCTCGATCGCCTCGGGAATGGAATTCAGCGGTGCCCACCAGACGTCGTGCTCGTCGAAGCGTGCCGTCCAGTGCGCGTACGTCTGCGTGGCGAAGTGCGCGTCCAGCTCCGCGATCACCTGCTCGCAGTTGACCGCGCGCTCCCGCGCGGTGGCGAATCCCTCGCGTGCCGCGAGGTCCGTGCGCCCTATCGCCTCCAGCAGGCCGGGCCAGTGGCGGTCACCCTCCAGGCCGAGCAGCCAGAACGCGCGTCCGTCCCCCGCCGCGTAGTTCAGGATTTGTGGCGCGGGGTTCTGCTCGCGTCTCCTCGTTCCCGTGCGCTTGCCGAACCGCAGCTGCACACCCACGTCCCACCCGATCGTGTAGATCCCGGTGCGCAGCAGGGATGTCTCGACCACCCGGCCCTTGCCGGTGCGCTCCCGGTCGAAGAGCGCCGCCATCACCCCCGCACACATCGACAGACCGGTCGTGTGGTCACCCTGGCCGCTGCGCACGCCGGGAGGGTTGTCCCCCGGCGCGACGAGCGTGTGGGCCAGGCCGCTGCGCGCCCAGAAGGCGCCGACGTCGTAGCCCGCACGGTCCACGTCGGGACCCTTCGATCCGTACCCCGTGAGCAGGCCGTACACGAGTCGCGGGTAACGGGCGGTGAGCGCCGCGGGATCGAGTCCCATCCTGGCGAGGCCCGCGGGTCTCACGTTCGACACGAACACATCGGCATCAGCGAGAAGGGAATGGAGCGTGGCGAGTCCCTCTTCCGTGCGCAGGTCGAGAACCACCGACCTCTTGCCCCTGTTGTCGATCTCGAACGGGGGCACGCCCGCCTGGTCGGCCACCCCGAGCGCGCCGAAGACCGCGCGCTGGGGGTCGCCCGTGGGCGGCTCGACCTTGATGACGTTCGCACCCCAGTCGGCCATGAGCCCCGTCGCGGCGGGTCCGGCGACCCACACGCCCAGCTCGACGACCTTGACCCCGTGCAGCGGACCGTTCGCCATGGCACCCCCTTATTCCCCCGGTCATTGTGTCTCATGACGCCCGCACGGAGCACGGTCGGGCGGGCAACGGCGCGACCACAACGGCAGACTTGGGGGCGTGACAACCCCTCCCGCCGACACAGTCTGGGCGAACTTCACCGACGA
>Ga0075471_10003068_pt1 | contig 10886 bp, 6 predicted proteins | sample DEB19_08_DNA_2_FD_74787 | JGI IMG/M metagenome (GOLD analysis project Ga0075471, IMG submission 74787) | Aqueous microbial communities from the Delaware River and Bay under freshwater to marine salinity gradient to study organic matter... | ecosystem: Environmental > Aquatic > Marine > Coastal ... | reverse complement strand
TCCGGACCTGTGGCAGCGGTCGGTCGGCGTCGATTGGCCCTGCTTTCTGGGACCGGCCGGCGACGGCAAAAGCTCCGAGACGGGCTTCTTCACCGCCGCCGGCCTCCGCGGGGCCAAGGTTCTCTGGCACCGGCCGCTGGACGCGGGCTATGCGATGCCGTCGATCAGCCGCGGTCGGCTCTTCCAGGTGTCGGCCCGCGGCCGGATGAATCGACTGGAGTGCATGCGGGCCGAAACCGGCGAGCCGCTCTGGTCGTTCGAGTATCCGACCGACTACGAGGATCTCTACGGCTACGGCAACGGGCCGCGGTGCTGCCCCGTCGTCGACGATGACCGCGTGTACATCTTCGGCGCGGAAGGGATGCTGCACTGCCTGCGGGTGATCGATGGCGGCGTCGTCTGGAAGGTCGACACCGCGGCCCGGTTCAACGTCATCCAGAACTTCTTCGGCGTCGGCAGCACGCCGGTCATCGAGGGTGGCCTACTGATCGCCAACATCGGCGGCTCGCCCGCGGCGAGCAGGGATGCCCCCCCGGGCCGGCTCGACCGCGTCCGGGGGGATGGCTCGGGCGTGGTCGCCTTCGACAAATTGACCGGCGAGGTTCGCTACCAGTTCAGCGACGAACTGGCAGGCTACGCCAGCCCGACGCTGGCCACCATCGCCGGCCGCCGCTGGGGGTTCGTGTTCGCCCGCGGCGGACTGATCGGCTTCGAGCCGGCCACCGGCCGGCAGGACTTTCACTTTCCGTGGCGTGCCACAATCCTCGAGAGCGTCAATGCGGCGAATCCCGTCGTCGTCGGCGACGAGGTGCTCATCAGCGAGACGTATGGACCGGGGGCGGCGCTCGTGCGGGTGAAGCCCGGCGGCAGCGAGGTTGTCTGGAGCGACGATCCACGGCAGCGGCGCCGGATCTTGCAAGCCCATTGGAGCACGCCGATCCACCACGAAGGGCACGTCTACGGCTGCAGCGGCCGGCACACCGAGGGGGCCGAGCTGCGGTGCATCGACTGGAAGACGGGCGAGGTGAAGTGGTCGCAGCATGGCCTGGGCCGAAGCAGCCTGCTCCTCGTCGACGGCCACTTCTTCTGCCTGACGGAGGCGGGCGCCCTGCTCGTTGTGCGTGCCCGGCCCGACGCCTATCAGCCGGTCGGCGAGATCCCGTTGGAAATCGATCAGGCAGCGGCCGGTGACGGCGGCCGACGCGGCCTGATCCGCTATCCGGCGTGGGCCGCGCCGATCCTGTCGCACGGGCTGCTCTACGTCCGCGGCGCGGATCGTCTCGTGTGCATCGAGCTGGCGCGAGTCCCGGACGGTGGGTGAGCGGGGTGGCGGCGACCTGCCGGATTCGGACTCGACCCGGCCGGGCTGCGGAGATGTGTGGCGCGACGAGGAGCGTCGGCTCACGCTCGTCGTGCGGCTGCTCGCGGTGGCCTTCCTGGTCTGCATCGCGGTGTCGTGGCGGCTCTGGATCTCCGAGCGACTCTATCCCCTCGTGCCGCTGTGCGGGCTCGTGCCGGCATTTTTCGCTCCGCTGGATCGCGCGATACTGCTCCTGCTCGTTGGCCTGCTCGCCGGGCTCGCGGCCGCGCCCCGTTCGAGTCGGTTCGCGATCGCGCTGGTCGGCCTGGTCGCAGTGCTCTTCGCACAGGACCAGAGCCGGCTCTGGCCCTCGTTCTACGAGTTCTTCCTGCTCCTCGTGATCGTCCTCTCCTGGCGGCCGCAGGACGCCGCGCATGAGTCGCACCGGCTGCTGACCGCGATGCGGTTCGTCGTGGCGGCCGTCTACTTTTGGAGCGGCGTGCAGAAGTTGACGCCGCACTTCGTTCACGAGGAGTTTGCCTGGTTCATCCGGCCGCTCACCGACCGTGTCCCGTTCGCGGTGCCCGGGCTGCCGTTTCTCGCCGTGGCAGCGGCGATCGGCGAGACGCTTCTCGGCCTCGGGCTGCTCTCGCATCGGTTTCGTCGGTTCGCGCTGCTCGAGGCGCTTGCCATGCACGCGATCATTTTTTTCTGCATCGGGCCGCTGCGGGGAGATTGGAATGATGCCGCCTGGCTGTGGAGCCTGGCATCCGCCCTGCTGGCATGGCTGCTCTTCCACGACGCGCCGCCGTTTTCGTTCCGCACGATGTTCGCCGGCCCGTGGCCGGCCCGCGTGCCTCGGGCGTTGGCCGTGGCCTTGGTCGGAGCCGCGCCTCTGCTCAACAACGTGAATCGCTGGGACTCGGCCCTGTCGTTCAACGTCTACACCGGCAACGTGACCGCCGCCGTCGTCGTCATGCCGGCCGGGCTCGCAAACAGGCTGCCGCCGGAGATGGCGGCCCACGTCGGCATCCAGGGGGCCGCGGCCGTGCTCGACGTCAACGCTTGGGCGCGGGCCGAGTTCAACGGCGGCGCGTATCCGGAGGAGCGGGTGTTCCGGGCAGTGTTCCGCACGGTCTGCGGTCTGGTGCAGGACCCTGACCTGCGGCTCGTGATCGTCGAGAAGGCGACCTGGTTCTCCCCGAAGACGCAGCGGATCGAATCCTGCGGGGCGGACTGACGCCGCATGGCACGTCCTGCACCGGCACGTGGCCGTCCCAGTACACTGTCGTCTCGCCGGGGCATCGATAGGCACCGTGGTCTCGACATCGCGTGAAGTCGAGGTTCGGCAAGGCCGTGGGCTCTCGGCGGCCACACCTGGAGGCGAACGGGCGGTATGAACAGCGCAGTCGGAGGGCATGGGTGGAGGCAGGGCCGTGCGGTGCTGGCGGTCGTTGCGGCATGCACGGCGGCAGCGACGGCGGCACGGGCGGACGAGGGAATGTGGCTCTTCAGCAGCCCGCCGCTGGCCCGGATCCATCGCGACCACGCCGCCGCCCTCGGCGGCGTGAAGCTTTCGCCGGAGTGGCTCGTGCACCTGCAGCAGGCATCGGTGCGGTTCAGTTCCGGCGGCTCCGGGTCGTTCGTCGCGCCCGACGGACTCGTGCTCACCAACCACCACGTCGGCGCCGACGCACTGCAGAAACTCGGCGACAGCACGCACAACTACTATCGGGACGGCTTCGCCGCCGCCACGCAGGCCGACGAGCTCACGTGCCACGACCTCGAGCTCAACGTGCTCGTGTCGATCGAGGACGTGACGGTCCGGGTGCAGGCGGCCGTGAAGCCCGGGATGGAGCCCGCGGCCGCGTTCGCCGCCCGCCGCAGCGTGATGGCCGAGATCGAGAAGGAGTCGCTCGCCGCCACCGGCCTGCGGAGCGACGTGGTGACGCTCCACCAGGGCGGGCTCTACCACCTCTACCGCTCGAAGAAATACACCGACGTGCGGCTCGTCTTCGCGCCGGAGCAGCAGATCGCCTTTTTCGGCGGCGACGCCGACAACTTCGAGTTCCCGCGGTACAACCTCGACATCTGCTTCTTCCGCGCCTACGAGAACGGCAAGCCGGCGCGGGTGCCGCACCACCTCGTCTGGGCGACGAAGCCCGTCGCGGCGGGCGACCTCGTCTTCGTCTCCGGCCATCCCGGCCACACCGACCGGGCGAGCACCGTGCGGGAACTCGTTGCGATGCGGGACCGCAAGATCCCCTTCACGCTGGCCACGCTCAACCGGCTCGAGGTGATGCTCGGCGCCTACGGCGACGAAGGCCCGGAGGAGCGGCGGCAGGCGATGGAAGACCTCTTCGGCGTCCAGAACGGCCGCAAGGCGCAGGAGGGTGTGCTCGCCGGTCTGCTCGACACGCGGCTCATGCAGCGAAAGCGCGAGGCGGAAGCCCGGCTCCGTGCGCGGCTGGCTCCGTCACGGCCCGCCGCCGGCGCGGCACGGCCGTCGCCCTTCGAGCGGATCGAACAGGCGGAGGAGCAGGTCGCGAAAGTGGCGGTACGGCACGCGCTGCTCGAAGGGGGCGTCGGCTTCAACAGCCGGTATTTCGCCAACGCGCGAACGATCCTGCGGGCCGCAGCCGAGGCCGCCACGCCCAGCGGCGAGCGGCTCCGCGAATACCGCGACTCAAACCGCGAATCGCTCGAACTGCAGCTGTTTTCCGCGGAGCCGATCTACGACCCGCTCGAGATCGTGAAGCTGGCAGACTCGCTCACGTTCCTGGCAACGGCGCTGGGTCCTGACGATCCGCTCGTGCAGCGGGTGCTGGCCGGCCTGCCGCCGCGCGAGCGGGCTGCCCGGCTCGTCCGCGGCACGGGGCTCGGGAGGCGGGCCAACGCCGCAGCCCCAGTCGACGCGCCGGCCGACATCCGGAGGGCACTCTACGACGGCGGCCAGGCGGCCGTCGACGCGTCACGCGACCCGATGCTCGAGCTTGCGCGGATCGTGGACGACGAGGCGAGGTCGCTGCGGAAGCTGGTCGAGTCGGCGGTCGAGGTCAAGCGGCAGGCGCACGCCGAGATCGCACAGGCCGTCTTCGCCGAGGCGGGCGAGGAGCTTTACCCCGACGCGACGTTCACGCTGCGGCTGGCCTACGGCACGGTGAAGGGCTACGAGCAGTCGGGGCGGCCGGTGCCGCCGATCACGACCTACGCCGGCCTCTTCGCCCGAGCCCGGGAAAAGCAGCTCGCGCCGCCGTTCGACCTGCCCGAGCGGTGGCGGAAGCCCGAGGTCGAAGGCGACCGGGCGCTGCTCGAGGCGCCGCTGAACTTCGTCTCCACGGCCGACATCATCGGGGGCAACAGCGGAAGCCCGGTCGTCAACGTGGCCGGCGAGCTGGTAGGCCTGATCTTCGACGGCAACATCGAATCACTCGTGCTCGACCTCGCCTACGACGACGAGCGGGCCCGTGCCGTCTCGGTCGACGCCGCGGGGATCCTCGCCGCCCTCGCGCGGGTCTATCGGGCCGACGCGCTCGTCAAGGAGATCGCGTCGGCCGGCGCGGCGCCGGTCGCGGCCGACGCCGGCGCGTGGCGGTCGCTCTTCGACGGGCGGGCGCTCGGGGCCTGGCGGCCCACCGCGTTCGGTGGCGAGGGGGAGGTGGAGGTCCAGGATGGCGCGATCCGCATCGGGATGGGGGCCGATTTGAGCGGCATCACCTGGACGGGCGAGGTGCCGCGGCAGTCGTACGAGATCGCCCTCGACGCGCAACGGGCCGACGGCAGCGACTTTTTTTGCGGGCTCACCTTTCCCGTCGGCGAGGATCCCTGCAGCCTGATCGTGGGCGGCTGGGGGGGCGGGCTCGTCGGCCTGTCGAGCATCGACGGACAGGACGCCGCGCGGAACGACACGACGAGCTTCCACGAGTTCAAGCGGGGCACGTGGTATGCGATCCGCGTCCGGGTCACCCCCGAGCGGATCGAGTGCTTCATCGACGACAAGCAGGTCGTCGACCAGCCGCTGGAGGGCCGGCGGATCTCGATCCGCGAGGAGGTGCGGGGCTCGGTGCCGCTGGGCGTCGCCACCTACGCGACGACGGCGCTGGTGAAGAACATCCGCTGGCGGCCGGTCGAGCCGCAGGCGGGCCGGGAGGGGAGGCCGTGACGGCGACGCCGGCGGACGACGTGCCCGACAAGCTCCGTCGCCGAATTGCCGAGGAGGCGGCGCGGATGGTAGCCGGCGGCGGCGACTCCGCTCGGGCCCGGTTTCGCGCGGCCCGACGGGTGGCCCGCGGCTGGGTGCCCGAGGACCGGCTGCCGAGTCACGAGGAGATCCGCCGCGAGGTGAACCGGGAGAGCGACCCGTCCGCCGGACTCGCACACCTGGGGGGTGACCGGTTCGCCCGGATCGCCGACATCGTCCGCGTGCTCGAGACCGTGAGACAGGATCCGGCCAGGCATCCCGAGGGGGACGTGCTCGAGCACACGCTGCAGGTCTTCGACCACGTGCACCGGGAACGGCCGTTCGACGAGGAGCTGCTGACGGCGGCGCTCGTGCACGACGTTGGCCGGGCGATCGACCGGGCCGACGCCGTGGCCGCGGGCCTCGAGGCGCTGGCCGACCTGATCACGCCGCGGACCCGCTGGCTCGTCGAGTCGCTGCCGGCGGCCGCGGCCTACGGCGACCAGACGCTCGGTGCGCGGGCACGACAGCGGCTGGAGGCGCATCCCGACTTTCTCGAGGCGCTCCTGCTGGCAGAGAGCGACCGCAAGGCCTGCATCCGCGGCTACGCGGCACCGTCGCTCGAGGAGGCGATCACGATCCTGCGGGCCCTCGAGGCCGAGGGCCAGCAGGAGGAGGGCCAGCGGGACGAGGGCGTAGAGAACGTCGACGGCGAGGAGTCGTCCGTGGACGACGCGGGACGAGCCGAGAGAGAGGCGGATGCGCCATGAGGACCGGCGCCGGCATCTTTGAGAACAACCTGCCACGGCGGGTGGTGGTCGGGCGGGGGGCCGCCCGTACGCTGGCCGCGCTGTGCGCCGATCGTGGCTGGCAACGCGTGACTCTCTGCAGCGATGCCGGCGTCGTCGCGGCGGGCCTCGTGTCGCGGGTGGTCGCGCCGCTCCACGACGCCGGGCTCGCGGTCGACGTCCTCACTGACATCCCTGCCGAGCCGCCGCTGGCGGCCGTCGATGCGGCGGCGGCGGGCATCGCGGCCCACGCGGCCGACGTGGTGGTGGCCGTTGGCGGGGGCAGCGTGATGGACGCCGCGAAGGTGGCGTCCGTCTGCGCGCGGCAGGGGCGGCCGGCCGCCGACCTTGTCGGCATCGGTAGGGCGGGGAGCCGCGGCCTGCCCACGGTCCTCGTTCCCACCACCGCGGGCACCGGCTCCGAGGCGACGTTCGTGGCGATTCTCACCGATGCGGCGAGCGGCATGAAGGTCGGCGTGGTCGACCCGCACCTGTTGCCGGACGTCGCGGTCGTCGATCCTGAATTGACCGATCACTTGCCGGCGGACATCACCGCGGCGACCGGCATGGACGCGGTCGTGCATGCGATCGAGGGCTTCATCGCGACCGTCTCGACGCCGCTGGCTCGGGGGCTGGCGATCGAGGCCGCCCGGCATCTTGGGGGTGGACTGGAGGCGGCATGCCGCGACGGGGCCGATCTGGTCGCCCGCGACCGGATGGCGGTGGGATCGCACCTGGCCGGGATGGCCTTCGCCAACTCCTCGTGCTGCGCGGTGCATGCGCTGGCCATGCCGCTGGGAGGACGCTTCCACATTCCCCACGGGGTGATCACGGGCTGCTTCGCCGGCGAGCTCATGCGGCACAACGCGCCGGCCTGCGCCGCCGAATTCGCCGTGCTCGGTGAGGCGCTCGGCTGGGGCCGCACCTCCGCCGCCGAGTTCGCCGACCGTCTCGATACGACCGCGGAACGCATCGGGCTCCTGGGGCGGCTCCGGCGGGTCCGCGTCCCCGCCGAGGCGATCGCGGCGCTGGCCCGCGACGCGGTGGCCGTCCGTCGGCTCATGGAACCCAATCCCCGACCGGTGACGGAGGCCGACGCTGCGAGAATCTACCGGGCCGTGTTCGCCCGGAGCGGGGCGTGAGAGCATCGGCGCATCGCGCCGCCGTGATACTGCGCGAGAACGGTGAGGGCATGCGAACGATCCCGACATTCTGGTTCGAGGCCCGGCCGTGGATCGACGGCTGCTGGCAGGGACGTGGCGAGTCGTTCGCCGTGACCAATCCCGCCACCGGCGCACCGCTCGCGGAGGTGGTGCGGGCGGATGCCGCCGCGGTGGAGCGGGCGATCGTCGGCGCGGCGGTGGCGCAGAGATCGTGGCGAGATGCGTCGGCCGCCGATCGCGGTGCGGTGCTCGTGCGGACGGCGGCGGCGCTGCGGGCCCGCAGCGATGAGTTCGCCAGGCTCCTCACGGCGGAGCAAGGCAAGCCCTACCCGCAGGCGGTCGGGGAGGTGGAGTATGCGGCCAGCTTTTTCCAATGGTTCGGCGAGGAGGCGCGGCGGGTGTCGGGTCGGATCGTGCCGCATCCCGATCCGGCCCGCGAATTCTTCGTGGAGCAGGTGCCCGCCGGCGTCGCGGGGCTCGTCACGCCCTGGAATTTTCCGTTGGCGCAGGGAGCGAAGAAGATCGCCGCCGCGCTGGCGGCCGGATGCACCGCCGTGTGGAAGCCGGCGGAGCTGACGCCGCTGGTGGCGTTGGCCATCGCGCCTCTCCTCGCGGAGGCCGGGCTGCCTTGCGGCGGGCTCCAGATCGTGCCGGGCCGCGGCAGCGTCGTCGGCCCGGTGCTCGCCGCGCATCCGGCCGTCCGCGTGCTGAGCCTCACGGGCTCCACGGCGACAGGGGCGTCACTGATGGCCGCCGCGGCGCCGGGGATCAAGCGGGTGTCGCTGGAACTCGGCGGCAACGCCCCCTTCATCGTGCTGCCCGACGCCGACATCGATCACGTTGCCGACGACCTCGTGCGGCTGAAGCTCTTCGTGTCGGGGCAGGTCTGTGTGACGGCCAATCGGGTGTTCGTGCCCGAGTCGCTGGAGCAGTCGCTGGCCGAGGCGGTCGCCGCGCGGCTGCGGGCGGCCCGCGTGGGGAATGGACTCACCGACGGCGTCGACGCTGGGCCGCTCATCCACGGCGAGGCCTGCCGTGACGTGCGGAAGCGGGTCGCCGACGCGGTGGCCGCGGGTGCGCGGATCGTCTGCGAGAACCGCAGCTACGAGTCCGATCCGGCGCTGGCACGCGAAAACTTCTTCCCACCCACGCTCGTCACGGGCGTCCGCGACGCGATGCGGCTGGCCTGCGACGAGATCTTCGGGCCGGTGATCCCGCTGCTGTCCTACACGCACGTCGCCGAGGCGGTGGCCCGGGGCAACGACACGCCCTACGGGCTGGCCGCCTACGTCTACGGCCGCGATCTGGCCGCCTGCCGAGCCGTGGCCGAGCGGCTCGAGGTCGGCATCGTCGGCGTCAACGAGTGGCGGCCGCTCAAGGCGGAGATCCCGTTCGGTGGCGTGAAGACGAGCGGCATCGGGTCGGAGGGGGGCGCGGAGGGCATCCGCGAGTTCCTCGACACCCGCGTGATCTCGCTGCCGCGGCCGGCCGCCCCCGCGTGAGCCCGCGGCAGACTTGGCAAGGGGGGCGGGCCGGCATGACACTGTGGGCCGCCGAAGCCGTCGATCGCGCGGGGCTGTGGATCTCGCGGATGCCTGGTCGCGCACGGCTCGCCCCGCCTCCGAGGATTCCCGTCATGCCGCTTCCCCTCTCCGCACTGTTGCAGCTGGCCCGCTGGAACACGCCCACGATCTGCAACGGCTGGGAACAGATCACCTCCCACGACATCGCCGTCGACGGCTTCAACCTCGAAGAGACCCGCGACTTCATGCCGCAGATGGGGCCGATGGCGGGCTACGCCGTCACGCTCGTCATCGAGCCTTCGGCGCGGGCGCACAAGGGCAACGCCTCGGCGTGGGACGACTACCGAGGCTACATCGGCGGCGTCGCCGGTCCGAAGATCGTGATCGTTCAGGATCTCGACAAGCCCCGGGTCGTCGGCTCGTTCTGGGGCGAGGTCAACGCCAACGTGCATCGGGCGCTCGGGTGCGTCGGCACGATCACCGACGGCGCGATCCGTGACGTCGACGAGATGACGGCCGCCGGTTTCAAGGCGATCGCACGGCGGCTGTGCGTGAGCCACGCCAACGTCGTGCCGGTGCGGTGGAACGTGCCGGTCACGGTGTTCGGCCGCGAGGTCAGGCCGGGGCAGCTCGTGCACGCCGACAAGCACGGCTTCCTGGCCATCCCGCCGGAGGACGAGGAGCGGCTGCTGGAAGCGGCGGCATTCATGGACGCCAACGAGTGCCGCACGGTCATCGAGGCGGCCCGCGGGACGAGCGGCAGATCGGCGGCGGAGATCGTGGCCGGGCTGAACGCCGCGGCGCAGCGGTTTCGGGAGAACGCCCAGCGGGAGTTCCGCCGCGGCGGCGAGTGGTGATGTCCGCCACGCCGGCCCGGCGGTCGTCGGAGGCGCGGGTGCGTGCCAGCATGCGACGTCGTGCCGGGAGCCGCGCCGTGCACCATCAGATTGCCCTGCAAACGGCCGCAATCATGCTCGGCCTCGCGGCGATCGCCGCGGGGCAGGCGGCGGCGGCGGCACCGCCCGATCTCACGCGCCGGCCGGAGGTCGACCGCAGCCGCACCTACAACCTCGGCGCCACGGGACTGCGCGGCTGGATCCACACCGAGCCGGCGACGTTCTTCGACAGCGTGCAGGGCCGCACCACGACGGACAGCCGTCAGATCCTCGTCACGCACGTCGGCCGCGGCACGCCCGCCGACGGGCTGTTCGAGGTGGGCGACGTGATCCTCGGGGCTGGCGGCGCGGCGTTCTCCGCCGACGCCCGACGGTCGATCGCGGAGGCCATTCAGGCCGCCGAGTCGGGCGCGGATGACGGCCGGCTGCAGCTGACCCGCTGGCGGGCGGGCCGGGTCGACGAGGTACGGCTGCCGCTGCGCGTGATCGGCCCGTACGCGGCCACGGCGCCCGCCGGCTGCCCGAAGTCACGGCGGATTTTGGATGAAGCCTGTGCGGTGCTCGTCCGCGAGCCGCGGTCGGGGACTCTGTGGGACGCCGTGACCGGCCTGGCCCTGCTCGCCAGCGACAGGCCGGAGCTGCTCGCGCGCGCGGCGGAGATCGCCCACGCCGTGGTCGACGGCAGCGTGGCCGCCACGCGGGCCGACATGCGGACCTGGGAGTGCGGTTACCGAGGCGTGTTTCTCTGCGAATACTTCCTGCTCACGGGCGACCGCCGGGTGCTGTCGGCGATCGAGACGATCACGCGGTCGTTGGCCCACGGGCAGGGGATGTACGGCACGTTCGGCCACGGCTTCGCCGAGATCGCGGCCGACGGCGGGCGGCACGGGCCGATTCCTCCCTACGGTCCGGTCAACGCGGCGGGGCTCGTGGCCAACCTGGCGATCGTGCTCGGCCGCGAGTGCGGCGTGGCCGACGGCGAGGTCGCGGCCGCCATCGATCGCGGATCCCGGTTCTTCGGCTGGTATGTCGACAA
>Ga0075471_10003067_pt1 | contig 10886 bp, 11 predicted proteins | sample DEB19_08_DNA_2_FD_74787 | JGI IMG/M metagenome (GOLD analysis project Ga0075471, IMG submission 74787) | Aqueous microbial communities from the Delaware River and Bay under freshwater to marine salinity gradient to study organic matter... | ecosystem: Environmental > Aquatic > Marine > Coastal ... | reverse complement strand
CCGACGAGCGGCAGCAGTCGAACTGGATCCAGTGGCGCAACTTCCGCCCCGGCAAGTACGTCCGCACCCGCAACTTCAACATCAATCAGTACGCGGGCTGGAACTTCGGCGGCGATCGCACCTACTCCGGCGGCAACATCAATTCACATTGGACGTTCACGAATTACTACAGCATCGGCGGTGGCATGAACGTCGACGCCGCGCCGTTCCGCGATCGCGTGACCCGCGGCGGCCCCGGCGTATTCGGCAATCGCACGAAGTTCAACACCTGGTATTACGCCAACACCGACGACCGCAAGTCGCTGTCGTTCTACTTCAACGGCAACCACTGGGCAGACACGAAGAACAGCTCACGCCACGGGTACGGTCCGGGGTTCAACTGGCGCCCGACCTCGTCGATGTCGTTGAACATGGGCTTCTGGTACAACACCAACAAAGACGATTCGCAGTGGGTGACCAACGAGACCCGCGCGGATGGCAGCAAGCGGTACGTGTTCGGGCGCATCGACCAGAAGACGCTGTCGATCAACACCCGCTTCAACTACACCATGACGCCGAACCTGTCGTTGCAGGTCTACGCCGAGCCGTTCGTGTCGGCGGGTTCCTACTCGGACTACAAGGAGCTGATTGACGGCCGCGCGGAGCGCTACGAGGACCGCTACCAGCCCTACGCCTACAGCGGCAACGCCAACTTCAACATCCGCTCGTTCCGCACCACCAACGTGCTGCGCTGGGAGTATCGCCCAGGATCGCAGCTGTTCCTGGTGTGGCAGCAGGGCCGGTCGGACTACCTGGACCACGGCGACTTCAAGATCGGCCGCGATTTCAGCGGCGTGTTCGACGCGCCGTCCAGGAACGTCTTCCTGATCAAGTTCAGCTACTGGCTGAATATGTAAGAATCGCGGGGTGACCCTCCGCGACAACATTCGCGACTTCTTCCACGGCGCGGCTTACGGGGCATATGAACGTGAGCTGCGCCTGAAGGCCGCCGAGCTGAACGATCTCTTCCTGTTGCTCTGCTACATGGAGATCGTGGGGCTCCCCAATCCGGCCACCCTCTACCTGCTCGACATCTATCCGTACCTCCTCGAGCAGTTTCATCTCTGGCACAAGCGGATGGGGATGGATCGCTCCCCGCTCGGCAACCTGCCCTGCTGCTGACCGTGCGCGCGCTGATCGAAAAGAAGGTGCTGTTCTTCGGCGGCAAGGGCGGGGTCGGCAAGACCACCTCCGCGTCGGCGATGGCGCTTGCCGCCAGCAAGGCCGGCAAGCGCGTCCTGCTCGTTTCGACCGACCCCGCGCATTCCACGTCCGACATCTTCGAGCGGCCGATCGGTCCGGAGCCGGTCGAGTTGCTGCCGAACCTGCACGGCCTCGAGATCGACGGCGAGTTCGAGTCAAGGCGCTATGTCGCCGAGGTGAAGGAACGCATCACCGGGTTGTTCGGCCACAGCATTCTCAAGGAAGCCTCGCGGCAGATCGACCTCGCCGCCAGCATGCCAGGCGCGGAAGAGATGGCGCTGTTCGACAAGATCGGCGCGCTGGTGCGCGATGGCGATCACACCTATGACCTCGTGATCTTCGACACCGCCCCGACCGGTCATACGCTGCGGCTGATCCGGATGCCGGAATTGATGGAGGCGTGGATCAGGGCGCTCTCCCGGTCGAGGCAGGCAATGCTCGGCGTCGAGCAGGATGACAAGACCGATCCGGTGATGATCTCCCTCAAGGACCGGCTCGAGCACCTGCGCGAGTTCCGCGCCCGGCTGCTCAGCCCGCGCGTATGCGCGTTTGTGCTGGTGCTGGTCGCCGAACGCTTGCCGATCGAAGAAACCGCTCGTGCGATCGAGCAGCTGCAGGAGGCCGGCGTGAACATTGGTGGCCTGGTGGTGAATCGCGTGCTGCCGGAGACGAGCCCGGATCCCTTCCTGCGGGCGCGCCACGACCAGGAATCGATCTACCTCGCCGAGATCACGCGGCGGTTTTCGGCACACTCGAAGGTGCGCGTGCCGCAGTTACCATCGGACGTTCACGGCATCACAACACTCGAGCATCTCGCTCGGCTCTTGGTTCCAGAAAAGGCGCATGCATCATGACGATCACCAGGCCTCAGGCTTCAGAGTTTGCAGGGTTTTATGCCGGTTATATCGGCAAGGTGCCAGATAGCGGACCCATCGCGCAGTTGACGTCACAGATCGAAGAACTCGAACGGCTCCGCGCGCTGCCGGACGACAAGGGCAACTACGCCTACGCCGACGGCAAGTGGACCGTAAAGGAAGTGATCGGCCATCTCGCCGACGCCGAGCGCGTGTTTAGCTACCGCCTGACGCGCATTGCGCGTGGCGACCAGACGCCCCTGGCAGGGTTCGACGAGAACGCCTGGGCCCTGACCGCGCCTCACGGCAGGCGCAAGATGTCTTCGGTTGTCGACGAAATGATCGCCGTTCGCCGTTCGACGCTGGCGCTGATCGACTCGCTGGACGAAACCAGCATTGCCAACAGCGGCGTGGCCAACAACAACCCGGTCACCGCTCGCGCCATTTGCTGGATCCTGGCCGGGCACAGCCGGCACCACCTCGACATCCTGGCGGAGCGTTACGGGGTAAAGTAAAAAGACCAATGAAATTCGCCCCCGAGTACGTCACCCACGTACTTAACGAAAACTTCGAAGACGCCAAGGAGCTGCTGTTGTCGCCGCTCATGGCGATTAACTACGCGCACCTGGTCATGCTGGCCGAACAGGGAATCATCTCGAAGGAGGACGCGCGATCGCTGCGCGACGCCCTCGACGGGATCTCGCTCGACCAGGTCCGCCAGGTGCTGTACGACGGCACCTACGAAGACCTGTTCTTCTACATCGAGCGGCTGATCGACCAGGCATGCGGCGTCGATGTGGCCGGCCGCCTGCACACGGCGCGCAGCCGCAACGACCTGGCCATGACGATGTACCGCATCCGGCAGCGTGAGTTCATTGCCGGTCTGGCGGAGGCGGCGCTCGAACTGAGAGAAGCCTTGATCGCCCTTGCGGAGCGCCACAAGCAATCGATCTACGGTGCGCACACGCATACCCAGCCGGCCCAGCCGACGACGATTGCGCACTACCTGCTGGCGATCATCGAACAGCTCGAACGCGACACGACGCGGCTTGGCGCGGCGTTCGAATCGACGAATCGCAATCCTCTGGGCGCCTGCGCCATTACCGGCACCGGATTCCCGATCGATCGCAATCGCACCAGCGAGCTGCTTGGCTTCAATGGGCCGACCTGCAACACCTACGGCAGCATCGCAACCGTCGACTACCTGCTGGAGAGCGTCTCGGCCACCAGCATCATGATCGTCGGCCTCGGCCGCGTCGTGCAGGACCTGCTGCTGTGGTGCACGATGGAGTTTGGCTACCTGCGATTGAGCGACGGCTTCGTGCAGGGCAGCAGCATCATGCCGCAGAAGCGCAACCCGGTGGCCCTCGAGCATTCGCGGGCGATCGGCAGCAAGGCTGTCGGCCAGGCCCAGGCGATCACCACCACCGTTCACAACACGCCGTTTGGCGACATCAACGACACCGAAGACGACCTGCAGCCGCTGGTGGCCTCGATGTTCCGCGATGCGACGCGCATGGTGACGCTCGTTGCTGCGGCGATGAAGCTGGCGGACTTCAATGTCGAAAAGCTGGCCGAGCGCGCCGGCGATCATGGCACGACGCTGACCGAGCTGGCCGACACGCTGGTACGTGATCACGGCCTGCCGTTCCGCAATGCGCACGCCATTGCGGCGCTGCTGTTGAAAGCCCGCACGGAAGATCCCAACGTCGCGCTGTCCGGGGCGCTGTCGAAGGCTTCGTCCGCCATCCTTGGGCGCGCCCTCGAATACAGCGAAGGCGACCTCCAGAAGATCATGAGCCCCGAACACTTCGTGCGCGTCCGCACCACGTTCGGCGGTCCATCTCCCTCGGAAACCGCGCGAGCGATCACCGAGTCGGCGCGGTTGCTGCAATCGGATCGCGCCAGTTGGCAGGCAAGGCGCCAACAGTTGCAGCGTGCCGAAGCGGACCTGAAAGCGAAAGCCGCAGCCCTATGAGCAGCGTGCGTACCACCTACGTCAAGGTGATCGCCGTGTGGGCGATCACGCTGGCCGCGTTGTACGCATTCCAGGTGTATTTCTCGCGCTGATGTCCGCCATCGACTGGACGATCATCGGGCTCTACCTGGCGTGGATCGTGTGGGACGGCATCCGCATGAGCCGCGACACCGGCAAGATCGAAGGCTACTTCCTGGCCAGCAAGAGCCTGCCGTGGTGGGCGGTGGGCCTGTCGGTCATGGCGACGCAGTTGTCGGCCATCACCATGACCAGCAGCACCGGCCAGGGCTATGCCGACGGCATCGGCCTGTTGCAGCAGTACTACGCGCTGCCGATCGCGATGATCATCATCTCGGTCACGTTCGTCCCGTTCTTCCGCAACGCCAACATCTACACCGCCTACGAATATCTCGAACGCCGCTTCGACGCCCGCGTGCGCTCGATGACGGCGCTGCTGTTTCTGTTCTCGAGAGGCATGGGAACGGGTGTCGTGATCTCGGCGCCGGCGGTGGTGTTGTCGGTGCTGATCGGCGCCGACATCAGCACCATCTGTGTGCTGCTTGCCGTGCCGACGGCGATCTACACGATGTACGGCGGCGTCCAGGCAGTGGCCTGGACCGACGTCAAGCAGATGTACTTGATCGTGTTCGGCCTCGTCGCGGCGACCGTGACGCTGGTCACCGGCTTGCCGGACTCGATCAGCGTCACCGATGCGTTGACGCTCGCCGGCACCGCCGGCAAGTTGCAGGCGTTCAACTTCTCGACCGATCCATCGGTGCGATTCACGTTCTGGACCGGCACGCTGGGCGCGCTGTTCCTGTTCCTGTCGTACTTCGGCACCGACCAGAGCCAGGTGCAACGCTACCTGACGGCGAAGTCCGACGCAGAGGCGCAGACGTCGCTGTTCATGAGCGCCTACTGGAAGATTCCGCTGCAGGCACTGGTGATGATCATCGGCGTGCTGATGTTCGTGTTCTACCTGTTCACGCCGCCGCCGATGCTGTTCAATTCCGTGCACGAGCAGCGCGTGCGCGCCAGCGCGCGGGCGGGCGAGTATGCGGGCCTCGAACAGCGATTCACCGCGGCCGTCGATGCCCGGTCCGCTGCGGCGCAGCAGCTGGCGCAGGCGGAGCGCCTCGGCGATTCGACCGCGATTGCCGCCCAGCAGGCGGCGTTTCGTGACAGCGAGGCTCAGGTCAAGGGCGTGCGCACCGAAGCGGTTGCGCTCGTCAAGGATGTCACCGGCGACCGCTCATACAACGATGTCAACTACGTCTTTCCGACCTACATCGTGACGCAGATGCCGGTTGGATTGATCGGCCTGTTAATGGCGGCGATCTTTGCCGCCGCGATGTCGAGCATTGCCGGTGAGCTGTCGGCGCTGGCAACGTCGACGGTGATGGACTTCTATCGCCGCTGGGTCAGAAGCGATGCCGATGACGCGCACCTGCTGCGCGTGTCGCGCTTTGCGATGTTGTTCTGGGCCCTGTTTGCCTCGGTCGTCGCGATCTGGGCGGCGGAGCTGGGATCGCTGATCGAGGTGGTGAATCGATTCGGGTCGTTCTTCTATGGCTCGATTCTCGGCGTGTTCCTGCTGGCAATTGGCTGGAGCCGCGCCAATGCGATCGGCGCGCTGGTTGGCCTGGTCGCGGGGATGAGCGTAGTGGCCTACTTCACCTTGTATACCAATGTCGCCTTCCTCTGGCACAACCTGATCGGCGCCGTCGTCGTCTTCGTCGTCGGCATGATCGTCAGCGAAGTCACCGGGCCGCGAAAGGCGTAATGGGCAAGCCGCTGCTGATCGCGCTCGTCGGCGTGATTGCCCTGATGGTCGCGTCGTGGACGCTCGGCGAGTTCTTGAGGCAGAGGAAAGACAAGTAGCGATTAGCCAGATGCCAGTAGCCAGACAGGACAAGAGCTCTTCTGGCTACCGGTTACCGGATACTGGCTACTTCAGTTGATCGAGCCCTTCCTTCCCGATCACCACATTCCACACCAGCAATTCGTACTGCACGACGCCGGCGGTGTAGTACGGGTCCGCGTCGCGAATCGCGTCCAGTGACTTCTGCGGATTGTTGTCGTCGACTCGCAGCAGCATCATCCCGCCGAATCGCGGATCGTGCGGGCCGGCGGCGAGGAGCTTGCCCTCTTCCTTGAGCTGGCGCTGAAACGCGCGGTGCGCTTCCTGGTGGACGACGACTTCTTCGATCGGGCGGCGGTAACGGATCAGGGCGAGTGCATACATGGCTGGAACAGGATAGCTCAGTCCCACAAACGCACACCCTTCCGGCGCCTGCCAACCGTTTCAAGTCCGTAACCGTCCATTAATCAGAGGGTTACACGAATACGGCAGATTGGTACGGTACTCGCTATACACCAGCCGGATACGGCAGCATGGCCAACCTGAAAGTCTCAACCGACCGCCCTCGACAGCTCCCCAGGAGCCGTTTCTGGCCCCGTGTCTTTGGGGCGGTGAGCGTTGGTGCGGTCGCCCTTGCCCCGGTGGCGACCCTTGCACTTTGGCTTCTGCTCACCGACCCGGTGACCGCGGCCGCGGTGAGGGAGCGTGGCGATCTGCTGCCGGTGGTCGCCGCGATGCTCAAGTTGCTGGGCAAGGCGCTGATGTCGGTGATGTCCGCGCTCTAGGCATCACTCTTCGCGAGAATCTGTCTCGGCCGAGGCGGATTGGCTCCGTAAGTAAATAAAATACGGCGATGCCGACGCTGACCTTCCTGGGTGCCGCCCGTACTGTGACGGGCTCCAAACATCTCCTCGAGGTCGACGGCCAGCGCATCCTGTTCGACTGCGGCATGTTCCAGGGCCTCAAGGAACTGCGGCAGCGAAACTGGTCACCGTTGCCCGTGCCGCCCGACACGATCGATGCGGTCGTGCTCACCCACGCGCACATCGACCACACCGGGTGGTTGCCGCGCCTGGTGGCGCAGGGCTTCAAGGGGCCGATTTACTGCACGGAAGGCACGGCTGACTTGTGTCGTCTGGTGTTGCCCGACGCGGCGCACATCCAGGAGGAAGACGCGAAGTTCGCCAACGCCCGCGGCTACAGCAAGCATCACCCCGCCCTGCCGCTCTACACCGAGGCTGACGCGGCCGAGGCGCTGACGCGCCTTCGTCCCTGGAAATTCAAGCAGAAGCTGGCCGTTGGCCAGGGTCTCGAGGTGGAGTTCATCAACGCCGGTCACCTGCTTGGATCGTCCTACGTGCTGGTGACGCGCGCGGACGGCAGTGGCGGACGCATCCTGTTTGGCGGCGATCTTGGCCGCTACTCCCGGCCGATCCTCCCGGATCCTTCTCCCGCTGTGGACGCGGACGTGCTGCTGGTTGAGTCGACATACGGCGATCGTCTTCACGCTCCGGAGGATGGCGGCGCGAAGCTGGCGAGCATCATCAGCGACTCGGTCGCCCGCCGCGGCAAGGTCATCATTCCTGCGTTTGCGATCGGCCGCGTCGAGGAGCTGTTGTACTGGCTGTTCAAGCTGGAAGACGAAGGCCGGCTGCCGAAGCTGCCGATCTATGTCGACAGTCCCATGGCGATCAAGGGCCTGGAGTACTACGCGGCCCACGCCAGTGAGCTCGATCCCGAGATCGCGGCCATGCGGCGAAAGTTGCCTCGCTTCACTTCCATCAACTCCGCCCGCGAGTCCAAGGCGCTGGTCGAAAACGATCACCCCGCGGTGGTGATTGCCTCGAGCGGTATGGCCAGCGGCGGCCGCGTGGTGCATCACCTGTTTGCAGGACTACCGGATCCGCGAAATACGGTGCTGTTTGTCGGGTTCCAGGCGGCGGGCACCAGGGGCCGCCTGCTGATCGAGGGCGCCCAGCACGTGAAGATGTTCGGCCAGAGCGTGCCGGTCCACGCCAGAATAGAGAAGATCAACGGCATGTCCTCGCACGCCGACGCGGGCGAGATCGTCCGGTGGTTGCGCACGTTCTCGCGCCCGCCGAAGACCACGTACCTGGTGCACGGCGAACCCGTGGCCCAAGACGCGCTCAAAGCGCGCATCGTGAAAGAGCTTGGATGGACAGTAGAGATCCCGACGCACGGGCAGAGAGTCAACCTGCCGCTGTAGCCGCGACGCGGCGCTATCTCCTCGAGCAGATCGAAGAGGCCGCGGTCGTGCAGTTGTACGCCGACGGGTTCGAACGCCTGCCATTACAGGAGAAGACGCTCGTCTATCACCTGTACCGCGCGGCCCTGGCCGGTCGAGACATTTACTACGACCAGCGCCACCGGCATAACCTCGGCATCCGTCATCTGCTCGAACAGGTGCTTCGCTACTCGAAGGGCGTGCCGGCCGCGACGCTGGCCGAGCTGACGCGCTACACCAAGCTGTTCTGGCTCAATACCGGCCCGTATAACAACCTGACGGCGCGGAAGTTCCTGCTCGACCTCGACCGGCAGCGACTGATCGAGGCGATGGAAGTCGCGGCCATTAACGGCGCGGACTTCCAGCTGGCGGGCGAGACAATCGCGGCGCGCGTCGAACGCTATGCGCGCATGCTCTTCGATCCTGACTTCGAGCCGATGGTGACCTGCAAGACGCCGGGCGACGGCATGGACATCCTTGCCGCGAGTGCCAACAACCTCTATGACGGCGTGACGATGGCCGACCTGGACGGCTTCGAAGAGAAGAATCAGTTGAATGCGCGGCTCGCCAAGCGGGACGGCACGCTGGTTGAAGAAGTCTATAAAGTCGGCGGCCTCTACGATCGCGAACTCTCGGAGATCGTCCGTCACCTGCGCCATGCGATTCCGTTGGCGCCGGAGCCGTTCGCGAAAGCGCTGAGTGGCCTGGTGAAGTGGTACCAGACCGGCCTCGACAGCGATCGCGAAGCGTTCGACATTGCGTGGGTGCAAAACCGCGACTCCGCCGTCGACACCATGAATGGCTTCATCGAGGTCTACATGGATGCGCGCGGCATGAAGGGCGCGTGGGAAGGCATGGTGTATTACACCAACCACGAGAAGACGGCGAAGATCCGCACGCTGGCCGAGCACGCGCAGTGGTTTGAAGACCACATGCCGATCGATCCCAAGTACCGCAAGCCGATCGTGCAAGGCGTGTCGGCCCAGGCCATCGAGGTGGTCGTCGAGGCCGGCGACTCAGGTCCGATCACGCCGATCGGCGTCAACCTGCCCAACGACCAGCGCATCCGCGAGCAGTACGGCAGCAAGTCCGTGTCGTTGTCGAACGTGCTCGACGCCTACGAGCAGTCGATGCCCGACGCGTTCCGTCACGAATTCGCGTGGGACGACGCGGAAGTGGAGCGCGCCAAGCAGTGGGGCGGATTTGCGGGTGAGCTGACCACGGAGATTCACGAGGTGCTGGGCCACGGCTCCGGGCGCATGGCGGAGCACATCACCGTCACGCCGCAGGACCTGCTGAAGGAACAGTACTCAGCGCTGGAAGAGACGCGCGCGGATCTGGTGGCGTTGTGGTACGTCGCCGATCCGTACCTGGCGCAGATTGGCCTCGTTCCCTCGGACGAGCAGCAGGCCGTGGTGCAGACCGAGTACGAAGCCTACGCGCGCAACGCGCTGACGCAGCTGAGGCGCGTCCGCGTCGGCGCGCAGCTCGAGGAAGACCACATGCGCAACCGCCAGGCCATCGTGCACTGGCTCCTCGCCAACACCAAGGCGATCGACGTGCGCCGCCGCGACGATAAGACGTATTTCGTCGTGGTCGATACCGACGCGTTTCATGACGGTGTGGGTGTACTCCTGGCCGAGGTGCAGCGCATCAAGTCGGAAGGCGACTACGCGGCGGCGAAGGAGCTATTCGAGACCTACGGCGTGCACTTCGATCCCGACATGCGCGACGAGATCGTGGCACGCGTGGATCATCTGAGGCTGCCGTCGTACACCGGGTTCGTCATGCCAAAACTTGAAGCGGTCACGGACGCAGGCGGCACGATCACCGATGTAAAGATTTCGTACCCTTGCGACCTGACTACGCAAATGCTCGAATACTCAGCGCAGTAATGGCCACTTTGTAACGGGGACAGACCCCTCACATGCCGAAAACGATTCACATTCTGCCGATCGCCCTGTTCTGCTTTGCGACATCGGCCTACACGCAGACGCTCCAGGAGCGCATGCTCCAGGCCGAAGACGCGCGGCCGACGACCGAAGCCGGCCTGGCCGCGCTAAAGGAAGGCCTGCAGGGCGGCGCGCGGCGAACCGCGATCCGCGCGATCGGGCGACTCGAGCGGCCCGAGATGATCGCGTTGATCGCTCCCGCTCTCAACGATGGCGTGGGGATTCGCGCCGAGGCGGCCAACGCGCTGGCGCAGATGGCCCGCACGCCCGCGGCGGTTGCCGAAGTGCAGAAGCTCCTGCTTGCGCGCGCGGCAACCGATGCCGGACTCAACACATGGGAATCGTGGGGCGAGATTGCCGCCGCGCTCGGACGCTTGCCCTACGACACGGCGGCGCAGGTCACGGAAACCGAAGCTGTCCTCGTCACGGGCTTGCCGTCGCCGGACTCGATGAACGAGCCGGAGACCGCCGCGCTGATCGGATCGGCTCGCGGACTCGAGTCGCTCGCACGCACCGTGCGCGCCAAGAAGCTGCCGCCGCTCGGCGACCGCACGTGGGACCTGCTGCGCTGGGCCGCGACCGCGCAGCGATCGGCCACCGACCCGCGATCCGCATTGACCCGCCGCCTCGCGATGGCGGCCCTGGTGACGGGTAACCAGGCCACGACGTCGATTATCGAGCGTGGGCTGAACGACACCGATTCAGAGGTGCGCCGCTTCGCGGCGGCCGCCGCGGCGACCGATGCGCGCGTCGA
>Ga0075471_10003065_pt1 | contig 10893 bp, 11 predicted proteins | sample DEB19_08_DNA_2_FD_74787 | JGI IMG/M metagenome (GOLD analysis project Ga0075471, IMG submission 74787) | Aqueous microbial communities from the Delaware River and Bay under freshwater to marine salinity gradient to study organic matter... | ecosystem: Environmental > Aquatic > Marine > Coastal ... | reverse complement strand
CCGGGCGCCTATCTCAAGCCGTATCGCCGGTCGTGAGCGCACGCCCGGCCCGATGGAGGTGGAACCGATGGACGACCGCGACTTCCTGAAGATCGCGATCGAGCAGGGGGCGAAGAGCCTCGCGGAGGGCGGCGTCCCGGTGGGCGCCGCGATCGCCGTGGATGGCACGCTCCTGGCCGCGGGCCACAACCGGCGCGTCCAGCAGGGCTCCGTCATCCGGCACGGGGAGACGGATGCGCTGGAGAACGCGGGCCGGCAGCACGCGTCCGTCTACGCGCGGGCCACGATGTACACGACGCTCTCGCCGTGCGACATGTGCACGGGCGCGATCCTCCTCTACAAGATCCCGCGCGTCGTCATCGGCGAGAACCGGACCTTCCTCGGCAACGAGGCGCTCCTCCGGGAGCGGGGCGTGGAGGTGATCGTCCTGGATGATCCGGAGTGCAAGGCGCTGATGGACGAGTTCATCCGCCGCTACCCGGACGTCTGGAACGAGGACATCGGGGAGGAGTAGGCGGCCGGGGCGAGGGGGATCGTCGCCGAGAGGCGGGTCCCGCGCGCCAGGCGCTCGTGGCTCCACGCGAGGGTCAGCTCGCCCAGGATCCCGCTCCCTCGCCCCCGGCTGCGCTCGCCCTCCCAGCCGCGGCCATCATCCATCACTACGGTGATGACGCGATCGGGAAGGGGCCGGTCGACGGTGATCCCCACGCGGCCCCCGAAACCGCGGATCGGGCAGGTTCGACAGGACGACCCTCGGATCAGGACCGAGGTCCGCGTCCATCACGACCCCATCCGGATCGATCGCACGGAACGCCGGGGATGGCGGGATGTGGGGCATTCGCTCCGTATCCGCGCGTTCCCCGGCATCGAGGGCGTGGGATCGGGCAGATACCGTGTGGACATCCTCTATGCTGACGTTCGGTGCGGCAACCTTCCGTACCGCAGCGAGCCGGGCGGGACTCCGGCTGGTGCCGTCCGATGGCGATGCCCCGGGAGCCGATGATGTCCGTGGACCCGATCGCCCGACCGGGGCTGACGCGACGACGTGAGGAAGCGGAGACCGCACCGCCGCCGCGGGCGGGGATGATGACGAGCGCGGGCCGGCGACTCCTCGCTGCCGGCCTCGCCGTCCTCGTCGCGGCGGTGCCGACCCTTGCGGTGACGGCCCCATCCCTGACCCGGACGACCGGCAACGGCCCGGCGGCTCGGGCCGCCCGTTCGCTCGCCGAGCTGATCGCACCGGATGGCACCCTGCGCACGGACACCGGGTTCTCCGGTACGGTCGATCCCGCCGGGTGGTCGCTCGCGGGTGGGATCGAGGCCGGGGCGGCCCCCCGCTTCACGCGAGCCGCGGGAGGGACGGCCGCGGGGGGTGAGGGCATCGGCCCGGCTGCGGTCGGTGACTGGTTCGCCCTCGGCGTCAATGCCGACGGGGGCGGCGCGCCGGTGAACCTCGACGTCAAGGCCATCGCGATCTCCGGCTCGGATCTCTACGTGGCCGGGAGCTTCACGAACGCGGGCGGGATCCCCGAGGCGGACTACATCGCGAAGTGGAACGGCATCGTCTGGTCCGCCCTCGGATCCAACGGCGCGGGCAATGGGGCGCTGAGCGCAGCCGGCAATGGGATCGCCATCTCCGGCACGGACATCTACGTCGCCGGGAACTTCAATAACGTGGCCGGGATCGCGCAGGCGGACAAGATCGCGAAGTGGAACGGCTCCGCCTGGTCCGCCCTCGGGTCCAACCTTGCGAATACGAATGGGGCGATCGCAGGTAACGCCAACAAGGTCGTGATCTCCGGCACGGACGTCTATGTCGGCGGGCTCTTCACGAACGCCGCCGGGATCGCCGAGGCGGACTACATCGCGAAGTGGAACGGCTCCGCCTGGTCCGCCCTCGGCTCCAACGGCTCGGGGGTCGGGGCGCTGAGTGGGCTCGTCAGCGCGCTCGCGGTCTCCGGCTCGGACATCTACGCCGGGGGGCTCTTCACGAACGCCGCCGGGATCGCCGAGGCGGACTACATCGCGAAGTGGAACGGCACCGCCTGGTCCGCCCTTGGTGACAACGGATCGGGGGTCGGGGCGCTGAACACCCCCGTCTACGCCATCACGACCTACGGGACGGACCTCTATGCCGGCGGCGGCTTCACGGATGCCGCCGGGATCGCCGAGGCGGACAAGATCGCGAAGTGGGACGGATCCGCCTGGTCCGCCCTCGGCTCGGACGGTTCGGGTGGCGGGGCGCTGAACGCCGCGGTGAACGCCATCGCGGTCTCCTCCGCGGAGGTCTATGTCGGCGGGATCTTCTCGGATGCCGCCGGGATCGCCGAGGCGGACTACGTCGCGAAGTGGGACGGATCCGCCTGGTCCGCCCTCGGCTCGGACGGTTCGGGTGGCGGGGCGCTGAACGGAACGGTGAACGCCGTGGTGATCTCCGGGGCGGACATCTACGTCGGCGGGGCCTTCACCGATGCCGCCCTGGTCAACGACGCGGACTACATCGCCCGCTACGAGGCGGGGTCCGGCCCCTCGCCGTCACCCGGCGCGAGCCCGTCACCCAGCGCGAGCCCGTCACCCAGCGCGAGCCCGTCACCCAGCGCGAGCCCCTCTCCGTCGCCCAGCCCCTCTCCGTCGCCGAGCCCGTCGCCGAGCCCCTCTCCGTCGCCGAGCCCGTCGCCGAGCCCCTCTCCGTCGCCGAGCCCGTCGCCGAGCCCCTCGCCGTCACCGTCGCCGAGCCCCTCGCCGTCACCGTCGCCGAGCCCGAGCCCCTCGCCGTCACCGTCGCCGAGCCCGACTCCGAGCCCTTCGCCCAGCCCCTCTCCGTCGCCCAGCCCGTCACCAAGCCCCTCTCCGTCGCCCAGCCCCTCCCCGTCGCCGAGCCCGACCCCGAGCCCCTCTCCGTCGCCGAGCCCGAGCCCGACGGTGGCGCCCACGCCCACGGTGGTGCCGACGCCCACCGTGGCCCCGACGGCCACGCCCCGGCCCACCGGGACCCCGCGGCCCACGGCCACGCCGATCCCGACGCTGCCACCGCCGCCGTATACCTCGGCGGGCTTCGTGAAGACGTCGCCGCCCCCCGCGCTGAACAGCACGTACGCCGGACGGGAGAAGACCCTGGCGTTCACCGTGATGGCCGGATCCGAGGTGGTGGCGGACCGGGCGGTCGTGAGCTCGCTCACGACGGAGGAGGGCTGCGTGACCGGGACGCCGGTCCCGGGCTTCCTCCTCGCGACCCCGGCCCCGACTCCGACCCCGGTCCCGACCACTCTCCCCGTCGCGATCATGCCGGCGGACCATGGCCTCCCGTCCCTGAGGTGGAAGAGGCGCTCCCAGCGGTTCCAGATCCACTGGCTCGCGCCATCGCCGAAGGGGGTGACCGTCACCGCGGTCGTCACCCTCGCGGACGGGACGCGCATCAGCGCCTGCTTCCTCACGAAGTAGGTCGCACCAGAGACCAGGGAACGCGAAGCCCCCGGGGAGACCCCGGGGGCTTCGTCGTGCGGGGGGCCGGGGGGCCGAGCCATCGGCACCCCGGCCCCCTACCCCAGGATCGCGAGGACGCCGCCGAAGGTCGCGATGACGAGCCCGGAGGTCTGGACCCGGCTCATCCGCTCGCGGAGGACGATCCGCCCGAGGAGCGCGATCACGAGCGGGTCGAGGGCGGCGAGCGCCGCCACGAGCGCCACGTTGCCCATCGATGTCGCGAGGGCGAACGAGGTGTTCGCGACGAAGAGCATGAGCCCCGTGGCACCCATGAGGACGAGCGCCCCCGTCCGGGAGAAGGTGGGACCCGGTCGATCGCCGTCCGGGAGCCGGGGCCCGGCGAAGACCCGCGCCATGACGAAGGCGAGCGGCACGGCGGCATAGACGAAGAGGATCGTGGTGGCGGGGCCCGCCTCGCTCGCACGGTCGATGAGCACCTCCGCGACCCCCACGAGCATCGTCCCGCACACCACGAGCCCGACGATGCCGCGGGAGATCGGCCGCCCGCCGCCGGGCGTCCGGCCGAGGAGGAGGATGCCCACGAAGATCGCACCCACGCCGGCGAGCTGGCGGATGGCGAGCGCTTCACCGGTGAGCCAGACGACGATGAGGGGCGGGATGACGACGAGCGTCCCCAGCCCGCCCACGATCCCCACCTCGCCGCGGGCGAGCGCGAGGAAGTACATCCCCTGGCCGATGAGGACGAGGACCCCGGCCGCCAGCCCATAGAGGACGACCGACATCCCCATCTCGAAGGCCATCTCGTCCCGCTGGAGGAGGAAGATCGACTCCGCGATCCCGGCCACGACCGTGGCGACCCCGAGGACGAGGAAGGGCGAGTAGCGGCGGGTGAGAAGACCGGCCGCGAAGTCCGCACCGGCCACCATGAGGCAGGTGAGGAGGGCGAGGGCGGAGGCCGCCCCCATCGCCATCATCGGCGGGTGCGAACGCTACGCGGACGGGAGGATGACGAGCCCGGTCGCCCCGGCGCCGAGCATCGTCTCCGGCGTGAGGACCTCCTTCTCCGGCGCGTAGACGGCCGTCCCGTCCTCGGCGATGTCATAGACGTAGTAGCCCGAATCGCTGAGCGAGTAGAGGGTCCGTCCGTCCGTGGAGACCGCCGAATCGACCGGGAAGCGATCCTCGTCCCAGGCGATCGCGGTCGCACCGAGGATCGTGACCTCCCCGTCCGGGGCGAGCGAGAGGGTCGTGATGCCGGGCTCCGGGTCGCTGGGATCGTAGGTGCCCGCGTTGACGATGTAGGCGCGGTCCTGCGCGGGCGAGAGCGCCGCCCAGCAGGCGTTCGACTGGGCCATCGCGAGCATCGCCGTGGCCGGCTGCCAGCCGCCCGCGCCCACGCTCCCGGTCATCACCTCACCCACCGTCTGCGGCCCGCGCGCACCCACGACGACCGCGATCCCCGAGCGCGCCCACGCGAGGCCATAGGGAGCGGGCACCGTGGTCTCCGCGTCGGGAAGCGCGGTGAGCGCACCGTCCGCATCGATCGACCAGGAGAGGATCCGGTCCTGGTTGGAGAGGGTCACGAGGAGCGACCCTCCGTCCGGCGCGACGGCCACCTGCCCGAAGATCGAGCTCGCCTCGCAGGGGTAGGCATCGCAGGCGCCGGGGAGCGCGGCACGCGCGCCGGGGATCGGGGTCGCATCGCCCTCGGCATCCACGGTGAAGCCCTGGACCACGGGATCGCCGATCCGCGGCGTGGGATCGGGGTCGTTCTCCGAGGGGATCCCCGTGCTCATCACGTAGACCCGGTCACCGTGGACCGCGATGCTCGTGGGGGTGCTCCCGAGGGAGGGGAAGGTGGCCTGGAGCCGGAGCCGCCCCTCCTCCCGGACAAGGACGGAGACGCTGTCCGAGCCCGCGTTCACGACGAGGACACGGTCCTCGCCGAGACGGGCGACCGCGCCGCTCGTGTGAAGGTAGGCCCCGGTCCCCGCCTCGCCGGTGGGGATGCTCTGGACCACCGTGAGCCGCCCGTCCGGGGCGCGCTCGGAGACGAGGACGACGTTCTCGACGGCGTTGCTCACCGAGACGAGCAGATCCGGCGGGGCATCGGCCGCACCGGCAGGCAGCGCGGCGGCGAGGAGACCGAGGAGGGCAAGGGCGATCGGGCGGCGGGTGATTCGAAGCATCTTCGAATGCTACGCGGCGAGCGCCGGAACCGCTACCCCCGGCTCAACTCGGTTCGAGGACGATCTCCGCGACCGCGCCGTCCCGGATGCTCCAGGCGCGGATCACCGGCGGCTCGGATGCGAGCGAGCCGATGAGGTAGAGCGCATCGGGGTAGGCGGCGAGCCCCACGTCCGTCATGGATGGCTCGGGGGGCGAGGCGACGTGGGAGTGGAAGATCCCCCAGACCACCTCATCCGCGTCGTCGATCGCGAGCATGACGCGCAGCTGCTCCTCGGGGTCGATGAGGTAGCGGAAGGGGGAGGCGGCCGTGTTCGTCATGGGCAGGAAGCGGGTGGCGATCCCGCCGTCCTCCGCCACCTGGGCCGCGGCAAGGATCCCGCACGATTCGTTCGGGAGACCGGCCCGGGCCCAGGCGACCAGCTCGTCCAGGAGCGCGCGCGGGATCCGCGCGAGGGGCGGGATGAAGGGCGGCGGCATCGTGACGCGGCGCGCGGCACCCCCGTCCGCGGCGGCCTGCCAGGCATCCACCTCCGGGACCACGGCATCGCCGCGGGCAGCCGGCTCCTCGCCGGTGGCCCGGACGCGCGGGGCGGGCCCGCTCACCAGAGGTTCAGGGACTCGACGACCTCTTCGTCGCGGTCGAGATCCCGCGTCCAGAGATCCTCGGAGAGGTACTTCCAGCCGCCGTCCGCGATGAGCACGACGATCGTGCCGCGCGCCATCTCGCGCGCCACCCGCTGGGCGGCCACGATCGCGCCGCCCGCGCTCACGCCGGCGAAGATCCCCTCGAGCGCGGTGAGATCGCGGAGCGCCTCGATCGATTCCGCGTTGCCCACGAGGAACTTCCCGTCCAGGACGGTGGGGTCGAAGATCTCGGGGATGAAGCCCTCATCCAGCGAGCGGAGCCCCTGGACCTTCTCGCCGGGGAGCGGCTCCGCGGCGTAGACCTTCAGCTCGGGGTTGTGGCGCTTGAGCCGGCGGCCCACGCCCATCAGCGTGCCGCCCGTCCCGAGCCCGGCCACGAAGACATCGACCTCCGGGCAGTCCGCGATGATCTCCTCCGCCGTCCCGTCCTCGTGGGCGCCCGGGTTCGCCGGGTTCCCGTACTGGTAGGGCATGACGAAGCGCGGGTCCTCGGCCACGATCTTCTTGGCCAGCGCCACCGCGCCGTTGGAGCCGAGGGCACCGGGCGAATCGATGATCTCCGCCCCGAAGAGGGCGAGGAGCTGGCGCCGCTCGCGGGTGACGTTGTCCGGCAGGACGACGGCCACGCGGTAGCCCTTGCGGCGCGCGATCATCGCGAGGGCGATCCCCGTGTTCCCGCTCGTGGGCTCGATGATGATCGAGCCGGGGGAGAGCCGGCCGGAGCGCTCCAGGTCCTCGATGAGCGCCCGTGCGACCCGGTCCTTCACGGACCCGGTGGGGTTCATGAACTCCAGCTTGGCGTAGAGCCGGACGTTCGGGTTCGGGCACATCCGGGGGATCTCCACGAGCGGGGTATGCCCGATCGCGTCCACGATGGACGGATAGCGCCCACCGTGGGGACCGTGCCCCTCGTGTGCGTGCGGCCGGAGCCGCTCCTCCGTCATCGCCATCCCCCGGCGCCCCTAGCGCCCGCCGGCCATGGCGGGGAGGAGGATGATCGTGTCCGTGGGCCCCACCGGCGTGGCGAGCTCCTGCTCGTAGCGCACGTCCTTGCCGTTCACGTAGACGTTGACGAAGCGGTTCAGGCTGCCGTCCGCGGCGAGGACCTGGTCGCGGAGGGCGGGGTGCTGCGCGACGAGCGCGGCGATCGCCTCGCCCACCGTGGCGCCCGCCACCTCCACCGTCTTGCTGCCGCCGGCGGCCGTGCGCAGGACGGGCGGGATCCGGATCGTGCTCATGCGTTCGCTCCCGTGCTCGTGCCGAAGCCGCCCTTCAGGGTGAAGACCCCGGAGCCCGATGCGACCGGCGCACCGTCCCCGCACGCCGGGCAGTGCGGGTCGCGCCGCAGCCGGAGCTCGGAGAAGGTCGCGTCCAGCGCGTCGTAGATGAGGAGGCGGCCGGAGAGGGTGTCGCCGATCCCGAGGAGGACCTTGAGGGCCTCCGTCGCCTGGAGAAGGCCCATCGTCCCGGGGACGACCCCGAGGACACCCGCCACGGAGCAGCCGGGCGCGAGCTCGGGCGGCGGCGGGCTCGGGTAGAGACAGCGGTAGCAGGGCCCCTCGTTGGGGATGAAGACGGTCAGCTGGCCCTCGAAGCGGAAGACCGAGGCATGGACCACCGGGATCCCCGCCCGGACCGCCGCATCGTTCAGGGTGTAGCGCGTCTCGAAGGTGTCCGTCCCGTCCAGGATCACGTCATAGCCGGCGATCAGCCGCTCGACGTTCGCCTCCGTGAGCATCTCCTCGTGCGGCACGACGGTCACGTCCGGGTTGAGCGCGCGCACCGTCTCCGCCGCCGATTCCACCTTCTTCCGGCCGACCCGGTCCGTGGTGTGGACGATCTGGCGCTGGAGGTTGGAGAGGTCCACGACATCGAAGTCGACGATCCCCAGCGTCCCCACGCCCGCCGCGGCGAGGTAGAGGAGCGCCGGCGAGCCGAGGCCACCCGCACCGATGAAGAGCGCCTTGCTGCCGAGAAGGCGCGCCTGCCCCTCCGCGCCGACCTCGGGGATGAGGAGGTGGCGGCTGTAGCGGGTCTTCTGCTCCTTCGAGAGGACGACCGGCTTCGTCCAGTCACGCCCCTCGCTCTTCCAGGCCTGGAAGCCGCCCTTCATCGAGGCGAGGTTCGTGTAGCCCATCTCGGCGAGGACCTGGGCGGAGAAGAGGGAGCGGACGCCGCCCGCGCAGTAGAGGACGACCGGCGTCTCGCGATCCGCCACCGCACCCTCGATCTGCTGCTCCAGGTAGGAGCGGCCGATATGGACGGCGCCCGGGATATGGCCCTCCTCCCACTCGGAGGATTCCCGGACATCGATGAGGCGCGCGCCGGACGCGACGAGATCGACCGCCTCCGCGGTGTTCACCTCGCGGATCTGGGATCGCGCCTCGCGCATGAGGTCGGAGAAGGACTTCGGCATCGATGGGTGCTCCGGAACGGGATGGAACGGCGCCGTGGGACGGGCTGCGCCCGGCACGGGGGAGGGTCAGGCCGGCGTCAGGCCGGCCGTCGACACGCGCAGCGGCGCTCCGGACGGCTCATGCGCCCGCCGCATCCCCGGCGCCGCGCACCTGCGCGGCGGCCTTCTTCACCGTATCGATCGAGAGGAGCGCGCACTTGAGACGCGCGGGGCTGATCTCGATCCCGAGGAGATCCAGGACGACCTGGTTCGTGAGCTCCTCCACCTCCGCGAGGCTGCGGCCGCGGATCTCGTCCGTGAGCATGGAGGCGGAGGCCTGGCTGATCGCGCAGCCGCGCCCGGTGAAGGCGACATCCTCCACCCGCCCGTCCTCGCCGACCGCGAGCATCAGGGTGATCCGGTCCCCGCACAGCGGGTTCGAGCCCTCCACAGAGGCGTCCGGGGATTCCAGCGTCCCGAAGTTGTGCGGGCGCCGGTAGTGCTCGAGGATCTCGTCGCGGTAGAGATCGTCCATGGGGCGGTCAGGGTACTCCAGCGATGGATCGGCGTGCCACGATCAGGCGCTCCGGGCGAAGACACGCTGGACGGAGCGGAGCCCGGCGGCGAGCCGGTCGAGGTCCTCCGTCGTGCTGTAGACGTTGAACGAGGCGCGCGCGGTGGCGGGCTCACCGAGCCGCTCGTGGAGCGGCTGGGTGCAGTGGTGGCCGGCCCGGATCGCGATCGCGTCGCGGTCCAGGAGCGTGGCGACATCGTGGGGATGCGCCTCCGGCAGGGTGAAGGTGACGATCCCCGCGCGCTCGTCCGCGGAGCGCGGGCCGAAGAGCCGGATCCCGGGCACCTCGCGGGGGAGGAGCTCCAGCGCGTAGCGGGTGAGGCCGCGCTCGTGCTCCCGGACGTTCTCCATCCCGATCGCGGCGAGGTAGTCCACCGCCGCCCCGAGGCCGATCGCGGCGGCCACGTCCGGCGTGCCCGCCTCGAACTTCCAGGGGACGTCGTTCCAGGTGGCGCTCCGGAGGCGGACCTCGCGGATCATCTCGCCCCCACCCATGAAGGGCGGCATCGCTTCCAGGAGCGCGCGGCGCGCCCAGAGCGCCCCGGAGCCGGTGGGCCCGAGGACCTTGTGGCCGGAGAAGACGACGAAGTCCGCTCCCCACGCCTGCACGTCCACGAAGGCGTGCGGGACCGCCTGCGCGGCGTCCACGAGGACGAGCGCGCCGGCTGCATGGGCGGCGGCGGTCATCTCCCGGACCGGGTCGATCGTCCCCAGCGCGTTGGAGACCGCTGTGAAGGCGACGAGCCGGGGCGCCGTGGCGAGGAGCGCGGCGTAGGCAGCCTGGTCGAGGCGGCCTTCGTCGTCGATCGGGATGAACTCGAGGACGGCGCCCGTGCGCTGGGCGAGGAGCTGCCACGGGATGAGGTTCGCGTGGTGCTCGAGCTCGGTGAGGACGATCCGGTCGCCGGCGCGGACGTTGACCTGGCCCCACGTGGCGGCGACGAGGTTGATCGCCTCCGTGGCATTCCGGACGAAGACGATCTCCGCGCTCTCCGCGGCGTTGAGGAAGCGCGCGACCTTCTCGCGTGCGCCCTCGTAGGCGGCCGTGGCCTCCTCACCGGTGGTGTAGATCCCGCGATGGACGTTGGCGGTGTAGCGGGCGTTGTACCCGTCCACCGCCTCGATGACGGCGCGCGGCTTGAGCGACGTGGCCGCGCTGTCCAGGTAGGCGAGCGTGCGCCCCCCGAAGTCGCGCTCGAAGAGAGGGAAGTCGCGCCGGAGCGCGACCGGGTCGAGCGGCCGGAGGGCGGTCATGCTGCCCATCGCCGGCTCAGGCGTCCCCGCCGGTGTCGTCGTCCGCCCCGACCTCGAGGCCCGCCTCGCGGAGGATCGGCGCGTAGCCCTCCTGCTCCAGCTGGAGCGCGAGCTCACGGCCGCCGGAGCGGATGATCCGCCCCTGGGCGAGGACGTGGACGACATCCGGCTGGATGTAGTTCAGGAGCCGCTGGTAGTGGGTGATGACGATGACGCCGAGGTTCGGGTTGAGCTGCGCGTTCACGCCCTCGGCGACGATCCGGAGGGCATCGATATCCAGGCCCGAGTCCGTCTCGTCCAGGACCGCGAACTCCGGCTCGAGGACGGCCATCTGGAGCATCTCGAGGCGCTTCTTCTCGCCGCCGGAGAAGCCCTCGTTCACGTAGCGGGC
>Ga0075471_10003063_pt1 | contig 10896 bp, 7 predicted proteins | sample DEB19_08_DNA_2_FD_74787 | JGI IMG/M metagenome (GOLD analysis project Ga0075471, IMG submission 74787) | Aqueous microbial communities from the Delaware River and Bay under freshwater to marine salinity gradient to study organic matter... | ecosystem: Environmental > Aquatic > Marine > Coastal ... | reverse complement strand
GGATGAGGCGAATCCCGAGCCGACCTTTGCGGTATTCGGGCAGAATGAAAATGGTGTCTTCCTCAGCAACCCACTTCTGGGTGTGAGTACTCTTCGACAAGTACATCATGCAGTTGCCAACCAGACGGCCAGCAACTCGCACCGTGAACAGCATGAAGCGGCCCTGCGCCTCAGCGTTGCACATGTACTCGTAGTTAGGATTGAGAGCGATGCCGTGTCGATATGATTCCGTCTCTGCCCAGTGCTGGGCGTGGACTGGCTTGATCTCGTCCAAGCAGTCCTTCAGGTACTCGACGTTGATAACCGCATCCCCATAGTCTTCAGGGGGGATGTCCATGATATTGATGTACTCATTGGAGTTACCGGATACCGATAACAGGATTCCAAGCGCAAGCTCTTCAGTAAGCACGTTCCCAATGTTCTGCTGAAGGACGCTTGCTAGATCTTTCATTTAGGGTACTTCTGCTTTACGGCCATGACCTTTGCTCTCATTTCATCCATAGCTGCACCGCCCTTCCAGATGGCGTCAAGCTGGTCTTCGAGAGTCGGGTACTCCTTCTTTCGGCTGTACCAGTAAGGCAGGTCGGATACCTTCACGACGTACTCTCTTACAACGTCTCCATCAAGGCGCTTTTCAAGCCGGTGTGTGATCGGATTGAAGCCTTCAACTCTGGCCGGAACAAAGGGAAGCCAATTCCCATGCTCTCCGGGTACGCTCTGCGGAGAGCTTGCCTCGCCATTTTCTCCCCATAGTATGTACATCAGCGAATACCCATCACTACTGCATTGATAGATTCTATATGTATAGCATTGGCAGATTGCGCCCAGACCTTTATCCGGAAAGAGCGTGGCTGCTTGGTGATTCCTGAGCCTGCGAAGATGACCACGCTGCTCATGTCGTAGGCGTCCCACAGGGTGTAGGCCATAGACGTGTACGTGCCGACCTGACCGGGGGCCAAAGTAGGTCTGGTTCTTGTGTAAGTCACGCCAAGTGGGGCGTACTGCTGGGAGACGTAAACTATGGTCTGTGTGCCAGTAAACGATACGCTGGTTACGGTTCCCTCAGCGCCTTCGTTTGAAATGATCGTGTCGCCAACGTCTATGTCCAAAGAGCCGCTAAACGTCAGCGACCATCCCCACTGGTAGTACCCCATCTCCCCGTTGAACTGAAGATCAAGCGTCTGTGAAACTGGAGTCAGTGGGCCTATTGCAGGGGTAGAAGTTCCGTCGCCAACACGAGCAGACTCAATGCGCATGTATAGGCCGACAGGCGCGTAGTACGCATCAATCACGTTGACTTGAATGTACGGATAGTGACCTTCCGGATGCGTAGATGCCGGAAGGTACACAGTCATGTACACGTTATCGGATGACGTTGGAACGTATCCGGACGGAGTCACACGAGATGTGATGAACTTCGTAACGTCGCCAGTCAGCTTGGAGACGTTCAGGTTCGCAATCTTCGCGCCATCGATGTTGGCGTTGGTGGCAATCAGCTGATTTGTGATTGCGCCGCCAGAGATCGTGAGAAGACCGCCGCTGGAAGTAAGAGTGTTAGCGTCAAGCGTAAGCTGGTTTGCCGTAATGTAAAGGCCGGTCTCTGGATTAGGGACAATCTTAGATGCGACTATTGACGTGATCTGCGCACTAGTAATCTCTGCATTCTCAATCATTGCAGTCGTGATTGTTCCCCTTTTTATGACGGCGGTATCTAGGTATGTGACCCCGCCTTCAACCTTAAAAGGGAATACATTCGTCGGAGTTCCGGATGCTGAGTTTGCGATGCGGAACGAAGAAGCAACAAACGTCGCCACGCCGTTAACTATTGACAGCGTCGGATTATGCGCAGTGAACCCGATGACATTGCCATTGATGTCAGTCTGCACACTGGTGCTTCCGCCGGCATAAAGCTCCGTGCCATAAGTCTTTGCGCCGTTGATTCCAACAACTGCGTTGATGTATCCGGTAGTAATCTTGTTGGCAGTAAGAGATGCAATCTGCGCAGACGAGATTGATGCGTTTTGTATGAACGCGCTCTTTATGTAAACGCCAGCAGGAACATACGGGTTTGCACTTCCGGACGTATATGCAAACGGAACAGTGTCAACAGAAGGCGAGTTAGTCAGGTTGTTGGCAGTGCTTGCCGGGTCAACGATTGCAAACTTGTCGGCGCGGATAATGAATGCCGATGTCGGTGTGCCGTTGACTGCAGTGCTGGACAGCCCGAAGCCGGACACATGACCGTTATTGTCGATCTTTACTGAATACTGGCCAAACAGATCATTATTTGTGTTGCGCTGTGCTACGAATCTCTGCTCAAGCGCAACGGATGAAAGCCCGTCAGAGACGTGAACCTGCTTCACGGCAGAGGCGAATGGGATGCCTACGTTCCATGTAAGCAGGTTTCCGGGGTTCGCGGCGTTCCACGTCGCAACGTCAGTCGAGTTACGAATTGTCCCGTTGTTGTCGAACACTTCTCCGTTGGAGTTTCGCGTTGCATAGCCGATCTTTGTCTGCTCGACGTTGACAACAGCGGCGGCGGTTTGCGGGATACGTGCGTCTTCAGTAATAACCCAAGCAGAGCCGTCCCATCTGTAGGTGGTATTGTTTCCGCCTGCAGGGTTTGTGTTGAACCAAATGTCGCCTACAACAAGAGCATTGTTTGTATTAGGCGGAGCTGTTGTCTGACGGAAAGTCTTGTTCTTGCTGCCGGCCACCGTCTCGACAGAACTCATTCTTACGGCAAGACCAGTAGGCCCGTTTACCGCAGTATCTAGGCTGTTGTAGGTCTCCTGAAGTGTGCTGACGTTTGACGTCAGAGTTCCGATTCGAGCATCAGTCGTCTCGACCCAAGCGCTTCCAGTCCAGCGGTACATCTTATTTGCGCTGGTCGATGAGCCAGACGGAATGCTGGTATCAATCCAAAGGTCGCCAACCGTGAATGATGTCAGCGGAGCCGGTGGGGATGTCGGCTGAGTTGCCTGCTGATAAACCTTTGTCTTCAGGTTTACCTGAGACTGAAGGCCAGTGGTTATCTGAGTCTGACTGGTGTCTGCATCGGCGCGAGCAGTGCGCTCTTCACCAATAATTCCTGAGATGTTTGAAAGCGTAAGGCCAGACGCTGTTGCTTGCCCAGTAAGAGTCGTAGAAAGAAGCTCACGCGCAGCAACTTCGGTGCTGTCAGCATTAGCACGGGCAGTCTTTTCGCTTCCAATCAATCCTCCTACCGTTGCAAACGTAACGCCCGAAGGATTTGTTGATCCAATTACCGAAGTAGAAAGCAGCTCTCTTGCGGTTGCCTCAGCAGAGTCGGCAGCGGCTCTAGCAATTGCCTCTTCCAAAATTGATGCCTGAGATGCGGCGGGAGCATTTCGCCCGATCGAGATCCAGTCGATGTCGAATGTGTCTGAGCTGGTGCCAAGCAGGATCTGGATGTTGAGGATCGTGCCGCTAGTCCAGTCAGTAATGCCGTCAACGTCAAAGTCGACAATGGTCGTCGTGCCGACTCCGATGCCGGGGTCTGCAATTGTCTTCTCGTATGACGAGGAGAAGCCGTGGCCAGAAGTCTTCCAGCGCAGCTTGCCTACCCAGCCAGTGCCGGCGACACGCTTGAAGCGCACCTTCACAATGCGGTACGAAGCGCCGCTAAATCCGGGGCTGAAGTCTGCAGACAAGCTGATTGAAGGATCAGATCCTGTCGGAGTAAGCGTGATGTAGCCGTTACCAACAGACAGCGTGCAGTTAGAGCCTACCCAGCCATCAGCTGAGCTGTCGAAATGGAACGTGTCGTACGGATCGAAACCGCCAGACACACCTGCAGTCAGAAGCGAGATCTGCTGCGCAAGTGCAGAGTCTTGCTCTGAACGAGCCTGCCGCTCTTGAAAGATAAGGCCAGTAGTGACCTGCCCTAAATCACTTCCGGTATATCCGCCCCGCAGCTGAGTGGCGAGTGTGGTTCTCTGGAGAGCCTCAGCGGAGTCTGCGTTGGCTCGCGCTGTAGCCTCATCCTGAATAGCTGCGGTGAGCGTACTGTTATTGTCATTAACGGTAGCCGTTAAAGTCGTAATGTCCTGTGCCAGTGCTTCGTCAGCGCTCTGCCTTGCAATTTGCTCATTGGTAATGGCAGTTCCGCGAGCCTCAGCCTCATCGAGCAAAGCCTGCGCACGAGTAGCGGCCTCCGCATTGATCGCAGCAACACGGGCAGTGAACTCCTCCTTCATTCGGTAGTTCACGGAATTGACCAGCTCAGACGGGCCGTCGATCAGCTTAATCCTGCTTGAAAGATCCTTGACTAGGTCGAGGTTGAGGATCTCCTTCTCAAGGATTTTGATCAGCTCTGCAGGGTCTGTCGCCGCCTGAGCGGATGCAGACTCCTTGCTGTACGGGCCAGTGACCTCTGCCTTGGAAACGAACCGCACCCAGTAGTAGTAGGTGAAGTCTTTTGCTCTTGGGCTATCCATGTAGCCCTGAGAGGTGCTTGTTCCTAGCAGCGTAGCCGCGCCAATGTCGTCGCTCTCTGCACGCCACACTTCTGCCTGAAGGTGGTTTTTGTAGAACGGCTGATCCCAAGTGATGAAGATGATTCCGATCGAGCCAAGCGCCTGAACATTCTCAGGAGCAGGAGGCGGAGTCAGGTCTTCAGACGGGACATACCCATCGGGATCTGAGTTAGGCGGGAAAATTGGAAGGCTAAGCTTTGCTGCCGATGACGGGAAATACGTGTTAGTAGCGTCCTTAGCCATCCCAAGATTGACGAGATCGCGGTAGGTTACGTTGGCGTCAAGCTTGTTGCCTGACACACCCTCTCTAACATCGAGCAGCATCTTGACTGCGTTGAGAATGTACTCAACGGAGCCAGTGCCAACATCAGGGATTGACGGGACTTTCGTCTCTACGCTCATGCGCCTTTCAACTCAGCAGTAGATTGGGCCACGGCGATCATCTGCACAGGGTCTTGCCCTTCAACAGTCACGTACCAGTTGCGTGCAAGATACCCGGCAGGCAATCGGAACGGATCTGCGTTGGCTATCACCTTTGTCAGCTTGAGTACGCCATCGGCGTATATTTTAAGGGTGCAATTGTTCGTGTATGTAGAGCAGAAAACCTGCGCCACGCCGAAGTTTGTCTCCTGAGCAGCCTCGAAAATCTTCGACTTCCAGAAGTAGTTGCGCTTAGTCGAGGACTTGTCCATCTTGACGATGTTCCCGGTCTCGACAATGTGCAGAGAATCCGAAGTGGCCACGACATGGCCTGCGGTTGTGGTCTGCGTGCCGATGGTGAACGGCGCATCGTTACCCACGAGGTTGAAGACGAGAACGCCTTTGGAGTTGTCCGTCTTCGTGTAGAAGGCGTAGTAACGCCCCTCGTGAATGTAGGCGTGAATGGATGACGGGTTGTATTCCTGCCACTGCTTCTGTGACAGCATCTTCGCGGTAAGCAGGCTGACGCCGCCAAGTCCGATCTGAGCAAGGCCATCCGGCGATGCGTAGATGACTGAGTCGCCAGCATCCACGATAGACCGCTTCGAGACGCACGCCTGCTGGAAGGACGTCTTGACCAGCGTCATTGCAGACGGGTCGATGCCAGTGGCGATGTACGGGAAAGAATCGGTCAGTACCGCAACAGACTGGCCAAAGGTGCCAAGCCCGACGATGGTGGCATCCACAGGCAGGAAGTTCTTGCTCGACCACGCATGCGGCATGAACGGCTCTGAGAAGCACAAGTCCTTCCCTGAGAAAGCCGTGAAGATGCCGTTGGCCATGACCTTCAAGCCCTTCAGATTGGTCGGCGGCGGCTCCCAGTCCAGCGACGGCATGATTTCGCCAAGGTCGGCCTGACTCTTGTAGTCGACATAGTTCACAGTGGCAATCGGGATTTCCGCAACAAACTGGTAGTCTGTTGTATTTGAGCCACTTGATGTGCGATAGACGTACTTCTTGGTGATGTTGTAATTGCCCGTCGGCGCACCGCCGGTTATGACCAAGACGCCCTCGTTCGGGTTAACGTCAATCAAGGTAGAGGGGGCAGAAGGCGGCCCTTCCTCGCCGTAGGCAGAGACGTACGTGTACACGTATACGCGGCTCTCAGCTGTAACCTTGGCCGGAAGTGAGGCAACTGCGCCAAACGCCGCCACGGCCCCACCCGGCGGCTCGTCGATGCCGTTTTGAACGGCTGGGGCATCGTTGCCCGTAATGCCGCCATCAGCCGCCGTGTCCGTATACGAGGACTGAGAGACCGGGACTTCGGCCACCAGCCGGTAGGCGGAGTCTGTGACCGTGTAGGTTCCAGTGCCGCTGTAGGTGACCGTCTGGCGGTAGATCCGCTTCTTGATCACGTCAGAGGAGACTGTCTCGTTGTGGGTGATGTTAACAGCTGTTACGCCGTTTACGACCTTGACCACGCCAGACGACTTGCTGACCGGCCCTTCGATCGAGGCACCCGTGACAAAAGAGATTGCATAAACATGGGCGATCGTAGTGGCCCCCGGAGTCACGGTGGTGTCCGTAAACGGAATGACCGCTACCGGGGCGGAGATCGGGCGAGTCGGGCGGTTCTCTACGCTGCCTGCCAGAGCAGCTCCGCTGACCAGCTCAGCGTCTGTGTGAAGATCTATGTACTCCGCATCGCTCAGTGGAACCGTGTCCACCAGCCTGAAGACGCCATTGACCTTCCGATAGATTCGCTTGTTGGTGATGTCGAGGTTGCCGTTGTTGTCCGTAGGCAGGGAGAACAGCTTCACCTTCGGCGGGTATCGGCGCTTGACCGCATACGTGCCAGCAGGAGGCTGGGCCGGGAAGGCCTGCGTGTTCTTGATCGTGAAGATCTTCGAGTCAACGATCGAGGCGACTTCCCAAGTGTCGTTCCAGCCGGCCTCAGTCGAGCCAGTAATGCCAATGTAGTCCTTGGCTGCAAGCTTATGGGAGGCAGAGCAGGTGACCCTGTATGAAGTTCCGCTTTCGTAGGTGAAGCCAGTTACAAGAACAACTCCGGTGTCTACGTTGGCCGAAAGCGCCTTGACCTTAACCTCTTCGCTAGGCGCAGACTCCTTACTGCCATCACTGTTTGTGTACGTCAGCACATAAGTGCGCTCGACAGTGTCGGTCTCAGTCACCGGAACGCCGGTAACAAGCGGAACAACTTCAGGCTTCGGGATACCAAGGCGGTACGAGTTGCGCGGATAGGCAGAAGTGCCAGTCGAGAATGCGACAGACTCAGGAGCGTAGCGGGGGTAGTCCTCGCCAGTCCAGTAGATCCTGCCGTACTCATCCTGAGTGATTGGCGATCGTGCGATGTCCACGTCCGACGTGAACTCGAACCAGTTCAGCGCCTCATTCACGTTGTCTCTAGCGCGGAAGATCGTCTGCACAGTGCCGGAGACGGTCTTCAGCGCAGTGACGGTGGTGTTGCTCTCGACAGGCTCGATGTTGCCGGAGAAAAGGCGAACGTCTTTTGCTTCTTGTGCCTCAGAGGAATCAAGGAGCTTTGGGTCGAGGATCGGACGCATACCGCGAAATCCTCGAATCACGAAACCTGCCATGTTTTCTTCCTAGATGAGAATAAGTGGGCCTCCTAAAAAGACGGGGGCATTTCTGCCCCCATGCATTTTAGGCTTTCGGAGCCTCTTCAACAGCAGGGGGCTGCATCTGCGACTGAGCCTGCCCTTGAAGCTTCTGGATCAGGCCAGCCACAGTCTCGAAAGGCTGCTTGGCGAGGGCCGCGATCAACAGATTGGCTTCTTCCATCGACACTTCAAACTTCAGCGTATTCACAAATTACCTCCTGTTAAATCAAACCTGCCCACTCGCACGGGCAATTGCTTCTGCCATCAAGGTGTCGCGCTGGTCAGCTGGCAGTTGAGCCAATAGCGCCTCGTAGACTAGGAAAGACTTTGCACGCTCAGCCTTCTCTGTCTTGAGAAGGTAGCGAATGCGGTCGCGGTACTGATACCGAGAAACGATGTCGTCGTACTCGTCAGGGACGAGATCAAGCGTGGCATCCTTGTACTGAGCCAAATTGGCAGGCCATTCGTCATCTGGCATAGACGCCAACATCGCCGTGTAATTAGTGATGTTGATGTCATAAGCCATAATCTCCTGCTCTCGCATAACCGCGTTGTCTGCGAGAACAGGATACTTTGCAGTGTTAGATACCGAATAAAACATGATCGACCTCCAAATTAACTAAAAGACGTTGCCATGTGGATGCCATTGCAAGTTTCCGAAGTAGACGTAGCGGGGTCTGCGTATTTAGTTCCATACCCGTTGTTCCAAGGGTATATTGACATGTAGGGAGCAACGAAGTGTCCAATCCCTACATCAAGGTTTAGATTGAAACTTACGTCGTTTCCGCCACCGTCTGTATTTGGAAGAACTGTTGCTGGGTTTGAGTAGGCTGACCCCCATCCGTTATAGTTCCACTCAAGGGTAACAAAACCAGCGCCGCTCAAAGCGCCTGAGCCACTGCCCCATGCGTATGTTATGACAGGAGAAAAGCTACCAGTCTTTATCCAGCTAAGCTGACAACTATTAGGCGATGCAAGAATTACCGTAGAGGCCATAGTGGAGTATCTAGTTCCAAACCCTGCATAGAAGTCAAAGTCGTAAGCCACTGACCTACGTTCACCAGTGCCAAGCGTCCCGTATATTACGACAAAAATATTAGATGTTATTGAGTAAGCACTGCTTGACGGAAGTGATGCAGGGGCCGTTTTTTTAGCGCCCCACCCAGTAGAACTGTTGAACGCCCAAGCAGATACGCGATCCGCACTAGTTGATGTCGCAGAAAATAGGACTACGTCATCTGGGGGGTTGCTTCCAGACGGCCCTCCATAAAGCTTTACAGCGTGCGCGTCCGGTGGGCTGGTGGACGGGTCTGAGAACTTTGTCCCAAATCCGCTTGCATCAGACCAAGCCCAAGCGACTGTTGTAGGAGCTGATGAGGAGCCTCCGATAATTACCGCGTTTCCGTCTGTAGAAAACGTCATTACCCCGTTACCGCTAGAGAAGTAAACACTTGTTACTGGGTATGTGGACGGCGCTGTATAGCGAGTCCCAAACCCAGAAGAGTCGCTCCACGGATAAAACGCGACGTATCTTCCCGTCAGAGATGCGTGGATAAAGCCTACTGCTGTTTTTTTCTGGTTGGCCTGAACGTGGTAAGTATTGTTGGCCGGTAGAGAACCCGGATTTGAGTACTTCGTTCCGAATCCTTGAGACCATCTGTAAGCGTGTGCGCGAGTAGTCCCTGTAGTTGCAGCAAACACGGTGGAAGCGCCGTATGTCCTGCCATAAAGGTCTGCGAAAGATATCGACTGGCTTCCGCCAAGCCTGTTAGCCGTCGTCCTTACAGCCGCATCTCCAAGGCTTGTTGTAGCCGTAGAGCCTTTCCGGATCTCAAGATTAAGATCCGAAAACGAAATCGGGCCTGAAGCAGGAAGAGCCATTAGTAGTTAGACGGCAGGCGGAACTGGTGATACAGGAACAGGCTCAGGGACAGGCTGCCACGGAAGCGGCTTCTGCTCCATAGCAAGCTTCTCGGCTTCCTTGGCCACAACCATTGCGATGTGCGCCTTGATGCTGTCGATAGTAGTGTCATTCTCTACCCACGAAACCAGCTGCTCCTCAGTGAGCGAGGAGAACGCAGTAAAGCTTTCCGGGTCAGCAGCGCCAAGCTTGACGGTAGTCGGAAGATTAAATTTAGCCGCGCCGTCAGTGCCGGTCACGGTGACCTCGACTTCCTTAACGACATCCGTTAAGCCGTCCTGAGCCACCACACGGGCAGCGTTGATCTTGTACGAGTAAACGAGAGCCATGTCAGCCTCCTAATGAAGTCGTGATTTTATCTCGGCCAGCTCTTTTTTGAGCATGACCAGTTCCTTTGCAAGCTCGACGGCAGAAGCCATTGCGGCATTTCCGTACGACACGGAGAGCGTGCCCATCTCGTCAGTCGCCTTGGTGATTGCTTCGGGCAACAGTCTTTGGAAAGACTGCGCACCAATGCCGACCTGCGTGATCTTCTCGCCATCGATTCGGTCGTAGATGCCTACCTTGACTTGAGCCAGTCGCTCGACGTAGTTCTCTGGCATCTCGCGCCAGTTGGTCTTGAGCCGCTCATCTGAGTATGCCGTGACGTTTCCGGACGCCTTGATCGAGTACGCCATACACGACCCGAAGCCGCCGTTAATAAGCACTAGCATTCCGTGGCTGTCTAGGTTCCCTGCTACGCCGCCTGCGTTCGGATGCGACCACGCGATGCCGTACAGGTTGCCGGTGGTTGTGCCGTTAGCTGGGAGCTTGTACGAGTCGCCCATAGCGAACACGCCTTGGTATCGGTCAGCGCTGTACAAGCCGACAATGCCGTTCCCGTAGTTGTCGTCGATGTAGAAATTACCGTTGGCCCGCTGAGAGCGTGATGCATATCTAACGCCTAGGTCTGACGCCTCTACCCACCCACTACCTGAGTGTGCGCCATTGTTGTACACAAGACGTCCAAGGTATGAATAATAAACGTGCATCGAAGACGCTTCGCGATACGCAGCGCTGCCGGAGTACGCGCCGTCGTCGTAAACGTAACGCCCATAAGTTGCGTTGGTCGCGTTGGTCGCGTTGGTCGCTGAGGCTGCCGCGCCGTTGTAGTAACTTCCGTTGCTACTAATAGAATACGACCCGCCGTTTAGGTAAATAGTGCCGTTGTTGTAGTAGTTTATGTAGGTCGATTTGCCCGGCCCCGAATCAAGATGCAGGTTTCCGTCAGTTGCTTGCACTGTCGCAATTGTTGCGACCCCGTCAGTTCCTCCGTTACCGCCAATCCGAACTCGACCGCCCCAACTTGAATTTGGCGCAGTAGTAAACGATACGTTTCCACTGTGAAAAGATTGGCGAATGTTTGCAGTGAGAT
>Ga0075471_10003062_pt1 | contig 10897 bp, 8 predicted proteins | sample DEB19_08_DNA_2_FD_74787 | JGI IMG/M metagenome (GOLD analysis project Ga0075471, IMG submission 74787) | Aqueous microbial communities from the Delaware River and Bay under freshwater to marine salinity gradient to study organic matter... | ecosystem: Environmental > Aquatic > Marine > Coastal ... | reverse complement strand
AGGTGCGGCGGCTCGATCACCAGCACGCCGTCGCGCCAGAAGGCGATGCCGCGCGGCATGATGAGGCCGTCGAGGAAGACCTCGGCCTTGTCCATGCGGCCGTCGCCATCGGTATCGCTCAGGACCTTGATGCGGCCGAGGCGCTCGCGCTCGCCTGCGCCGGTGGCGTCGCGCATGTAGCCGCGCATCTCGACGACCCACAGGCGGCCGTCCGGGCCGAACTTCACGACGACGGGGGCCTCGACCAGCGGTTCGCTGGCGACCAGCTGGATCTCGTATCCGTCGACGATCGAGAAGGTCGCGAGCTCATCGGCCGCGCTGCGCACGGGCGCATCGCCCACCCGCCACTCGGCGGGCAGGTCGCCCTGCGTCTCGCCGGCGCGGTCTCCATTCTGCGCGAGCACGGGCGCTGCGCAGAGCACAAGCGATGCGGATGCGACGGCGGCATGCGGGAAACGACTCGACGGCATGCATGGAGTGTACGGCAAGTCACGCGGGATCCGACACATCAAGACCTTCGCGGACATCGCACGCATATGCACCGCAGGCGAGGAGGATGAGCGCCACCTCATCTTCGCGATGTCGGTGCGCGCCGCCGCCGCCCTTGCCTAGAACATGAACTGAAGCTGAGTGCGGATCACCCACTGACCATCGCTGGTCGATCCGCCCGAAGCGGTGTAGTCGGGCAGCCATCCTGCACCTGATCCGTTGAAGTCGACCAACGGCACGAACGCGTAGCCGATGTCCGCCGAGACCTTGAGGTACTTCTGGCTCGCGCCTGCGGGCCACCAGTTCACGCCCAGGGTGACGATGCTGCTCTCCTCACCCGTGGCTTCGATCGCAGTGAGGTTGGTGCGATACTTGTCGGTGTCTGTGTTGCCGACCTCGTATCGCGCGAAGAGCTCGGTGTCGTCGGCGACGAACACGCCGCCCTGTATAAGCGCACCCCATTGCGCGAGTTCGTCGGAGGTGCCCCCACCGCGCACGGGCTGTTCACCCTGAAGCGTGACCTCGCGGTAGACGCCGTACACGAGGATCGACGCGCCGCCGAAGTCGATGGAGGCGTCGGCAGTCGCCGACCACACCACATCGGGCGTCAGCGTGCCGAAGCTCGACGGCAGCATCTGCTCGATCGAGCCTGCGATCCCGAACAGCAGGCCCGCCGCCTCGCCGCGGTAGCTCTGCGCATCCTTGAACTGCTTCCACTCGCCCAGCGGCTTGTACTCGGCGCGCGCTGCGAACGCGTAGTCGGTGGTGCCGGACTGGAAGGCGACATTCTGACCACTCGCGACATTTCCGGCGGCACCCGCGCCATTGGTCGGGATCGCGGCGTTCGCCCGCAGCGCGTCGCCGTAGAAACCCTCGGCGCGGAACTGCTCGCCCATCCAACCGAACGACACGCCCTGCGAGCGCGCAAGCGAGAAGACCTCATTCACCAGCGAGCGCTCGACCGCAAGCTGGCCGGTGGCGGAGATGAGCTCCTCGCGCAGGAACGGCGCCTTGAACTGGCCCATCCTGAGCGCGTATCCGCCGTCGAACGACTTCTGCACCCACGCGTCGTCTAGGTAGCCCGTGTTGGAGCCGGTCACGGAGCGGTTGTTCGCGAACTTGAACTCGTAGGTCCAGCTTGGGTCGATCACATTGCCCGAGAACGAGATGCGCGAGCGGCGTACCTCGAATCCGTAGGTGTCGTCATTGGTGCCTGCGGCCACGGAGCCCTGCGCCGCCGCATCCGAACCGATGTCACGGTGGTTGTAGGTCCAGCGGAACTGCGCGTCGCCGCGAATCACGAGCGCGAAGTTTCCGTCCGTGCTGGACAGGAAGAAGCCCTTCGACTTGTCCCAGCCAGCGGTCGCGGCGTCGCCGGCAAGCGATGCCCTCGCTGCGCTGTCGGCAAGCATGTCGCTGACGATCGAGCGGATCTCCTTCGCGCGTTCCTCGGTGAGCCAGGTTCCGTCCTTCCCGGCGCGCTGCTCGAGGCGCGCGACCTTCTCGACGAGCGCGGCGTTGGTCGCTGCGATCTCCTCGTTCTGCTCGCGCAATCGGCCGAGTTCCTCGAGGGCGCGGGCAAGGTCGTCGTCCGCAGCAAGCACAGCCGATACCAGAAGTCCCGAGGCCATGATCGCGTTCATCATCGTGCCGCTCTCCTCAGCGCGGAATGATAACGAAGGCTGTCGTCAGGCGTCGTGCCCGAGTTCCTCGCGCACGACATACGGCTTCGTGTCGCCGATCGCGTCGTTGGCCTCGGTGAGCAGCTCGAGCACGAACCCCATGGCCAGGAAGAAGAGCGCCGCGAGGAAGAACATGATCGCGACCAGGAACGGCGGTCGCGTGCCCATGTCGATGTTGTGGACGAACTTCTCCCACAGAAGCCACGGCATCACGATGCAGTCGACGAGCAGCAGCAGCACGCCGATGCGTCCGAACAGATAGAGCGGACGCGCCTTGAAGCTCGACTGGAACCCGAGCATGAGGATGTCGAAGATCACATCGAACGAGCGCGAGAGGCCGTAGTGGCTCTTGCCCGCGAAGCGCGCCTGCGCCTCGATCCACAGCTCCGCCGTCGATCCGCCGCGCATGTGCACGAGCGCGGGAAGCAGCCGGTGATGGCCCGGCCGCAGCCGCAGCGAGCGCGCCATGTCGCCCTCGATCGCCTTGAAGCCGCCCATGTCCTTGATCTCGCATCCAGTGACCTGACGCAGCAGCCAATTCGCCACGCGGCTCGGAATCCGCTTGGTGAGCAGCGACTCCTGGCGTCCGCGACGGTTGCCCGAGACCAGGGTGTAGCCCTTGTTGAGCCTCTCCAGCAGGAGCTGGATGTCCTCTGGCTTGTGCTGAAGATCACCGTCGGTCACCACCACCACTCGGCCGCGCGTGGCCTGGATGCCTGCGTAGAGCGCGCTGCATTGGCCGACATTCCGCGCGAGGAACAGCGCCCGCACGCATGGATAGCGCGCGGCGCCTTCGCGCAGGAGGCGGTCCGTGCCGTCGGTCGAACCGTCGGACACGACCACGATCTCGTGCGAGACGCCGATCGCGCGCAGCGCGGCCTCGGTGCGGCGCAGGAACTCGGAGACGCAGCCCTCCTCGTTGTACATGGGCGCGACGACGGAGATCTCGATGTGGTCTCTGGATGGAGTGCCGTTGGTCTGCATCGCGTTCGGTCAGAGCCTGTCGAAGGAGGTGATCCGCCAGCCGTTCGTGGCCGCGGCTTCCTGCCACGCGCCGTCCATCAGGCTGCGGAACTCCGGTTCCCACAGCTCGTGGACACGCATCCTACCGAAGGTCGCGGGCAACGCAGGGTCGCCGTCGGCCCGCAGGCCGGGATGACAGACGATCTCAATGACGCGCGGTCCGATGCCCTTCAGCGCGCGCGCACACGCGTCGGGCGTGAGGCGCGCGCCTTGCTCGGCGATGCCCCACACCGCGTCGGGCGTGCGTATATCAGGACCTGTCTGCGCGTAGGCGCAGAGCGCGCGCAGCACGCCGCGGCGAAGCGCCGACGCGCCGAACCGCGCGTTGCCGAAGCGCTCGTCGCTGCGACGGACCCATTGGATCCCGTGCTCGCGCGCGACATCGCAGGCGATCGCGAAGAGCCCGGGCAGGCAATGCGTGTGCTTCTCGCCGTCGAGATGCGAGAGCGCGAGCCCGCGCGCGCGCAGGTGCGCGACCTGGCGCGACCACTCGAGCCTGACTTCGGATGCCACGACCTGCCGGCGCAGCACGCGCCACGCGAGCTTCGCCGCACTGCCGAGGAAGAGCCCGTCGTCGCCGAGAAGCGATCGCACTTCGGACGCGGGCGAAAGCGGCACGCCGCGCAGGATGTTGAGATGCGCGCCGAGCGACACGCCGGGATATGGGCGGATGGCGTCCTGATCGGGGCCGTTCGCCAGCACGCTGGCGCTCGTCACCGTGCCGCGCTCCGCACATGCCTCGACCGCGCGGCGCACCGCGGGATGCAGCCCGATGTCATCGACATTGATGATGAGCTGCAGCGTACGCCTCACCAGAAGACCTGCGCTCCGGAATCGATCGTGAAGATGCGCTCGAGCTTCTTCGAGCCGTCCTCGACGAGCCAGTAGAGGCCGTCGCCCGGCAGGTGCTCGAAGCTGCGCGCGCCCGCGCCCGATTCGATGCGTCCGAGCGATTTCCACGCGTCGGCCTTCCACACGAAGAGCTCGTACGCGGCGCCGTCCTTCACCACGGTGCGCGCCTTGATGACGCCGGTGTCGGGATCCTTGATGTCGGGCTTGGTGGTCGACGCGAGCAGGCTCGCCTCGGCGGCGCCCTTCGCGGCGAGCGTGTGCACGACGCCGTCGGTGTCGATCACGAATGGCTCGCCCGCGGGGCGGTCGTCGTCGCCGATGTGGTGCATCGGCAGGTAGCAGATGTTCCGGCCGAGCGCCGTGAACTGCGCGCGGCCGTCCTCGATGCGCGCCCAGTGGATCGGCTTCCATGATCCGCCGTTGAAGACGGCGATGTACGCGAAGCGCTGTCCTTTAGGGACATTCGCGAGCTCGACGGTCACATCGCTCACGGGCTGGTACTGCGCGGTGACATCGATGTAGTGCGAGCTCGCAAGCCACTTCGGCACGGTCTCGTCGTCGCGCTTGATGGCGGCGAGGCTGTCGGGCTGCGTGGCGAAGGTCTTGCGGTACACCTTCGCGGCGCGGCCCGCGAGGCCGGCGCGGCCCTGCCCGTTCGCGTCAAGCACGACCTCCCACGCGTGGTTGTTGTCGCTCGCGGCCCACCACGGCGTGTAGTCGCTCGCGCACATCGCGGCCACCGAGCGCATGCCGAAGGAGATCATGTTGGTGATGTCCTCGCAGCGGCCGAGCCTGCGCTCGCACATCTCGGCGTAGCTCTGGTCGGTCGGGTGCAGGTAGAAGAGATCGGTGAAGCCCGTCCACGGATGGACGGTGGCGCGCACCTTCTCGCCGAACGCGCGCACATCGGTCTCGCCCGCGTTCTGCGCGCAGAGGTCGGCGAGCCGCGCGCGGGCGGGCGCGCGCCAGAGCCCGAGCGGCTCGTTGCTTCCGCGGTACGGCAGGATGAACTCGCGGAACACCTCGAACCTGACGGACTTCGCCCACGGCTCGGTGCGCCACGCGTCGAAGGCCTCGTCGAGGTGCGCCGTGAGGAAGTCGGCGCTTGCATGCTCAAGGTCGCTGTCGAAGCGAATCTTGCGGAAGTCGCAGCCGGGGTTGTCCTTCTCGATCCGGTTGAGTGCGGCCTCGGCCTCGCCGAAGCTCTTGTAGTCGAGCGCGTCGAACGAAAGCCGCGTGCCGTCCTTCGTGGTGAGCTCGATGACGGCGAAGCCGTGGCCCTCCATGTTGGCGACCAGCCAGCGCGCCGCGTCGCGCTTCTGCGCGTCGCCCGACTTCTCGCAGCGGTCGAGGAAGCGCTCGATCTCAGCGCGGTTGGCCCCGGCTGCGACGAGATTCGCCTTGATGGCGCCATCGAACGCATCGGTCGGCGATGGTGTTGCGGCGACAAGCAGGAAGAGCGCGGGGACGAGCGCAGTGGTCATGCCGCGATTGTCGCGACGAAGCGCTGCGCGCGCAACGCGCCGCGGCATTCAGCCGCTGAAGCGGCAACCGCTGTGGAACGAGCCGTCGGGCATCTCGCGCGACCAGACCACGACGAACGGCCGCCCAATGCGCGATCGCTCGGGCAGCACGGTCAGGACTTCGCCCGCGCGGCCGACGGCAAGCCTGTGTCCCGTCCTCAGGCAACAGCCTCCGTCGCCGATGTCCACGAGTTCCTGCAGTACGGGAAACGCAGAAGGTCCCTCCCAATGCACCGCCACATCGGCGGGAAATGCGACCCGCGGCGAACTGCGTCGCTCGAGGAGGTTGCGCCGTGGACCCGCATCCTGCGTGGATCGGTGGAGACGATCGTCGGGCGGGGCAACTCGCGGTTGGGTCGGGGAGTGCATGGGTGACTGGATGGGGGAGTGGGGCATGGAATTCAGCCTTGGCTCCATTCCGTGCGCCCTTGCTGCGGCGCCGTGCGCGGGAATCCTGACTTGGACCTGATCTCGGGGTGTTCACCCGCCCCCTGTTCACGTACCGCTGTCGGCTCCTGCCGTGTGATCCCGATTCATAGGGGTGTTTGGTTCAGTCGTCCCTGAACCCTGCCGATAACGACCTCATGGACAAGCCCGACGGCGACGCCAGTTCCAGCCCTTCGCAACCTGACGCGGCGTTCGCTGTGGACACAGGTGGCGCTGGCCTCGAGATGGACTTCGAGGCGATGCAGCGGCAGATCGAGTCGCTGCTCGCGGGCGAGCCCGAGGCACCGGCGCACGCGGAGCCCGCGCCCGAACAAGCCACGCCTGTCGCAACGACCACCGACATCCGCGCCGACGCGCTCGAGGCAGAGCCTGTCGATCCGCTCATCAAGGAAATCGATGCGGCGCTTGCAGACGATGCGGACGCGCTCCTCCGGGGCGCGAACGGCGACATCGGCGAAGCGCTGCGATCCGTGTTCGACGAGCGTGCGCTGTCGGGGCAGGAAGAGGAGATCAACCGCGCGCTCATCGAGGCCTTCGGTTCGAGCCGGGTTGCTGCGCCGTCGTTCTCGACTCCGCAGATCACGAATCCGCTCCCTGGCTTCGAGGGATCTGCGCGGCAAATCAGCGTTGAGACGCTTCATGGGGAGCGCGCAGCGTCGGCTGAACCTGCAGTTCAGGCGCCTGCTGCGCCAGATCCTGCCGAACCAGCCGCGATGGTGTCGCCCCAGGTTCAAGCCAAGCGAGCGGACGAGACGAAGTCTGTCGTCGAGACCGTTGCGCCGACGCAGGCACCTGCGTCGGAGACACCGATGAAGCAGGAACGAACCACCGCCAACGAGACGACGACCACCGCTGCAGCGCCGGTGCGCGCGCGCCGTCCGCTGCTCGAGCTGCCCGTGCGCGCGTTGTCCGCGCCGATGCGTGCAATGCCCGAGACTGCGCGCCTTGTCCTCAGCCTTGCGGCCATCACACTGGCCCTGTGGACGCCGGTCGCGTGGTGGCTCGCGCATCGCGCGACGCAGACTCCGGCGGTCGCGCCCATCGTCATCAAGCCTGCGCCGGTGGTGGCGACTGCGGCCGCAGAGCCCGCCAAATCCGATGGCGGCGGCTCGGGCCACTGACGCAGGAATCCGCCGCCTGCTTCACCGCTCCGCGCGTCCGCGCGAGAGCAACTCGCGCATCGACTCGTGGGTTTCCTTCGCCGCTCCCGTGAGAAGCTCGGCCTGTTCCTCGGCGTGGTAGCTCGAGCGCACGAGCGGTCCGCTCTCGCACACCTTGAAGCCGCGGGCAAGGGCCTCGCGGCGGAACATCGCGAACTGGTCGGGGTGCACCCAGCGCTCGATGGGCAGGTGATTGCGCGTCGGCTGGAGGTACTGGCCTATGGTGATGATGTCGGCGTCGCTCGCGGCGCGCACATCGTCGAGGAGCTCGAGCACCTCGTCGTCGCGCTCGCCGATGCCGGCCATGATGCCCGTCTTCGTCACGAGGCCGCTCTGCTTGAACTGACGCAGGACCGCGAGCGAGCGCTCGTACTTCGCCTGCGGGCGCACGGCGGGATGCATGCGCCGCACCGTCTCCATGTTGTGCGAGATGATCTCGGGGCGCGACCTGCACACGACCTCGATCGCCTTCTCGTCGCCCTGGAAGTCGCCGACCAGGATCTCGACCGACATGTCGGGGCACGCGTCGTGCACGCGGTTGACCGTCTCGGCCCAGATCGCGGCGCCGCCGTCCGCGAGCTCATCGCGATTGACGCTCGTGATGACCACATGCTTCAGCTTCATGAGCTTCAGCGACTCGGCCACGCGGCGCGGCTCGTCGAGGTCGAGCACGGGCGGCTTGCCCGTCTTGATGTTGCAGAATCCGCAGGCCCGCGTGCACACATCGCCAAGGATCATGATGGTCGCGGTGCCGCGGCCCCAGCACTCGCCCATGTTCGGGCACGAGGCCTCCTGGCAGACGGTGTGCAGCTTGTGCTCGTCGATGATCGACTTGAGACGCTCGTAGCCGGGGCCACCGGGCACGCGCGCGCGCAGCCAGTCGGGCTTGCGCTGGATGCGCAGGTGGTTCACGGGCGATTCGCGGTTGTTGATGACCTGCGCGGTCAGGTCGAGCATCGATCCCGCGCTTGCCGCCCGCTGCGTGTCGCCACCCAGAGGCCTCGGATGCCGCGCCAGCGTGCGCGCCACCGCATCGGGGCTCGGAGCGCCCGGCTGCTGCAGGACTGGCTCGCCGTGGTGCTGGGAAGGCGGTTTCGAAGCCATGGATCCGGCAGTGTAGTTGATCCCCTGATTCAGCCGCCTTCTTTTCCTCTAGACTTCCGCGCCCAATGAGCCTTCCGACGATCGTCCACCGCACCGCACATCTGCCCAACGGCCTCGAGATCCAGGCCGAGATCGATGCGAACGCACACACCTCCGCGGTTGGATTCTTCGTGAAGACGGGCGCGCGCGACGAACCCACGGAACTTATGGGAGTCTCGCACTTCCTCGAGCACATGATGTTCAAGGGCAGCGAGAAGCGGCGCGCCGAGGATGTGAACCGCGACTTCGACGAGGCCGGTGCGTCGCAGAACGCATTTACGACCGCCGAACTCACCGCGTACCACGCGCACATGCTGCCCGAGCGCATGCACGAGGTGCTCGAGATCCTGTCGGACCTCCTGCAGCCGGCGCTGCGCACCGAGGACTTCGACGAGGAGAAGGGCGTGATCCTCGAGGAAATCGCGATGTATGCCGATCAGCCCTTCTGGGTCGGCTTCGAGGCGATGATGGAGCGCCTGTACGCGGGCCACGGGCTTGCGCACCGCGTGCTCGGCACGAAGGACTCGGTGGGCGCGCTCACGCGCGACCAGATGGCGCAGTACTTCCGCACCCACTACACGCCCGACAACGCGGTGCTGGTCGCGGCAGGCAACATCGACTTCGACCAGCTCGTGCGCGAGGCCGAGCGCTGCTGCGGCCACTGGAAGCCCGCTGCGCCGAAGCGCGCCTACACGCGGTGGACGCCCGGCAGCGGCGAGACCGTGATCCGCCTGAAGAACACGGCGCGCGCGTACCTGCTGCTTTCGATGCCGGCGCCGAGCATCCAGGACGACCTCCGCTACGCGGCGGGGATCCTCATGCACATCTTCGGCGGCGGCGACGGCTCGCGCCTGCACTGGGCGCTGGTCGAGACCGGCCTCGCCGAGGAGGCGAGCGCGAGCTACGACGGTCACGACGGAACGGGCGACTCGACGATCTTCGCGGTGTGCGATCCCGACAAGGTCGCGGAGATCGAGGCCGTGCTGCGCCGCGAGCTGGCCGCGCTGCTGGCGTCGCTGACCGACGACGACCTGCTGCGCGCGCGCGTGCGCATCGCGACGGGCGCCGCGGCCGCGAGCGAGCGGCCCGCCGGACGCATGTTCAGGCTCGGCACGCTCTGGGGCTACGGCGCGCGCTACCAGCCGCTCGACGAGGAAGTCGAGCGCATCTCGCGCGTCACCATCGAAGAGATCCGCGCGTGCTGCGAGCGATTCCCGCTGAATCCCGCGGTGAAGATCGTGGTGCTGCCTGAATCCGAGTGAATTCCTGGGACTGAATCTCAGGACTCGACGCGAAGCTCGCGGCGGAAGACGATCACGCGGTTGCGGCTGCGGCGGCCGGTCGCAAGCGCGAACATCGCGGCGCTCACCAGCTGATCGGGCGTCTCGATGCCGGTCGCGCTGCGCAGCTCGCTCACAGGCTCGTACATGGCCGCGCCGACCGACACGGTGATCGGGAACGAGCGAAAGGTCGCGTGCTCGAAGGGCACGGCGTTCGACGAGATCGACCGGCGGATCGCCTCGGCTGCGCGGCAGAGGTCGTCCATCTCCGACTCGGGGACGAGCACGGCGAGCTCGGCGCCGACGAAGCGGTAGATGCGCGCGCTCGCAGGCGCCGTCGCGCGGATCTGCGCGATCGCATGCGTCATCGCGGCCTCGAGCGCGCGCGCACCGAAGCCCTCCTGCACCGACTTCGCGCGGTCGATGCCGACGAGCAGCACGCCGATGCCGCCGCGCGGCCCGCGCTCGACGAAGGCGCGCTCGAGGTCGCCGCCGAAGGTGCGCGCGTCTGGAATCGTGGCGAGGCTCAGCGAGCCATGCTCGACCACATCGCACGCGTCGCCCTCGATGTTCGGCTCGACGAGCTGCTGCTCGCGCTTGATCTGCGTGGCCTTCTCGAGGATCTCGTCGACATCGGGCTGCGCGCCAGTGTCGAGTCCGAAGGCGCGAGAGAGTTCGTCGGCGCGGTCCGCAATCTTCTGCAGGAGCAGCGTGAGCGGCCCCGGTCGCAGCTCGAACCATTCCTGGCCGTCGCGGCGGAAGCGCGCGAGCTCGGTCTCGCCGGTGCGCTGCGTGAGCACCGACGCGGCGGTGCCCGCGAGCTCGATGGTGCGCGCAAGCGCGGCTGCCTGCGGATCGGCCTCGAACGAGCGGTGGTGGCAGCGCACGGCGTGGACGATCTGCTCGGGGAATCGCCAGCGCGCGACCATCTCGCTGCCGATGAGCGCGTGGTCGATCTCGAACGAGCGCTGCTCGATCGCGCACAGCCGGCGATGGTCGCCCTTGGTGAGGTCGATCGCCTGCAGGTAGCGGTCGCCGTAGGCGCGCCACAGCGCGACCATGCCGAGGTCCTGCACCAGCGACGCGGTGAACGCCTCGTCGGGATCGCAGCGGCGATGCATGAGCGCGATCTCGCGCGCGGCCGCTGCCGAGTAGATCGAGCGCCGCCAGTAGCTCAGGAAGTCGAAACTGACCTCGTCGTCGCCGCCGCCGTCGATCGATCGCGCGAGGCTGAAGCCGAGGACGAGCGCCTTCACCGTCTGCAGTCCGAGGAACGCCAGCGCCTGCTGGATCGAGCC
>Ga0075471_10003059_pt1 | contig 10902 bp, 11 predicted proteins | sample DEB19_08_DNA_2_FD_74787 | JGI IMG/M metagenome (GOLD analysis project Ga0075471, IMG submission 74787) | Aqueous microbial communities from the Delaware River and Bay under freshwater to marine salinity gradient to study organic matter... | ecosystem: Environmental > Aquatic > Marine > Coastal ... | reverse complement strand
AATTAATAAATTTATCCATTATTACCCCATTATTACAACTCTATAATCGTTGATAGAGGGTGCCGAAGAAAAAGTCAAATTTATTTGATTTTCACTCGATCTAGTAATTTGATTTGTACTAGTATTAATAGTATCCCATGGACTACTATTTCTATACACACTAACTATAACATCTCTAGTACTTAATCCGTGAATAACATTAAATGAAGTTGCAGTGCCATTTCCTATGTTTGTTGTATATATCTTAGGTGTTTTTAATCCACCTGATGTGATATTGCCACCAACATTAAGATTTTCGCTAACACCAACTCCACCAGTTACTACTAATGTCCCAGTGCTGGTGCTGGTGCTGGACTGTCCTACACCAAAAGAACTGCTTCCTACTGAATATCCTCCTATTACTGTGCCTGTTACGTAGCCTCCTACATTTAAACAACCACTTATTCCAACACCGCCTTCCACAACTAATGTTCCTGTGCTGGTGCTGGTGCTTGCTGATGTCGCATTGGTTAATCCTACTCCCCCGTATCCTCCGATTGTTCCTAAACTTCCTAATTTCATAGAGGGTGTTGTAACTATAGAACTTGGACCATACCAAATTCCTCCACTTGTATATCCGCCAATTCCAATGCCCCCAGAATATATGCTACCGCTTACTCCAATACCGCCAGTTACTACTAAAGTTCCAGTATTGGTTGAAGTGCTAGGAGTATTACCTGAAAATTTATTTATAGACCCGGCCACATTAATATTTCCACTTACGCCAACACCACCAGTTACCAATAGTGTACCAGTGCTAGAAGATGTGCTCGTAACTGCAGCACTTAAAACTAAATTATTTGCACTTATTCTGCCGCTAACGCCAATACCACCAGTAACTACCAATGTACCAGTTTCAGTAGATATAGAGTTTGTATTTGCAGTCATTGTGACGGCACCGCCTACATTTAAACTTGTTAAAGTTCCTACACTAGTCAGACTACTATTGAGAACACTGGTACCTAGAGTGGTGCTTGTTAATACATTTGCATTATTTATTTTAAAAGTTTTTCCACTTGATAAATTCCAATTTTCGCTGCTGTTCCAGTTATTGTTACTCCAAGTTATAGTTTTATTAGTTGATCCCTTTAATGTTATTCCGCCACCATTAGCAGTAATATCTGAGGGCTGGCCTACATTTATCGCTAATATCACATCATCACAAGTGATAGGCATATTTGTTGTAATTGTCATTTTGTTATTAACAAAATCAACACTTTGTATTGTATATTGAACTTCAGGAGACACCTCTTCACAGTATGATATAAAAATATAAAAAGTCATTCCAGGTCTTAAGTCCTCTAATCCAAACCCCTCTGGCCCACCACCGGCCACTAAATTTGTTATTATGTTACTTCCTTGAGTCATATTTGCATATATGGCAAAAGTTCCAGCACGACCTAATTCTATGTTTGTATCATCTACAGAAAGTTTATTAGTATTAATTGTCGTAAATTCACCATTTACAATTAAATTTCCATTAAAAATTGCATTATTTTTTACAATTAAATTATCATCTACAGTTAAATTATTAGATTTAATGCCTCCTCCAACATTTAAATCTTTACTAATACCCACGCCCCCAGCAACAACTAGGGCTCCTGTGCTTGGATCTAGACTATCTGTCACGTCAAGATTCCCACTTGTATATCTTGGTCCTCCTATGTGTATCTCGCCAACAGTACCACTATAAGGGAAGACCTCAAAAGTTGGAAATGGTGCAGATCCACCACCTAAAGAAAAAATAGAATCAGGCGATGCAGATGTAGTACCACATCTAAAAATTCCTCCTAAATTCATATTGCCATTAATTCCTACTCCACCTTTAACTACTAATGCTCCTGTATTTTTGGAATCTGATTCTATTGTGTATGCAACATTTGTTGGTTTTTCAATTATAGTTTGACCATATATGGCTGATTTTCCAGAAACTACTAAGCCATAAGTGTCAGAAGGACTTGTTAATCCAAATCCTATAGTTGCTCCACCAGAAACAAATGCTGCTGCATTAGTAGGTGTTGCTGCTGTTGTACTAGTGGTTCTGGTAGTGGATGAATATATTCGGCCCGATACACCTACACCGCCTGCAACAACTAGTGATCCGCTACTTGTTGATGTAGACAATATATTTCCACTTAAAGAGATAGAACTTAAATTTATATTATTATTTAAATTTAGTGTAGCACCATCTTTATTTAAATTAGATCCAGGGTTTACTGCTGGGCCTGTGGATAAAACAGATTCTACATAATTTTTTGTTGCGACTTCATTACTTCCTATTTTTACTACACCTTGATTTCCTGGCGATAATACTATATTTGTTAGACTACTTATACTTTCACTGATTTCTACATTTCCTAAACTTGCTCCCAATGAATACAACTTACCAGTAGAGTAGATATCTCCATCAATTTTTGCATATATAGAAGTACCATCTACTATAGGATAGCTAGATAATTGAACTCTATCTGATATTGATAAAGAGTTAACTACTCTTAAATCATTTCCAATGTCCATATCACTTCCAACACTTAAGCTTTCACCTATTCCTACACCACCAACAACAGTCAAAGCACCGGTTGAAGTGCTAGTGGAGCCTAGACCACTCCAAATTTTAGTGCTTCCGCCGATGTTTAATCCGTTGCTGATACCAACACCCCCGGAAACAATCAAAGTTCCCGTGCCTGTTGAGGTCGAGTCCACAGGAATGTTGCCGCTTGATAGCCGGGTAATTCCATTTACATTAAGGGCGTTACTAGTTCCAAATAAAGAAGCTCCTATACCAACTCCACCATTGATTACCATGGTGCCACTCGTAGGCCCGGTTGAAGGAGTTGTATTTTGACATCTTATTGAAGCTACATTTAATCTTCCGCTAATTCCTACTCCCCCATTAACAACCAAGGCTCCGGTATCAGTGCTGGTTGAGGGCGTTGTTGCAGATATATTTAAATTGCCGCTTTGTATATAAGACTTAATTAAATCGGGTGTGCTTGATAGTGTTTCTCCATTTTGAGCAATAACAAATTTAGCATCAGCAGATATAGAATTTGCAGAGTTTAATTCACTAATCTTTTTATTTGACATACTATAGATTCCTTTATAGTATATCTATGCATTAATTAAGTATTTCGTTTAATTTAAATTCTATAGCATTTTGTATCCTTTTATAGAAAAGTTCAGCAGCACCCCTAAGCTCTAATATAGAAATTAATTCTTTTTCTAATATTTCGCCATTTCCTTTAAACTTCATACCCATAACACTAAATTCAGTTGTAAATTTAGTATCATCTTGCCAATCTATAACTAGATTTTTTAATTCATTTTTGTATTTTTCTTGAAGAAGTGGTACTTCAATTAATAATTTATTTTTTGTTTCTTCTTTATTCAAATTGTGTTTTGTTCTTATTTCTATTTTTCTCATAATTCTCCTAAATAATTGATGGAATAAATAACCAATCAGCGTGCGAAATTCTTTCTAATTTATAGTTTAAATCAAATAAAATCTTAAATTTTTCTTCTGTGTATTCTTGGCTTGCATTGCCATTATGATCCGACCAACATTCAAGTGTTATAATTGGCCTAAATTTCTTGATTGTTTGGATTCCACCTTCAATTGCTTTTAATTCATATCCTTCTACATCCAACTTTATAAAATTTAATTGATCTAAAGATAGATCGTCAATAGTCCTCAACTTTACATTTAAATTATCATCTTCGGATATTGAGCCATGTATTATCCCCATTGGATTATCATGTAACCCTGATGCTCCTACATTTCCGGGTGTTATCCATGCGAATCTTGTATTTGAAGATGAATTTGATAATCCTTCATTATATGCTGTGTAGTTGTCACAATTATTAAGTTTAAAGTTTTCCAATAAAATTTCATAAGATTGTATTAATGGTTCAAAACATATTACTTTTTTTGATAATTTAGATAATTTAATGCTATGTGTGCCAATGTGACAACCGGCCTCCAAAACTACCGAATCTTTATTTATATATTTTTCAAAAACTCTATGGAGATGAGGCTCCCATATATCTCCATTTTTAATAACATCAGAAATACAACAGTTTTTGTATAACTTAAATTTTATTTCATCTTTTTCAAAATAACTATTTAAATTATAGATTTCTAAATCAACGTCATACTTACCCATCATTCTCCTAATATGTTATTATCTATTGTTTCATCATCGTCATCCTTAACATCAGTTTCTACCGTATCGCCACTTATTTCAAATTTAATTGCATCCATATATGGCTTTAAATACTCAATAACCTCTTCGGACGAAGTGGCATCAATCAATAATGGATTTTTTATCAATATCTCCATTGGCACGTCATTTCTCTCTATGCTGGCCTTGAATTTATTGTCTTCTTTATCCTCCCCCAAATATTCATCTTTAATAATGAAATTTCCCGCTCCTTTGGCTATAATCCTTTCTTCTTCCAAAAGACAGCTTAAAAGACCACCCAAAGGATTAATACCTTTATCAAACAATAATTGTATTCCTTCACTTTCTACAAATGGTTTATGTGTCTTGTTTTTTACATTCTTAATCTTTAAATTAACACCTAATATTTTTGTTTTTTTGGCTGTTATTTTCTTTTCTATTTTCTTTTGAGTTTGTGGTCTTAGGCGGCAACTGGCGTAAAATGGCAGAGCATTTCCACCGCCAGCTGTAGTTTCTGGGTTTCCATACATTACACCTATTTTATCTCTAGTTTGATTCAGTATTATGACAGTTGCACCAGTGTCTGCCATTACACTATTTAATTTTCTTAATTCCCTTGAGCATATTTTTGCTCTTTCACCAGGTTGTTCATTTCCACCTACTATTTTTTTATAGGTAGCTTTATCATAATCTTCTGGCAGATCTACCTCTCTTAATTCTCGGGCAGATGGGCTGACGCCTATAGAGTCATATACAATAACTATAGGGATGGTTTTATTCTTTTTTCTTATATTATCGATAACAGAATACATTTTAGAAAAAACATCTTCTAAGCTTTGTGGCGAGTATCTTAATAATTTTTTATTATTTATATGGCTTGCTGTTTCTATGAATTCTTTATTAGCACTATTTTCACAATCAAGTAATACCGGTATGCCGTTCATTTTTTGGCAACCAAAAAGTATATTGTTTCCTATTAAACTTTTTGCACTGCTAGAGGGGCCATATATCTCAGTTAGTTTCCCGCCGGGAATACCACCATCTATGAATCTTCCACTACATATGTAGTTTAGTGCCAGGCTACCTGTATCAACGAAATAATTTACACTATCGATCTCGTTGAGTATATCACCACCGGTTTCTTTAGCAATAGCTCCAAATAAATCCTCAGAGTCACCTTCGCCAAGTTTTTTTCTTCCCATTTGTTTTCCTTTTAAAGTATGTTGGTTTAAATAAAATCCCGAGTGGGGTTTTCGCCAATTTTTAGCAAAACCCCACTCGGGACGATCAATCAAAGATCATCGATTTCTTTTAGAAAATCATCATCAGCCATTATCTCTTCTTCTTCAGCAGATACCGAAACTTTTTCTTTTGCTTCTTCAATTAATTCTTTTTTAGATTCGCCTTTAGAGCTACTCTTAGAAGAAAATTCTTCAGCATCATAATCTCCGTCATCTTCGTTTTCACTTATTAATCCAAGATGAACCTTCAGTGCATGCTTCAACTCTTCTTCTGTTCTGATTACTCTTATTGCTTGAAGATCATGCAGGTTTTCTATCCAACCATCGACTTCTTCTGGGGTTCCTAATGCACTGGGCTCTAGAAACTTGGATTGATCGTAGTTTGGATATTCTACACCATTTGCACCTTTTACGTTTTTCTTTACAAGTTTGAAATCACGTCCGGTTTTTGGATTTGTAATATCGCCAAGAGGTGCTTCGCCAGCAGCCTCATCGCCAACTATGGCCCTCATAATTTGAGCGTGTATTGTTTTACCACAACTCAAAATTTTTGGACCAACGTTTTTTATTATTTCGCCAGTCTTTGGATCTTTCTCTTGTCGTACCAATACATTGTAGTAATATCTTTCTATGCCTTTTAACTCTCTGTACTGATTCCTATAATCTTCTTGAGCTTTCCCGGTAACCTTTTCGCTCTTTGCCCATAGATCTCTCAGATACTTATCAATTACAGTGTTTTCACCTACCCATCTATAGTCACCTTTTTCAGTTTTAGTCAATTTTTTAGGACTAAAAAATATTTTTCTATTTCCATTACTATCTTTCAGGCTATGATATTTTGTTGCACAAAATAAATGTTCGCCTTTTCTTCTTGGTAGAAACCTTAGTGTTATAAAGGAATTTCCTTCACCAGTTCCTTGACCACTAGGCATTCTCACATAAATATTGTTGTTCTCTTGTGTTGAACCTTTTGAATTTACTCTAACGCTTTCAGCAGCCATTTCAGCTAAATCAATTGCATCATAGGAAGCCATAATTTTCTCCTTTGTTTTTTGCTCGAACTTTTAATCAGTATAACAAAAATTTTTTAGAAAACAAATCAAAGATCTGAACTTTTTATTTTTTCTCCAGGAAAAACTACAAGCTCTTTTCCTTCTTCGTTCATAACCTTTATTCTTTCTTTAATATCCATTTTTTTATACTTATCAACATCTTGATTTAAACTAATCTCTTCAGATTGTTGAGCCATTCTTTCTTTTTCTAAATTTTCTAATAATTCATAATTCTTTTTTATTTTAGATAATATTATTTCATCTCTTTTTTTAATAGCTTCTTGATCTTTTATGAATGGTTTTGTTTTTCCATTTTTTAATTCATATTCTAATTCAAATTGATTTCTTAATTGCTCCTCTTTTTTTCTTTCTTCTCTTATTTGTTTTCTTCTAGATAAGACTCTTTTTCTTGCTATTTCTTTTCTTTTTTTTTCTTTTCTTTCAATTTGTTTTTTGCTCATTTTTTCTCCTTATCTTCTTACTGAGGGTACATTGTCGTTAATAACTCCTTGCCAACTCAATCCATCATTACTCAAACCTGATTCTTGTTCGTCTGGCATAAAGAGATTGCTCGTTGGTACAAAACATAGATCAGAAACTTGTTGTTTGTTGCCTCTATCATCTAATATGGTATAGATTTCACTTACTCCATTTAAACCCTTTTCAATCTTGTATATATTATAATCTTTTTCTGGGGTCAGTTTAATACCACGCTTAAGCAGATCTATTTGTTGTTGTGGCTCGGGCACAAATGTCATTTTCTTTATAATCCTATTCAATTCTTCATTTTTTTCCTGCTTTGGTGGGTTAGCTAAAGCGGTGGACGATTCTACTTTTTCTATAGTTTTTTCTTCTTCATCAACTTCACAACTAAATGTGGGTTCAAAATTTTCATCAAATGAATATTTTTTATTTTTTAGTATAATTCCATTTGTAGTTTCTTTGAATTTTATTTTCTTTTTTGTAATTTCATAAATCTCAACATCTTTGACATATATGTCTCTTCTTGCAAGTTGTCCAAAAATTACGCTGGCTAATTTTTCAGGAGGTAATTCTTCATATGGATCGCCAATTCTTTTTTTATAAGTTTTGGTTTCTTCTGAGAACTCTCCATTCAATTTTTCTTTATAATGATAAATTACTTCGTAACCCATTTATTTTATTATAACTCCTATTTTATTGTTAATATTTTCAGTTATATTTCTATATCCTTTAGAAATATTTTCAAATATGTCCAAGGTATTTTTTTTAGAAATATCACTAAAAATCATTATACCATCTTTGCTTAAATTATTTAAGTAAATACTTTCTGAAATCTCAAATAGCTTATCAAAAGAATATTCTTGATTTATAAATATTAAATCAAATTTATTGTTATTTAACTTTTTTTGAAATTCATCATCAAAAAAGCTTCCATAATGTAAATCATATTTTTTTTCATAATTTATACGCAAATTGCTTTTTGGTATATTTAAATTAAAGTAATTTTCATTTTTTTGTTGAAAGCCCAGCATGTATTCTACTGTTTTACAAGATTTTAAGAAGCAACTACTTTGTATGCATAAGTTTAAGCCTAATTCAAATAAATTTTTTGGCTCTATAGCCTGCCCTAAATAATAAAAAAATGGAATATAAAATTCATCATTATATTTAATTGTTTTTTTTGATTTTTCATCTATAAATTTAAAGTTGCTTGTCAGGTTTTTTGTATTTAATATTCTTTTATTTAATTTATCTTTAATGTTTTCAAACATAATTTTTTTTAAGCCAAAAAGTATTTGTATCCACTTTATGCATTTTTATATCACTCATATCTAATATATTTTGTCTCATAAAAGTAGTTTCCTCGTCCTCGGTTATTGTGCCAACACGATCAGCATAATAAATTTCTTTTATATTAAAGTTTATGATTCTTTGAAGACAATTAACACAAGGCAATCCTGTAACATAGAGTATTGCTCCGCCTATTGTTTTTGGATTGGCCATGCAATTTAAAATTGCATTCTCTTCGGCATGAATCATGTATTTTCTTTTTTTGTCTCTTATATTAATTGGTATTTTATTTAAATCTGAGCCTTGTATAGTTCCATTGTATCCTGTTCCTATTATATTTTTGCTATCTATAGTTGTTATTACAGCACCATGTCTTATATTTGGATCATCACTTCTCAGTGATAAATCGTGTGCTATAATTAAAAAGTATTCTATAAAAGATGGTCTTTGTATAGGTGGGTCAAAACTTTTTAAGAAGTTTTTTCTAAAGTTTTCGGTAATATTCTTTTGCTCTTCCATATTTCTAAATCTAATTCACTTGGAGTTTTATTTAAGCTGTCTGCTATTTTAATAAATATTTTTTCTAATTCACGATATTGTTTTTTATTTGGTGAATTTTTTGGTATTTTATGGCCTGATTCTTGTAGAAATCTTAATACATGCCTATCTAATCCGGCCAGTCTTTGGTTTTTTCTAGTGTGTATAAGGAAGCAACGTGCTGTTTTAGATCCCATTCCCCAAACTGACTCTAATTCATCTATTGAGCAATTACTTAAGCATAATTTTTTATCTATTAATTCTTTTATTGTTCTTGATTTATTATTATAACAACCTATACCAAATAATTTAAGTTGACTGGGTAGATCTTCTATTTTTTTAATAATTTCAAAAGGATATTCTTCTTTTGTAATTTTACTAAAGTTATTTAAAAAATTACAAATACATTTAGCAGCTGTATGACCATTTTTACCAGCCGCACATATCCAAAATAATATATTTAACTGAAGCTCGTTTTCAGTTAAATCGAAATTTGTTATTTCATCCGGATTTATTTTATAATTCATTTCAAGCTTCAGAGGTAAATCTATCAAAGTCATCTTCTACTGTCTTGTATATGTCTTTATTTAGTTTGTCTAATTCTTTTCTTAGGCTATGACCTCTATTTTGAACATTTTCATGATTTTTATCCCAAGCTCTTATATGAGCTTTTATAAAACCTTCAATCTCTTTCTTTTCAACCACATTTTTCTTGGAGGCAACAACTTCTGGATCTGAGCACGCTTTTGCTTTTGCATATTGTTCTGTGCCGCCATTGTCTTTGGCTTCTACATATTTTTTGCTATATATAGATTCCGCCTCTATTTCAGCTAGTAGTCTTGCTTTTTGAGCCAATTCTAATTGTTTGCCGAAATAATCTATCCATCCATACTCTTTTTGCATAAATTCACTGATGTTGCCATCGGTGAATTCCATATTTTTAGGATCTAATTTGATTTCTTTGTTTTCAACTAATACAGTTATAACTTCTATTGGTGGATTTTTCATTTTTTAAATTCCTGTTACGTCGTTTACTGGAGGCGAGTCTTCTTCATCATCACTATCGGCTACAAATCCAGATATACTTCTTTGTTTTCTTTTGCCCGGCTGTGAGTTAGAGTCTCTTGTTATAGAATCCTTATTCTGCATTATCTCATTTTTCTTTTTTGAATCAACTAAATTTAATTTTTGTCTATAAACTTCATCACTTATTTCATAAACATCCAACGTTCCCATTTCATAATTAAAACCTATTTTAAATGGAGTTCTACTTTTTCCATTTCTATGTTTTATTATGAATACTCTACCAACCTCTGCGTCTTTTTCATTGACTTGTTGATTTATGCTCCAAAAGCAATCTAATGGTTTATATTGATCGAAACTAGTTCCTATATTACTTTCATCAATATATTGACTAATATCTAATTTTGATGCACTCTGATTTGGTTGCACGCACGTTATAGTGCAATGGTTTTGCTCTATGCCAAATGCCCGCAAATCTCTTAGTATCCTATATGCACTTTCATATTTTTGAACATTGGGATCATCTTTCATTTCACCAACATAGTCTACTATTAACAAGTCTGGTTTGAATCCTCTCATAACAAGCTGACTATAGTATGCTCTGATGCCGTTGACATCCATCGTCCCACCAGGAAACTGCTTGATAACAAACATGTTTGGATCAACTTTATCTTTTTTAAATTCTTCGACTTCTTCTATAATTTTATTTTTAGATCCAAAAAGATTATTAATATCTTTTTCAAAGTATTGACTTGTAAATCTTTGTGCTATGCCTAACTCATCCATTTCCATGGTAATATACAGGACTTTTTTGCCAAGTTTCACATTATCAACAGCTGTTTTGCACATCACCAAGCTTTTACCACTTCCAGGCAAACCTATCCAAGCTCCTATGTTTCCTCTAAATAGACCACCACCAGTTAAACTGTGGTCTATGGTGGCAAATCCACTTGTAAACACCTCGTTTGACTCTATATTCTTTTGCATCCTTTCAAACATTTCTTCTATGTTTTCAAAATATTCTAATCCAGTTTCATAATTTTTATCGACTGTCAT
>Ga0075471_10003057_pt1 | contig 10904 bp, 7 predicted proteins | sample DEB19_08_DNA_2_FD_74787 | JGI IMG/M metagenome (GOLD analysis project Ga0075471, IMG submission 74787) | Aqueous microbial communities from the Delaware River and Bay under freshwater to marine salinity gradient to study organic matter... | ecosystem: Environmental > Aquatic > Marine > Coastal ... | reverse complement strand
TGTCGCCACGAGCACACGCCGCATGAGCTCGATGGTGGCTTCAGGCCCCATGCCACCAAGTATGCCGACCACGGGCCGTCTTGCGCTCATCACGACACCTCCTTCACCGGAGGGCCGCGCAAGGTTCCGCTGGCAATCGCGGCGCGCGTCTCGAGCGCGCTCTCGCGGATGATGGAGCCAATCAGCCTGCAATCCTCGAGCGAAAAGGTCAGAGGCAAGCGCATATCGCAGATCTGGTCGAGCACGTGGTCCGTCGTCGCAAGCCGCTGTTCGCCGGCATAGCGCCAGCTCTCGTAGCGACTTGTGAAGGCGAAGGGCTCCGGCGCCCCGAACCACTTGATCTCGACATTGCGGTCGAGACAACGGGCGAGGAAGTCCTGCACGGCCCGCGCGTCGAAATCCGGAACCAGGAACTGGATCGAACTCGCGACGAACTGCTCCTTCGCTGGGCGGTGCGGCAGGCGAATGCCCGGCACGTTGCGTAGTTCGTCAGCTACCGCCTCATAACGCTCGTTCCAGCGCGCACAGTTCCTGTCGAGGACGGCAAGCTGCGGGCGCAGGATGGCGGCACGCAGATTGTCCATGCGACCCGAGCAGTTCGGCGTGTCAAGGCGGATGTCTCGGTAGGTCTCCGCCGGAGGGCCTGCCGGATGGCGGCCATAGAGCATGTAGGAGCCGGACAGGATGGTGGCCCTCGCCATCAGCTCCGCGTCATCCGAAACGAGGAAGCCGCCCTCGCCCGAGTTCATGTGCTTGTAGGTCTGGGTCGAATAGCAGGCGGCGAGACCGTGGCGGCCCGACTTGGTACCGTTCCAGGCCGCACCCATGGTGTGCGCACAGTCCTCGATTACGGATACGCCATGCGCACGGCACACCGCGATCAGCGCATCCATGTCCACGATGTGTCCGCGCATGTGGGACAGGAGAAGGATCCGCGCCTTCGTGTCGGCCGCCTTGCGGGCCAGGTCCTCGAGGTCGATCACCAGGTCTTCGGTCGTCTCGACGAAGACGGGCCATCCGCCCGCGCCGGCAATGGCGCCAGGCACGGGAGACAGTGTGAAGGCATTGGTCAGAACCGGCTCGTCATGGCGAAGCCCCACAGCGCGCAGTGCCGTCACCATCGCGTAACCGCCCGAGGCGACGGCGAGGCAATAGCGCGCGCCGATGTAATCGCGGAACTCGAGCTCGAGGAGTGCCGTCTCTGCGGTCTCCCCCGGGACCGTATTGTAGCGGTGCAGACGGCCAGACTGCATGACCTCCACGGCCCGGGCGATGGCATCTGCCGGGATCGGCTCCTGGGCCGTGAAGCTGCCGTGGAAGACCGGTTTCATAGGTGTCAGGCGGCCATGCTCTTGCTGTTACGATAGCCGAAGTCGTCCGCATAGCCGAACAGGCCAACCGCGCCGCCGGTGTGGAGGAAGACCACGTTCTGGCCCTTCCTGAAGAAGCCCTTGCGGCAGAGGTCGATGAGGCCCGCCATGCCCTTGCCAGAATAGACGGGGTCGAGCAGGATCGCCTCGGTGCGGGCGAGAAGCTCAATCGCGGCGATCGTGTCGGCCGCCGGAAAGCCATAGCCTTTACCCACATAGTCGCAGTTGGCGACGATGTCCTCGCGCTTCACTGCCCCCAGGCAGCCACATTTCTCGGCGGTCAGTGCGGCGAGCTTGTAGACATTTTCTTCCTGCCTGTCCTTCGGGGCGCGCACGCCGATGCCGAGCAACGGTACGCCGGAGTTGATGCCGCAGAGGCCGGCGACGAGCCCCGCCTGGGTGCCGGCACTGCCGGTCGCATGGACAACGTGGTCGATGCGGAGCCCCATGTCGTTGGCCTGCGTCACCAGCTCGATCGCGGCATTGACGTAGCCGAGCGCACCGGTCGGATTGGAGCCGCCGCCGGGAATGGCATAGGGCTTCCGCCCTTCCGCTTTCATGCGTTCGGCGACCTTCATCATCTCGCCGTTCATGTCGGGGTTAGCGGGGCGATGCTCGATGCTGGCGCCATGCAGCCAGTCGAGCAGGACGTTGCCGTTGGTGGTGTAGTCCAGGTCGGTCTTGCCGGTGCGGTCCTCGAGCAGGATGTGGCAGGCCATGCCCATGCGGGCCGCGAAGGCCGCCGTCTGGCGTGCGTGGTTTGACTGAGTAGCCCCTTGGGTCAGCACGATGTCGGCTCCCTGATCGCGCGCCTCTGCCATCAGGAACTCGAGCTTCCGGGTCTTGTTGCCGCCGGTCGACATGCCGGTGCAGTCGTCGCGCTTGATCCAGATTTCGGGGCCGCCGAGGTGCCGGCTGAGGTTCGGCATGTGCTCGAGCGGAGTGGGAAGGTGAGCAAAGCGGACACGGGGGAAACGGCCGAGGTTCATGGGCAAAGCCTCCGAAAATGAAATCCGGTAATGTAACCTCAGACTAAGCAGAGTTTTCCCGCTGGAATAATGCCAATCGTCTGTTATTATATGCAGGATCTGCATATTAGCGCTTTCAGCGGGAGAATTTCCTTTGGATCTCAGGTGGCTGGATGACCTCGTCGCCCTCGCTGAAGCCGGTTCGCTCACGCGGGCCGCGATCCTGCGAAATGTGTCCCAACCGGCATTTACACGGCGGATCCAACAAATCGAACAGTGGCTTGGCACGACTGTAATCGATCGCAGCGTTCGTCCCGCACGAGTCTCGCCCGCTATCATGCGCAAACTCGAGGATGTTCGGGCCCTAACAGGCGAACTGCGGCAATTTCGCCGCGATGTCGTCGATTGGGAAAAGTCCCAGCGCCGAGTCTCGATAGCTTCGCAGCATTCGATTTCTGCAGGCCTTCTACCCCGCTTCATCGCTCGCCTCCAAGTGCAGATCCCAACTATGAGCGTCCGCCTCAGGTCAGCAAATCGGGAAGAATGCCATACATTACTCATGACCCGCCAATCTTCGATGCTAGTTGTCTATGAAGCTGACGGCTTGCCGATAGCGCCTAACGAAACTCTCATCGAACGCCGTGTCATAGGGCGCGATAGACTCTGCCCTGTGGCATCGCCACGCAGACTCGATTTCATAGACCAAAGGAATGGGGGTTCAGTTCCGCTTCCCGTCATCGGATACCCACCAGACGTGTTCTTCGGGAATGTTTTTTCGACCCGCATCTCTCCGCCGCTCCAATCCAAGCACCATGTCGACGTGGTGTGTGAGACGGCATTGGTGCCGTCGGCCCTGGCTATGGCGGTGGAAGGTGTAGGCATTGCGTGGCTTCCGGAGACCCTCTGCGCTCCACAAATTGCGGCGGGGGCGCTCGTTGATCTCGGTTCGCGCTTTGGCGACGTCGACATGCATATTGTATCTGCGAGGCTTATGACACCTCGTCCACAATATGTCGAAGCCGTATGGAGTGCGCTGGGTGCCTTCATGTCAGACATCACCTAGGGCACTATTCGCCGGTGTAGCGCAAATTTGATTGCATGCTGCGCATTGGTACATGCAAATCGGGGCTCGCTAATTCGTTGACCAATTTTGGCCAGGTTCGAGTCCTAAGTGGACCTCAAGTGCGCCTTCATGGAGCAGTGAACAATCACATTGCCGCTTCAAGGAGCTTGAAAAATCGCGCAGATCGGACATGTTGCCCATTGCAACGGCAGCTCACTAACCTTTGCAGCCATCAATGGGGTACCTGTGCCAGACCAGCGGCAACCTTTAGACTTTACCGATATTAGCCTACGGACGCTGCAAGTTTTTGTCGCAGTCCAAGAAACGGGCTCTATGACCCTCGCTGCAACGAGGCTTGGCACTAGTCGGTCGGCTGTATCTCAGCAGATCACCAATCTCGAGACAGCGCTCGACGCCCCGCTCTTCGACCGCTCCGCGCGGCCTATAGTTACGACACCTGTCGGCGCCATCCTCCTTCGTCATGCACACAATATCCTAGAGGCAGTCAGTGCGGCAAAGACCGAGCTGATGGAGCTGTCCTTGTCATCGCTAGTTGAGTTGCGGCTTGGTATTATCGATGACCTAGATGCCTCAATTACGCCCGAGGTAGTATCCCACCTTCAGTCTCTTTATCCGCGATGTCAGCTATCGGTAAATTCGGGCCGTTCTGACAGACTCACCGGCGGTCTAGTCAACCGCGCTATCGACATTGCTCTGGTAGGCGTCCTTCCGGATGACATGTCGAGCTTTGAGGAGTTTCCCATTCTCCGGGAGTCTTTTATCATCGCCGCAGCCAGCAGTGTGTTTTCAACCCAACAAGCTCTCCTCCCGCAACTCCTCAATGCTCCGCTTATCCGTTACACTTCCGCTATGCCGATTGGGCAGCTAATCAATCGGCACTTGCGCCGTCTGCGTATTGAGCTTCCTGCGCCCTTCGCGTTTGACGCTACGCGTTCGGTTTTTGGGATGATGAAGAAATGCGGCGGCTGGACCATCACCACGCCACTCTGTTTGCTGGATGCGGCTGACAACCGGGAGCAGTTCGAATATTTCAAGCTACCTTTCGCGGGCTTTACTAGGACAATTAGGCTTGTCGCCCGTCGGGAAGAGCTCGGCGGTTTGCCCGCGAGGCTGGCTAAACTATGCCGGGAGTTGATAGCAGCCCAAGTTCTGCCTGAGGTGCGGGCCATAGCTCCATGGGCGAGGGAAACGGTCGTATTGCTGGGAAACGATGGTGAGCCCATCGTGTGAGAAGCGCCGTACCTGCACAGGCAGGCGAAGGCGATAGGCGGACTTCAATCCAACTTCGACTCTGGCGGAAGTCTAGCAGAGGAAATCAAGTGATCGCCGCCGACGGAACCCAGTCTGTTCAGAAACTATGAACGACCACGTCAGCCTTGCTTAACATCAACACCTAGCCTTGCAGCATCCTCCGCGCCAAGTAGCCTTCAATCAGTCAGGTCTTGGGAAGGACGCCGTCGTGAGGACTCATGCGCGTGTTGTCGTAATCGGTGGTGGAATTGCTGGATGTTCAGCGCTTTATCATCTCACGCGCGAAGGCTGGTCTGATGTCATGCTGTTGGAGCGAGATGAGCTGACCTCCGGCACCACCTGGCATTCCGCAGCCCAGGTCACCAATTTTGGCGCACTACAAATGATGGTCGGCCTCAAATCGCATTCGATAAGCCTTTATCGCGAACTCGCAGCCGATCCTGAATACCCGATCAACTATCATTATGGAACCGGTGGGATAAGGCTTGCTTCGACGCAAGACCACCTCGATGGCTATCATCACTTCGTCTCGCAAGCCAAGGGCATGGGTGTCGACTTTGAGGTGATTGATGCCGCAGAATGCAAGCGCCGCCATCCACTGATCACAACGGACAATCTACTCGGCGCACTATGGGATCCGCATGACGGGGACATCGATCCTGCCCAGCTCTGCCAGGCGCTGGCCCGACGAGCGCGCAAAGCAGGCGCGGAGGTCGTCCGGCAGGTATCGGTCACTGGACTCACGCAGAAGTCGGCTGGCGAGTGGATCGTTCACACGGAGAACGGCGACATCACAGCTGAGTACATCGTCAATGCTGGTGGTTATCGCTGCAACGAGATCGGCGCAATGATGGGCGTGACACATCCTGTCGCCTCCATGGAGCATCAATGCTTCCTGACCGAGCCAATCCGCGATATCGAAGCGCTCAACTTCCGCGTTCCGCTGATCCGTTGTCCAACAGATGACTTCTACTGCCGCCAGGAGAAGAAAGGCCTGCTTGTCGGGTTCTATGAACAGGCCTGCAAGACGTGGGGCCTCGACGGTATCGACCCCGCGTTTACGAAGGCCCTTTGCCCTGATGATCCGGACCGTGTCCTTCCTGTACTCGAGAATGTGTTCAAACGCCTTCCCTGCCTAACAGAGACGGGAATCCACACGATCATCAACGGCCCCATTACCTACACGCCAGACGGTCTTCCTATCGTCGGGCGTATACCGGGCAAGAGAAACGCTTGGTGTATCACGGGCCTGCGGGCCGGCCTCGGCGAAGGTGGCGGACATGGGTGGCTTCTAGCGCAACAAATGGTACATGGCGAGGCCTGCTACGACACCTGGTGCCTCGATCCACGTCGCTTCACACGGCACGCAAATGTTGAGTTTACTGCGCTCAAGGCCGTCGAGGATTACCAGAACGAATTTCGCTTCCACATGCCCCATCAATGGCGGCCGGCGGGACGTCCGGCCAAGACTACGCCTCTCTATCACGCTTTGAAGGCGGCAGGCGCTTCCTTCGGCGTTGTGAATGGTTGGGAGAGAGCGGCGTACTTTAAGCCTTTGCCGGAGTTCCGTGCCGATCACTCATTCCGGTTCGACAACACCTTTGATATCATCGGCGCGGAGGTGCGCGCTGTGCAGGAGCGTGTTGGCATTATGGAAGTTAACGGCTTCAACCGCATTGAGATCAGAGGTGAAAATGTCCATGAATGGCTCGATGGCATTACTTGCTCAGCAGTGCCGCGCAAGCCTGGCAAGGTCGGGCTCTGCTATCTCCTCAACGAGATGGGAAATATAAAGAGCGAAGCAACGATTGCCAACGTCGGCGCGGACCGCGTTTGGTTTGGCTCTGCTGCGGCCGCCGAATATCACGACATGGACTGGCTGCGCGCGAGGCTTCCTGTTGATAGATCAATCCATCTCGAGAGCCTCACGAATAGCCACACAATCCTTGTAATCGCCGGTCCGAAATCGCGGGAATTGATGCAGCGCGTGGCCCCGCGCAGCGAGTGGTCAAGGGAGGCCTTTCCGTGGCTCACCTGCAAGCCGGTGTTCATCAGCCACTACGAGGCATTGGCGATGAGTGTCAGCTTCTCGGGGGAACTGGCCTACGAGCTGCATATCCCAAACGAATTTCTGTTCGGCGCTTACACGACCATCGTGGCGGCGGGCCATGATATCGGGCTCACCCATTTCGGTCTGCTCGCCACCGAGTCAATGCGATTGGAAAAAAGCTACCGTCATTGGAAGGCTGACCTAATCACCGAGTTTAACCCCTTTGAATCTGGCCTTGGCCGTTTCGTGAGATTGGAGAAGCCCTTTATCGGCAGGGATGCGCTGAATGAGATGAAGACGAAGCCGCGCCGCCGCAGCTTCGTCACTATGGAAATACACAATAGCGAAGCTCCGGCCCATCCCGGCGATAGTGTTCTGAAGTATGGCAGACTAGCAGGCACCATCAGTTCCGCTGCCTGGGGCTATCGTGTCGGTAAGAACCTCGCCATGGCCTTTATCGATCCAGCTCTTGCTGAGCCGGGAACAACCCTATCCGTACAGTTCCTTGGATCGACTTCCGACGCGACTGTAGTGCAAGAATGTCCTTATGATCCTTCCAACAGTCGGATGCGTGCATAGAATTCATGCGACTAAGGGACGATCAGCTCACCGAGTCTGAACGAGGAGGTCCGACACACCTCAGAAAGTCCCCCACAGGGGCATTTATTTGTGGTTTGAAAATCCCGAAATTTCCGCTCGGCGGCGAAGTGCTCAACCTCACTTTCCGGAGATTTTTGTGAGGTTGGGCGGTCCGGGAGTAATTCCAGGAATTTTGTGAGATTCTCGTTTGTTTCGCCTCGCTTTTGGATCGGCTTTTGTTAAGTTTTACGGGCGAGATCGCTTCCCAAATAATATTGGGAGGGGCTGCAAGTGAAATGCGAGTCTTGCTGTCAAGTATGGCCTCCCTTGTTGTTGCGCCTGTGTCCGAGCAAGCTTCTCCTTCTCACCTCCCTCTCGACCATTTCTGGATCAAATGATCTCCTTTCAAATACAAGGCGAACCATCTGGGCGCGTCTAATCAATCCAAGCACCCTAAGGATCTTGGCATTGTGAGCCTTAACGGTGGCGATTTCGATGCCAAGAAAGTATGCAGTTTCTTTGTCGCTTAGGCCGCAAGCGATGCATTGGCAGATGATCTGTTGCATTGCAGTAAGCGGGACGTCTTGCGGCAAGAAGCGGAATTCGCGTAACCACCCATCTTCAGAACAGACCGCTCGCGAAGAACTTGATCCCTTGCCCCTGCTGTCTTCGCCTGCACTGTGCGCCCGATTATCGACAACGTGCGCCTTGCTCATGTCAATTCCTGTCGCTTCATTTTGCTTCAATTGTTCAGACGACCAGACTTGGAGATATCAACAAAAACTTGGTATTAGCCAGCTCTGTTACATACTTGGCGGAGCAACTACCCCTCTTCCGGCAGAAGTAAGATTTACCGATGAGGCAGGGCTCAATGCCTGCTCTGCTATTGTTTGCTATGCTGGCATTCTCAGCATACGCACCGACCGCCCTGGCGTGAGTCTGCTCGCCGCTGCGATGATTGCATCAGCGTCGATCCCAAAGTGTTGGTAGAGATCAGAAATTGTTCCTGTCTGTCCGAAATGTTCAACACCTAACGGCACTACACGGTGGCCAACGACTGAGCCGACCCAAGATAGCGTAGCGGGGTGACCGTCGATGACTGTTATCAGGGTGCAATGAGATGGTAAGCGTTCGAGCAGTTCTTCCACATGCGAGCGTGCGCCGGCATGGCCTCTAGTGCGGGCGCGACGCGCAGCGGTCCAGCCCGCGTTCAGTCGGTCTGAGGAGGTAACAGCCAAGACACCAATGTCGCGGCGGTCATTGGCAATGCGGCCCGCGGCCTCGATCGCCTCCGTCGCTATCGTACCCTGATAGGCGATAACGACCTCTGCGTTGGGGCCGGGTTCACGCAACCAGTACGCACCGTTGATGACGCCTTGCTCGAATTTGGCACTATCACGCCGCATTGGCTGCTCAATTGGCCGCGTCGAGAGCCGTAAATAGACCGATCCACCGGTTTCGTCGCGTAGCCATGTTCTCTCGTCCGGATCGTCCTCCCCGTTCCTCTGTAAGTAGTCGAAGCTCCAGTTCATGATGACCGAAAGTTCATCAAGAAACGCGGGTTCGAAGGAGGCAATCCCGTCCTGTGACATACCGATCAACGGCGAGCTAATCGACTGATGCGCGCCTCCTTCCGGAGCCAAGGTCACCCCGGATGGTGTGCCGACCAGTAGAAAGCGTGCATCTTGGTAACAGGCGTAATTGAGGGCATCGAGGCCGCGGGCGATAAAGGGATCATAAACTGTGCCCACTGGGATCAGTCTTTCGCCGAACAGCGAGTGCGACAGCCCGGCGGCGCCGAGTGCTAGCATCAGGTTCATTTCTGCTATCCCAAGCTCGACGTGCTGGCCTTCTGGCGAGAATGCCCACTTCTGGGCTGACGGAATCCGTTCGTCTCGGAAAGTGTCTTTCCGCGCGTCGCGTGCGAACAGCCCGCGTCGGTTTACCCAGGGCCCCAGATTGGTTGAAACGGTTACGTCGGGCGAGAACGTAATTATGCGGTCTGCGAGTGGTCCACCGGAACGGGCGATCTCATCGAGGATCTTTCCAAATCCTGTTTGTGTCGATTGGATGCGATCATCGATAGTGACCCTCTTTGGTACCTCCAGTATCGGTGCGGTGTACCGCCTCTTACCCTTGGAGAAGAATGGCACGGTGTTTAGGAACTCCTTTAGGTCGGTTGCATCGCTTAGCCCAGCGAAGGGCTTCCACTCATCGCCTCTTGGAACGCCCATGGTAGACTGGAATGTCTCCATCTGTGGCTGGGTCATCAGGCCCGCGTGGTTATCCTTGTGCCCTGCAAGCGGCGTTCCCCAGCCCTTAATAGTGTAGAAAAGAAAAACCGTCGGCTGGTCATCCTTGACCGCGTCGAAGGCTTCACAAAGTGACGGCAGACAGTGGCCTCCAAGGTTCTCCATCAACGCCGCGAGCTCTGGATCGCTGCGTCGCTCGATCAGGGATGTTACAGGTCCCTGGTCGCCGAGGTCGTCGAGCAACCTTTTGCGCCATGCGTTACCACCTTGGAAAGTCAGGGCCGAATAGAGCGCGTTGGGGCAAGCGTCGATCCACTCCTTCAGTGCTGAGCCGCCCGTCTCCTCGAATGCTTCGCGCTGCAAACGCCCATATTTCAGGCGGACGACGCGCCAACCGAAGCTGGAGAAGATAGCCTCGATGGGTTCCCAGAGGCCTTCCCGAACCACGCCATCTAGGCTCTGGCGATTGTAGTCGATCAGCCACCAGACATTCCGCAGTTCGTGCTTCCACCCTTCCAACAGCGCTTCGTAGATATTACCCTCATCGAGTTCCGCATCGCCGATGAGGGCAATCATGCGGCCATTGATAGACTTTGCCCAGCCGTGTCCATGCAGATAGTCTTGCATGATGGAAGCAAAGATCGGCAGGGCGGCCCCTAAGCCCACCGAGCCCGTCGAGAAGTCTACATCGTCCACGTCCTTGGTCCGAGACGGGTAGCTTTGGACACCGCCGTATCCGCGAAAGTTCTTGATCTTCTCAAGGGGCATGTTGCCCATCAGGTACTGGATCGCATGGAAGACAGGCCCGGCATGCGGCTTGACTGCCACACGGTCGTCGGGCTTCAGCACGTGGAAGTATAGTGCCGTCAGCATTGCAGCCATGGATGCTGATGAAGCCTGATGACCGCCCACCTTCACGTCACCTTCGCCTTTGGGTCTCAGATGGTTGGCGTTATGAATCATCCAGCAGGATAGCCAGAGTACTCTCCGGTGAAGTTCCTCAAGATGATTGATGCCAGCCACGTCACCCTCCCCAAGCTTATTGTGTTCACAGGAATGGTGGATCTATTTGGGGGCAATGTCCTGCCAATCTCGATGGCCAAGAGATGTCATTACGCAAAAATATGCTAAGATCTCCCGAAAATATGGATGAAACATGCATAAACTCGATGAAATTGATCTTCGTATTCTTAGGGCGATGCAGGGCGACGGTAAGCTTACCATTGCCGAAATTGCCGAGCGCGTGGGACTATCGCAGTCGCCTTGTTCCCGGCGGATCGCCAAGCTTGAGTCTGATGGTATCATCCGCGGGCGGCAGACGCTGCTAGATGCGAAGAAGTTGGGCTACGG
>Ga0075471_10003054_pt1 | contig 10919 bp, 10 predicted proteins | sample DEB19_08_DNA_2_FD_74787 | JGI IMG/M metagenome (GOLD analysis project Ga0075471, IMG submission 74787) | Aqueous microbial communities from the Delaware River and Bay under freshwater to marine salinity gradient to study organic matter... | ecosystem: Environmental > Aquatic > Marine > Coastal ... | reverse complement strand
CCGTCCTTCCTCCACGCGTCCTTGCGCCACGCGATCGAGATGGGAATGCGCTTTCCATCGCGGCTTGGCGCCCACGCGCGCGCGGTCTCGTACAGCGAGGCGTCGTAGCCAAGCACGGGCATGACCTTTCGGACCTGCTGCGCGCGGCTTGAAAGGTCGACATCGATCACCGTATCGGGCGTGACCATCGTGGTGAACTCGACGCGCACGGCGGTGTTCGCGGGGTCAGGGTTGTTGCCGAGCGTCATCGCGTACGCGGGCTGCGTCACCGAGACCACCGCGCCCTCTCCGCCCGTCCACGGAACGATGCGCACGCGCGCGTTCGCATCGGCGCGCTCTGCGACGGCGAGCCCGCCCGCGAACGCAGCGAATCCGTCGACCGAGGTCCCGGGCCGATGCGGCACGATGTCGCGCCACGCGGCGCGGTCGGCGGGCGCAGACTCGGGCGCGCGCACGATGCGGAAATCGCGCGCGCCCGCGTTGGTGCGGATGATCCACGCGCCGTCGAAATGGTCGGAATAGCAGCGCACATCGGGCGTGCGCGGCAGGATCACGACCGGCGCGCTCGCGGGTGCATCGAGCGGCACGGCGCGCAGCTCGGTCGTGTCGTAGCCCTCCATCTCGATCGTCAGCCACATGCGGCTCGCGCTTGCGGAAATGCTTGTGAACAGCGTCTCGTCGGCTTCCTGATACACGACCGTGTCGCTCGCTGCGGGCGTTCCGAGCACATGCCTGCAGACGGGCCCGCTTTGCAGCAGCACGGGATCCTGGCGGATGTAGAACAGGCTCTTGCCGTCGTTCGCCCAGATCACCTTCTCGAGCGCGCCCTTGACAGCGTCGTCGATGATCCGCCCGTCGCGCAGGTCCTTGACGAGGAGATCATGGCCGCGCCGGCCCACGGTGTCCTGCGTCCACGCGACGAGCGCGCCATCGGGGCTCACCGAGACATCGCTCACGCGGAAGAAGTCGTGGCCCTTCGCGAGCTCGACGCCATCGAGCATCGTCTCGTCGGACGCGGCGGAGTCGACGCTACCGACGCCCCCCTTCCGCCGCATCCAGCATGCGTACTCGGCGCCCGGCTTGAACGCCGTCCAGTACCAGTAGCCGTGGTCGTGCTGCGGCGGAGTCGAGTCGTCCTCCTTGATGCGCGCGCGGATCTCGCCCAGCAGGCGATCCTCGAGCGGCTTCACGGGCGCCATCATCGCCTCGGTGTACGCCTGCTCGGCGCGCAGGTACTCCATGACATCGTCGCGCTTCCTCTCGGCGTCGTCGTCGCGCAGCCAGTAGTACTCGTCGGTGCGGTCGCCGTGCGGGCTGCGCACGGTGAACGGCACCTGCTTCGCGACCGGCGGCGTCGGTCGCGCGGCGGACTGGCACGCACCGAGGGCGGGCGCCGCGAGCGCCAGCATCGAGGCTGCGATGCGCGTGGAACTCGCGCCAGACGACGGATCCTGTTGCTGCATGAAGACTCCCGGCTCGGGCAAGTGCGCCGAGCCGGGAGGACTGTACCCGCTGCCGCGTGATTGGCCGTCACTCGTAGAGGTTCGTCGACTCGGTCTCGATCACGGGCACCTTGAACTGGTCGCTCGACAGCTCCCAGCGGCTGCGCGCGTCCTGCCGCGACTTGGCGCGCACGGTCACGCGCCATTCCGCCTTCGCTCCTGCGGCGAGCGTCGCCACCGGCGCCATCGTGATGGTCGATCCCATCGCGCTCACGGGAGTCAGGCCCTTGCCCGACACGAACGCGAGCGAGGACGGCAGCGTCGCCACCACCTTCACGTTCGAGTCGCTCGTCGAGCCCTGGTTGATCGCGGTCACGACGAAGGTCGTCTCCTGGCCGACCTCGATCGGGTCGATGGTGTCGATGACCTCGAGCAGGATCGCGGGCACACCCTCGACCTCCGTGGAGCACTCGGTGCGCGCCTCGGCTACGCAGCCCGACGCAGCCGTCGCGGTCGTACGCGCCGTGCCGATCGCGGAGGGCTTGATCGACATGGTGACCGTCGTGGCCTTGCCCTCGGCGATGTTGCCGACCGCCCAGACCACGGTGCCCGCCTCGTACCTGCCCGCGCTGTCGGCGCTCAGGAACGCGCAGCCCGTCGGGATGGGCGCCTTCACCTCGACATTCGATGCGGTGCAGTCGCCGATGTTGCGCACCGTGATGCGGTAGTCGAGGTCATGTCCGAGGAAGACGCGGTTGTTGGCGTCGCAGCTGAACGCGAACTCCGGCTGGCGCACGAGGGTCGACGCCTCGCGCGACTGGGCCGACTGGCCCGAGCTGCTCGTCGCGTACGCGCTCGATGCGAAGGTCCCGCGCCGCGACGCGAGCACGCTGATGTTGTAGATGCGCTCGACGCCGCCCGCGAGGTCGCCCGCCTCGAATTCAACCATGGTCTTCCCGTCGTGCGTGGCGAGCCCCGACGCGAGCGTGTCCTTGATCACCACATTCTGCGCGATGCCCGTGCCCGTGTTCCGCACCGCGTAGGTCAGCGTGATGTCCGCGCAGGTCCCGCAGACCTCTGGCGTCGCGGTCTTCGTGAGCTCGAGCGCCGGCTCCACCACCGTCGTGCTCGCGCACAGCAGGTTCGCGTAGCTCACGCTCAGGCAATTCGTCGCGGCGCCCGCCGCATTCGCCTTCGCGCGGAAGCGGATCGTCTCGGTGCGCGCAGCGGGCAGCACCGGCAGGATCCAGACGACCTCTCCGTTGCTGTGCGTCCACTCGGGCGACGAGCGCACGAGCTGGACATTCGAGATGTTCTTGAGGTTCACCGAGACATTCTGCAGGTCCGCCTCGGTGAGGTTCACGACCTCGATCGATCCGTCGTACTCCTCGCCGACCCGCACCTCGCTCGGGCTGTACTGCCGCAGGAGCACCGCGCTGGTCGAATGGTCGCCCGTCGGGAAGTAGCGCTCGCCGGACGCGACTGCGCCGGGCTTCGCCCTCGGCTGCGGCTGGGTGCACCCCATCGGAAGCACTGCGGGAAGCATGAGGAGCGCCGCGATGGCGACGGTTCGGAAAAGACGGCTTGCGATGGCGGTTCGACGCATGGATGACGCTCCGTTCGTGAGCCCCGCTGCATGCGCCGCACCGATCGCGACGGGCGCCGGGAGCGAATGTCCGTTGCAGCGGGCTCCGAGGACAGGAGTTTGCCGAGCGACACGATGCGGGGCGACAGGGAGCGATCCTTGATTCGCCGTTCAAACGACAGCGCCCCGCCTCGCGGCGGGGCGCTGGATGCACTCGGTCAGGCGATCAGTTGCAGCCAGGACCCGGGAACGGGAAGTGGAAGCAGGTGCCGTTGATGCAGAAGTCGAGCGTGCACGCGTCGCCATCGTCGCAGTCGGCGTGCGAGGTGCAGCCGGCCGAGCCGCACGCGCCCCACGAGGTGAGGACGAGGATGAGGTCGTTCGGATCGGTCAGGCCGTTGCCGGTGGCATCGCCCGCGCAGGTCTTGCTGGCACAGCCCCAGTCGTGGAGCACGATCATCAGGTCGGACACCGACACATTGCCGTCGCCGTCGAGGTCGCCCGGGCAGGTTCCACCCATGGCGGATCCCGTGAAGGCGAGTGCGGCGCAGGCGAGGGTGCAGCGAAGGGCGATCGAAACATTCTTCATGTGGATGTCCTCGGGTTCGGTCGGTTCGAGGCGCGGACCACCCGGACCAGGCGCTCATTCCCCAGAGAGTAACCCAGGCTCGGGCAGCGGCCGCAGAAACGGGCGAAATCGGAAGGCGTCCGCCCCGTCGGCCGCCCGACCCGCCTGAGGGATGCGATGAAAGTCGATGTCCCAGCGTGATTTCCGTCGCTCCTCGCGACGCGGCTGCCGCGAGCGACTTCCCGCTATTCTCCGTCCCGTGGCGGTCGACGCACCATCGATCCTCGGGAACAACGCGAGCTTCACCTTGCGATACGCGGTGAAGCGGCTGCGCTTCGCGCTACCCGCCGTCGGCGGCCGCCCCGCCGTCACCTACGCGGCATTCCGCTCGTCGAGCACCGCGATCCACCACGCGATCCGCGCGGCCGGGCTCGGGGTCTCGGTGAAGGCGCACATGCTGGCGCGCGAGCACATGCTCGGGCGCGTGAGCGAGCGCGTGAGCTTCGCGAGCGAAGGCGGACGACTTCCGCGCAGTTGCCATGTCGGCGACTGGGCGGTGCGGCTCGGCATCATCGAGGCGCGTCGCGCGGCGGACTTCGTCATTCCGATCCGCGACCCATGGGCGGTCGCGCACAGCTGCTTCGTGCTCACGGCCGCGGACATCGATTCAGCGTTCGCGCAGGATGCGGTGTCGCGGGGCGACACGCCGCGCGAGGAGCTCGTCGATCGCGCCGAGGCGCTTCTCTTTGGCGCGTTCCCGCGCGACTTCATGTGCCGCTGGATTCGCGAGGACGCGGCGCCCGCGCTCGGATGGAATCCGCTCGCGCATGCGTTCGACCGCGAGCGCGGCTGCAGCGAACACGAGCACGGGCCGTGGCGCATCCAGCTGATCCGCGCCGATCTCTCCGATGCCGAGAAGTCCGTCGCGCTCGGGCGCTTCTTCAAGCGGCCGACGGTCCAGGTCACCCGGAAGAATGGCGCGCTCACTCGGAGCAACACCAGCGAGGCCGTGGCCGATATCGCGCGCGAGGCGATCGCGCGGCGACCTGACGCCGTGCGCGCCCTGCTTGACGAGGATGTAAGCCGTCACTTCTGGACGCCGTCCGACCTCGATCGGATGTACCGCAAGTGGACGACCCGCGCGTAGCCGCGCGCACCACCGCGGACCTCTCGCTCCAAGGACATCCGGCGGAACCCGTGGTCTTCACTGGAGTTTCAGTACATTTCACGCCAACGATCCGACGGCTCCACGGATAAACCGAGCAGAGAATCGAGAGACGGATATCTCCAGATATGGGGTGTTTTCCCACCCTCCCCGGCGTACTCGCTGGTGGCGCGGCGGCGCGCGTTCGATCAACGCAGGACGCGGACATCGATTGCGAACTCGCGTCGCTCAACGCCGCAGAGCAGGGACTCGCACGCACCCGGTTCGATCGATCGAGCTCTCGAATCACCACGCGTTCAGATTGAATCGACTTTCAAAAGTTCGCGCGCGGACCGCTGTTCTCTGCTCGCTCGCCATCTTGACGCAACGCGCATTTGCTAGTTTTCTGTTTCGTCCCATGTCGTTCCCTTCATCTGAACCGTCCCCGGGTCACGGTTGGTCGCCGCAGCAGTGGCAGGCTGTCTCATCGCCCCATCGGCTCCAGCTCATGGTGCTCATGGCGGGCCTCAAGCAGGCCACCGTGCAGGAGCTCGCCGATCTCAGCGGGCGCACCGCGCAGTCGCTCTACCCGCATCTCGACGCACTCGTGAACGCGAACTTCCTCGTGATCCGCGAGCCACAGGAAACGGGCAAGCGATCGCGCTCGTACGAGCTCGGCCCCGCAGCCGGGCAGCCTCCGGTCGACCCAAAGACAGGTGCCGGAAACCAGGAGGCGATCGAGCTCGCAGCGCTCATGCTGCACGATTCATGCGCTCGCCTGCGTCGGTACGCCGCGACGGTCGATGGGCTGCCCGTGAAGTCGGGCGACGAACGCGATCGCGTGACCATGTCGGAGCTCACCTGGCTCGACGACGATCGCCGCAGGCGCCTCAACCAGCTTTCGACGGAGATCCTGCAGATCATCCGCGAGGGCCGCGCCGAGCGGAGCGGACGGCGAACCAATGTCCTCGTGTATCACTTCCCCGATGTGACGCTCCGCGAGGCTCGCAAGCAGCGCGGCAACAACGCCTGATTCCCGCGGCGGACACGCGTCACTCGCGCGTCAGCCGCAGCGAATCCGTGCGGAATGCGATCGATCCGCGCTTCGCGCGCAGCTCGATCACGAGCTCGACATCGGCGATGTCCTCGCGCACCTCGAACTCGAACGAGACCTTGCGCTCGCCGCTCGACACGCCGTCGGCCGTGCGCGCGGCATCCCATGTGCGGATGCCGCCGCCGACGCCAGGCGCGCCCTCCTCCTCGAGCGGCTCGATGCCCTCTGCGCGCACGAACGCCTCGAAGGTGTACTTCCCCTTCGACAGAAGCACGCTGCGGCGCCAGCCCGCGATGCAGCGGCCGCCCGGCCCGCCCGCGGCGCGCAGCCACTTCGCGCCACCGAGGTCGATCTCCTCGAGCACCGCGTCGTCGACCTCGCTCATCGGGCGCCAGTCGCGCACGAGGACGGGCTGCCCCTTGCGGAACACGAGCGGCTTCGGCTCGGGCGCGCTGCTCTGCCCGAGCAGCGCCATCGCGCGACCGCGCACCCGCTCGAGGAATCCCTTCGCATGCGCGAGCTGCTCGGCCGCCGCCTCGGGGCCGATCTCGCGCAGCGCCTTCTGGATGCGCGCCTCGACGGGCTCGAGCTTCTTCTCGAGCTTCGTAGGGTCGAACTGCGGCAGCAGCCGCGTGATCTCCCTGCGGTACTGCTTGCGCCACTCGGGGCTCTTCATGACGCTCGCGGCCAGCATCGCGCGCGGCGAGTCGAGCACCGACGCGTTCGGATCGCCGAAGCACTGGTCCATGCCGTGCGCGAGGAAGACGACCTTCTTCGTCGGCTCGAAGAACACGCGGTAGTTGTTCGAGTTGAACGAGTAGCCGTCCCAGTGTCCGACCATCGCCTCGAGCGCCATGAAGCGGATGAAGTCGTCGATGTCGACGAGCTGCTCGAGGCGCTTCCAGCGCGCCTTCATGTCGGGGTCGCGGCAGGCCTCGACGATCGCCTGCAGGTCGCTGCGCGTCTCGGCGCCCGTGCCCTCGTCGCGCTCGAGCGGCGCGTCGAGGTCCTGGCAGAAGCCGCCGTCGTAGAGGTTCCCCGCGGTGGTGCGGAAGTTGCGGCGCAGGAACTCCTCGTCGAAGCCCTCCTTCAGCACATAGACGCCCATGTCGCGTTCGCCCAGGCGCAGCCGCGCGTGCCCGACGCGCGTGGCCGGCTGGCCCGCAGCGCGGATGATCTCCGAGCAGGTCCACTCGCTGAGCAGCGACGGGTCCTGCACCGAGTTGTTCAGGTGGAACTTCTTGAGCCCGTTGTACGCGGGCGCGTCGCCGAACTTATCGATGTTGATGGTGAGCGCGGGCTTGTCATCGAATGGACGAAAGCTCCCCGCCGCGCCCTTGAGCTTCACGCCCGCCTTCGCCGAGACCACCTTGTCGCCGTCGCGCACGGTGCACGGCGCGTACGCGCGCGGATTCGCGCGCAGTTGCTCGATCGCCTCGGGCGTGAGCTCGATCGTGATCGACGGGATGCGGCCGCTTCGGAAGAAGGTCGACGCGTCGTCGCGCGGCGCTGCGGCGGCGACCAGCAGCAACAGCAGGGTCGAGAGAAGGACGACGCCGAGACGCATGCTGGCAGTATGCCCGAGCGGCGGCGCTCAGGGACAGGCGCCCCACGCGGAAAGCAGGAACGCCACATCGCTCGAGCCGACCGCGCCGTTTCCGTCGAGATCCTCGCCGCCAGCGCCCGCGGTGCCCCACGCCGAGAGCAGCGCCGCGATGTCGGCGGAGCCGACCTGCCCGTCGTGGTCCAGGTCGGCGGGGCACGGCGACGGACCGATCACGCGGAACATCAGCACGAGCGGGTCGCCACCCGCCGTGAAGTCGTAGCCGCGCACGACGATCAGGTTCGAGTCGCTGATCGCGATCGGCACGATGAAGTCGCCCGGGAAGTAGAAGCGCGCCTGGTCGACGAGGGCGTAGATGTTGTGCAGGTTTCCCTGCGGATCCCACACCACAGGCACCGTCTCGAAGGGCGCCGTGTCGGCCCAGCCAAGGATCCAGCCGCTGCTGTTGATATCGAACGCAGCCGCCTTGAACCCGAAGTCGGGAAGCGCGCGCATGCCCTGCTCGGCCGACCAGACCCACGGCACATCGTTGCCGATACTGGTGCCGCAGACGGTTCCCGCGTTGTTGATCGCGTAGGCGATCGACTGTGCGGCGCCTGTCGGCACGCCGAGGTCCACGGCGGCGCCATTCGGCTGCCAGAGGCACGCGTGCAGCGCGCCTGTGCCGATCGAGCTTACGCCCGCGATCTGCCCGCTGTTGTTGATGTCGCGGCAGCCGCCGACGACCCCGCCCAGGCGCGGCAGCATCGTGTACCCGCCCTTCGCGGTCCAGCGCCAGGCTTGCTCGGGATCGGTTCCAGTCTGGATGAGCGTCGCCGTCCCGCACACGACGCCGCCGTCGTTGATCATGCTCGGCGTGCTGTACGACCAGGTTCCAGGCGGCGTGGGCAGCACCGTCAGCGCGCCCGTCGGCGACCACATCGCGCCCACGGTTCCGGCGCCTGCGGTCAGGCGGCCGACGATCGCGCCGAGCTCGTTGATGCCCGTGGCGATGCTCTGCGTCGTCCCTGCGGGCGTCAGCAGCGGCGTGCGTCCGAGCGCGGGCGTGTAGCGCATCGCGGTGGTGACGGCGTTGAACTGGAAGTCGCCTGCGATCTCGCCTGCCGCGTTCACGCGCTGGGTGACCGCCGGCGCGAAGTTGCCGACGAACTGCACGGTCACCCCGCCCGCGATCGCTGGGCTGGCGGCGGCGGCGAGTGAAAGCACAGGAAGAACGAGCCGTCGAGGGGTGGCGGGCATTTGGTCCACCGTACTCCAGAAGCAGCCCGCTGCAAGCGGCTTCGCTCAACCCGCGTACACGAACTCGATCGGAGCGTGCACATCGGGGTGCAGGCTCTTGTGGACAGGGCAAGTATGGGCTGCGTTCTCGAGGGCCGCGCGCTGCGGGTGGTCCGATGCGATCGGCAGCGTGATCACCGTGCGAAGGCTCGCGATGCGGCGCGGCCCTTCCTTGGTCATGACCTTCTCGGTGCGCGCGGTCATGCCGCGGAGATCAATCTCGTGGCGCTCTGCGTAGATCCCCATGATGGTCATCATGCAGGTCTGCAGCGCCGTCGCGACGAGATCCGTGGGCGAGAATGCCTCGCCGCGGCCGTGGTTGTCGACGGGAGCATCGGTGAGCACCGTCGACTTCGACGGACCGTGGGTGGCGTGGCAGCGGAGCTGGCCTTCGTAGCGCGCGTTGATCTCGACCATGATGCGGTCAGGATACACCGCGCGCGGCGGCGAGCGCTTCCTCGGCGTCGCGCAGGCGCTGCGCGAACTCGCTGCAGCGCACCGTGGTCATGTAGAGCCCCAGCGCCCAGGTGAGGATGCTCATGCCGACCAGGCCGAGGCCGATCAACGGGTGCGCGAACACCGCGATGAGCGCGCCGAGCGGCACGCCGACGCGCAGCGCCCACACCATGCCCCGCCGCTCGCGCTCGACCTGCGCGAGCTCCGCGCGCCAGTAGGCGACGCCTTCCTCCGCCTTCTCGAGGGGGGATTGCGTCACGCGCGGGGACTGCGTCACGCTCGGCCTTTCGCGCGCACGAGCTCGATGCCTGGCTTGAGGAACGCGATGCGGCGCTCGCGAAAGAGCGCGCCAAGCGCCTGCTTGAACGCCTTCTTGCTGACGCCGAAGCGGTCGCGGATGATCTCTGGATCGCTCGAGTCGTCGAGATTCAGGCGGCCGCCGACGCGCTCGAGCTCCGCCAGGATCTGCTCCGCAAGCGGACCGACGCGCTGGTAGCCCGCCTGGTCAAGGCTCAGGTCGATCTTGGCGTCCTCGCGAACCTGCTTGACGAAGCCGCGCATGCGCGCACCGATCTTCAGCGGACCCGCAAGGTTGGTTCGGTACAGGAGCCCCTTGTGCCGGCCGTCCACGATGGCGTTGTAGCCGAGGTCGGTCTGCGCGCAGACGAGGAGGTCGACCTCGTCGCCCGGTCCATAGCGCGGGAAATCCGCGCTCAGATGCCGACCGAGGTAGGTCGTGGCGATGATGCGCTCGTCGCGGCCGTCGAGGATCACGGCCACCACGACATCGTCGCCGACGGCGACCTTCGGCTTCTGCTCCCCGTACGGCAGGAGCAGGTCCTTGCCGAGCCCCCAGTCGAGGAACGCACCCGCGCGCGGGTGCAGCTCCTTCACGCGCATGCCCGCGAACTCGCCCACGCACGCCTTCGGCCGCTCGGTGGTGGCGACCAGCCGGTCCTCGGAATCGCGGTAGACGAACACCTCGGTCGAATCACCGACGCGAAAGCCCGCGGGGACATACTTCCTCGGCAGCAGGAGCTCGCCGAGCCCGCCACCATCGAGGTAGAAGCCGTTCACGGTCTCGCGCGTCGCGACGAGGGTATTGATGCGTCCGAGCGCTGCCATCGGGATCGCGCTCAGGCGTCGAGCGCGATCTCGGTGATCTTGTCGCCGGCCTTGATCGCGTCGATGACCTCGAGCCCCTGCACGACCTTGCCGAAGCAGGTGTGGTTGCGGTCGAGGTGCGCGGTGTTCGCGCGGCCGTGGCAGATGAAGAACTGCGAGCCGCCCGTATCACGACCCGCGTGCGCCATCGACAGTACGCCGCGGTCATGCCGCTGGTTGCCGCCCGTGAGCTCGCACTTGATCTTGTAGCCGGGACCGCCCGTGCCCGTGCCGTTCGGGCAGCCGCCCTGGATCACGAAGTCGGGGATGACGCGGTGGAAGGTGAGCCCGTTGTAGAAGCCCTTGGCGGCGAGATCGCGGAAGTTCTTCACGGTGCCGGGCGCATCGGCATCGAAGAACTCGATGTGCATGTCGCCCTTGACGGTCTTGATGGTGGCCTTGGACATAGGGCGCACATGATAGACAAGCGGGCTGCCTTTCGGCAGCCCGCTTGATGCACGCTGGATTGGCCGGAAACCGGCCGGAGGACCCGCGTTCAGAGACCGAGGATGTCGGCCCAGTCGAACACGAACTCCTGGATGATCGCGCCCTTGTTGGTGTCGCGGACGATGAACTTGATCTGGCGCGCGGTGTCCGGGTTCGCACCCGGCTGGTTGCGGATGTCGAAGCGGGCGACATCGAGCAGCGGATCGACGATCAGCGC
>Ga0075471_10003053_pt1 | contig 10923 bp, 8 predicted proteins | sample DEB19_08_DNA_2_FD_74787 | JGI IMG/M metagenome (GOLD analysis project Ga0075471, IMG submission 74787) | Aqueous microbial communities from the Delaware River and Bay under freshwater to marine salinity gradient to study organic matter... | ecosystem: Environmental > Aquatic > Marine > Coastal ... | reverse complement strand
GGCGCGCAGTGGCCGCGCAACTCGTTCAGGTCGTTGCCTCGCGTCTTCACCGAGTCGAGCAGAGGGACGCCGCCGCTCGGACAGCTGCACTGCGCCCGGGCGGAGGCCGGGACGAGCAGCATCGCGGCGAGGGCGACGAGCACGTAGCGCCGCGGGTCGGTCTCCCGGCGCCCTGCGCGGCCGCGGAGAGAGATCGAATTCGGGATCGTTGCGTCCTTCACGACCGGCCTCCTTCCTCGCGGATCACGAGGCGCAGGGCCTCGTCCGCGTCCGCCCGCGCGTCGCGGTCGAGCGCTCGCCGCAGGAACTCGACGGGCGATTCGACGCCACGTGCCCGGTTCGCGAACAAGGCGGCGAGCCGGGCGACGAACGCGCGCGGCGGGAGTCGCAAGTCGGCGAGAGTCGGGCTCTCGCCCGGGGCTCTCGCCGGTCCGCTCGCGCGTCCGGGGAGGGCCCGGAGGCGCAGGATCGTGCGGCGAGCCGCGCGCGTGTCCCCCGCCGACAGCTCGGAGAGTGCAAGGTCGAGTTCCACGTCGTCGGCGAACGACGTCGTCCGCGCGAGACGGCGAAGGCCGCGCAAGGCATGGCGCGCCCGTCTCGGGTCGCCCGCGGCGGCATGGGCTCGTGCGAGGCTCCACTGCGCCGCGGTACGAAGGATCGGGTCGGGCGACGTCCGGGCGACCGGCCCGAGGATGGCGATCGCGGCCACCGGCTCGGCCGAGGCGAGCGAAGCCCAGGCCCCGCCGAGCGTGGCGAGGTCTCGCGCGGCGAGGTCCGGCGACGAGGCGGCCGCGGCGAAGGCGCGACGGGCGCTCGCCGGGTCGTCGCTGCCCAGCGCGATCCAGCCGCGCGCGATCGCGAGCGCATCGGTTCCCGAAGGCAGGGCACGCGAGAGATCGCCGGGCACGACGAGCGCGCTCTCGGCCGCGGCGCGGTCGCCGCGACCGAACTCGAGCGTCGCGAGGAGCAGCGCGGCTTCGACGCCCCGGGCACTCCCGGGCTCGGCCGCGCAGGCGGAGCGCAGGGCGTCGCGCGCGCGGTCGGAGTCGCCTTCCGCGAGCGCGTAGCGTGCCTGGCGCAGCAGGACGCCGGCGGGCGGAGTGTTCGCCGCGGCCGCCTGCGCGCGGACGAGGGCCAGGATGCAGGCCGCGACCCGCAGGGCTGCCGCGGGGGTGCCGGACATGGCACGGGAGTGCGGACGGCGGGGCATCGGGACCGCGATCGGACCTGCCGACGGCGGACCTGCCGACGGCGGAGCGGGCGGCGGTGGAGCGGGTGGCGGCTGGCCCGGGGGTCTCGGGACGTTGGTGCGAGCGTCGCGCATCGACGAACCTCCTTCGCTCCGGCCGTTGCCGGTCCGGAGCCTGCTCGGGTCGCGCGAGGGATCGCGACCGTCGGGCGGCGGGGGGCCGCGACTCCGGGCTGAGCATCGCGCGTGCCGGCCCATGGAGGCCGGGAACGGGCTCGCGCTGCAGCAGCCGGGTACGACCTGCAACGGAGGATTTCGGGCGTTGCACGGCCGGGTTGCGGCAAGGTGCACGCCGTGGCCCGGTCGCGGGGCCGTCGTCGCGGCAAGGATGCAGGCGCGGCAGGATCCGGTGCGTGCGCTCGCGCACGTTCGGCCGCATGGTGTAAGACGCGCATCATTCGTCGTGCCGCCCGGGAACCCGGTGCGCGGCGAGCAGACGCTGCATGGTGGAGTCCGGCGAACGCGATCGGGTGCCGACCTCCGGGGAGGTCGTGGCGACTTCCCTCGCGCGCGGAAGCCTGCCCGCCGCGGCTACGTGCGAGGCGCTCGCGAGCTCGCTCGGCGGGCTCGCCGTGGTCGACCTCGAGACCACGGGACTCGACCCCGCGACGGCGAAGGTCGTCGAGATCGGCGCCGTGATCCTGCGGCCGGGCATGCCGGCGCGGCCGTTCCACCGCTTCGTCGACCCGAGGGAGCCGCTGCCGACCTTCACGAGCCGGTTGACGGGACTCGTCGACCGGGACCTGCTCGGCGCGCCCTCGTGGGAGTCGGCGTCCCGGGATCTCGCCCGCGAAGTCTCGGGGCTCGCGATCGTCGCCCACAACGCGGAATTCGAGCGAGGCTTCCTCGGGGGGCTGCTCCCCGCCGGCACGCCCTTCCTCGACTCGCTCGAGCTGGCCTGCGTCCTCCACCCGGAGCTGTCGAGCCACAGCATGGAGTCGCTCGCACGTCGCTTCTTCGGCCGCGTCGAACGCCACCGTGCGCTGGACGACGCGATCGATACCCTGGCGGTCCTCGCCCTGCTCCACGAGGAGGTGGTCCGGGGCGAGCACGAGGAGCTGCTGCTCGGAGCGGGCCTCGACCCGGCCTGGCCCTGGGCGTCCTGGCTCAGGCGAGTCTTCTCGGGCGGGGCGGGCTTCCGCCTGCGAGGGCAGGGGCCGCGCCGGTCGGCGCCGATCGGGCACGGGTCCCCCCGTCCTCCCGCCGGCCGCTCGGCGGTGCCGGCGTCCTGGCTGTCGCGCGACTTCGTCCGCGGGCTGCTCGAGGACGAGGAGCGGTGGCGGCGGATCTTCCCCGGCTACCGCGTCCGCGAAGGCCAGATCGACCTCGCCTGCGCGATGCTCGACGCGTTCGCGTCGGACCGGGCGTTCGCGGCGGAAGCCGGGACCGGCATCGGCAAGACCCTCGCCTACGGGCTGGTCGCGACCCTTCACGCGGTGCACCACGGCGCGCGCGTCGTCGTCAGCTCGGCGAATCGCACGCTGCAGGAGCGCCTCGTCGAGGAGGAGCTGCCGCGGATCGCCGCCGTGCTCGGGATCGAGCCGCCACCGGCGCTCGTGCTGCGCGGGCGAGCGAACTATGGCAGCCCGCGGCGGATGCGCGGGCTGGTCGCCGAGCCGGACGCCTTCGGACTGCCGCTCGCGCCACCGTCACGGGCCTATGTCGCGAGCTGGGCCGCACGCTGCGCGGACCGCGACCTGCAGGGGTTCGGGGGATGGCTCGGGAGCCGGGATCCCGCCCTGCGGGCGGCACGCGAGCGCGTCGCCTGCGACCTCGACTGCGACGAGGACCGGTGTCGCGCCGAGGACGGCGGTCCATGCGCCTACCTCCGGCGGGTCGACGAACTCCGCCAGGCCGCGATCGTCTCGATCAACCACGCGCTGCTGCTGAAGTGGCCCCAGCGCTACGGCGCGATCGAGCGGCTGGTGATCGACGAGGCGCACGAACTCGCCAACGAAGCCGACCGCTCGTTCTCGGAGGAGATCGCGGCGCGCGAGCTGCGAGGCTGGCTGCGCCGCCTCGAGGGCTCGGCCGGGCGAGCGGGCATGATCGGCGCGCTCGCGGTCGACGAGTCGGGGATCGAGGTCGCGCGACGTGCGACGGGTCTCGCCCGCGAGAGCGCGGTCGCGATCGAGGAGGCGGGGCGGGCGCTCGCGGTCGTCGCAGCCTCGGGCGAGGTCGCGGTGCCGCCGCAGGCCGTCGCCGCGGACCCCCGCTGGCAGCACGCGGCCGACGGGCTCGCCCGCCTCGCCCGCGGCGCCGTCGCGCTCGGCGAGTCGGTGGACGAACTGCTCGCGGGCTATCGCCGCTGCCGCGGGGGCGACGCCGACGACAGCCTCGCGACGGAAGCGGCGTTTCTCGCGACGACGATCGCGGCGGCGGGCCGCGGACTGGTCGCCGACGTGCTCGAGCAGTCGCGACCGGAGACCGTCTACGCGGTGCGCGCCTTCCGGCGGGGTGATGCCCACGAGTGGTGGCTGCGGGCGACGCCGCTCGAGACCGCCTCGCTCGTGCACGCGAAGCTGCTCGACCCCGCGCAGACCGTGGTCGCGGTGTCGGCGACGCTCGGGGTCGGCGACGACCCGGGCCCCTCGCTCGAGAAGATCGGCTGGCACGGCCTCGAGCGTGCGCGCCGGCTGCCCGCGATGGTCGTGCCGTCGCCGTTCGACTTCCGCAGGCGTGCCGTGCTCGCGATGGTCCGGGGCGACGGCTGGCGCCGGGCCGGCTTCGCGCAGCGTTGCGCGCGGGCGATCGCCGACGTCGCGGGACTGCTCGGCGGCCGCACGCTCGCGCTCTTCACGAGCCGCCAGCGCCTGCAGGAGACGGCGGCCCGGCTCGAGCCGCTGCTCGCCGGTCTCGGGATCACGGTGCTGGTGCACGATCGGCCGGGCGGGGCGGCCCGTCTCGTCGACCAGTTCGCGGCCGACCCGCGCGCCGTCCTGCTCGGAACCCGGAGCCTCTGGCAGGGCGTCGACGTCCCGGGCGACGCGCTCTCGTGCGTCGTGATCGACAAGCTCCCGTTCCCGCGGCCGGGCGACCCGCTCGTCGTCGGCCGCAGCGCCCGCCTCCGCGAGAGCGGCAGCGACCCGTTCCGCGTCTTGTCGCTCGAGCCCGCGGTGATCGGCTTCAAGCAGATGTTCGGCCGCCTGATCCGCGGCGAGAGCGACCGCGGCTTCGTCGTCGTGCTCGGCGCCGACCCGGCCAAGGGCTACATCGACGACTTCGTCCGCTCGCTGCCGGGGCCGCCGCGCTTCGTCGTCGGGGACTGGGGCGAGATCCTCTCCGAGATGCGCGAGTTCTTCCCCGCCGACGGGGCCTGACGTCGCCCGCGCGGGCCGCGCAGCGCTCCCGCCCCGCCGTCGGGCGCTCGCGCTCAATCGTCGCCGTCGCTCGACCGCGGGATCGTGCGGCGGGCGGCGAGGCCGAGGTCGAGCAGCTTCTTGCGCAACGTGTTGCGGTTGATGCCGAGGATCTGCGCCGCGCGAAGCTGGTTTCCGCCCGTCTTCTCGAGCGTCACCTCCAGCAGCGGACGCTCGAATTCCGCGAGCAGCGTCGCGTGGAGGTCGGCCGGGTCGACTTGTCCGAGCGACGCGAAGACCTCCCGGGCGCGTGCCCGGACCGCCTCGGGAAGCGAGCGCGCGACGGCCGGGGGCACCGACGCCGCCGCCGTGATCGAGAGGTCCTCGGGGACCAGCGTCTTGCCCGGTGCCACGACCGCGGCGCGCACCAGCGTGTTCTCGAGTTCGCGCACGTTGCCGGGCCAGGGGTGGCGGACCAGCAGCTTCTCGGCCTCGGGCGAGACGCCGACGACCTCCGTGCCCAGCTCGCGGTGGATCTTCGCGATGAAGTGGCGGATCAGCTCCGGGATGTCCGCCGCGCGTTCGCGCAGCGGCGGCAGGTGGATCGGCACGACGTTCAGCCGGAAGTAGAGGTCCTCGCGGAACCTGCCGGCCCGGGACGCCCGGGCGAGGTCCTGGTTGGTCGCCGCGACGATGCGGACGTCGGTGCGCAGGGTGTCGCGTCCGCCGACGCGTGTGAACTCGCGCTCCTGCAGCACGCGCAGCAGCTTGGCCTGCAACTCCACCGGCATGTCGCCGATCTCGTCGAGGAAGATGGTGCCGCCCGCCGCCTGCTCGAAGCGGCCGGCACGGCGCTCGGTCGCGCCGGTGAAGGCGCCGCGCTCGTACCCGAACAGCTCGCTCTCGAGCAGTTCGCGCGGGATCGCCGAGCAGTTGATCGCGACGAACGGCCCCTGCCAGCGGGGCGAGTGGAGGTGGATCGATCGGGCGATCAGCTCCTTGCCCGTGCCGCTCTCGCCGGTCACGAGCACGGTGGCGTCGCTCTTCGCGACCCGCCCCAGCAGCTTGTAGATCGACTGCATCGCGGGGGACTGCCCGACCAGGTCGACGTCGCCCTCGCTCCGACGGCGGAGCTCGCGCGTCAGGTGGTCGACGTCGGAGTTGAGCCGGCGGGTTTCGAGCGCGCGCGCCACGAGCAGGCGGACGACCTCGAGGTCGAAGGGCTTGGTCAGGTAGTCGTAGGCGCCGCGCTTCATCGCCTCGACCGCGTTCGACATCGTCGCCTGCGCCGTCATGACGACGATCGTGGTGCGGCAGCCCTCGGCCTTCGCCCGCGTCACCACGTCGAGGCCGCTCGGCTCCGGCATCCGGATGTCGAGGAAGGCGAGGTCCACGTCGCCGCGGGCGAGCGCCGCGAGCGCTTCCTCGCCTCCGGTGGCCTCGATCACCTCGTGGCCGTCGGCCCGCAGCGCCTCGCCGAGGACCCAGCGGATCGAGCGCTCGTCGTCGGCGACGAGGATGCGGGCAGGCGGGTTCTCAGGCATGGGTGCTCCGGTCCACGGGCAGCGTCATCGTGAAGGTGGCGCCGAGCCCGGGCTCGCTGTGGAGGCGCAGCATGCCGCCGTGCTCGGACACGATCCGCTGCGAGATCGCGAGGCCGAGCCCGGTCCCTTCGGACTTGGTCGTGAAGAACGGGGCGAAGACCCGGCCCTGGTCCTCGGCGGCGATCCCCGGTCCCTGGTCGCTCACGTCGATCGAGAGGAAGCGCTCCCGGCCCTCGGCCCCGGTCATGTAGAAGCTCGTCTCCATCCGGGTCGAGATCACGACCTGGCCGCCCTTCGGGGACACTTCGACGGCGTTGCGCACGAGGTTGAGCAGCACCTGCGTGAGGCGGCCACGGTCGCCCCTCACGCACGGCAGGCTCGGGTCGAAGCGCCTCACGAAACGGACCTTCCGGTCGTCGTCGGTGCCCTCGATCGCGAGCACCTGGTCGACCACCTCGTGCATGTTGACGCGCGTCCGCTCGAGGCGGGACGGCCCCGAGAGGTCGAGCAGCTGCGTCATGAGCCCGTTCAGGCGGTCGATCTCCGACACGATGATCTGCGTGCACTCCCGCCGGCGGTTCTCGTCGGCGTTGCTCGCGGACAGCAGCTGGGCCGCGCCGCGCATGCCGGAGAGCGGGTTCTTGATCTCGTGGGCGAGCCCGGCGAGCAGGATCTCGAGCTGGCCCAGGCGGTCGGCTTCCCGGTTGCGCGATTCGAGTTCGCTCTCGTGGCTGCGGTCGTGCAGCGTGACGATCGTGCCCACCTGCTTGCCGAGAGAGTCGGTCATCATGGTCACGGCTGCGCGCACCGGCCTGGTCCGGCCGAAGCGGCCCGTCAGGGTGGCGTCGGCCTGCACGCTGCGAACCCCGCTCGTGCCCGTGGCATCGAGGAGGTCGTCGAGCCAGCGATTCCCGCGCAGGACGTCCTGGGCCGGCTGCCCGGTCGCCCTCTCGATGGAGAGGCCGGTCAGCAGGGATGCGGACTCGTTCATGAAGACGATGCGACGGACCTCGTCGAGGAGGAGGAGGCCGTCGTCCAGGCTTTCCAGGACGTTCAGCCAGTGCGCCGAGAGGAAGCGCTCTTCTGCCTGTTTCATGGGCATCTGCCCGTCTCGTAATCATGACCGGGCTGCCTGACCAGCCACCGGAGCCCCCGAGAGGCCCCTGACCGACCCGCACTCCCGCCTTAGCAAGGCGTCTGCCCAACCCCCGTGCGTCCGCGGGAGATTGACGCGATCCCGGGCGGAGACGACAAGTCCGGTCGTGATCTCCGTCCGGGAAGCCCTCGACCTCGTCCTCGCCCGGGTCCGTCCCGGCCCGGCCGAGACCGTCCCCCTCGACCTCGCGCCGGGGCGGGTGCTCGCGGCCGACGTCGTCGCCGGGATCGCGCTTCCCCCGTTCACGAACTCGCAGATGGACGGGTATGCGGTCCGCAGCGCGGATCTCGCGAACGCGGCCCCCGAGCGGCCGGCGACGCTGCGGGTGATCGCGACTGCGGCGGCGGGACGACCGTCGGCCGTGGCGGTCGAGCCCGGGACCGCGGTGCGCATCATGACGGGCGCGCCCCTGCCGGCCGGGGCCGACGCGGTGGTTCGCCAGGAGGACACCGAGCGCTCGGGCGAGACGGTCCTGGTGCGCGTGGCTGCGCGGCCGCGAGAGTTCGTGCGGCCGCAGGGCGAGGACGTCGCGGCCGGGGAGACGGTGCTGGCCCGCGGGAGGATCCTCGGCGCCGCCGACGTCGGGCTGCTCGCCGCGGTCGGCCGCGTGCTCGTGCCGGTGGCGGTGCCGCCGCGCGTCGCCGTCCTGTCGACCGGCGACGAGGTGGTGCCGCCGGGCGAGCCGCTTCCGCCGGGCTGCGTCTACAACTCGAACGCGTGGGCGCTGGCGGCCGCATGCCGGGAGGTCGGGGCGACCGCAGTCGTCCTGCCGATCGCGCGGGACGACCGTCGCGCGCTGCGCGATGCGATCGCGCACGCGGCCTCGTTCGACGTCGCGCTCTCGATCGGCGGCGTCTCGGTCGGGGACTTCGACCACGTGAAGGAGGCGATCGCGGAGGTCGGCCTCGAGCGCGTCTTCTGGCGGGTCGCGCAGAAGCCCGGCAAGCCGCTGGTGTTCGCCGAGCGCGACGGCCGCCTGTTCTTCGGGCTGCCGGGGAACCCGGTCTCGGCGCTCGTCTGCTTCGACCTCTACGTGGCGCCCGCGCTGCGGTCCCGGCTCGGCGCGGCGACGCCCTTTGCGTGCTGCGAGGAGGTGGAGATGGCCTCCGACGTCGCGACCGCGGCGGGCCTGACGGAGTTCGTGCGCTGCACGCTCGCGGGCGCCGGGCGCCGCGCCATCGCGTCGCCTACCGCGAGCCAGAGCTCCGGGGCGCTGCGTTCGCTCGCGCGCGCCGACGCGCTCGTCGTCTCGCCGCCCGGCGAGGGCCGCCTCGCCGCGGGTTCGCTCGTCCGCGCGATCCTGCTCGGGGCGTCGCGACCGCTCTCGGCGACGCCGCCGTTCTGAGGCGGGCCCCGCGCGGCGCGGGCCTCAGTCGAGGGCGCCGCCTCCGGACTCGCTGCCCCCGCCGAAGCCGACGTCGTCGCCGCCTTCGCCCGGGTCGCCCTCGCCGGACTCGATCGAGTCCACCATCTCGTCGAAGTCCTCGCCGCCCATCTCCTCGCCCATCTCGCGTCCCATGCGGCGCATCCAGCGCGCGACGCTGCGCGGGTCGTTCTCGTCGACGTCGCCGAACGACGAGGGGTCGGCGAGCGAGTCGAGCCGGCTCTCCTCGGAGCGCGGCATGGCGAAGCGCGACATCAGGCGGTCGAGCTTGCGGCTGCCGCAGTGCTGGCAGACCTCGTCGACCTTCTCGCTCACCCGCAGCGTCAGGATCTGCGACCGTCGTCGGCAGTCCCTGCAGCGGTACTCGTAGATCGGCATCGGCTCCTCCGCGTGGATCGATCCGGGCACGCAGGCGCCCGGCCCCGAGCCCCCGGCTCCACTCGATGCCCGGAGGATAGGGCCGTCGTCCGCCCGCGACAAGGCGGGCGGCCCGGGTTGCAGGCCGGCGGGGGTTTTCGTTCAAGAGGTGCCGGCGCGCGGCCCGGAGGGCCGCAGGGAGCGCGGGAGGAGTCGATCGTGAACATCCAGAAGAGCGTGGCGCTGGTGACGGGCGGGGCCTCGGGACTCGGGGCGGCGAGCGTGCGGGCGATCGTCGACGGCGGCGGCCGGGCGGTGATCGTCGACCGCGACGCGGCGACCGGGGCGGAGCTCGCGAAGTCGCTCGGCGACCGGGTCCGCTTCTGTGCGGCCGACGTGACGAGCGAGGAGGAGATCCGCGAGGCGATCGCGGTCGCGAAGGAGGCCTTCGGCGGACTGAACGTCGCGGTGAATTGCGCCGGGGTCGGCGTCGCCGCGAAGACGATGAGCAAGCGCGGGCCGTTTCCGCTGGAGCTTTTCCGCAAGTGCATCGAGGTCAACCTGGTCGGCACCTTCAACGTGATCCGGCTCGCTGCCGAGGCCATGGCGGAGCAGGCACCGGGCGAAGACGGCGAGCGCGGCGTGATCGTCAACACCGCCTCGGTCGCGGCCTTCGAGGGACAGATCGGGCAGGCGGCCTATTCGGCTTCGAAGGGTGGGGTCGTCGGCATGACGCTGCCGATCGCGCGCGACCTCTCCGGCTACGGGATCCGCGTCAACACGATCGCGCCGGGGCTCTTCAACACGCCGATGCTCGCGATGATGCCGGAGGAAGGCCGCCAGAAGCTCGCCTCGCAGATCCCGTTCCCGCACCGGCTCGGCGAGCCGCGCGAGTACGGCCAGCTCGTCCGCGCGATCGTCGAGAACACGATGCTCAACGGCGAGACGATCCGGCTCGACGGCGCGATCCGCATGCAGCCGGCCTGACGCGCGTGTCGACGTCGGCGTGCCACGGAGGCCGGGCCGGTGCGCGCGTGCCGCGGCTCGGCCGGCGACGCGTCGCGGCGCGGACCGTCCCGCTCGCGATGCTCCTCGCCACCGCCTGCGCCCGTCCGCTGCCGGACCCGGAGAGCCCGGGAGCGCAGGTCTACGCCGCGCAGTGCGGGATGTGTCACCGGGCCTACGACCCCGGGCTCATGACGCCCGCGATGTGGGAGATCCAGGTCTCGCGCATGGACGAGCAGCGGGCCCGTCGCGGCCTGCCTCCGCTTGCGGACGGCGACCGTCGGGCCATTCTCGACTACCTGAGGGCGCACGCGGGCTGACACCGGTCGGTCCGGGACGCAGGGAGCCGCCATGTTCGAGATCGAGAGGAGCAGGACGCCGGCCGCGCGGATGCGCGTCGAGATGCTCGCCGTCCCGATGCGATCCGAGACCGATCCCGGAGAGGAGCTCGCAGCGCTCGACCATGGCACCGGCGGACGCCTGCTCGCCGAACTGCGGCGGCGCTGCGCGGAGCCGGCGCGTCGCGGCGCGACCTTCGTGTGGCAGACCCACGGCGAGGCGCCGCAGGAACTCGTCGCGGTGATCGGGCTCGGCGCCGTGGCGGGAGGCGAGCCCACGGCCGAGGACTGGCGGCGCTTCGCGGGTGCAGCCGTCGCGGCCGCCCGCGCGGCACGGGTGCGCACGCTCGGGCTCTCGGTCGCCTCGTGCGCGCGAGCCGGGGCCGCCGATGCCACGGGCGCGGTGGTCGAGGGCGCGCTGCTCGCGACCTACCGCTTCGCGGGATTCCGCTCGTCGAAGTCGGAATCGCGCCTCGCTCGCTGTCTCGTCGCGGGCTCGCCGCAGACGCGCGCGACCGAGGCCGCGGAGCGGCGCGCGCGCGTGCTCGCCGAGGCGACCGCCTTCGCCCGCGACCTCGTGAACCTGCCGGC
>Ga0075471_10003051_pt1 | contig 10929 bp, 7 predicted proteins | sample DEB19_08_DNA_2_FD_74787 | JGI IMG/M metagenome (GOLD analysis project Ga0075471, IMG submission 74787) | Aqueous microbial communities from the Delaware River and Bay under freshwater to marine salinity gradient to study organic matter... | ecosystem: Environmental > Aquatic > Marine > Coastal ... | reverse complement strand
TTAATCCGGACGCCGTCGCCTACATGCGGATCGCGGGCTACTACGCGGGCGGCCAATGGGACTTGGCGGTGACGGGCTACTGGGGACCCCTGTTGAGCTGGTTGATGGTGCCGCTGCTGAAGGCGGGTGTGGCTCCGCTGGTCGCAGCGCGGGTGGTTATGGCTTTGTCGGGCGTGGTGTTTCTATGCGGGGCGGTGGCGGTTTTTCGCTCGTTCCGATTGCCGCGCTTGGCGCTGGTGACGGGCGCGTGGATTGCGGCAGGCTGGTCGGTGTTTTGGTCGGTGCGGAACATTTCACCGGACTTGCTGATGGCGGGATTGGTCGGTTTGGCAGTGCGGGCAACAGTGGAAGGATTTCTGTTCGCTCGTCGGAGCAGGCTCATTGCGGCGGGAACATGGTGGGGCGTTGCATTCTTGGCGAAAGCGGTGGCGCTGCCTTTGGCGGTGCTGGTGACGGCCAGCTTCATAGGGTTCGCCGCGAGTGGCAGGCCGGAGTTGCGGCGAGGGTTGGCAGTGCGACTCGGCACGGTCTGGCTTTGCCTCACCCTGGTGGCGGGCCCGTGGATCGGAGGGCTGTCCCTGCACTATGGAAAGTTCACCTTCTCGACAACGGGGCCAATCGCGCACGCGCTGGCAGGGCCGGGCGAGCGATCCCGTTACCACCCGGCCATGGTGACGCTGCATCAGCCAGACGCGGGGCGGGTTACGCAGTGGGAGGAGCCGTCGCGGATGGCTTATCGCTTTTGGTCGCCGTTCAGCAGCGCAGAGAATTTCCGGCATCAACTGGAGGTCGTGTGGTGGAATGCCGGCACCATCGCGAGCTGGCTTCAGGGAGTGCGGTGGCTCACCGGAGCGGAGGATGTCCGGAGTGTCGCCGGGATGCTGCCGGGGTTTGATTTGCTGGGTTTGAGTTTGGTGGCGGTGGCGGGCGGCCTGGCGGTCGGATGCATCCAAGCTCGGCGGCTGAGGCGGGTGCGATGGTGCTGGGCGGTGGGGCCGGTGGTCTGTCTGGGTGGATTGTATCTGCCGTTCTGGGTTCAGGCGGAGGACCAGCGCTATTTCTACGCGGCGCTCCCGTTCGTGTGGGTCCTGGTCATTGGCGGGTGGCGGTGGACGTGTGCCCAAGGGTGGATTTGGACACGCACGATCCGGTTGCGCCTCTTCCGGCTGGCGGCGGTGGCGTTTCTCATTCCTGCGGGGCTGTGGTTATCCGCAGCCATTTGGGGCATTCCCAATCCTGCCAGTCGCACGGCACGGGAACTCTCGGCCGAGCTCGGTGCTTTGCGGGTGAACGGACCTTTCGCGGGCAGCGCGTCGTTGACGGGTGGCCGCACCGGGCTTTACACCGCCTTCCTGCTGGGCGAGCGGTGGCTGGGTGATGATGCCGCGGCTCCGCCCGCAGCGTTCGAGGAAGCCGGCGTCCGGGTCGTATTCCTCCGTTCCTCGCCGCAAGCCGAGGCCTTCGCAGCCGACTCCCGCTGGCGGAAATTGGATACGCGGGCAGGCCAGGGAAGCATCATGGCTTATGCCCGAGTGTCGTCGCTTTCACCGTGACGGGAGGACGAGAATTTGGCTGGAAATTCGGGGGCCGGTCTAGTTTGCTGCTGCGCGCTGCCGGGCTAGGAATAAGGGGTTTTCCTCGTGGCGGGCACAGCTAGCGTGAAACTGGAATGAACTATTGGCTGGAAACGGATGCAGGGGAGCAGTTCCCGCTGCAAGGCACCTGCACGATTGGTCGCCTGCCGGAGAACACGCTGGCCATTAACGACGCCGAGGTTTCGCGCCGGCACGCCATCATTCATGCACAGGGCGATGGTGGTTACTACCTCGTGGACCTTGGCAGCCGAAACGGCACCATTCTCAACGGCCAGCGCATGCGCATGCCCGCGCAGCTCAAGGACAACGACCGCATCCAGATTTCCACCACCAGCCTGGTTTTTCGTGCCAGTGAGCCGGAGAACGCCGAGGGCGAGGAGGCGATGATGACCATTGCCGCCGCCCAACAAACGGCGAAGTCGGGGATGTGCTGGCTGCTCGTGGCCGACATCTGCCATTTCACCAAGATGAGCCAGTCGATGCCGCAGGATGAACTGGCGCAAATGGTCGGCAAATGGGTGCTGGCGTGCAAGCAGGGCATCGAGAAGACGCAGGGACACATCAACAAGTATCTTGGCGATGGCTATCTCGCCTACTGGCCGATGGACATCACCAAGCCCGAGGCCATCGCAGCCACGATCAACTCCCTGCGCGCGTTGCAGGCCGCCACGCCGATGCAGTTCCGGATCGTCCTGCACTATGGGCAGGTGCGGCTGGACGGCTCCTTGCAGCAAGGCGAGGACAACCTGATTGGCCCGCAGGTGAACTTTGTTTTCCGCATGGAAAAGGTGTGCGGGGCCTTGCAGCAGTTCTGTCTCTTGAGCGAGGCCGCCGCAACCGAGCTGCAGCCTTTCTTCGAGATCACGCCCCAGGGCGAGCACGCGCTTGGCGGCTTTCAGGGCGCGCACAAGATGTTCTCCTGCTAGCCGGGGCTGAGCAGGCGCCGGTGCTCCGCGATGGCATATCGGTCGGTCATCCCGGCAAGATAATCGCACACCGCACGCGGCCAGCCTTCCTTCCGTGCCCATTGCCGGGTCAGCGGATCGCTTTCCCGGCGGTGCTTCAGCAGGTGATGAAACAAATCCTTCAGCATCTGGGTGGCCCGCACGTGCGGCTCGTGGACGGCGTCGCTGTAATAAAGGTTTTGATAGAGATACTTGCGGAGCTCCAAATTCAGCTTCCGCCGGGTGTCGCTGTAGCGGATGAGTGGCCTGGGGTGAAGGCGGACGGCGTCGGCCGAGTTCACGCCGCTGGCGGCGATCAGTTTTTCGCTCGTGGTCACGACATCCCGCACATGGTCATCAATCAGGCAGCGGATGATGAAGTAACGGCGGCATTCGTCGGGCAGCTCGCCGTGTTCGCGCTTAGTCCGCCGCGCAGCTCCGGCCCAGAGCTTCACGTCCCGTCGAAGTTTTGACTCGGAGAGCAAGCCAGCATCCAGACCATCGTCAAGGTCGTGACTGTAGTAGGCGATTTCGTCAGCGAGGTTCGCGACCTGCGCTTCGAGGGAGGAAGACTTTGCATCGAAGCCGGGGCGCTTGCTCGGATGATCGCAGGCGGAGTAGTGCTTCACGAGGCCCTCGCGCACCTCCCACGTCAGGTTCAGCCCGGGGAAGCCGGGATACTTCTGCTCCAGTTGCTCGACGACGCGCAGGCTCTGGCGGTTGTGCTCGAAGCCGCCGTGCGTGCGCATCAGTCGGTCAAGCGTCTCCTCGCCCGCATGGCCGAAGGGCGAATGGCCGAGGTCGTGCGCAAGCGCGATGGCTTCGGTCAAATCCTCGTTAAGCCGCAGTGCGCGTGCGATGTTCCGGGCGATGCCAGCCACCTCCATTGTGTGCGTGAGCCGAGTGCGGAGGTGGTCGCCGGTGCCGTTGAGGAAGACCTGCGTCTTGTATTCCAGTCGGCGGAACGCACGCGAGTGGATGATGCGGTCGCGGTCGCGCTGGTAGTGCGTGCGCCATTCGGGTTGCGCTTCCGGGTGCTTGCGCCCGCGCGTCTCGGCGGAGAACTGGGCGAACGGCGCGAGGAACTGCCGCTCGCGGGCTTCGAGTTCGGTGCGCGTGCAGGGCATGGGGAAACACAAAGGCGAATGCAGAACGCGAAATGAATGCGTTCAGTTCCCCACCAACTCATGCACCGCAATTCCCCGCAGCTCGAACAGCCGGCGGATGGTGTCCTCGATCAGGTTGTTTGGGCAGCTCGCGCCGGCGGTGATGCCCACGGTGATGGTGCCGGCGGGCAGCCAGTTGGGCGTCGTCTCCTCGACGTGCGTGTGCTGGTTCCAGTGCCGGATCAGCGCGGCTGACTCCATCTTCGCGGCGTTCTTGATGAAGTAGGTTGGCAGCACCTTCTCGCCCATCTCGGCGAGGTGCGAGGTGTTCGACGAGTTGTAGCCGCCCACCACCAGCAGCAGGTCGAGCTTCGTCTGCAACAGCTTCTCCAGTGCGTCCTGCCGGTCCTGCGTCGCGCCACAGATGGTGTCGAAGAAGCGGAAGTGCTCATCAAGCTTCTGAGTGCCGTATTTCTTTTCCATCGCGGCCTTGAAGCGCCGTTGCACCTCCTCGGTCTCGCCGCGCAGCATCGTGGTCTGGTTTGCCACGCCCACCGCCACCAGATGCAGGTCGGGGTCGAAGCCAGGTGAATGCGCGCCCTTGAATTTCTCCAGAAACTCCGCCTTGTCTCCGCCGCGCTGGATGTAGTCGCAAACGTAATCTGTCTCCGCGAGGTTGAACACGACGAGATAGTGGCCTGCACCGTAGGCCGTGGCCTGCGAGGTCGTGGCCTTGGTTTCCTCGTGCTTGGCCTTGCCGTGAATGATGCTGGTGACGCTCTCCTTCGAGTATTGGCGGACGCGCTTCCACACGCTCATCACGTCGCCGCAGGTGGTGTCCACGAGCAGGCAGCCCTTCTCCTCCAGCTTGCGCCGCGTGGCGACCTCGGTGCCGAAAGCCGGGATGATTACTACGTCCTCGCGCTGGAGCACGGCGAGTTCCACATCGGTCGGCTTGTTCGCGAGCATGCGAATGCCGAGGTTGCGAATCTGGTCGTTGACCTCGGGGTTGTGGATGATTTCGCCCAGCAGGTAGATGGGCTTCTCGGGCGGGAACGAGCGGCGGGCCGCGTAGGCGAGGTCAATCGCGCGTTCAACGCCATAGCAAAAGCCGAACTCCTTCGCGAGCTTGATGGTCAGGCCGGGGGCGGCGAGTTGGTTGCCGCTGGCGCGGATGCGCTCGACCAGCGTGCTCCGATAGTGCGACTCCACCTGGGCCTGCACCGCCGACATGATGTCGGGGCGGCGGAGGTTGATTTTCTGCGGCGGAGCGGCGGGCGCAATCGTTGACATGACGAGGCTAGTTTAGCGCAGGGCAGCGGAGCGTCGAGCAGCAAAGTGTTCAGGAAACCTCTTTCTCCGTGCGGAACAGCTTTGCTACCGTCCTGCCCGCATCGAATGAGCAACCAAGACGCATCTGCCACGCCCGCACCCGCCCCGAGCGACTTCATCCGCGACATCGTCGCCAAGCACGTTGCGGAAGGGCGCTACCCGCGCATCCACACGCGCTTCCCTCCCGAGCCGAACGGCTATCTGCACATCGGCCACGCCAAGAGCATCTGCCTGAACTTCGGCATCGCTCGTGAGTTCGGCGGCGTCTGCAACCTGCGCATGGACGACACCAATCCGGCGAAGGAGGAGATCGAGTATGTCGAGAGCATCCAAGCTGACGTGAACTGGCTCATCGCTGGCTGGGCCGATGACAAGCTCGGTCTCAAGCCCAAAGGCGCAACGCCCGCCACACAGACCGTCAACGGCAAGCCGGACTTCCACCTCAGCCCCTCAACTCTCAACTCTCAACTCTCAACCTCCGTCGAACCCTTCTACGCCTCCGACTACTTCGACCAAATCCACGCCTACGCCGTCCTGCTCATCGAGAAGGGCAAGGCCTTCGTCTGCGACCTCTCGCCCGAGGAGACCGACGAATACCGCCGCACCGCGAAGCCCTCGCCGTTCCGCGACCGCTCCGTCGCCGAGAACCTCCATCTCTTCGCCCGCATGAAGGCCGGCGAGTTCCCCGACGGCACGCGCGTTCTGCGCGCGAAGATTGACGTGGCTGCGCCGAACATCTGGCTGCGCGACCCGCTGCTCTACCGAATCCGCCACGCCGAGCACCACCACACCGGTGGCAAGTGGTGCATCTACCCGATGTATGACTTCGCGCACTGCCTGAGCGACTACCTCGAAGGCATCACGCACAGCATCTGCACGCTGGAGTTCGAGGTCCACCGCCCGCTTTACGATTGGATTTTGGAGTCCCTCGACCTCCCGCGCGCGCTGCCGCACCAATACGAGTTCGCCAAGCTCATCCCGAGCTACATGATTGTCTCCAAGCGCAAGCTCATCGCGCTCGTGAACGACAAGGTCGTCACCGGCTGGGACGACCCGCGCCTGCCCACCATCAGCGGCATCCGGCGACGCGGCATCACGCCCGAGGCCCTGCGCGCCTTCGCCATCGGCGTGGGCGTGACCAAGTTCGTCAGCGTCACCGACATCGCCGTCTATGAGCACGCCATCCGCGAGGACTTGAACAAGCGCGCCCTCCGTCGGCTCGCCGTGCTGCGCCCCATCAAGGTTGTCATCACGAACTATCCCGCCGGCCAGACGGAGGAACTCGACGCTGTCAACAACCCCGAGGACGAAACCGCCGGCAAACGCAAAATCCCCTTCAGCCGCGAACTGTTCATCGAGCGCGACGACTTCGCCGAAGTGCCGCCGCCCAAGTATTTCAGGCTCAAACCCGGCGGCGAAGTGCGCCTCAAATACGCCTACATCATTAAGTGCGACGAAGTGGTGAAGGACGCCGTCGGCAACCTCACCGAGCTGCGCTGCACCGCTGACCTCGACAGCAAGACCGGTGGCGCGACCGCGGGGCGCAAGGTCAAGGGCACCATTCACTGGGTCAGCGCCGCGCACGCCGTGGACGCCGAGGTGCGCCTCTACGACCGCCTCTTCACCGAGGCCGAGCCGGAGGCCGATGGCCGCGACTTCAAGACCGTGCTCAACCCCAAGAGCCTCGAAGTCATCACCGCCAAGCTGGAGCCATCGTTGAAAGCCGCCGACCCCGCCGCGCGCTATCAATTTGAGCGCCTCGGCTACTTCTGTTTGGACAAGGACAGCACACCGGAGAAACCGGTCTTCAACCGCACCATCACGCTGAAGGATGCGTGGGCGAAGGAAGCGCAGAAGGGGTGAACCTCGCCTTTGCCCTGTGCCCTGCGGCTCCCCGGCCGGTGGGACCAGTGCTTCCTGTCTCCCCCGGACCCCCACTCCGCCTGTGGCCCCAACACCGATAACAAGTGCGTGCAGAACCAACCGTTGAACTGCTAGTGTGGCCTCGACATGAGAATTGACCGGCTGGAGATCACCAACTTCAAGCGGTTCGCCCAGGCGTCGCTCACGCTGCACCCGCAATTCACCTTGCTGGCCGGGGTGAATGGAGTGGGCAAGACGTCTTGGCTGGATGCGCTCTCCATCGCGATGGGAGTCTGGCTGGAATCCCCGCCTGACAGTTCGGTGCGAAACTGTAAGCGCAAGCTGCTCAACTCCGAGATTCGCCTCCAACCCAGTCCTGAAGGGGATCGCACTCTGTTCCGTGAAATCCCGCCTGCGATTGTGAAAGCGACCGGCTCCATCGCCGGACAATCAAACGTAACTTGGGCTCGCCGAAGCGGTGCCCGCCGCAGCGTTGCCTACTACGATTTAAGTCCAGCCCAGAGGCTGGTGGAGGCGCTTTACGCGCAAGACCGCCGAGGTGAGAAGGTGATTTGTCCCGTCATCGCCTATTACGGCGCGGGCCGCACTTGGCTGCCCTCCAATCGCCGTGTCCTGCGGCCTTCCAAATCCAATGGCCCAGCCCGCCGCTGGTGGGCATTCTACGACTGGTGCAACGAGCGCATCCGTTTCGACGATCTCAAATGCTGGTTCCAACGCGAGACCACCGAGATGGGCAACCGTCAAGGCCGCCGCCGCCCCGGCTTCGATGCCGTCGTCCGCGCCGTCCTCTCTTGCGTGCCCGACTCAGATCGCGTCTGGTTCGACAGTGATCGCGACGACATTGTGCTCTCGATTGCCGGCCACGCGCAGCCCTTCGGGAACCTCAGTGCTGGCCAGCGGACGATGCTGGGGCTGGTCGCCGACCTCGCCATCAAGTGCGTCACCCAAAACGCCTGGCTCCTGCCCGAGGATCAACTGGACGGCGACCCGGACACCGTTCCGCGCGTGCTTCGCGAAACGCCCGGCGTCGTGCTGATTGATGAACTCGACGTTCATCTGCATCCTATCTGGCAACGCCGCGTCGCCAGCGACCTCAAGCGCAATTTCCCCAGCCTCCAATTCGTGGCCACCTCCCATTCGCCGCAGATTATAGGCGAGTTGCAACCGGAGGAGATTCGGCTGATGACGATGGAAGACGCGCAGCCGCAGTCGCCCGGCCAGTCATTCGGTTTGGATTCCAATGAGGTGCTCCAAAGCCTCATGGGGGCGGACGCTTTGGACCCGGGCATCGAGCGCGAATATGCCACTCTGTTTGACCTGCTTACCCAGCGCCCGCTGGACGCTGCCGAAGCCAAACTCCACGCGCTACAGGCACGGCTGGGCAAGACCGCCCCGCTGCAACGGGCCACGGCCACTCTGGACCGTATCCGCCTGCTCGGCCGATGAGGTATCTGCCCAAAGCGCCCCCGCCACCGCCGGTGCTGGCCGAGTATCTGCGAGCGCAGACTGACCTCGGCTACAATCTCGATTACGCGAGCTTCAGCCGCGCACGGGAATATCGTCAGGCACTGATTGAGGAACAACATGGCCTCTGCGGCTACACCGGCGTTGCGATTGACGCGCGGTTGGTCAACCGGCGACAGGCCTTGGCCGAGCAAAGCCCACCTGCGACTGTGAAACTCCAAGCCCAGACCGAACACCTTAAGCCGCAAAGCGAGTGCCGCAGGGAGCTGCTCGCACGCGGGCAGCAACCGGGCCAAGACTTGGGCGAGGACATGGACCACTGCAACATGATTGCGGCCTTGGAAGTCTCCGGGGCGGCGACCGAACAGTTCGGGGCGGCCGCGCGTGGAAATACGCCGCTCCCTGTGTGGCCCACGCACCCCGACTGCGAAGCCCGCTTTGCCTACACGATGGATGGTCGCGTCCTGTGGTGCGATGCGCAGGCCCAGGCCACGGCGGAAACACTAAAACTGAACCATCCCACCTTGAAAAACTGGCGCAAAGCAGAGTTGGATGGGTTCCTCCCAGACGATTTGTCCCTCAATCGTGCTGAGATCGTCCAATTGATCAACCAACTCGGCCAACCTGAAGCGGGTTGCCTGCGTGAATTCTCCTTCGTCCTACAATCCGCGCTCCGTTCTTTGCTGCTGCCCGCATAGCACCACCGGGATGCTGCATCGTTGGCATTCCAACCGCAGCCGTTGTTTTCGTTGCCGCCTGATAATAGCCCGCACGCAATCGCAAGCCCCTATTTCTTCGGCTTCAGCGGGACCTTCATCTCCTCCAGCCGCTCCTTCACGCGGTTCAGTTCCGGCGAGGGCGGCAGCAGCTTCTCCAGTTCCTGCCACGCGACGAGCGCGGGGATTTCGCGGCCCAGCTTGGTGAGGTGCTCGGCGCGCATCAGAAGCAGGCGGATGCGCTGTTGCGGCGTAGGCTGGTTCGCGAGCGCCTTGTCCCAGGCCTCGATGGCGAGGTTGGGCTTCTCCAGCTTGAGTTGCAGGTCGCCGAGTTTTTCCAGCAGCACGGGGCTGGTCTTGGTTTCGGCCTGCTGGTTCAGGTAGCCGACCATCTCGGCGGCGGAGGTGCCTTGCGCGAGGTTCAGGTTCACCACGCGCAGGTGCGACCACGCGACGAGCGGGCTGCGGCGCTTGAGCAGGTCCGCGTGCAACTCCGCCGGGTGCCGGCCGAACGGGCGATAGAGCGGGTCGCCGACGATGGTGGTCTGCCACGAGAGGGAGCCTTGCGCCGCGTAAGCCGCCTCGCCAAACGTCCAGCCCGCCGCCGTGAGCCGATGGAAGAAGACGCCGAGGTCCGGCGTGCCGGCGAGGAATGGCTCTTCCACACAGCCCATTGTCGCAGTCGCGCCTTTTGAGAGCAGCGGGCCGCACCAGTTCTTGTCCGGCGAACGCAGCGTGTGCGCGCTGAACGAGTGCAGGTGATACGCCACCGCACCGGGCAGGAACTCGACCTTCTCGCGCGCGAACGGGCCAGACACGTTGCCGTCATACCAGCCTGCGTAGAGGCCGATCTGGCTGAGGGGAAAGCCCGCTGAGAAGGTCGGCGCGGTGTCGTCCAGCACGGTCTCGAAGCCGAAGCGACGCACGGTCTCGGCAGCTTTGCGCAGCCACTCGTCGCCGGTGAGGTAACCCCCGTCGCGGATGCCGCGCGCGTCGAAGTAAGCGCGGCCCCACAGTCCGTCGCGCTCCGCCTCGCGCGCCTTGTCCACCAGTCCGCGCGCGATGGCGGCGGTCGGGCCGTCGAGCCGAGCGACGAGGAGGATGCCGTTGGTGGGATGAAGTGCTGAGGTGTTGGTCGCAGCGTAGTTACGGTTCGGAACCACGCTCGCGAGTTGGTGGCGACCAAGGGCGAGCGGTAGCGCGGCGAGTTCGCTGTCCACGGCGGCTTCGTTGCGACGTATGTGCGCCGGGAGCTTGTCGCTTGCCGCCTCGGTCAAAGTGGCGTCCGGAGCGATGCGCAATGGCACGCCGTAGCAGAGGACGGCGTAGCGAATCTGCGACTCGGTGACAGCAGGCGGGTTGGTGAGGTTGAACTCACGGGTCGCGGCGTCCGCGCGAAGTTTCCACAGCCCGCGTTCGGTGAGCGCCTTTAGCAACGGCTCCTGCAACTGCTCGCGGAATTCCTTGCGCGTCATCGTCTCGCCCGCCGGCAGCGGCAGGCCTACGAGCCGGTCGCCGGGCAGGTTGCGGGCAACGAAGTAATGGGCAGCGATGGCTTTGGAGTCTTCGACCGAGCTGTTGTAGATGACGATGGCGGAATCGCCGTGGGCGGCGGCGTAGCAAAGCAGGGGCGCTACGCAGGCGATGGCAAGAAGCGCTTTCATCTCAGGTTGGCAGTTCCACCCTCAGTCCATCCCACGCCAGCGCCACACTCGGCGGCATCTCCGCCTGGTCGAGGTCGTGGTCATACCAGTCGGTCAGGTGCGTGAGGTAAGTCTGGCCGGCGTTGATGCGGCGCGCGGCAGTGAGCGCCTCGTCGAGGCTCATGTGTGTCCAATGCGGTGTCTTGCGGAGCGCGTCGAGCACGACGATTTCGACGCCGCGAATC
>Ga0075471_10003050_pt1 | contig 10929 bp, 9 predicted proteins | sample DEB19_08_DNA_2_FD_74787 | JGI IMG/M metagenome (GOLD analysis project Ga0075471, IMG submission 74787) | Aqueous microbial communities from the Delaware River and Bay under freshwater to marine salinity gradient to study organic matter... | ecosystem: Environmental > Aquatic > Marine > Coastal ... | reverse complement strand
ACGACCGCACGCACAGGCAGCCCACGCTCCGGGATGCGCACATCGCCGCGTGCTTGGCGAGATCGTCACGGGAAAACTCGGGCTTGAGGACGGCGTGATCGAGGGTCTTGGCGACGTCGGAAACGTTGTGGGAAGACATGACGGCGGCCCTGGCAACGAGGGTGAAACAATCAGTGGCCACACCCTACCACGCGCCGTCCGCCACGACACCCCACAGGCGATCGCCGCTGCGATGCCGCCCCCGGCCGACGATCCGGTCGCCGATTCGTCCCTGACCGTGCCCGATTCGTCCCTGACCGTGCCCGATTCGTCCCTGACCGTGCGTATTTGGTTTCTTTTTCGATAGCAGCACTCCTGAGCGGCCGCCCGCTTTGCTAGTCTTCCGGCGGTCGAGACTCTCGTGGGAATCGTCATGGCTCATCGCCGGCTGCCATCGCTGATCATGATCGCCAGTTGCGTCGGCTTCGCCATGCACGCCTCGGGCGAAATGATCCTCATTCGTTCCGACCTGCAACTCTCCGGCTCGCCGGCAGGGCAACTGACTCAGCCCGGCTGGTTCGCCCAAGATGTGGTGAAGTTCTCCGGAACGACCTCGCTGCCGCTGACACCGACCGCCAGCGGTTCTTCGGCCGGTATCGCCGCCTCGCTCATCGCCACCGGCGCCTGGGAATCACGTGGGGGCACGGCCGAAGGCCGGGACCCCCTCGCCGGCACCTCCTTCAACGACGTTGTTTCCGATCTCTGGGTGACGAGAACCATGTCGTTCACCATCGCCCTGTCCGGGCTTTCCACCAGCGGCACCTACCGCATCCGAACGTGGCACAATGATTCCTACAACTCCAACCAGGGATTTGCCGCGGGCGGCGGCAGCGTGCAGATCTCGGCGAGCGGAGCCACGGTCGTGACGGCCACGAACGGGACGGTGACGAATCTGCGAGGCGCCCAGACCGATTCCGCCTTCGGGATCGCGTCGATGACCTTCATGCCCACCGTGTCGAACCCGCAGATCACCTACACCCGGGTCGGCGGCAGCATCACGGCGCTGCCCGTGAACGGCGTGGAGGTGACCGCGCTCGTCGTGCCGGAGCCCGCGGCATTCGGCCTCGCCGCGGCGGCGGGCATCGGCGGCCTTCTGATCACCCGCCGGCGAGCCGCACGAGGGCGGCGATGCCGCGGTCGAGCGTCCGCTCGCTGACGGTGTAGGCGATGCGGAAGTGGGTGTCGGCACGGCCGAACACGCTGCCCGGCACCACGATCAACTTCTCGTCGGCCGCCGCCCGCTCGGCAAACGCCCTGCCCGAGCCGCCCGGAGCCCGCGGATAGAGGTAGAACGCTCCGCCCGGCTGCACGAACTCATAGTGGCCGCGGAGGCCCTCCATGAGCTTGTCGCGCTTGCGGCGGCACTCGGCGAGCGGCAGGTCCATCGGGCAGTCGAGGGCGGCGATCGCGGCCCACTGTCCCGGCTGCGGCGCGCAGACGAAGGTGTATTGCTGCATCATCGTGACGGCGTCGATGATCGGCTTGGGCCCGTGAATCCAGCCCACCCGCCAGCCGGTCATGGCATGCGACTTCGAGAAGCCGTCGATCACCACGACCTGCTCGGAGTGCAGGGCAGGGGAGTGAAACGGCGAGTCATAGCAGTAGGAGCGGTAGAGCTCGTCGCTGACGAGCGTCACGCCCCGCGACTCAGCCAGCAGCGCCAGGTCGCGGACGGAGTCGGCGTCGGCGACGAAGCCGGTGGGATTGGCCGGCGTGTTCACCAGGATCACCCGCGTGGCCGGCGTGATCGCCGCGGCGACTCGGTCGACATCGATTCGGAACGACGGCGAGGTGTCGATCGGCACCACGCGTCCGCCGAGAAACTCCACGAGTGGCCGGTACATCACGAACGCCGGTTCGAAGACGATCACCTCGTCGCCGGGATCGACAAGCGCCATCAGCGCGAGCGCGAGGGCCCCGCTCGAGCCGCTCGTGACGCACAGCCGCCGGTCGGGCTGACCTGTCTCCCGGCGGGCATCGGCCTCGAGCCGCTCGCGGAGCACCGGGATGCCCTGGGTGGGGGTGTAGCCGTTGCGGCCCGAGTCGGCGGCGGCCTTGGCGGCCTCGCGGGCGGCGGCCGGCATCTCGAAGTCGGGCTGGCCGATCGAGAGGTTGATCGGGTCGTCGAGCTTCGCCGCCAGGTCGAACGCCTTGCGAATGCCCGACGAATCGAAGGCGGCCGCCCGCCTCGACACGCTCCACCGCGGCCGCGCGGCCGGCTCCCGCTCGTGCATTACGACCACACCCGGCCGTTCAGCCGGCGTCCTTGAAGATCTCGGCCAGCCGCTCGGCGAGCTTCGCCCCGCGGGCGTTGAGCGTGATCACGTTGCCGTCGCGGCCGATCAGGATCAGCTGCGGGATGCCGGAGATGCCGTAGAACTCCGCGGTTGGATCCTGCCAGCCCTTGCCGGCATAGATGATCGGCCACGGAATCTTCCGCTCGGCCACGAAGGCATCGACCTTGTCCTTCTCCTCGTCGAGGCTGATGCCCACGATCTCGAAGCCCTTGGCGTGGTATTTCTCGTACTGCTCGACCATGTTCGGAATCTCGGCGACGCAGGGGCCGCACCAGGTCGCCCAGAAGTCGACCAGCACGACCTTGCCGGCCAGCGCCTTCTGGTCGAACGGCTGTCCGTCGAGGAGCGGGCCGCTGATGTCCATGGGCTTGCCCGGCAGCGAGAAGAGGCGGATCTTGCCGGCGAAACTCTCGCCGAGCTCCTTGACCTTCTCGTCCTTGCTGCCCGTCAGGATCGGGGCGAACGTGAGCATCGCGTCGGCGGCGATCTGCTCGCCGTCGGGGATCTGCTCGAGGGCGTTGCAGAGCTGCATCACGAGGCCGGCCGTCTGCTGGTCGTCCGGATTCGCGGCGAGCAAGTCGGCAGCCTTCTTGACGATCGCCGGAGCCGCGTCGAACTTCTCCTCGGCGAACATCTGCTGGGCCTCGGAGACGATCAGAAGACGCTTGGCCTCCATCGCCAGATCCGGCGAGGGGTCGTTCGCAAGCGTCGCGGCAAACGCGGCCATGTCCTTGCCGGCCTGCTCGTCGCCCAACTGGCTGAGCCGCATCAGGCTCTCGAGCTTCATCTTCGCCGCCTTGGCACGGATCGGGTCAGCGGCGCCGACCTTTGCAAGGATCGCATCGGCCGCCTCGACCGAGACCCGCGACACGTCGGCGATGTACTGCATCATTTCCTGCCGCGACTTCGGCTGCGCCTTCGGCGGCAAGAGGCCGTCGACGAACTCCATGAGCTGCTCGGGCGTGCCCTGCGGCAGCGGCGGCACGGTGAGTACGGCGGCGGCGGGATCCGCGGTCGCGGCGGCCCCCGGCTGACGGGCGTGAACGGCACCGGGGAGCATCGTGGTCGCGAGCATCGCGAGCGACGTCAGTCCGACGAGCGCCGCCGGGATCATCGGGGCAGTCGGATGGCAAAAGGCGACGGCACGAAGCGACATGACGACCTCACAACCTCGGGGAAGTGCCGGGGCCGCAGCGGCCCCGACGCATGGCGGATCGTACCCGCGGTGCGCCATCGGCGACAACCGCCGGCAGACTCGTCACTTCACGATCGTGCGGAACCGGACGAATCCGCTCTCACCGGGCCGCAGGGTCTCCTGCAACCGCCACGTGAGCACCGCCGAGCCGTCGTCGCCGGTCTCGGTGACGAAATCGGCCTTCAGACTCGCCGCCGCGGATTCGGGGATGTAGCGCAGCCGTGCCGGCAGGGCGTCGGCCAGCACGATGGAGGTCAGCGGACGGTCGCCGGAGTTGAGCATGAAGATCGTGAAGTCGAGTTCCTCGCCGGACCGGGCGGTGTCGCTGCCGGCCCGCTTGCAGAGCGTGAGTTCGGCGCGGCCGGGCTCCTCGAAGCGGAGTGTGGCGGTGCCGCGGTCGACGGCCACCACCTCGGCCGCCTGATCGTTGACGAGCACGTTGGCCGCCTTGATGCACGTCCACGCGATCGGCACGTCGAAGCCCACCTGCACCAGCGGCCGCTGCCGCAGCCGCTCCAGCTCCGGCGTCTGGTCCGCGATCCGCTCGACGGGTCCTGCCACACCGTCGTCCTCACGGGGCATGTCTCCCTGGTCGACGGCGAGCGGACCGAGCCGTTCCTGCACGGCCACCCCCGGCAGCGCCTTGCGGGCCGCCTCGAGCGCGAGGTTCTGGGTCTTGCCGCAGACCGGCTGCCGGGTCTCTTCGAGCTCCACTCCCGCGTCGAGCGCGAGGCCGCGCGGTCCTTCGGGCTGGGCGCCCTCGAGGGGTCGCGTCACCTCGCGGACCGCGCCGAACCGCGGTGCGAACACGCAGGCGCAGTTCGATGCGACCAGCCGCACGTGGACCGAATCGGGCATCTCGTCTGCAGGCCGGAAGCGGGCCACGGTGTCGCCCGCCGTGAGGTTCCGCAACTGGTCGCCGCCGACGGCCTGCGCCGGCTTGCATGCATCGCCTCCGTCACAGACGAGATACGGACCCACCAGCGGCGGCGGGGCCTCGCATGTCATGCACGCGGCCGGCGGGCAGACGGTGCCGCAGTCGCCCGTCGGGCAACCACTCGGGCCGCACATGCCTCGACCGAGACGGGGCAGGGCGGGGCAGGGGGCCTCGAGACCGGTCCGCAGGACGTGCGGGTCGCGGGTTGCAGAGGGTGCCGCTGCCCGGCGAACCTCGGCTTCCCACCGCGCTGGTCGGGGGATCGCCGGGGCCGGCGCATCGTCGGTGACCGTGGCGACGTCGGCATCGGCCGCCGGCACGAGCACGGCCGCCGTCGAGACGACCGCCACCGTCGGCATGGCTCGGCACGAGGCCAGCGTGACCGCCGCCGTCGCCACGGCCAGGATTCGCAGCCAGCGGAGCCGAGCGTCGGCCGAAGTCGCTCCGGTGGGCCGGTCGAGGTCGGGGCGGATCATGGCACGAACCCCGGCGTGGGAACACGATTGCCGATCACGACTTCTGCGACCGGATCGCCCAGCGTGCTGGCCACGTCGAGGGCGTCGTCGCCCGGCTTCACGTCGAACCATCCGGCCGGCACGGGATCGGGCTGCTCCGACTCGCACGACGCGTAGACGACACGCCTCACATGGCCACCCGTCGCGGCTGCATCGAGATCATCCTGGTCGATCACGACCTCGACGGGAAACCGCCAGGCCATGCCGGCGGGCGTGGCGAGCTTCGCGAGCACCCGCACCGACGGAAAGAGCTCTTCCCCATCTCGGCCGGGAATGCCGCCGATCCGCAGCCGGTAGGGCTGGCCGACGACCAGGCCGATCCGCAACGGCCCCGACCGCAGCGTCGACCATCCCTCGGCGGTCTCGATCGCCAGCTGCAGGCCCTCGGGCCCGCGGATCTCGATCGGCTGGACGCGATCGGGGAGCGGAGATTCCGGACAGGGACCGGGCTGCGGCCGCCGTGAGGCGCCAATCGCTCCCGGTGAGGTGTTGGCGAATGATTCCGCCGGACTCGACGCGGCAGCCTCGTGGGAAATGCCCACCGAAGGTGCCGTGACGAGAACGGCGGTCGCCAGCAGCCCTTGGGCGAGCCGCAGCACGGTCCCTGTCCGGAACGTCTCCTTGCTCTGGTTGATCATGGATGCAGTCGCGACCCTCACTCCATTGGCTCCGGCGGGCAGGGCAGTTCGCCACCCATGCCGCCACCGCCTCCGTGAAGCATCCGGGCCCCGGCGTTGGCCGTGTCGGGATCCATGCCGCCATTGTCGACCCACCGCGTGCGGTCCTCGTGCGGCTGCTTGAGGTGCACCTTCGGCACGTCGTGCCGCTCGAGCACGTAGGCGTGACGGGCGGGCTTCGGATAGCTGAGGCCCGGGTATTCCTGCACGTGCAGCCCGACCGATCGCGACGGCGGCGGGATGTGCATCTTGGTGTGGTTCGTGATCGAGTGCTTCTGCAGCCCGGCGGGGATCCCGAGCGGAATGTGGGCCGGGCCGGGGAGGCCGATGGGCGTGCCCACCGACGGCATGCCGTATTGCGGGGCCGTCATGCCGGCGAGGAAGGCCGGCGGCAGTTGCGACGGATCGCCGCCGCACGGCATGCCGAGGGGCGCGGCGAGACCTGCGGGCGTGGCCGTGCCGGCACCCGCTCCCGCCAACGCCGCACCGCCCGCGCCACCGCTGCCGGGCGACTCGAGATCCTTGTTGCCGATGCGAATGATGGCGAGGATCGACCCGCGGCGGTCGGCCTCGACGACCGGATCGCATCCCGGGTCGAGCCGTGTGCTCACGAGCGTCTCGACACCCGCGACGGCGAGTTCCTGATATTCGGCATCGGGAAGATACACGACCTTGGTGACGAAGTTGCCGCTCGTCACCTGATCGAGATCCTCCTCCGTGAGCTGAAATGGCACGGCGTTGTGCGCGAGATACGCCGCGGTTCGCGGCGTCACCGGGGCGACCTCCAGCGAGGGATAGAGTTCGATCCCCTCGCGGCCCGGGATGTCGGTGATCTTCAGCCGGTAGATCGCACCCTGCGGGAAGTCGTAGCGTCCCGGGGCGACGAGCGGTTCGGAATCGAAGCCGCCGGCCATCGAGACGTCCCAGCGGATCTGCATGCCGTCAGGCCCAACGAAGCCGACCTGCGACGTCGGGGCCAGCCCGCAGACGCCACCCATGCCGCCACCGCCGGCATCCAGGCCGCCACCACCGACTCCAGCCGCCCCAAGTGCGGCCTCGTAGGACGCGGGGGCGATGATGCCGGGACCGGGTCCCTCGACGCCCGGACCGGGATGCTGCAGCATCGCCGCCGGCGGCAGGACGTTGGTGTTTGGCGTGGCCACCGGACGAATCTGGGCCAGCCCGGTGAGCGGCGAGTTCGCCGGGATGTGGCAGCCCGTCAGCGTCGCCGCGAGCGACATGCCGACGAAGCCCTGCAGACGGCGATTGAGCATTGCAGTTTCTCCAGAATCCAGGCCGGAAACGTCGTTCGCAGCGGCCTGGAAAGCCGTTTCCGGCATGGGCCGGGGAGGGCTGATTCCTTAGACTCGCTGCCGGTGACGATGCCGGAGGACGGTCCCAACGGGACGATCCACGCATCTTGTTTCGACGCTCCCGCGGTGGTTTCTTTGGCAAAATCCTCAAGGTCGACCCGACCGTGACGACCCGACTCTTCGCCAGACTGCCCGTTTTTCGCCGTCGGCTTGCGATCGTGGCGGCCTGCCTCGCCACCTGGGCCTGGGGAGTCGAGCCGGCAGACGCCGATCCGCCGGCGGCGAGCGTCTACAGCCGCCGCTCCGATCCCGCCGCCGGCACCGCGGCCGAGCCCCTTCCGCACGCTGCCGCTGGCGTCGCTGCCGCGGGGGGCGAGGATACCGCCGCCCAGGCGGAACGGATCGTGGCCAGTTCGCTCGCGGCCCTCGCGCGGGCCGAGTCGGTGTCGATGAAACTTCGACAGAAGGCTCGCGTGGGGGATCGGGTGCTCGTGGGCACGGGCCGCTACGTGCAGTCGGGGCAGGGGGAGGAGCAGCGGTTTCGGTTCGACTCCACGCTCACCTGCGACACCGAAACCTTCGAACTCACCGAGGTCTCCGACGGGCTTTTCTGCTGGACGCATCGGCACAACGGCAACGAGCAGGCCACGCTTCAACGGGTCGACGTGCGTCGCGTTCGCAGCCGCCTGGCCGAACTAAAGGCACCGGAGGCTGCCGATGGCACCGTCTACCTCGGCGGCCTGCAACGCACGCTGCGACTGCTGAGGCACTGGTTTCGATTCACCCAGGCCACCCCCGGGGATCTCGATGGCGTGCCGGTGTGGATCATCGACGGGAACTGGCCCACGGAACTGCTCACGTACGTGCTCCCCGAACTGAGGGACCGGGCGGCGACACCGGAGGGAATCGGCCCCGCCGATCTCCCCGATGGAACGCCCTGGAGCGTCCGTCTGTGCATCTCGCGAAACGATCTCCTGCCGCGGCGGGTGGAGTGGCTCGCCATCCCGGGCCCCCGACCGGTGGCGGCAGCGACGCCGGAGCCGATCGCGGTCATGGATCTCCACGACGTGGAACTCGACGGTCAGGTCGATGCCACCGCCTTCTTCTATCAGCCGGCCACGGAGGGCCTCGTCGACGTCACCGAGATGTATGTCAACGGGCTGGGGCTGATGCGCTAGCGCTCCGTCGTCTGCCAGGCGGGCGAGGGCCATCCGGCGGCGACGAGCCGAACGGCGGCGTCGATGGCCGACAGCATGCTCGAGGGATCGGCCAGGCCCTTGCCGACGATGTCGAATCCGGTGCCGTGGGCGACGCTCGTGCGGACCAGCGGCAGGCCGAGGGTGATGTTGACCGCCCGGTGCATGCCGAGCAGCTTGACGGGGATGTGGCCCTGATCGTGGTAGAGGGCGACCACGCCGTCGAACTCACCGCGGCTGGCACGAAGAAAGAGCGTGTCGGCGGGCAGCGGTCCCGCTACGGCCACGCCGGCCGCCGCGAGCCTCGCCACGGCCGGAGCCACGAGTCGGGATTCCTCGTCGCCAAACAGCCCGCCCTCTCCGCCGTGCGGGTTGAGCGCGGCCACCGCGATCCGTGGCGGCCGGCCGAGGAGCGCGGCGAGCAGGCTGACGAGTCGCAAGCCCGCGGCCTCGATGCCCGACGACGACAACCGGGCGATGGCCGAGCTGAGCGACTCGTGCAGCGTGGCATGAACGACGCCCAGGCCCGCGACCGGCTCCGTCGCCCGGTGCGTGGCCGGCAGCCAGAGCATCATCGAGGCCGACTCGTCGGGCAGTCCGCAGGCCCGGGCAAGCAACTCGGTGTGCCCGGGAACCTCGTACCCGGCGGCGTGGAGGGCCTCCTTGTGGAGCGGGCCCGTGACGATCGCATCCGCCATGCCGTGGCGAGTCGCCGCGAAGGCCGCGAGCACCGCCCGTGCGGCCGAGGCGCCGCCGGCCGCGGAGATCACCCCGGGCTCGATCGCGGCCGGTGGTGGCAACTGCGGGCCCGCAGTCGGGCCGGGGGCGACGACGAGCAGCGTGTCGGGATCGGATGGTCGCCTATCCCCTGGGGCGACCATCTCGAGACCCAGCCTCGGCATACCCCGGCGGCGGGCGAGCACATCCGCCAGCATGTCAGCATCGGCGACGACCCGCAGCCGGGCCCGGGAATGGGCGTCGGTGGCCGACCACGCCAGACAGACGACTTCGGGGCCGATGCCGGCCGGGTCACCGCAGGTCAGGGCGACGACGGGCGACCTCGCTGCAGGCTTCGTCTCGACCTCGTTCACGGTGGCACCCATGCGATGAAGCCTATACTACCGCTGGTTCGTTTCGAGGACGGGGCTGGCCGACCGGCGGAGGACCCGATCGAGAGGATACGTCCGCGAGGAGTCGGCAGCACGATGGATCAGGTGTTCAAGCGGGCGGCCCTGTTCGCCCTCACGCTCTTGGTGGTGACGGCCGGCCTTGGCCTCTGGCTCGGCGACCTGCATGGCGTCACCGATCCCGCGGTGCTCCGCTGGGGAACCGTGCATCGGCTCTCGGGTGTGTTGACGGCGCTCGTCGTCGTGCTCGTCAACAGCCTGACGGTGACCTACTTCATCGGCACGGGTCGCTGGTGCCGCGAGGTCGTCGAGACCTACGGCCTGGGCGACGAGATCATCGCCCGCAGCGCGAAGATCAAGCGATCGGCGTTTCCGTTCGCCCTCGCCGGGATGCTGGCGGTGGTCGCCATCGTGGCCCTGGGAGGGGCGGCCGACCCGGCGTCGGGCCGAAAGGGCACCAGCGACTGGGTCACGCCGCATCTGATCGGCGGCCTCGGCCTGGCGGCGGCGATCGCCTGGTGCTTCCAGTCGCAGGTGCCGGCGATCCGCCGGCAGCAGGACCTCATCGACGACGTCATGCGGAACGTGCGGGCGGAGCGGCTGGCCCGGGGCCTCGACGTCGAGGCCTGATCGACCGCTCCCGCCCGCCGCTCAGCGGCTGGGCGATGTGGCGGCGGGATGCGGGGCGGCGGCATGGGCCGCATGAGCATGTGACGACCGCTCGAGCGCCGTGATGCCCCAGGCGAGGGCGAGGCCCATGGCCAGGGCCGTGGTGAGCAGCACGCGGTCGTGGCTGTGAAACTGCACCTCGGGGAGGAGGTCGGCCGCCGCGATGCAGACGAACGCCCCGGCGGCCATCGCCATTGCGATGCCAAGGGCCGCGTCCTGGCGGCCGCCGAAAATCCCGAGGCTCGCCAGGAAGCAGGCGGCACCGAGCGGCACGACCGCCGCATAGAGCGCGTTGACGATCAGCCGCGTCCGCGGCGAAGCCCCGGAATCGATCATCAGGGTGGCGATGATGCCGGCGTCGAAGGGCTTGTGGAGCACGACTGCCAGAAACGTGGCGAATCCGGAGAGCAGCCCCACGCCATGGGCCGCATCGGCGCCCACCGAGGCGGCGAGGGCCGCGCCGTCGGCGAGACTGTGCAACGCCAGACCGGCAAACGCGCCGCACCACGCCCACGAACCTGCGGCCGGCTGGCAGCCCGAGGCGTGTCCATGCCCGTGCTCACGGCCGGGGTGGTCGTGGTGATGGTCATGGTCGTGGTGCTCGTGATCGGCACAGCCGCCATCGGCGGTGTGGTGGGAGTGCCCGTGAAAGGCGCGTTCGAGGAGAAACATCAGGAAAAAGCCGACCAGCACCCAGACCATGGTGGCCTCGATGTTGCCACCGAGCTGAAGGCACGCGTGCGGGAGGAGGTGCAGCATGCCGACGCCGAGCAGCACGCCGCCGGTGAGCGACAGCAGCACCTGCATCGGCCGGTGACCGAGCGACAGAAACGCGATCGAGGAGCCGCCCGCAAAGGCGGCCGCCGCGATCAGCGACAGGTAGACGGCCAGACTGACCACGCCGGTCGTGGAGGGGAGGGCGGTGGCAAGCGGCGGGGCAAACATGCGGCGGCGGTATCCGAAG
>Ga0075471_10003048_pt1 | contig 10932 bp, 10 predicted proteins | sample DEB19_08_DNA_2_FD_74787 | JGI IMG/M metagenome (GOLD analysis project Ga0075471, IMG submission 74787) | Aqueous microbial communities from the Delaware River and Bay under freshwater to marine salinity gradient to study organic matter... | ecosystem: Environmental > Aquatic > Marine > Coastal ... | reverse complement strand
GCCGGCGTATTTGACCAGCGCAGCCATGGATGGCGCAGCGCAGGCAAATCCGAGTGAGCCGGAGCCTGGAGGGCGGAGGCGAACGTCCGGCGACGGGATATGGGGAGCCCGAAGCCGGCGTGCTACCAACGGCGAACCCACTGCTGCCTATAATAAAAACATGAAGTTCCGCCCCCTCGCCATTGCATGCCTGCTCGTCGCCGTCTTCATGGCGGCCGAAGCATTCGGCTGCCCGACGTGCAAGGATGGCATCGCGGCCAATGACACCGAAGGCGCGAACCTCGCGCGCGGCTACTTCTACAGCATTCTCCTCATGCTCGCGATGCCGCTCACGCTCGTGAGTTCGTTCGGCGCCTATGTGTGGCGCGAGATGCGGCGGCAGCAGCGGCAGGGAGCGCCGGGCCTCGAGAGCCATCAGGTCGTGGCCGCCGATGCATCCCGGCGCATTTCCCCCGGCGTGCCGCAGCCGTGAGCCAGCCCGGGCCGCGCAACTACCTGTCGCGCACCGAGCACCGCCGCCTGTTTTGGCGGGTCATGCCGCCGGCGATCGTGCTCTTTCTCGCCCTCAGCTGGATCGAGCGTGCCTGGCTGCGGCCGCCCGCGCAGCCCGGGCCGGCGCAGGTCGACACGCGGCTCGCGGGGGCCAATGTCGAGCGCACGGTCGACGACGCCGTGGTGATCGAGGCGGATCCAGAGCCGTTCGTCGCCGACGCCGACGAGTTGGGGGCATCGGCGACGAGCCTGGCCGATGTCCGCGACGACACGGTGTTCCGGCCGGGCGACGAGGAGGCGTGGTTCCAGATCTGGATGACGCTGCGCTCGAGCGATGCCGGGGCACTCGAGCGCTCGAAGGCGCGGTCCGTGAGCTTCATCGAACTCTTCGGCCAGCCGCGGAGCTTCCGCGGGCGGCTGGTGCGGTTCACGGGCACGGTTCACCGGCTGCAGAAGGTCGAGGCCCCGGCGAACGACTACAACATCACCGGGTATTGGCAGGCCTGGGTCGAGCCCGCCGACGGCCCCGCCTCGCCGATCGTGGTCTATTTTTTGCGCCTGCCGGAAGGGATGCCGCACGGCATGCGGGTGCGTGAACCGGTCGAGGTCGTGGGCTATTTCTTCAAGCGCTGGGCCTACGAGGCGACCGACACGGTCCGCACGGCACCGCTCGTGATGGCCCTCGAACCGGTATGGAAGCCGCTTCCGCCGCCGCCGGCCGGGGGCACGACCCTCGGTGGCTATGCGCTCCTCGGAATGGCGGGCCTCGTGGTCGCCACGCTCCTTGCCATGCGGTTTGCCGGTGGGAAGCCGTTGCATCGCGACCGCGCGCCGCCCGAGAATCTTTCCGAAACACTGGCCGGCGTGGAGCCATTCTCGCCCGGCGCGGCCCTCGAACAACTCGCCGCAGCCGAGAGAGACTCCGGGCCGACACCCCCGCCCGTGCCGCAGGACCCTCCCCGATGAACGTCCATCGACATTCGCTGTCAGGCGTGGTCGCCATGATCGCCATGATCGCCATGATCCCCGTGATCACGCTGCTCGCCGTGCTCGTCACGGCGGCCGCGCCGCTGCGCGCGGCGGAGCGCGCCACAGGCACACCGGCCGAGTTCCTCCAGACGTGGAGCCTCGACCGCACGGCACGCGCCGCATTGGAGCAGCCGGGGCCGTGGGAGTCCGCGAAACTGCCGCTCTGCCTGCGACTGCTCGCGCGGCTGGCGCTCGCCCCGCCCGAGGCGTATGCCGCGTGGACCGAGGCGGCTTCGTCGGCGCCGGCGCTCCCTGCGCCCAGCGACGCGTTCGTGAGACTCGAAGGCCGGGCCGTGTTCGTGGCTCCGCTCGCGCTTCCCGCCGAGCAGGCCGAGATCGCGAACCGCCCGGCGATCGACGTGGTCCGGATCGCGACGGCAGCAGGGCCCGTCGACGTGATCGCCGATGCGGTGCCGAAGGCGTGGCCACGCTGGCAGACGATCGATGAGCCGGTGTCGGTGGTGGGGCTCCCCGTGTCCATGGCCGCGGGGCCCCGGCCCGAGCCACCAGCCGGCACGGCTGCCACCTGGCCCGCCGATCCGGCCGGGCTCGTGCTCGTGGCCCGCCGCGTCGCCTGGCATCCGGCCACGCCGCTCGGCACGCTCGGGATGGACTACGGCCTCTTTGACACCATCGTCGACGGGCAACGGCTCGTCGCCGGCGACACCGACGCCTTCTACGCGCTCCTCGCAGCCGTCGGCCGCGGCACGCAGACATCCATCGAAACGGCCGCCGGCCCCGTGGCCGACGCCATCGCGCTCATCGATCCCGGGCGCAAGTGGTTCGCGACCCACCGCGGCGATGCCGTCACGTTTCAGGGCACGGCCCGCCGCGCCACGCGCATCCAGATCGACGAGCCGCGCCGGCGGCGCGAGATCGGCGGCGACCACTACTGGGAACTCTACGTGTTCGTGCCCACGTCGCTCATCAAGATCAACGACCGCGTGCAGGACACCTATCCGATCGTGTGCTGCGTCCGCGACCTTCCCGAAGGCATGCCCACGGGCCAATCGATCAACGAGCCGGTGCGCGTGAGCGGCTTCGCGATGAAGCGCTATGCCTATCCGCTGCCGAAGGTGCAGGGGCAGGGGGAGGCCGCCGCGTCTCGGCAGGAAACGCCGCTCGTGATCGGCAAGCAGGCCCTTTGGGTGCCCGAGCCGTCCGCCGCCCAGGCGACGAGCCTCCTCGGCTGGGTGTTTCTGGCCCTCGCGGGCATCGTGGCCCTCGTGCTCGCCTTCGGTGCGTGGCGGTTCAGCCGCGACGCGCGGCTGCAGAAGCGACGCCAGCGCGCGGCCCTGCCCGACAAGCTGGAACTCCCGTAGGGCACGCGTGGGGCTTGTTCGCGCAGCGGCATGCGGCGAGACTCCGGGGCAACCCCAGGAGAAGTTCCCGCCATGCGACGTGCAAAAATCTCGATCATCGGCGCCGGCAACGTCGGCGCGACCACGGCCCACTGGTGCGCAGCCGCCGAGCTCGGCGACGTGGTGCTGCTCGACATCCCGGCCACCGAAGGCATGCCTGCCGGCAAGGCGCTCGACCTCTTCCAGGCCTCCCCGATCATGGGCTTCGATGCGAAGCTCACCGGCACCACGAATTGGGCCGACACCGCCGGCAGCGACGTCGTCGTCGTCACGGCCGGCATCGCCCGCAAGCCGGGCATGAGCCGCGACGATCTCCTCTCGACCAACGCCAAGATTGTCGGCGACGTCGCAGCCCAGGTCCGCAACACGAGCCCCAACGCCGTCGTGATCGTCGTCTCCAACCCGCTCGACGCGATGGTGCAGCGGACGTTCCAGGTCACCGGCTTCCCCGCGGCCCGCGTCATCGGCCAGGCCGGTATCCTCGACACGGCCCGCTACCGCGCCTTCCTCGCGATGGAGCTTGGCGTCAGCGTCGAAGACATCGCCGCGATGCTCCTCGGCGGCCACGGGGACACGATGGTGCCGATCCCCAGCTGCACGAGCGTGGGCGGCATCCCGGTCACGCAGCTCATCACCAAAGATAAACTCGATGCGATCGTCACCCGCGCCCGCAACGGCGGCGCCGAGATCGTCGGCCTCTTGAAGACAGGCAGTGCCTACTACGCCCCGGCCGCGGCCACCGCCCAGATGGTGGAAGCGGTGGTGCGCGACAAGAAGCGGCTCGTGCCCTGCGCCGCCTACTGCGACAAGGAATACGGCGTGGGCGGCTACTTCGTGGGCGTGCCGGTGATCCTCGGCAGCGGCGGCGTGGAGAAGGTGATCGAACTCTCGCTCCTGCCCGACGAACGCGCCGCCCTCGACAAGAGCATCGCCGCGGTCAAGGACCTCGTGGCCGCGATGAACCGGCTCGTCGGGTAAGCATGGCATTGCCCGTGTGACTGCGACGCGCTGGTTCATCGCTGCCGATCGATCGCGCTTCCGTACTCGACTCGCGCGCACCGGCTTCGGGGGAGCGGCAAAAGTCTCCTCACTCCGGCCGCGGCGGCCCTCGTTCGGGAAGCGTTCGCCGACTCCCCCGAATCCTCCCCTTGTGGTTGAGGAGGCTTCGGGCTCCCCGTGTCCCTGAGACGGCGTAGCTGACCAGCGAAGCCATCTTCACGCGAACACTCGGCATCGTGCCGCTGTTCGCTTGGCCGACCTCCGTCGGCTGGTGTTCACCCGGGCCTCCGGCCCTGACGTGAGCGTGTGGGAGACGGGCTTTGCCCGGCGACCGTAAGCCGTGGCCGACGCCGGGACGGCGGCGACGGCGCGACATTCGCCAGGCGCAGCGCAGGCAGGTCCGAGTGAGCCGTAGCCTGGAGGGCGAAGGCGAACGTCCGGCGAAGGGATTCGGGGAGTCCGAAGCCGGCGCGCGTTCAAGCAGCCGAACGTCCGGCGAGGCGGTACGGGGTAACCCCGAGCCGGCGCCTTCCACAACACGCAGCGAACGTCCGGCGACGGGATAAGAGGAGCCCGAGCAGGCCATCACCAGCCTCCCGTCCAGCCTGCCTTGCCAGTCTTGCCAGGTCACGTGTTTCAGGGGCGATCCTGCCGTTGTCCGGGGAGGGGTGTTCCTTTACAAACCGCTCGATCCCGCGATGTGCGGCGCCGTGCGCCGCGCCGTGGTCGCCCCCGGTGAGACACGCCCGATGAGCAACCGGCTTTCGAAACCTACCCGGTCCGCCGACGCCGCGCATCCGCTCGACTGGATGGCGGGCGATGGGCTGTTCACGCCGCAGGGCTACGAGCCCGGGTACGACTATCCGCTCGTCGTCTGGCTGCCCGATCGGTCGCGGCGGTTCGACATGGGCCGGGCGATGAAGCGGCTCAGCCTGCGGAATTTCGTCGCCGTCGTGCCCGACTTCGATTCCTGTGCGGGCGACGAGCCGCTGTGGGACGCGATCGAGCGCGTCTGCGACCGTGCGAGCGTGCACCCGCGTCGTATCTATCTGGTGGGGCAGGGGAGCGGGGGCACCGAGGCCTTCCGGATCGCCTGCCGGCATCCCGAGGCGTTCGCCGGCGTCGTGTCGCTCGGTGGGCCGTTTCCGCTCGATGAAGGGCTGTTTGCGCGGCTCGGCGACGTGCGTCGGCTGCCGATGCTGCTCTGCTGCCATCGCACCGCCTGCCCCGATGCCGAGCGTCAGACCGATCGCACCCTGCGCGTGTTCCATGCGGCCGGTGCCATGCTGGCGCTGCGGATCTATCCCGGCTCCAACGATCTCTCCAAGGCGATCCTCGCCGACGTCAACCGCTGGCTCATGGACGAAGTCTGCGGCGCGTCGGCTCCCGTTCCCTCCACGGCCGCACCATGACCCCCACCGATCCCCACGACCGCATGATCCTGCCGATGGTTCCGCCCCGCGGCCTGCTCGAGGCGATCCTCGAGGAGGTGCGCACGGTCTGTGCCGAGCGCGGCATCGCCGATTGCCACGTCACGCTCGACGTGGCCGATCGCCACGTGCTCCAGGTCGATCCGGCGACGGTGCGCGACATCCTCGCCGGCCTCCTGCTGCGGGCCTTCGACAACGCCGGCCGCCCGTCGGCCTCGAGCGACGCGCCGCACGTGCGCGAGATCGTGGTCACGAGCGTCGAGCACGCCGATGCGATCGAGCTCGAAGTGGCCGACTCGGGGCCGCTGTCCGACCTCGAATCCGATGACGCGATTGCGCCGCTCGTGGCGGCCGTCGGCGGTGGGCTCTCCGTCGCTGCCTGCCCGGAAGGCGGCCGGGCCGTGACGCTGCGTCTGCCGCACCGCCGGCTGCGAAGGCGGGCCGCGTAGCCAGTTCGATCCACCGTCCATCCCCGCCAGGATACGCTGTGCATGGATGCACGCTTCCTTCCTCCGACACGCGAGCGGCAGCCGCTCCTCTCTCCATCGCAGGTGATCGCGCTGGGGCTGGTGGCCGCGTCGCTGGGGTGGGCCGCCTGGCTGCTCCGCGACCAGCCGATCCGCGAGGAGGCTGAATTGCTCGCCGGCAGCGTGCTCCCCTCGTCGGAGCTCGCGCTCATGGAGGCGGCCTTCGACCGCGCCCAGCTCACCGACTATCGCACCGAAGCGGGCCGTGTCTACGTGCCTCGCAGCCGGCAGAGCGCCTACATGCGGGCGCTGGTCGACGCCGAGGCGTTGCCGCGCGAATTCGGCGGCAGCCTGCGCCGGGCGCTCGCGAACAACAGTCCGTGGCAGAGCAAGGCCGTGCAGGCGGAGCTGCTCCGCGTGGCCACGCAGGACGAACTCTCGCTCGTGCTCTGCTCGATGCCGGGCATCGAGCGGGCCGCCGTGCTCTACGACGTCGAGGAGCAGTCGGGCCTGGCCGGCGGCACCGTGAAGACGGCGAGCGTCAGCATCCGCACGCAGCCCGACGCTGAGCTCGACCCCACCCGCGTGCAGGCGATCCGGGTGCTGGTGGCCGCGTCGATCGCCGGCCTGTCTGCCGACCGCGTCGCCGTCACCGACCTGCGCAACGGCCGCGTGTTCGCCGGGCCGCTCGAGGCGGGCGCCGACGAAGCAGCCGATCCCGCGCTCGCCCGCAAACTCGCCTACGAACGCGCCCTGGCCACGAAGCTGCGTCAGGCCATCGCGTATGTGAAGGGCGCGGTGGTCGACGTGACCGCGGAGTTCGCCCCGGCCGGCCCGTCGCCTCAGCCGCCGACGGCGCCGCCATCCGCCGAGCAGCCGCAGAAGCCCGCCGACGCCAACGCGCCGGCGGAGCTGCCCACGGCCGCCCCCGTGCAGGCCGCCGAACCATCGCAGCTGGCCCGCGGCGACACGCTGCTCACGCTCCACGTGTCGATCGCCGTTCCCGAATCGTATCTGCGGGCCACGCACGCCGGCCGCAGCCTCGATGCCACGGCGGCGGCCGCCGCGGAGGCCGGCGAGATCGATCGCATTCGCGACCTCGCCGCGCGTGCCCTGCCTGCCACCAGCGCCCCCGATGGCTGTCGCGTCGTGGTGACGAGCTTCCCCGCGCCGGGTGCCGCGCCGCGCCGCGACACCGCCGCGCATGCGGCGCCGACTCCGCCACGTGCTGATCCGGCCACGGCTGCTGCGAGCCACCCGCTGTCGCTCCAGGAGGTGCTGACACAGCTCGTGGGGGGCGATCTTCGCTTCGCTCCCGAGGCCGTGCCGCGGGAGATGCTCGTGGCGGCCGGCAGCGTGATCGCCGGCCTGCTCGCGGCCATTCTCTGGCTGGCCGGCTCGCGCCGGCGGCCTGCCTACGCTCTGCCGCGTCACGGTGGCGGCCGCCATCCGGAGATCGACTGGTCGCGCGTCGATGCCTCGCGCACCGATGCTTCCGAGTCGCTCACCGCACCGTCGCACGAATTCAGGTCCGCCGCATGAACCGCCCTCGGTCGCTCCGGCAGTCGGCACCCCTCGTCGCGGCGGCCGTCCTCGTGTTCGCATGCCTGCAGGCACCAGCCCGCGTGGGCGTCGCGGCCGAATCCGCGCCCGCCGAGCCCCCGATCGCTCCCAGCCCGACGCCGACGGCGGTCGAGTCGGAGGAAGGCTCAACGCCGCGCGCTGCCCCCAAGCCCGCACCGGCGGCGCTGCCGCCGCCCGTCGCGCTTGATGCCGCCGCCGTAGGTGAGCCGCAGATGGCCAAGCCGGTGTCGCCGGCTCTCGTCTCCCCGGGCACGCTCGCCGTCATCGCCGCGGCGTGCGCCGCCCTGGTCGTCCTGCGCCTGGCCGCCCGGCGGCGTGTGGCGCCGCTGCCACCCGACGTGTTCGCCGTGCTCGGCGAGGCGAGCCTCGCCGGCCAGCATGGAGTGCGGATCGTGCGATTCGGTCCGAAGACGCTGCTCGTGAGCGTGTCGTCCGGCGGCTGCCGCACGCTCGCCGAACTCACCGACCCCGAGGCCACGGCCTGCATCGTGGCCGCCTGCCGCGGCACCCACCCGCCGCACAAGCCCCGCGCCACGGCGCCGGCCACCCGCGCGGCAGTGATCGTGCTCGCGGCGGTCCTCGCCGGCGCCGGCCTCACGGCAGTCGCCGCCGACCCCGCAGACGCCGCCGTATCGCCGGTGCCCATTGCGGCGGCCGAGGCCACCGCGTCGCCATGGGCCGAGATGGCTGCCCGGCTGCTCGGTGCCCGCTCGCTCGATGCCACACTCTCGGCGGCGCTCATGTTTGGCGTGGCCAGCCTGGCGCCGGCCGTGCTCCTCATGACCACGTCGTTCGTGCGCATGTCGGTGGTGCTCTCGCTCCTCCGCCAGGGGCTCGGCACACAGCACCTCCCCTCGAACCAGATCGTCACATCGCTCGCGCTGTTTCTTTCGGCGCTCGTGATGTGGCCGGTGTGGACACAGGCTTGGCGAGCCGGCGTGGAGCCCTACCAGGCGGGGCAGATCACGCTCAGCGAGGCCTACCAGCAGGGCTCGCTGCCGGTGCGGCGCTGGATGGCCGGCCAGATCGAGCAGGCCGGCAACCGCGACACGATGCTCCTGTTCCTCAAGCGGCATCCCTCCGCCCCGCACGACGTGAAGACCTACGACGACGTGCCGGTCGAGTCGCTCCTTCCGGCCTTCCTCGTCAGCGAACTGGAAACGGCGTTCGCGATCGGCTTCCGGCTGTTGCTCCCGTTTCTCGTGCTCGACATCGTGGTGGCGACGCTCGTCGTTTCGACGGGCCTCGTGATGCTCCCGCCCACGCTCGTCTCGCTGCCGCTCAAGCTGCTCGTGTTCGTGATGGCCGACGGCTGGTCGCTGGTCGTGCAGTCGCTGCTCGACAGCGTGCGCGCTGTCGGCGCGTCGTGACCGCAGGCCCCGTGGAGTCGTCGCCCATGGCCGAAACCGACCTCGTGGAACTCATGCGGCAAGCCCTCTTCGCAGGGCTCCTCGTCGTCGCGCCGGTGCTGCTGGTCGGCTTCGCGGTGGGAACCCTGATGGGGCTCATCCAGGCGGCCACCGGGATCCACGAACAGATCGTGGGGCTCGTGCCCCGGCTCGTGGCGATCGCCGCAGCGCTCGTGATGCTCGCCCCGTGGATGCTCGAACGCATGGCCGACCTCGTGCGCGCGGCGGCTGCGGGAGGGCCCTGAGCCATGGCCGACTCCCCCTTTGCCGCAGGCATTCCGCTGCCGATCGCGCTCGCCGTGGGCGTGCTGGCCCGGGTGCTGGGCATCGTCACGGGCACCGGCGCCGCGCTGCCTGAGGTATCCGCACGCATCCGCCTGGCGCTCGCCGTGGCGATCACGGCGGTAGCGCTGCCGCTTGCGATCACGACACACCAGGTCGGGGCGGCATCGGCCGCCGTCGGCGCGGCCGGCCTCGTGCTCATGGCCGGAGGAGAAGCGCTCGTGGGGCTCGCGCTCGGCACCGCCGTTGCCGCGGTGGCCTCCGCCGGCGCCTGGGCGGGCGGCGTGCTCGGCAGCGTGGCCGGCCTCTCCTGGGCCGACGACTTCGACCCGGAGGGCGACGCCCAGTCGGCCGGGATGGCACGCTTTGCCTGGTGGGTGAGCGCGGGCGTGTTCCTCGCGGCGGGCGGCCTCGAGACCATCGTCGCGGGCATCGTCGACAGCGTGCGGGTGCTCCCGATCGGCTCGCTCCTGCCCGTGGCCGCGCTGCCGAGGGCCGGGCTCGAGCGCATCGCAGCCGAAGGTCCGGCGGTCGCCTTCTCGCTCGCGCTCGCCGTGGCGGTGCCGACGCTCCTCGCGGTCGTGGGCTTCCATCTCGTCACGGCGATCGCCCTCAGAACGGTGCCGTTCGTCGCCGGCGCCGGATTCCTCCAGGCTCTCGCGGCGGTCGTTCTCCTGGGAGCGATCTACGTGGGCGCCGATGCGTGGTCGCACGGATTTCCGACCCTCGTGCAGGGACCGATCGAGCGCGTCTTCGCCGCACGGTGATTCACGGGGCCGCGAGATAAACCATGAGCGACGCCGCCGACCGTTCGCTGCCAGCCACGCCGCGCCGCCGCGAGGCGGCCCGCGAGCAGGGCGCCGCGCCCAATGCCGCGCTCCCCGCGTTTGTGGCGATGGTGGCGGTGGCCGTGCTCCTGCTGCCGGGCTGGTCGCGCACCGCGATTCCGGCGGCGGGCTCGTTCATGCGCCAGTCGCTCGCCGCAGCCTTCACGCCCCAAGGTCACGATGCGATCACCCCGGCAGAATTCGTTCCCATGCAGGTGATCCTGCCGACGGCAACGCTCGTCTTCGCCACGGCGATCGCCGGGATCTGCGTCCGCTTCCTCTGCGACGGCTCGGCCTGGCGGCTTTCGCGGGCAGCCCCGCGCTGGAGCCGAATCGACCCCTTCGCCGGCGTCGGCCGCGTGCTCTCGGTGGCCACGCTCCGCGCCGTGCTCTGGAACGGCGCATGCCTCGCGGTCATCGCCTGCGCCACGGCCCTCGCTGTCGGGCCACTCGTCGGGCTCGTGCGGTCCTCCGAGCCGCTCCTCGAGGCGGAGCGTCCACTCGCCGCCATGCGGGCCGTGCTCCTGCCCGTGCTCTTGGCGGCAGCGGCTGTGGCCGCCGCCCAATGGGGCCTGGCCCGGCTCGCCTTCGAACGCCGACTGCGGATGACGCCCGACGAATTCAAGGAAGAGATGCGCAGCCTCGAGGCTGATCCGCGCATCAAGTTTGAACGTCGCAAGCAATGATGCCGGCTTTGGATCGCTGTGCTGTGTCGTAGGACAGGCTTCAGCCTGTCTCTTCTCAATGGGCGCCGGCTCGGGGTTACCCCGTACCGTCTCGCCGGACGTTCGCCTTCGCCCTCCAGGCTACGGCTCTCTCGGATTTGCCTGCGCTGCGCCATCCATGGCTTCGCTGGTCAAATACGCCGTCTCAACGGCAGGGGTAACCCCGAGCCTCCCCCTTTTTTATTCAGCCAATTGAGGAGGCTTGGGACTGCCCATGCCCTCGAGCGGGCTGATGGGAGCGAGCGCAGCCAGGATGGCGAAAGCGAAGCGGACACGCAGAGAGCCGAGGCCGGGAGGGCCGAGGCGAACGTCCAGCGAGAGGGTCTG
>Ga0075471_10003045_pt1 | contig 10934 bp, 9 predicted proteins | sample DEB19_08_DNA_2_FD_74787 | JGI IMG/M metagenome (GOLD analysis project Ga0075471, IMG submission 74787) | Aqueous microbial communities from the Delaware River and Bay under freshwater to marine salinity gradient to study organic matter... | ecosystem: Environmental > Aquatic > Marine > Coastal ... | reverse complement strand
ACAAGGGTATAGAGATCCTCTTTGGTGAGAGGATCGCTGAAAGCCGGATGGTTTTGGAGGGCGTAGCGGGCGGGCATGACCGGACATGTTGGTGGGTAGGGCACCCACTTCACTTTGTTACTCTGCCTCAGGTGCTGGAGGTAGCAAATCCTCACGCTTCATCAAATCAGCGACCTGGATCAGGATGAGCTCGCCTTTGGGTGTACGGATAATCTCGCCAAGATAAGGGGTCAATCGGTCCACCTCGGAGATGGCACTGTGGACGAGGCTGGCAAGGATCCGCGGGTCGTAACGATGCGGGGGGAAGATGTTGGTGGCACGGAATAGGACGGTGCCGCTGTCCCAGTCGAGCTCAAAATTGCCAATGTTGAGCTCGCGGTTGGTTCTCATGAGCAGCTCGCATGCGGCGAGGCGGTGTGTGGCGGGTAGTGAAAGGGGGCAGGAGGCTACGACGCTGGCGATGTGCGTCTCGCCAAAGACTTGGACATGCAGCGGCACCTTGGTGTGGTGCGCCTCGAAATCCGCCTCAACCACCGAATGCTCAGGTACCTCACGATAGTGCCAGCCCATTTCCTTGAAAGTGCTCAGAGTGGCGGCATACAGGGCTGACATCAGGGACTTAAAGCTTCCAATGTGAAATCTGGATTGGGCAGGAGTCGGGACGGCGAGATTCGAACTCACGACTTCTTGCTCCCAAAGCAAGCGCTCTACCAGGCTGAGCTACGTCCCGAAAAATGAAATTCCTTAGCCGATTAGGCAAGAAGGAACCATACTCGTCGCGAATGGCCAAGGCGCAAGAAGAAAGGCAGGACAGATCGGGTCTGGCTTACCTATGGAGGTTGCTGTTTACTACAGACCACTGGCCTCCCTTACTGGAACCAGCGTTTGATGCGTGTCCAAAACCCGTTGCCAGAACCTGCCGAATTTCCTTGAGGCTGGGCCACAGGAGGGCCCAGACCTCGATGCTCCAAGCAAAAATTCTGTGGCACCAGTTCATAGGGCAGGGTGTCTTGGTAGGCCATGCCAGCTTGATGGCAGCTATCGGTGGCCAGCTGGCTGCTGCGACGACAAATCGACACACGGGTCAGAGGCAGGCCTGCCTTGGCAAGATTGGACTTATAGCCCTTTTTCACGGCCTCTTTCATGAGATCAGCCCAAATCGGCAGTGAAAGACGGCCTCCATAGCCTTGGTCGATGATTGTTTGCGGCTTATCCAGCCCAACCCAAACCCCGCAGGTGAGCCGCTCGGTGTAGCCGGCGAACCACGCATCTTTGTAATCGTTTGTCGTGCCTGTTTTGCCGCCGCCAGGCTCCTTGAAGCCATGCTCGCTGCGCACAACAGCAGCAGTGCCGCGCTCCATGACCTGACTGAGCATTTGCCTCATCACATGCGCGACACCGGGGTTGACAATCTCCGCTTCCAAAACGGGTGTCTGGTAGATCACTACGCCTGCTTTATCGACAATTCGTTGAATGAGAAAGGGACGGCGGCGCACACCTTGGTTGGGAAAGATGCTCATGGCGCTGGCGAGTTGGCGCACGTTGCCGCCCATGTTGCCGATGAAGATCTGAGGCGTCCGTATCTTGGGCATGGGAAAGCCTGAGTCTGCGAGCAGATTGAGCACGCGATCGAGGCCAGCGTGGTTGCCGAGGCGCACGGTCATCGTATTGCGGCTGAGCACCAATCCATCGGTGACAGTCTTGAGGCCCAAAAACTTGCCGTCGCTATTCTGTGGGTTCCAGCTAGGATCACCACCTTGGATTTCACCCGGCTTGATGGGTGCGTCATCGATCCATGTGCCGGGAAGGAAACCTGAAGCGACGCCTGCGGCATAGACAAAGGGCTTCACTGTCGATCCGATTTGACGTTCGCCTTGGGTCGCACGGTTGTATTTGCTGTGGCGATAGTCGCGTCCGCCCACGATGGCGAGGATGCCACCCGTGGAGTTGTCGAGGAGGGTGACAGCAGCTTGCAGGTAGGGCGTGGCACTCACCTCGGTGGAGCCGTCCCAAGCAGCATCAAACTCGGCTTTGGTAGGGTGTTTGTAGGAGCCAAGTGTTTCGACGGCAGTGAGACGATTCTCGACAGCCGACTCAGCGGCCACCTGCAGATCCTTGTGAATCGTGGTGAAAACCTGAAGGCCGCCATCTTCAACCTCTTGCTTCTCTAGAATAAGGTCGAGGTCCTGTCGTACCATGTCGAGCGCGTAACCACCCTGGTGCTGGAGTGCGGGCTGCGCATGCAATACCACCTCGGTATAGCGTGCCTCCAGTTCTTCTTCTCGCGTAATCATCTTGGTGGCGAGCATGCGCTGGAGCACATCGTTACGTTCCTTGATGGCGCCATCGTAGTTGCGGAAAGGGGAGAAACGAACGGGGCTGCGCACGATGCCGGCAATTAGGGCTGCCTCGCTGAGTGAGAGTTGGCTGGCGTGCTTTCCAAAGTAAACTTGGCTGGCCCGTTGGATGCCGTAGAGGCCTGGACCGAAGAAAATGCGATTTACATAATGCTCGATGATTTGATCCTTGGTGCAGTGCTTCTCGATGCGGCGTGCCAACATCATTTCGAGCAGCTTGCGGTGGATGTTGCGGTCATCTCCCAGTTCTGTGTAGCTGTTACGGGCGAGTTGCATGGTTAGTGTGCTGGCGCCCTGCACGATGCGTCCGTCCTTCATGTTTCGCATAGCGGCTCGTGCCACGCCGACATAGTCAATGCCGCTGTGATGATAAAACCGAGAATCCTCACGAGCTAGGAGCGCCTTGATGAACCAAGGTGAAACTTCGTTTAGCGGAACGACAATTCGGTTCTCCCCATGCATGCGACCGAGCACTTCACCTTTCAAGTCATACACCACCGTGCGCTCCGGCATCTGGCCCAGTTGAGTCAGGTCAAACTCTTTGGCCCACTGGCTGTAAACCGCGACGATCACCGAAACAGCGAGCGTGCCCAGCAGCGCGCCACCGACCAAAAGAAAGAGCATCATTTGTCGCCACTTGCCCTGACGCGAATCTACCCGCGGCTTCTGTGCGGGCTTCTTCGTTGGAACGGGAGTTCTCTTCATGGAAACATTACGATGAATAAAAAAGCGTCCCTTCGATAAAAGTTCAAGCGTGAGACGATGGACTTGTGAAGTGCTGCTATCTCATGGTTTCGGCAGCAAAGCCGGAGAAATCTTCACGCGGGCTTGTTGCTCGAAAGCATGACCGAGACGCAGCAGCAGCGGCTCGCTCCAGGCGGTGCTGAAAAAGGAAAGGTTCACCGGGAGCCTGCCGACGAGGCCCATGGGCACGCTGAGATGGGGATAGCCAGCGGTGGCGGGCACGGTGGAGCATCCGCGGCCGCCGCGATGGCCGTTTTGCAGGTCGCTGACATCCGCAGGATCGCTGGTGGAGACGACGAAGGCATCCAGGCGATGCTCTCTGAGCACGGCGTCGATGCCTTCCTCACGAGCGAGACGCCGCGCTGTCTCGCGAGCGGCCTTCGTTTCGGCGATGGCTTCTTCCGAATCAAGCGTCGCAGCCATTTCGAGGAACTCCTGTCCAAAATATGGCATCTCTTTGTCAGCGTTCGCTTTGTTGAAAGCGATCAAATCAGCCATGGAGCTCACTTTGCTCGTCGTGGAGGCCAGGTAGGCGTTCAAGTCTTCGCGATACTCGCCGAGCATGGCGCGGAAGCGCAAATTGCTGATCTCGCGAGTATGCGGTAGCTCCACTTCGATGATTTCGGCTCCGAGAGATCGCAGCACGTTAAGCGATTGTTCGGTGAGCTTTTGCACGTCGTTGTTCTTCCCGTTCAAATGACGTAAAAAGCCGAGCTGGATGCCTTCAAGCTTTTCGGTGCTTTTCCAATCCACCATTTTTTCGGCCATGGCAGCAAGCAACAATGCGCAATCCTTCACGCTGCGAGCCATCGGTCCAGCGGTATCCTGCCAGTGAGTGATGGGGATGATGCCTTTTCCGCTGATGAGACCGAGTGTTGGCTTCAGACCGACGACACCGCAGGCGCTTGACGGACTGACAATAGAGCCATCCGTCTCCGTGCCAATGGCAGCGAAGCACAAGCTTGCTGAAACCGCCGCAGCAGAGCCGGAACTGGACCCGCTTGGGTTGTGATCGAGCCCATGCGGATTCGCAGTGAGGCCGCCACGGGCGCTCCAGCCGCTGGTGGAGTTGGGAGAGCGCATGTTGGCCCACTCGCTGAGGTTCGTTTTGCCGAGGATGACCGCTCCAGCCGCCCGCAGCTTCTGCACCAGTGGGGCATCTTCACGCGGTCGCGAGTCAAGTAAGGCCAGCGAACCGGCCGTGGTGAGCATGCGATCGCCGGTTTCGATGTTGTCCTTGATCAAAATGGGTAGGCCATGCAGCGGGCCGCGTGGTTTTGGTTCAGCATCGAGCTTTCGGGCGATGTCGAGGGCGTCGGGATTCAACTCGATGACCGCATGCAGCATTGGATCGAGCTTCGCGATCCGGTCGAGGTAGTGTTGCGTGAGCTCGACGGCTTTTCGTTGCTCAGTCAAAGATATTTCATCATCCCTTTTTTTACATGCCGGAACACAGGCGAGACCCCCAAGGGCAATTTTAGTAAGGGTGCGGCGGTGCATGCAAAATGGCAAACGACCTCGCCCGCCGACTCTCGCGGCGCAAATGTGATTTTTGCTTGTTGGTTCCCCGCCTCCCTGCTCAAATCCCAGTTCCTTTACGATTCACCCTCCAACTCATTCAAGATCATGCCCCACGTCGAAACCAACGGTATCAAAATGTTTTATCAGGAACGCGGCAGCGGTGATCCGCTCATCTGCATCATGGGAGTGACAGCTCCCGGTGGTGTGTGGGATGCACATGCGCAGGCATGGGAAAAGCACTTCCGCTGCATCCTTGGTGACAATCGCGGCGTGGGTGAGAGCGACAAACCCGAAGGTCCCTATACCACTGCGATGATGGCGGACGATTATGCTGGCCTCATGGATAAGCTCGGCATCAAGCAGGCGCGTGTTGTCGGCTGCTCGCTCGGCTCCGTCATCGCCCAGCAGCTCGCCCTCCGTCATCCAGACAAGGTGAAGAGCATGATCCTCATGTGCACTTGGGCGCGGCAGGACCGCTTCGGCCTTTACACTTGGCAGCACCTTATGAAGTGCAAGGCCACGATGCGTCCCGAAGACTTCATGCAATACGTGCAGATGCTTATTTTCACCAAGCCGTGGTTCGACAACGATGACTGTTGGAATAACATGCAGCAAGGCTTGAAAGATGCCGCCTTCAACCCAGCTCCTCAGCCCGTGCATGCCATGGAGGCACAAAGCGCTGCTGCTATCAGTCACAACACGCTCAATGAGCTCAAGAATGTCAAATGTCCCACACTCGTCATCGGCGGGAAGAATGACACCTTCACCCCGAAATGGATGAGCGAAGAAGTGGCCGCCGCTCTTCCCGGAGCGGACCTGCATTTGTATGACAACGCTGGCCATGCCTTCCACTGGGAGTGCCTCGGCGATTTCAATCCTCGCACTACTGAGTGGCTGCTGAAGCATTAAGAAAAGCTTCAAACCCTGCCGCGAGCGTGAAGGCGACTTTCACGTCGCCATGTTCTCCGCCCCTGCCATTCCTTCCTTACCACCGTTCTCTCACACCATGTCTCTCCCCGCTGTTCTCCTCTTCGCCGGTCAGGGCGCTCAAAAAGTCGGCATGGGCAAGGACCTTGCCGAGGCCTTCCCCGAAGTTCGTAGTCTTCTCGAGCAGGCAGATGCCGCGCTCGGCTTTTCGCTGACGAATGTGATGTTCGAGGGTCCGATGGAGGACCTTACAAAGACCAGCCGCTGCCAGCCCGCGCTCTACGCTCATGGACTCGCTATCCTCGAAGTGCTCAAGGCGAAGGTCCCTCAGCTCGAAATTGCTGCCACGGCCGGTCTTTCGCTCGGTGAATTCACCGCGCATGCTGCTGCTGGCACGTTCGACTTCGCTACGGGTCTGAAGCTCGTCTTGCAACGGGGCAGATTCATGGAAGAGGCCTGCGAAAGCACTAGAGGCGCGATGCTGGCGATGCTCGGTGGTGAAGAATTCGCTATCCGCGAACTTGCCGCTGAATGCGATGTCGATGTGGCCAATCTGAATGCCCCTGGCCAGATCGTTCTCAGCGGCGACGCCAGCGGCATCGAGGTCGCTACGGCTAAGGCGAAGGATAAAGGCATCAAGCGTGCCATTCCACTGCCCGTGGCTGGCGCCTACCACAGCCGCTTGATGCAATCGGCGCAGGACAAGCTTGCTGTCGTGCTCGCGCAGACCGCAATCGCTACGCCGCGCTGCACGGTGGTGAGCAACTTTGCTGCGAAAGCCGTTTCCAGCGCCGATGAGATCCGCGAGACACTCACGCGCCAAGTCACCGGCAGCGTGCGCTGGGTGGAGTGTATGCAGAGCCTCATTGCCGCCGGTCACACCCGTTTCATTGAGCTCGGACCCGATGGCACGCTAGCAGGCCTCATGGGTAAAATCGACAAAACCGTTCAGGTGACGACGATCAAGGATGTTCCCAGCCTTGAGGCGGCCGTTGTCGCATGGAATGCCTGATCGATCAGGTGGCTTGACGATTGCGGCAGCATCTCCACCCTTGTTGTGAATGGCTCTCTCCCAGAACAAACTTGCTTCGACCTCCGCACAGGCCGGGAAACAACCCTCCAAGGGGCTGTCTTCGGGGCCACCGAGCGATCAGCTTGCTCTGCCCTTAACCGAAGACGAGCGAAAGGCATCCAGGAAGCAACTCGCGACTCTTCATCCAGGCAATCGTTTACGGCTGATGCTTGGGCAGCCCTTGTTGCCGAACGTGCCCGAGAATGGAACGTCCCACTCGTTAATCTGAAAGAGCTTGGGCTACGACGGGATGAAGATGGAATGATCGTATCCAATGTGCTGGCGCCCCTGAAAACAGGAGCTGAAGCCAGTCCATTTGCAGATTTTGCAGGCGGAGTCGTTTACAAGCTCTTTCCGCTTCACATCAATGGCGGACTAGGCAAGACTTTCGAAATCGAAAGGGATGTCGAAAGCGAAGGTATTGTCATGTCGGTACGTGATGCGGTGCTCCATGAAACTATCGAAAAACTCTCAGTAATGCACGAGGCCGGCGCTCACCCGACGGAACTGGTGGGCATTGACGATCAAGGGGAGTATCTAATCGCTAAACAACCCCTTGCTGAGCCTTATGGCGACTTCGAGAATCTGCGTGATCTAACAATCGCGCTTATCGATCGAATGAGGCCCGAAGCAGTCGCTCGCATGCGGGCGGTGCCGTGTCGCAGCAGTTTCAAGCGTCCGGTATGGGTCCTCTGGTGTGAAAATCGCCCGTGGATCATGAGCGATCTCCATCCAGGCAACGTCATGAAAGATGCGGGAGGAAAGCCATGCATCATAGATGCACTGCTCTCACCGCTTCCATCTCAGTTGATCCGTGTTGACCGTCTGATTTTTGAAGCGGTTGAGGACGCTCGGATTTGGCGAGAAACGGGAACTTTGCCTCAGCGCAAGGCCTTTGAGGATGTGAACGATGATGATTTGTGATCTCCACGACTTGATGGCTGTGCCCATTGCTCTGTTATGACGTGAAAGCGCTGAATCGATGCATCTGCCCGCAGGTCCCTGTTGGATGAATTCAGGCAGCTCTTGTAGGCTTGAGATCTTCCGACCTGAACCTATCATGACATGATGAAAACCATTTGTGTGGCGCATGTTGCCTGAATCCACGATTTTTATCGCCGGACCGACTGCGTCTGGAAAATCGGCCCTCGCGCTGGAGCTGGCTTCGCGACTGGATGGCGAGATCGTCAATGCAGACGCCCTCCAGCTGTACGCGGGTCTGGATGTAATCACGGCAAAGCCCTCCCCGCCTGACTTAGCCCGTGCACCACATCATCTCTACGGCATTTTACCGCTTAGAGAATCCTGTGATGCGCAGCGGTTTCATGGCCTTGCCAGATCCGTGATAGAGGAGATCGCCTTCCGTGGGAAAACGCCGCTCGTGGTCGGCGGTTCTGGTTTGTATCTGAAGGCACTCACTCATGGTCTCGCACCGCTGCCTCAAGGTGATGCGGCCATGCGTGAAAAGCTCCGCAAGAGGCCGCTGGAGCACAAAGTGGCCGAATTGCTTGATCTCGACCCCGCTGCTGCCTCGATGGTCAATCTGCGCAATCCACGTTATGTCGAGCGAGCCCTCGAAATCTGTCTGATGACCGGCAAACCGCAGTCCGAGCTGCGCCAAAGCTTCCTAAATGCCCAGCCGCACGTGCGTGGCATTGTCTTAAGTTGGCAACGTGAGACCCTTTGCCGTCGCATCGAGGCGCGAACCCGCCAGATGCTGGCGAATGGGGCCATCGAAGAAGTAGCGGCACTTGGTGACATATCGATTACCGCCTGCAAGGCCATCGGCATTCGTGAGATCCGCGCCCATCTCGACGGCAAATCCAACTTAGAACAAACCATCGAGGCTATCAGCATAGCCACCCGTCAGTATGCGAAGCGTCAGACCACCTGGTTCCGCCGGGAGAGGTGCTACCAAACGATTTGCCTCGATTCCTCATCCACCGCACAATCAATGCTTGAGTCCGCCCTGCGCCTGATTTCGTCCTACTAAATTCGTTCTTCGCCCTTGCCTCCATGTCACCGCCCGCCGTTATCGCTCCTGTTTTCGTCAATTTAGGTCCTCGAAGCTACGCCGTGCAGGTCGGCAAAGGGTTGCTTGCCAAGGCAGGCGAGGAAGTGAACCAAAAACTAGGCGATCGCACCCGTTGCTCGGTCGTTACAGATTCGAATGTGGGCCCGCTTTACGCGGAAAAAATCATGCAAAGCCTGCGGGATGCCGGGAAAGAGCCTCATCTCATCACCGTGCCTGCGGGCGAGGCATCAAAGTCTCTGCTTAGTAGTGAAAGTGTGCTCAGTGAGATGACAAGAGCTGGCCTAGATCGCAAAAGTTTTGTTGTCGCCCTTGGTGGTGGAGTCATTGGTGACCTCGGTGGCTTCTGTGCAGCCATTTACCAGCGCGGCATTCCGTATGTGCAAATCCCGACCACCGTGCTTTCGCAGGTAGACAGCTCCGTCGGTGGCAAAACCGGTGTAAACTTGCCAGACGCGAAAAACATGGTCGGAGCGTTCCATCAGCCTGTTTTGGTCATTGCTGACATCGACACGCTCGCATCGCTGCCGAAGCGCGAGTGGAATGAGGGCTTTGCCGAGATCATCAAGCATGCCGCAATCAAAGCCCCAAGCCTCTACGCGCAGATCGAAGCGATTGCCGAAGGAAAAGGCAATCTCTCCGATGTCATTCGGAGCAACATTTCAATTAAAGCAGCCATTGTGGAAGCCGATGAGTTTGAGACCATCGGTATGCGTGCCCTTCTGAATTTCGGCCATACCCTCGGCCACGCCATCGAGGCTGCGGCGGGCTATGGCAAACTCCTCCATGGCGAGGCTATCTCACTCGGTCTGCGAGCCGCTGCGTGGCTCTCCACGCAACTGAGTAGCCTTCATGCCGAGGAATACAGCCGTATCGTACACCTCCTCAAGAGTTTCGAGTTGCCCGTCATACTCGGCGATGAATTCTCGAATGAAGAAATCATACGTATCGCTCGCATGGACAAAAAATTCGAACAAGGCCGCATCCGCTTTGTTCTGCTCAAAAAAGCAGGTGATGCCTACGTGAGTAAAGACGTCTTCGAAGGGCACCTCATCAACGCCCTCGACGAGATTCGCAAGCCGTTGTGATTTGATGAGTGACAAAGCGGTGCCGTTCCGCGTATTCCACGACCATGTCCAACCGCCGCCGCTTTCTCCGCACCCTCTCCGCCACCACGCTCGCCGCTGCCACAAGCAGCCTTCTGCCTGCACAAGAAGCCAAGCCGGTCCGCCAGCTTCGGAAGGCCATTATGGGTGGCACACTCGGCCTCAAAGGCACGCTGATCGAGAAATACAAGGCGGCCAAAGAAGCTGGTTACGAAGGCGTGGAGCCTCAGGGCGGCCTGAACCAGCAGGAGGTCATCGATGCGCTCGAACAGTCTGGCCTGAAGGCCGCTAGTGTTTGCTGCCATACCCACTGGAAGCAAACGCTTACCCATCCCGATGAAAAGGTCCGTGAGGAAGGCCTGCAAGGCGTTCTTCAAACCCTCCGCGATGCGAAGGCTTATGGCGCGGACTCCATTCTCGTCGTTCCCGGCACTGTCGGTGATGATGTGACCTATCTGCAGGCTTGGGATCGCTCCATCGCCCAGATCAAGAAGGCCGTTCCGCTCGCCAAGGAGCTTGGCGTAAAGATCTCCATCGAAAACGTCTGGAACAATTTTATCCTCAGTCCTATCGAGGCCGTGAATTTCCTCGACGAGATCGGCGATCCGATAGTGGGCTGGCATTTCGATATCGGCAATGTGCTGCGCTATGGCTGGCCGGAGCATTGGATTCCCGTCCTCGGCAAACGCATCAACCGCATCCACGTCAAAGAATATAGCACGAAGAAAATGAAGGACGAGGGGGTGTGGAAGGGCTTCGACTGCGACCTCACCGAGGGCACGAACAACTGGCCCGCCATCATGAAAGCCCTCGACAGCATCGGCTACACCGGCTGGGCCATTAGCGAGCAGCGCGGCGGCATCAATCCCAACGGCCTCCGCATGCTCGTCGATCGCATGAATAGGATTTTTGCCATGTGAGGTTTCCAGGCTTGCCTCTGAAAAAGCCTCCTCGAGGCGATGCCGGGAGGCTTTCTGCTGCTTGCAGGCCGCCCGTCGATGCCAGCCCAGGCACACTTTCTCGCTGTCCCGGCACAGCAAGTGCTTATTAGGTCTTTGAAATGGTCTTGCCACCATCCATCTTTAGGCCCGTCCGACATCGTTCGATCTTCGTTACGGCCTCCATTTCGTTCCTCGTTTCTTTCCATGGAATCCCCGCTCAACTGCCCGCCGTCC
>Ga0075471_10003043_pt1 | contig 10935 bp, 9 predicted proteins | sample DEB19_08_DNA_2_FD_74787 | JGI IMG/M metagenome (GOLD analysis project Ga0075471, IMG submission 74787) | Aqueous microbial communities from the Delaware River and Bay under freshwater to marine salinity gradient to study organic matter... | ecosystem: Environmental > Aquatic > Marine > Coastal ... | reverse complement strand
CACGAGCTGGCCCACGTCCGGAACTTCGACATCCGGTTCTCGCTCCTCGTGGGGGTCCTCGTGGGGAGCATCGCGCTCCTCTCGGACGCCTTCCTCCGGAGCCTCCGGTACGGGGCGGTCGGGGGTGGGCGGCGCTCCAGCTCGCGTTCCTCCGGGGGTGGCCTTGTCGTCGTCATCTACCTCGTGGCGATCGTCCTTGCGATCCTCGCCCCGATCTTCGCGCGCCTCGTCCAGCTCGCGGTGAGCCGCCAGCGGGAGTACCTGGCCGACGCCACGAGCGTGGAGCTCACCAGGAACCCGGCGGGGCTCGAGCGGGCCCTGGAGGTGATCGCCACCGACCCGGAGCCGCTCGAGGTCGCGAACCGCGCCACGCAGCACCTCTACATCGTCAACCCGATCAAGAAGCTCGACGAGCGCTCCGGCTCGCTCTTCAGCACGCATCCACCGCTCCTCGACCGGATCAACCGTCTGCGCGCCCTGACCGGCCAGCCGCCGGTGGACGGTGCGGGGGTGCGACGGCTCGCCGGCCACAGCTGAGCGCCATGGTCCCGCCGGGGCACGGTGGTTGCCGCCCGGCCCGGTCTGTGGTTTAATCCGGTGCGCCGCGACAGCGGGCCGAGATAGCTCAGTTGGTAGAGCACGCGACTGAAAATCGCGGTGTCGCCAGTTCGAATCTGGCTCTCGGCACCAACTTCCCCTCGGGGAAGGTCACGGCAGGTGTTCCGGGCGGAAGTGGCTCAGTTGGTAGAGCATCACCTTGCCAAGGTGAGGGTCGCGGGTTCGAATCCCGTCTTCCGCTCCATTCTCCCCGTTCGGCCACCGGGAGACCGGGAGCACACCCCGGCCGATCCGGATCGGACCGTCGGACCGCTGGCCCTTCGTCTAGTGGTAGGACAGCGGACTTTGGATCCGTGAACCGAGGTTCGAATCCTCGAGGGCCAGCCACCGTCTCAGCGGTGCGGCCGACACCCAGGGCGACGTACCCAAGTGGTTAAGGGGGGGGTCTGCAAAACCCCTATTCAGCGGTTCGAATCCGCTCGTCGCCTCCATCGAGCACCCACGCGAAGCCGGCCGGCAGGCCGGTTTCGTCGTCTCCGGGAGGGAACGGCATGCCGATCGATCTGGGGCTGATCGCCGCGATCCACGTGGACCGCGCGCGGCATGGGGACCTCGCCACGCCGAGCCGGCGCGCGGATGAGGTCTTCCAGGTCTCCACCATCGCGGCGCTTCTCGAGGGCCGCTATGACGGGGACCTCTCGATCGGCGAGCTCCTCGGCTATGGCGATCTCGGCCTCGGGACCCTCGATGGGCTCGATGGCGAGATGCTCATCGTCGACGGGGTGGCCTGGCAGGGGACGATGGACGGCAGCCTGCGGCGGATCGGCGCAGAGGAGCGGACCCCGTTCGCGGTCATCGTCCCCTTCGTGGCGGAGCGGGAGGCGCCGCTCCCCGTCCCCGCGAACGAGGCGCTCGCGCTCGACCCCCTGCAGCGGGCGATCGATCGGCTCATCCCCGATCCGACGCGGATCTGGGCGATCCGGATCGAGGCGGAGGTCCGGTCGATCACGGTCCGTTCCGTCCCGCGCCAGGTGCCGCCCTACCCACCGCTCGTGGCGGTCACGGCGCAGGAAGCGCTCTTCGCCCTTCCCGCCGGCCGGATGACGATCGTCGGCTTCCGCTTCCCCGATGCGCTCGGAGGGATCGGGGTCCCTGGCTATCACCTCCATGCCGCCGACGCCGCCCGGGCGCAGGGCGGGCACGTGCTCGCGGTCGAGCTGGTCGCGGGGACGATCGCGCTCGATCCCGCGGATACGCTCCACCTCGAGCTCCCGGCGGGGGTCGGTGACGCGATCGCCGCAGCCACCGCCGAGGAGCAGGCGCGGATCGCGGCCGCGGAGGTACGGATCCCCGGCCGGTGATCGTGCCCGGCGCGATCAGACGGGGGTAGGGGAGGGTGTCGGCGGGAGGAGCGTGAAGGTGACGTTGCCGCCCTGGAGGGTGCCCGAATGGCTGTACCCGTCGAAGGCGCCGCCCGTGATGACGACCGAGACGGTATCGCCCTTGTTCGGCCCGCGGGCACCGGAGTCGTGGAAGGTGAGCGTCACCTGTCCCGAGGCCCCGCGCGGTCGTGCGCGGTAGGTCCCGGTGATCGTGGAGTCCGTCGCCGTTCCCGAGCAGGTTCCGGAGGCGAGGGCGAGGTTGACGGGGGGTGTGACGCTCCGGTCGTGGTAGGTCAGGCTCCCCGTGGCGGCACCGTCCACGCAGACGCCGTCGAAGCCGATCGTCGCCCGCCCGCCTGCTTTCCCGGGGAGCCAGCCGCCGCCGCTGCCCATTCCCGTGCCGCACGCCGCGAGGGCGACCACGAGGAGACCGGCCGCGCCGATCCGCAGGATGGCGGAGGCTGAAGGTCCGGTTGCGGGAGCACGCACGAGGTCACCTGCTGGCGGGAAGGACCGCGGGGGCACGGCAGCCGTCACGCTACCACGACCGGGCCCTCCGTCCGGCGTCCCCGCGCGGCCCGGGAGGGTGAGCCGCTACGCTGCTCGCGGCGTTCCTCCCGGTCCGGGTGGCGGGCCGACTCCTGCCGGAGTGGCGGAACAGGCAGACGCAGCGGTCTTAAACACCGCGGCCCGCAAGGGCGTCAGGGTTCGAGCCCCTGCTCCGGCACGGACCCTCCGGGGGTCAGGGCGCCGGCGAGGCCGGCGGGGTGGGGGCGACCGACGGGAAGTCGACGGAGATCGAGAGCGGCACGTTCGCGGGGAAGAGCGATGCCGCGAGGTTGATCAGGACGTCGCCCGTCTCGTTCCAGGCCTCGTGCTCCATCCCGGGGGATTCCACGAGCCACTCGCCCTCGGTGAAGGTGAAGGTGTCGCCGGGGCCGTAGGTCTCCACGCTCCCGTCCTTGCGGTGGAGCTCGACCGTCCCCTTGTGGATGTGGTACCCCTCGACCCCCTGGACGACGTAGATGATCTGGTAGCCGGCGTGCGTGTGGGGCGGCGCGGCGCTCCAGCCGGGGAGGATCACCTCCCACAGGCCGAGCTCGAGGCCCGGTGCGGTCGCGGGCTGGACGAGGCCGAGGTTCGCGCGCTGGATCCCCACGTTGTCGGGGGTCGGGTCGGCGGCGACGGCGGGGACGGCGGTGAGCGCGACGAGGGCGAGCGCGGCCAGGGCGGCGCGGCGGGGGCGGTGCGACATCAGGGGGGTCTCCTTGCGGACGGTGCCGGGCCGCGGATGCAGGCCCGTGGGGATGATGACGGGGACCCACGGGTGCCGCAACCGCGTCTCCACCGCCCGGCAAGCGTTCGTGCAGCGGACGCGTGCTATCCTCCGGGCGTCCTTTCTGCTCCGGCGTCCGGACAGACCGGCAGGACCGGTCGCGGCGAACGGGGCGGTTCCCATGGGAAGGAGTGAACCGCGCATGCGGCGCTATGAGCTGATGCTCGTCTTCCGGCCGGACGTGCCGGACGACCGGATCCAGGCGCTCCTGGATCGTTCCACCCGGCAGATCGCCACGGATGGCGGCCAGATCGTCAAGGTGAGCCCCTGGGGCCGCCGCAAGCTGGCCTACCCGATCGGCGCCTACCGCGAGGGCAGCTACCACATCGTCCTCTTCGACGCCCCGTCGGCGGCGATCGCGGAGCTCGAGCGTGGCCTGAACATCACCGAAGAGGTGATGCGCCACCTCGTCACGCACATCGAGCGCCCCACGACCGCCCGCCGCTCGGAGTCCGGTGATGACGCCATCCCGGCGCCGCCGCCGGAGGATGAGCCGGCCCCCGAGGGCGAGTTCATCGACGAATCGGAGAGCGAGGCGGCGCCCGCCGCCATCGACTGACCCGCCGGGACGGAGGTCACCGCGATGTCCCTGAACAAGTGCATGATCATCGGCAACCTCGGCCGCGATCCGGAGATGCGCTACACGCCGAGCGGCCAGGCCGTGACCCAGTTCACGGTCGCCGTCAACCGGCGGTGGCAGCAGAACAACGAGTGGCAGGAGGAGACCGAGTGGTTCCGCGTCGTCGTCTGGGGACCCCAGGCCGAGCGGACCGCGGATCGGCTGCGCAAGGGGAACAAGGTCTACGTGGAAGGCCGGATCCAGACCCGTCAGTGGGAGGATCAGCAGGGCCAGAAGCGGACGACCGTGGAGCTCGTCGCGAACCAGGTGACCTCGCTCGAGCGCCGTGAGCGGGATGACGAGGGCGGCTTCCCGGAGGATCGCCCCTCGGGCGCTCCGTCCGGCGCCCCGCGACCGGCTCCGCAGCGCCCCGCCCCGGACGATGCCGGGGACTTCGACGACCTTCCCTTCTGATCACCACCGACACGAACCCGACCTGAGAGGACCCACCGATGCCTGCTCCCTCCCGCTCGCGCAAGCGCGATGACATGTACCGCGACCGCCGCCGCCGGAAGGTCTGCTCCTTCTGCGCGGACAAGGCGACCGCGATCGACTACAAGGAGGTCAACCGCCTCCGCCGCTACCTCTCCGAGCGCGCCAAGATCGAGCCGCGACGGAAGACGGGGACCTGCGCGCAGCACCAGCGCCAGCTCTCCATCGCCCTGAAGCGCGCCCGGCACGTCGCCCTTCTGCCCTACGCGCCGCAGCACGGCCGGCCCTGATCCCGGCTCCGGCGCGTGGGGGGCGCGCCGGGCGGTGAGCCCCTGATGGACCCGTTCCACCTCCTCCTCCTGGCCGGCGCGCTCGTCATCATCCTGGCGGGCGCCGAGCTCTTCACGAACGGGATCGAGTGGTTCGGCCACCACCTCGACCTCGCAGAAGGGGCCGTCGGCAGCGTCCTCGCTGCCGTCGGGACCGCGCTCCCCGAGACCCTCATCCCCGTCGTCGCGATCCTCGGCGCCGGGGCCGCAGCGGAGGGGGCGGCCGCGGCCTCGGAGGAGATCGGCGTGGGGGCGATCCTCGGCGCGCCCTTCATGCTCGCCACCCTCGCCTGCTTCGTGACGGGCCTTGCGGTCGTCATCCGCGGCCGCCGCCGTCCGGAGGGGGATCGGATGGCCGTGGACACCCACGTCCTCTCCACGGACGTGGGGTGGTTCCTCGTCGCGTACCTCGTCGCGATCGGGGCCGCCTTCCTGCCGGTGGATCTCCTGCCCGTGCGGGCGGCGATCGCCGTCCTGCTCCTCGTCCTCTACGGCCTCTACGTCCGCGCCCACCTCGGCGGCGAGGCGGGGGAGGGGGATCCGGATTCGCTCGCCCCGCTCCGTCTCCACCGCGTCGACCGTGCCCACCATCGGCGCGAGCCACAGGTGCCGCGGCTGCGGATCGTCTCCTTCCAGGTGGTCGTCGCGCTTCTGCTCATCATCATCGGAGCGACGGCTTTCGTGGACGGCGTGGAGTCCGTCTCCACCTCGCTCGGGATCGCCCCGGTCCTCCTCGCGCTCGTCATCGCGCCGATCGCGACGGAGCTCCCCGAGAAGTTCAACAGCATCCTCTGGGTCCGGGCCGGGAAGGACACCCTCGCGCTCGGGAACGTGACGGGCGCGATGGTCTTCCAGTCGTGCATCCCTGCCGCGATCGGGATCGTCTTCGCAGCCGGCGCCTGGCGCATCGACCCGGCCTCTCCGACCTCCCTCCTCGCCTTCGTCTCGGCGGGGATCGCGATCCTCTCCACGATCGCGATCTTCGGCCCGATGCGCCTGCGGGGCCGGCTCCACGGTCGGGGTCTCCTCGTGGGGGGTCTCCTCTACCTCGTCTACCTCGCGATCGTCATCGCAGCCGCGGGCTCGCTCGCCCTCTGAGCGCCGGCGCCCCGAGCGCTGCGCGCCGGATGCTATCCTCGGCGCCATGTCGACGAACGCCGCCTCTCCCGCCAGCGCCGCCCGCCCCCATCCCGGGGCCCGTCCCGACGGTCCGAACGTCGTCTACTTCGAGCGGCAGTGGGTGCCGCTCGCCGAGGCGAAGGTCGGGATCATGAACCACACCTTCCTCTACGGGACGGCGGTCTTCGAGGGGATCCGGGCGTACTGGAACGCGGACGAGAAGCAGCTCTACCTCCTGAAGGCCCGGGAGCACTTCGAGCGGCTCTGCGATTCGTCCAAGATCCTCATGATGGACCCCGGCCACACCGTGGACGAGATGGTCCAGCTCACCCTGGAGATGCTGCGCCGGAACGACTACCGCCAGGACGCCTATGTCCGGGCCACGGTCTACAAGTCGTCGGAGGGGATCGGCGTCCGCCTCCACGACCTGGACGCGCAGCTCAACCTCCTCTCGCTCCCCTTCGGCAACTACATCGAGACCGACCACGGCATCCGCTGCGGCACCGTCTCCTGGCGCCGGACGGCGGACACGATGATCCCCTCGCGCGGGAAGATCGTGGGCTCGTACGTGAACCCGGCCTTCTCCAAGACCGAGGCGATGCTCAACGGCTACGAGGAGGCGATCGTCCTCTCCCATGACGGCCACGTCTCGGAGGGAAGCGCGGAGAACCTCTTCATGGTCCGCAAGGGCCAGCTGATCACGCCCGGCGTGGAGCAGGACATCCTCGAGGGGATCACGCGCGCGGGTCTCATGGACATCGCCCGCCGGGAGCTCGGTCTCGAGACGGTGGTGCGCCCGATCGACCGCTCGGAGCTCTACATCGCGGACGAGGTCTTCCTGTGCGGCACCGGCGCCCAGATCTCGCCGGTCGTCGAGATCGACCACCGGAAGATCGGCACCGGGACCCCCGGCCCGATCGTCCGGGCGATCTCGAAGGTCTACTTCGACGCCGTGAAGGGCCGCAACCGCGACTACGCGAGCTGGGTGATCCCCGTCTACTGATCCCCGGCCGGCGGGCCATACGCGGCGGAGCCGCCGGCGCGCCCGCAGCCTCGCTCCATCGCCCCGTCCCGGGGCCGCGTCAGGGCTTGACCTTGAGCCGGGGCGTCCCCTTGCCGACGATGACCACGATGTCGGCTTCCTCGTCCGGGTCGTCGACCTCGGTCGCGGTCGCGCCCAGCTCCCCCTGGAGGAAGGCGATCGTCTCCGGCATCGCCTCCAGCGCGCCGTTGTAGGCGAGGATCGTGGAGCCTTCGTAGTCGTTGCGGTCCGCGAGCCCGGCGTTCACCGGCGGGACGATCGCGTTCACCCCGAGCGAGGCGAAGTAGTCCGCGAGGCGGGTGGTCCACAGGTTGCTCTGCTCGGTCCCGTTGAGGACGTGGACGAGCGCGCCCTCGCTGCGCATCTTCTCGGCACGGGCGACCTCGTCGCGCTCGCGCTTGAAGATCGTGGAGACATCCCTGCGGATGCGCTCGATGTTCGCCTTCAGGACGTAGAGGCCGTCCGGCGGGCAGGGGTAGCAGGTCTGGCTGTACTCCGGCGGGTCGAGGACGAGCGAGATCCGCTTGTCCAGGTCGATCTCCTGGGCGAGGCCGATGAGGGCGGGGATCTTCTCGGGCGGGATATCCGTCTTCACGCTGTCCCGGAAGGTCTTGAGCAGGTCGCGGATGACGCCGGGCGCGAGGAGCGAGGAGAGGTCGATCTGGTCGCGCACGGAGGTGATGACGCGCTGCTGGCGGGCGGAGCGGTCGAAGTCCGAGGTGACGTGCCGGGCGCGCGCGTAGGCGAGGGCCTCCTGGCCGCCCATGTACTGGATCCCGGGCGGGATGTAGAGCTTGATGTGGCCGGAGCCGTCATCGGCCGGGTAGTGGTCGTCGTAGACCGGGTTCTGGACGTCGATGATGACGCCGCCCAGGTCGTTGATCACCGCGCGGAAGGAGCGCAGGTCGACGGCCACGAAGTAGTCGATCTTCGACAGGCCGTAGAGCTCGGCGAGCATCCCCTTCAGGGAGTCGAAGCCCTTGTTCTTCTTGTCCCCGGGGAAGAGCCCCGGCGCGACGCGCGAGGCCCAGGTGTAGATCGTGTTCGCCTTGTAGGGATAGAGGCCGCCGTACGCCTGGTAGGCGGGCCAGTCGCGCGGGATCGGCAGGTTCTGCGTGTCGCGGGGAAGGCTGATGAAGGCGACCTGCTTCGTCTTCGTGTCGATCTTGACCAGGATCATCGTGTCCGTGAGGTAGCCGGAGTAGTTGTTCCGGCCGCCGTCCGCCCCGACGAGGAGGATGTTCAGCTCCCCGCCCTCGGTCCAGTCCGGACCCTGCGACGGGGTGGGTCCCGGGGTGGGCGTGGGCTCCGCGGGGACGCCGGGGTCCGCGGTGGGCTCGGGGGCGAAGCTCGGGAGCGGGAAGCTGCCTGCGGGCTCGCCGCCCTTCCCCTGCAGCTCGGCGATCTGCTCCGGGGAGAGCGAGGCCTCCACGTCGATCGTGCCGCTGAGCACCTCCTCGAAGGAGGTACGCACGTCATTGACCGGAACAGCGACCGCGATGTGGGTGGCGACGAGCGCGGCGATCGCCGCGACGAGGCCGAGGCCGGAGAGCGTGGTGGAGCCCGCCGCCGCGCCGGGGGTGCCGGCGAGCCGCCATGCGTCGAGCATGGAGAGGAGGCGGTAGAGCAGGTCGACCCCGAGGAGGAAGAGGAGGACGAGGAGGATCGACGGGTCGGCGAGCCAGCCTTCCACGGTGAGCCGTGTCTCGCGATTCACGACCAGACCCGCGACGAGCGCGATGACGAGGACGGGGGCGGCGGCCCACGCGATCCCGCGGAGCCAGCGGCCGGCATAGACCTGCCCGAGGCCGGGGAGCAGAAGGGAGAGGAAGGCCGCCGCGAACGCGCTGCGGCGGGGGACGGCCGGCATCGGTTCGCGATCCATCGGGGGAGAGCGTAGCGCCTCCCGGCATCCGGTGCCGGGGGAGGGGCGGCGGCATCCGAGCCTCCCCTCGGCTATCCTTTCCTCTCATGCCCGAGCGCCTCTTCCCGCCCGTCCCCGCCCAGCCGGACTTCCCGGCCCAGGAGCATCGGATCCTCGCCTGGTGGACGGAGCGCGGGATCTTCGCCCGGCTCCGCGCCCAGAACGCGGGCGGCCCCACCTTCTCCTTCCTGGACGGGCCGATCACCGCGAACAACCCGATGGGCGTGCACCACGCGTGGGGCCGGACCTACAAGGACCTCTACCAGCGCTTCCACGCGATGCTCGGCAAGGACCAGCGCTGGCAGAACGGCTTCGATTGCCAGGGGCTCTGGGTCGAGGTCAACGTGGAGCGCGAGCTCGGCTACACGAGCAAGCGGGATATCGAGCGTCACGGGATCGCCGAGTTCGTCTCGCTGTGCAAGCAGCGCGTCCTCACCTATGCCGCGGTCCAGACCGAGCAGTCGATCCGGCTCGGGATGTGGATGGACTGGAACGACCCCGCCGAGCTGCGCCGCCTGCGCGACCTCCTGAAGGAGGACCCCACGCGGATCGTCACCGTGGAGGGCCCGCACGGCCCCGTGACGGATACCGTGGAGATGGTCGTGGGCCGGCTCGGCATGCCGGAGATCGGTGGCTCCTACTTCACCTTCTCCAACGAGAACAACGACCTCATCTGGGGCTTCCTCGCCGAGTGCCACCGCCGCGGCTGGCTCTACAAGGGCCTGGACGCGATGCCCTGGTGCGCGCGCTGCGGGACCGGGATGAGCCAGATGGAGATGAACGAGGGCTACGCGGACCGCGAGGATCCCGGGCTCACCGTCCGCTTCCCGCTCGTCGGCCGGCCCGGCGAGGCGCTCCTCGTCTGGACCACCACGCCCTGGACGATGACCTCGAATGTGGCGGCCGCGGTCGGCGCGGAGCTCACCTACGTGCGCGTCCGGCAGGGCGACCAGGAGCTGTGGCTCGGCAAGGGGACGCTGAAGAGCGCGCTCCGCGGCCCCTTCCAGGTGCTCGAGGAGCGCCCGGGGCGGGAGCTCGTGGGCTGGGAGTACACGGGGCCCTTCGACGATCTCCCCGCAGTCCGGGATGCCTTCGCGGCGGGCACGGATGCCGGCGGGGCCGCGCCCTACCGGCACCGCGTCGTGGCCTGGGACGAGGTCGGCGAGGAGGAGGGGACGGGGATCGTCCATATCGCCCCCGGCTGCGGTGCGGAGGACTTCGCGCTCGGCAAGGCGGAGCGCCTGCCGATCATCGCGCCGCTGGACGAGTCGGGACACTACCTCGCCGGCTTCGGCGAGCTCGCCGGCCTGGACGCCGGGGCGGTGGCGCCGCGGATCGTGGAGCGGCTCGAGGCGACCGGCTTCTTCTACCACCTGGAGCCCTACCGCCACCGCTACCCGCATTGCTGGCGCTGCGGCACGGCGCTCATCTTCCGCGTCGTGGACGAGTGGTACATCTCGATGGGCGAGGTCTACGACCAGCCGCGCGAGACGCTCACCGCGGAGCAGAAGGAGCGCAGCCTCCGCTACCAGATCATGGATGTCGTGGACGGGATCCGCTGGATCCCGGGCTTCGGCTACGAGCGCGAGCTCGACTGGCTGCGCACGATGTCCGACTGGATGATCTCCAAGAAGCGCTACTGGGGCCTGGCCCTCCCGATCTGGGAGTGCCACGACTGCGGCGCCTTCGACGTCGTGGGCGGCCGGGAGGAGCTCCGGGAGCGCGCCGTGGCGGGCTGGGAGACGCTGGAGGGCCACACGCCGCACCGGCCGTACGTGGACGCCGTGGAGCTCGCCTGCGCGGGGTGTGGCGGGCGGATGCAGCGGATCCTCGACGTGGGGAACCCGTGGCTGGATGCGGGGATCGTCCCCTTCTCCACGCTCCACTATCGCGAGGACCCGGGCTTCTGGGAGAAGTGGTTCCCCGCCGACTTCATCACCGAATCGTTCCCCGGCCAGTTCCGGAACTGGTTCTACTCGCTCCTCGCGATGAGCACCGTCCTCCGGCGCGAGGCCCCCTTCCGCACGATCCTCGGCTACGCCACGCTCTTCGGCGAGGACGGCCGCCCGATGCACAAGAGCTGGGGCAACGCGATCGAGTTCAACGAGGCCGCCGAGCGGATGGGCGTGGACGTCATGCGCTGGATGTACGCCCGGCAGCGCCCCGAGGACAACATCCTCTTCGGCTACCACGC